>Ga0207428_10001775_pt1 | contig 22087 bp, 21 predicted proteins | sample RhiMethybrSRZTD1_FD_187600 | JGI IMG/M metagenome (GOLD analysis project Ga0207428, IMG submission 187600) | Populus rhizosphere microbial communities from Tennessee, USA - Rhizosphere MetaG P. TD hybrid SRZTD1 (SPAdes) (version 3) | ecosystem: Host-associated > Plants > Roots > Rhizosphere >...
GATGATGGGGAATGCTCAAGCCAAAATAGTTGAGCGCCCAATCGTTTAGCACACGCGAGCAGAGGACGTGTCACACCGCCGGTCGTACTTGGGTTATGTGCCCCTTTGAGCGTTGCGCTCAATTTACGCCGCACCGCCGAGAGGCAGCGTTAGCTCCGAAATGTCCGCTCTCGGGGATACAGCCACATCTGCGCAGGCTCCTTTCCTCACTATGTGGTTAGAATGCCACCGTCCACAGGAATGACGGCGCCGGAGATAAAGCTCGCGCGCGCGGACGCAAGAAACACAGCCAGATCGGCAATATCGGCCGGGGTAGTCAAGCGCCGGAGCGGAATTCTCTCCAATACTTTCGACCGCACCTCGTCAGTGAGCACGGCACGCGTCATCGCCGTATCAGCAATGGCAGGAGCGATGGCGTTTACGGTGATGGCGTGCGGCCCGAGTTCGCGGGCAAATCCCATGGTCAAGGCCACAACACCGGCTTTGGTTGCGCCGTAAAGAGCGTTGCCGACCGTCCCGCCGCCGCGCATTGCAGCGACCGAGGCAATATTGATGATGCGCCCATAGCGTTGCTGACGCATGAATGGGATCGCGGCCTGCGTGCAGTAGAGCACGCCGGTGAGGTTAACCGCGCTCAGTTTTTGCCATTCGGCGGCGGGCAAATCGGCGGCAGGCCCAGTCGAGAGCAATCCGGCCGCGTTCACCAGAATGTCGATACGCTTAAAGCTGGCCACGAATTCTGCGATCACGCGCTTAACCGCGGCGACATCGGCCACATCGGCGGCGCCGGCGCGCGCCGGCGCGCTGCTCTCGGCGATTGCCGAGGCGGTCTTGTGCGCGGCCTCGGCGTTTCGGTCCAGAATGCAAATCGTGGAGCCTTCCGCCGAGAGTGCGCGGGCGATGGCTTCGCCAATGCCTGTGGCTCCGCCAGTTATGACCGCGACGCGCTCTCTTAAATTGAGATCCATGTCGATCCCATTGCGGTTCTAAATGCCGCTCATCGACTATCGACGGCCATGTCGCGCTTGTGCGCCTCGGTCATTGCAAAGACGCAGGCTGCGCTGATGATGCTCACCAGGAGGACATAGCCGCAGATCAGCCACGGCTTGTTGCCGCCGGCCGGCAATAGAGCCGTGGCGATGAGAGGGGTCAGGCCGCTCGCGTAGATACCGGAGAATTGGTAGACGAACGATATTCCGGTGTAGCGAACGCGCGTATCGAACAGCTCCGAGAACAGGGCTGCCTGCGGGCCGTAGACGGCTGGATAAACGATTGCAAACGGAACTGCGATCGCAATCCAGATCAACAGCGGATCCTTCGTTTGCATCAGCCAGAAGGCGGGGAAGGACAAGATGCCGATCAGCAGTCCGGCAACGCCAAACATGCGGCGACGGCCGATTCGGTCGGACAGGTTGCCGTAGATCGGCAGCGTGATGATCATGATCGCCGATGCAATCATCACACCGGCCAGAGCCGTCTGCCGCGGCAACCCCAGTGAATTGGCGACGTAACCGACAATGAATACACCGAAGATATTGAAGGTCACGCCTTCGATATAACGGGCGCCCAGGCCGAGCAGGGTGTTTTTGCCGTGGGTTCGCCACAGCTCGAAGAACGGAACGTGGACGACCTTGTCGGATTCCTGAATGCGCGTGAAGGCCGGCGTCTCCATGATCTTCAAGCGGATATAGAGACCGACCGCGACCAGTATCGCGCTGATAAGAAAGGCGATGCGCCAGCCCCACGAGAGGAAGTCGGCTTCGGGAAGGTAGGATAGCAGGTAGACCATCCCAGAACTCAGCAGAAGACCGGCCGGCACTCCGATTTGTGGCCAGCTTCCATAGAAGCCGCGCTTTCCGGCCGGGGAATGTTCGACTGCCATCAGCACCGCGCCGCCCCATTCGCCGCCGATGCCGATGCCTTGGAAGATGCGGAGGAAAAGCAACATGGCCGGGGCCCAAATGCCGACCGAAGCATAAGTCGGCAGCAGGCCGATCAGGAACGTCGCGATTCCCATAATGAGGATCGTGAGAACCAGCACGGTTTTGCGGCCGATACGATCACCGTAATGGCCGAAAATGATGCCGCCGAACGGTCGCGATATGAAGCCGACGAAGAACGTTGTGTAAGCGAGCAAAGTGCCGACCAGCGGATCGTAGTTGGGAAAGAAAAGTTTGTTGAACACGAGTGGAGTCACCACACCGAACAGAAAAAAGTCATACCATTCGATGGTTGTGCCGATGGCGCTGGCCAATGCAATCGTGCGGATCGAGGTCCCGAAGCCAGCCGATTGTGTGTTTGTCTGCATTTTCGTTCCCCTCTCTTTGTCAGGATCTTAATGGTGCCCGCCGTCATCATCATCGCATTATAACGCGCGCGCGGCCGATGGCGGTCGTTGCGGTGTTGGTCCAAGATGCATGAGGTCGCGCGCTTCTTCGGGCGAGGCGATCTCGCGGCCGAGCTCGCGCACAATGCGGGCGGCGCGTTCAACCAGCTGCGCGTTGCTCACCGCCAGCACACCGTGGCTGAAATAAACGTTGTCTTCCATACCAACACGGATATTGCCGCCCAAGGCGAGGGCCATCGTACTCAATGGCAGTTGGTACTTGCCGATGCTCACCACCTGCCAGGACGAGCCGTCCGGAATGGCATCGAGCATGGCAAGCAGGTTTGCCGGTGTTGCCGGGATTCCTCCCTTGATGCCCAGTACGAAGCTAAAATGCAGCGGCGGTTCAAGCGCGCCGCGTTCCATCAGCTCAATGGCATTCTGTATGTGGCTGAGGTCATAGACCTCGAGCTCATTGCGAATGCCGCGTTTCTTGCAGCCACATACAAATTCGACGTTCCATTTTTTCGAGTTGGGAAACAGAAATTCCGTGTTCTTGTGTTCGAAATGGAACGTGCCGAGGTTGAGCGTGAGCTGATCCGGCTGCGGTCGAATGTTAAGCAGATTCATCCGCTCTTCCAGCGAAAACGGCTCACCTTCCGCTTTTGGGTTTTCATAGCGTAGTCCGATGCCGTTGCCGACCTGCGTAATCATTCCCGGGCAATGCGACATCACTCCTTCGATCACTTCGCCATAGACATCGAGGTCGGCGGTCGTCACTCCGCGCTTATCGCGCACGTGCATATGGGCGACGGTCGCGCCGGCGTTATAGCAATCGTGGAAATTTTGAATGATATCTTTGGGCTGTTCGGGCAATGCGGGATTTGATTCTTTACCGTGCAGGCCACCGGTCGTCGCGACGGTAATGATAACTTTGCCGGGGTTGGTCAGATTGGGCTTCATGATTCCTCTCCCGTGATGCGCACCAACTGTCCGGAGTGGTCCAATAAGATGCTCCGCATTCGACGCTTATGTTCGACCGCGACGCCTGTAATATTGTTGTCTCGACTAATCCGGCACAATCACGAACAACATCTGTCCGTACTCCACTAGGCTCGCGTTTTCGGCGCCGATTTCCGTGACCGTGCCGCTCCACTCGGCGTGAATTGTCGTGAATAGCTTCATCACCTCGATAATGCAGATAGGATCGCCTTTAGTTACCTTGCTGCCTACTTCAACGAATGGCGGCGCCCCGGGGGAAGGTGACCGATAGAACGTACCAACCATTGGTGCTGGCACCATATTCGCGGCCCCCCCGCTGCGGGTGGCGCTCGGTCGAGGCGCTGGCTCAATCGGCGCGCCCGGTGACGGAGCAGTGCTTGTGGTATTGGCCGATTCGATCGAGGGCGCCGATCCACTGACACCATGACGGCGAACAACAAGTTTGATGTCGCCGGTTTCAAGCACGAACTCGTCGCACGAACTCCCATCGATTATTTTGAGAATCTCGCTGATCTCATCGTAACTCAGTGCCATGCTGCGCCCCAGCCCCCTGCAACCTAATCCTGACCCAGGTGTGTGGCGAGTTGCTTGGCGGCTTCGAAGAGCGTCGGCAAATGGCGGACAGACTCCTCGATCGACATGCGTGCGTTTGGCGCTGATATCGCGAGTCCCGCGCAAATTGCGCCTTTTCCATCGCGCACCGGCACAGCGAGACAGACGACGCCCGCAAGGAATTCCTGATTGTCGATCGAATAACCGCGCTTACGAATCGCGTCGAGCTCGACCTGCAACCTAGCCGGATCGGTGATGGTATTTTCAGTGTAGCGGGCGAGCGGTGTAGCGCGGATAAGCTCGTCCCGACGGCGGCGGGGTTGCACGCTGAGAAGCAGTTTGCCGACCGACGTGCAGTGCAACGGTACACGCGATCCGGGTTCGAACCGCAGGCCGAACGGCCATGATGCCTCCACCCGATCGATGTAGAGCACGGCACTGCCGGAGATCATGCCGAAATTGCACGTCTCGCCGACCTTTGCGGATAGGGCTTCGAGCACAGCATGCCGTGGCGCCGATCGCATTGAAGATCGGACGGCACCCAATGCGAAATTCAACAGGCGCGGACCGGGACCGTAAACCCGGCTGTCGGGCTCGCGTTGCAGCAGACCCTCGCTATCGAGCTGGCGAACGATCCGGTGCATCGTGGGTTTTGGCACGCCGAGCAGCGCGGCCAGTTCAGAAATGGCCAAAGGCCGTTGCGCCGCAGCGATGCATTCCAGCACCGCAAAGACCTTGAGCGCCGAACCGCCTGCGGCCCCTTGTTGCGAAAACGAACGGTTCGCTCCGCCGCCGGTCACCTTGCGCCGGCTGCCCGAATGATCCCGCTGCGGCCCAAGATGCTCAATCGCGGCCATGCAGATTATCAGAAACTGAAAAAAATAGTATTGCAAGATGATTTTTTGTTCTGCCAAATGCGATTACAAAGAGGCCGTCGCGCAAGGAGTCGCAATGAAGCGAATCCTGGTTGCCAATCGGGGGGAGATCGGCCTGCGGGCCGTGCGGGCGGCGCGTAAACTCGGCATTGCAACCGTTGCCGCGTGCTCGGATGCAGACCGAAATTCGCCGCATGTATGGGCGGCCGACCATAGCGTTTGCATAGGCCCGCCCGCGGCCGCCCTGAGCTATCTGAATGGTCCAGCATTGATCGAGGCGGCGCGAGGCAGCGGCTGCGACGCGATCTATCCCGGCTATGGTTTTCTTTCCGAAAAGAGCGCCTTCGCCGCCGCGTGCCGGGAAGAGGGACTTATTTTCATCGGCCCCAGTCCTGAAGCGATTTCTTTGATGGGTGACAAAGTCGAAGCCCGTCGCGTGGCTAGACGCAATGGCGTGCCGGTCGTGCCCGGTTCGCAGCAGGGCTTCACGGATGCCGGTCAAGCAGCGCGTGTCGCCAATGAAATCGGCTTTCCGATGCTGCTCAAGGCCTCAGGTGGAGGGGGCGGGCGTGGCATGCGCGTCGTTACGGAAGCTTCAGAATTCGCCGCGCAATTTTCACAGGCATCGGCGGAAGCATTGGCTGCCTTTGGCAATGCGGAGATTTACCTAGAACGCTTCTTTGCACGCGTGCGTCACGTTGAAATTCAAGTGTTCGGCGACCGTCATGGCAATGCGGTCCATCTATGGGAACGCGATTGCAGTATCCAGCGCCGCCACCAAAAGCTGGTTGAGGAAGCACCGTCGCCTGTTCTCGATGCGCCCATTCGTTTGCAGATGGCTGAGGCCGCGACGGCGCTCATTCGCGATATCGACTATGAAGGCGCTGGCACCATCGAATTCATTTACGATCTTGACAGCGGCCGATGGTTTTTCATCGAAATGAATACCCGCATACAGGTCGAGCACCCTGTCACTGAACAAATTTTCGGCCTCGATCTCGTCGTTGAGCAGATGCGCATTGCGGCCGGGGAGGTCCTCTCATTCCGGCAGCCGCCGGCGCCTAACGGGCGCTGTGCAATTGAGTTTCGCATCAACGCTGAGGACCCAGCCAATAACTTCCGTCCATCGCCGGGCACGGTGGCCGAATGGGTGCCACCAAGCGGGGAGGGGATCCGCCTCGACAGCCACGTCTACCGGAGCTACGTCGTGCCGCCTTTTTATGATTCACTGCTTGGCAAGCTGATCATCAGTGGAAACGACCGCGAGCATACGCTGGCAAGAGCAAAATCTGCGTTAGGGCGTTTTCAAATCGCCGGCGTTGCAACCACGCTGCCTTTCCATGAACGATTGATCGATTGTGCGCCTTTTGTTGACGCCACTGCCCATACTCGCTGGGTCGATGAAGAGATGCTTTAACGTGACGCGAAAAGTTTCCCTGATCGACGTGACGCTGCGCGACGCGCATCAATGTCTGTGGGCGACGCGCATGACCACCGCGATGATGAAAGAGGTGGCGCCGATGCTTGATCGCGCCGGCTTCGAGGCTATCGATCTCGTGGGGGGCGCTGTGTTCGATGTGTGCGTGCGGTATCTGCGCGAGGACCCGTGGGAGCGGATGCGCATTTTGAGTTCCTGGGTGACGCAAACGCCGCTTATCGTAATGACACGCGGTCAGAGCCTGTTTACCTTCGAGTTCTTCCCCGACGATATTGTCGCGCTGACTGCCGAGCGCATTTTTGCGAATGGTATTCGCTATCATACGCCCTATGACGCGCTTAACGACATGCGCAACATGGAAGTCCCGGTGCGCGCGGCGAAAAAGATTGGGCTCTATGTTGATGCTGGCGTGGTCTATACGGTGAGCCCCGTGCACACGGACGAATACTATGCCCGAAAGATCAAGGAGCTGGTGGCGCTCGGTGCCGACGCCATCTTCATAAAGGATCCAAGCGGGCTTTTGACGCCTGAACGCGCCGCGACGCTTGTTCCAGTCGCCAAGAAGGCCTGCGGCAAGCTGCCGTTGCAACTGCACTCGCATTGCCTCACGGGTTTGGCACCCTACGTGGCGATTGAGGCAGTCAAGCGCGGCATCGATTGCGTCCATACCGCCACATCGACGCTTGCGAACGGCGCTTCACATCCTTCGACCGAGCAGTTCATCCAGAATATAGGGCGACAGGGTTTTGAGACCGGCATTGGTTTGGAATTGATCGAACAGGTGGCGGAAAAGCTGCGCTACATTGCCAAGCGCGAGAAAAAGCCTCTCGGCGCGATTGTCGAACATGATGCGTTCCACTACGAGCACCAGATGCCGGGTGGCATGATTTCGAATTTGAAGTCGCAACTTGCGGCCCTCGGTATCAGCAGCAAGCTGCCACAGATTCTTGAGGAAGCGGCGTGCGTGCGCTGCGATCTCGGCTATCCCATAATCGTCAGCCCATTTGCCCAATTCGTCATGACACAAGCGGTACTCAACGTAATGGGCAAGGAACGGTATGCGACAGTGCCCGACGAGGTGCGCAAATATGTGCTGGGGCACTACGGTGAAATTGCCGGTGCCATCGACCAAAACATTTTTGACCGCATCACGCAGGGTCGCGAGCCCTTCAGGGGGCGTCCGGGCGATCTGCTCGAACCGGCCATCGGTCGCTTGCGCCGCGAGCGCGGTCCTTTCAAATCCGACGACGATCTGCTGCTCGCCGCGTTCTATCCGGATTCTGAGTACGCTGCACTTAAGAAGGCTGGGCCGATCAAAACGGGCTACCCCTTGGCTTCAACGCCCGTCGTTACATTGGTCAAGGAGATCGCTTCGCGTCCGGACATCAAGTCGTTTCAGTTAGCTCGGAGGCGCGCCGGCTAAACGGAGATTCGATCATGACGCAACCGACCATCATCACCGCCGCCATCACCGGCGCACTGCCGCGCAAGGCGCAAACGCCCGCTGTGCCGGTGACACCCGGCGAGCAGATCGAATCCACGCACGAAGCCTATGAGGCTGGCGCCGCTCTGGTGCATATCCATGTGCGTAACCAGGACGAAAGTCCCTCCTCGGATCCGGAACTGTTTGCGCAGGTGCAGGCGGGCGTCAAAAAGCATTGCCCCGGCATGATCATCCAGTTTTCGACGGGCGGACGCGGGCGCAGCCAAAACGAGCGCGGACGCGCCATCAGCCTGCGTCCCGACATGGCGTCGCTCACCACGGGCTCGGTCAATTTCCCCAATCAGATCTATGAAAATCCGCCACAGCTTGTCGAAGAACTTGCCCGCTCGATGCTTGAATATGATGTGAAGCCGGAAGTCGAGGTGTTCGATTTGGCCATGCTCTACAACGCGCGCGACCTGGCCGAGCGTGCGCTGATCAGGAAACCATTGCATGTTCAATTCGTGCTCGGCATCCCCAACGCGCTGCCAGCACGGCGCCGCGTGTTGGAATTTCTGGTGTCGGAGCTGAAAGAGATCATGCCCGAGGCCACTTGGGCGGCCGCTGGCATTGGCCGGCACCAATTAGAGGTCAATCGCTGGACGCTCGAACTTGGCGGTCACATGCGTACCGGTCTCGAAGACAACATCAAGTTCGACCGCGACCGATTGGCCAAGAGCAATGCCGAACTGGTCGCACGTCTGCGGGATATGTGTGGCGAGTTCGGCCGACATGCGGCGAGCCCGCGGGAGGCGCGCAACATTCTGAAACTGGCCCCGGCCTGAAACTCGGGCGCAGCCGTGACAATGAGCGACGTCGCCGTCATTGTCGTGGTTACGCTCGCCGGTCTTATTCGAGGCATTACCGGTTTCGGGGGCGCCATGCTGATGGCACCGCCGCTCAGCTTGCTAATTGGAGCAGTGCCAACAGTAGTAACCGCCCTCATCCTTGAAACGGCTGCCGCAGTGGTGATGTTTCCCGATGCGTGGCGCAAGATCAACAAGCGCGTGCTTTTCTATCTGATATTGCCCACCTGCTTCACGGTACCGATCGGCGGCTATTTCCTGGTGACGCTTGATCCATTGATCGCACGAAAGATTATTTCAGGCGTCGTCGTGGTCTTCAGCTTGATGCTATTGAGTGGCCTTCGATATTCCGGCCCTCACCGGCCTTCGACGTCGCTTGTGCTGGGCAGCGTCGTCGGCGTGCTCTTGGGTGCGACCAGCATCGGCGCGCCGCCCGTAATTCTCTATCTTCTATCCGGTCCCGACCCACAGGATGTAACACGGGCCAATCTTACGGTTTTTGTTACCGCGATTTCGGCGATCGGTCTCATCATGCTGCTGGTCGCTGGCGCCTACACGACCCAGCTCACGGTGTCGGCTTTTCTGCTGTGTATTCCGTATCTCGCAGCGACATGGCTGGGCGGAACTCTGTTCGCGCGGATGAGCGATCTCGGCGTCCGGCGGCTTGCGCTCGGCTTCATGTTCACGATGGGTGTTGTGGGCCTTCTGGTGTGACGGTCGGTCGCAGTCAATTGCAATCGCCGCGCACACGCCGCGAGGTTGCAGGCGAGATTAAAATTCCGCATTTCCCACGGCTTGGGACTTGTGGTCTTGACCCTTGGACTTGGACTAACGATTATTTTGTCAAACGAAAACACGCCGAGGGAAAGCTCACCTTTCTGTTTGTTGCACCTCGTCGTTTGGTTGAGCTTCCGTCGTCGTTTTGACCGTGGGAGGACATGGCCATGTCGAGCGCAAGCACGTATCGAAAAGTTTTTGTCGCTGGACTCATCGGGATGGCCGGGCTGTTGACGACAGTCGGCCTGGCGCGGGCGCAAAGCGATAAGTTCACCGCTTGGGGCTGGCCGCTCCCTTACGAAAAGGTCTCCGACAAATCGGTGGCCTGGCTTAAGGACAAGGGCTGGTGGCCTTTGCAGGTCGCCTTTCAGTCGCCCTGGTCGGGGCAGAACAACATTTCCATTGTGATGGACAAGGAGGGGTTGCTCGCCAAGCGCGGCATCGACATGAAGCTGACGCCGTTTGGCTCGGGTCCGGCCACCAACGAGGTGCTGGTATCCGGCAAGGTCCAGGTCGCCAGCGCGGGTAACTTTCCCTACACCTCGCTGCTAGACAAGCAGATCCCGGTCAAGGCCATCGCACTTATTACGCCAAACATTTTGCATGCAGTAATCGTCCCGCTCGACAGCAAGATCAAGAGCCTCGGCGACTTCAAGGACGCCAATCCGCCAGCGACGGTGGGAATCGTGACCGGCTCCTCGGCCGAGTTCTACTTCCAGATGGCCGCGCAGGTTGCCGGCATCAAGATCGGGAAAGACGTGATCCTCAAGAACATGCCGATTGGCGAACAAATGGCGTTGCCCAAAGGCATCGACGCCGTTGTGCCGTGGGATGCTGGCGCGAGCATGATCGTGGAGGATCGCAAAAACGGCAGGATCATCGACACGATCTACCCCTACAACATGTATGAAGGCAATTTCGTGGTCCGCCAGGAACTGGTCGACAACGTCCCTGATGTCGTGCAGGCCCTGTCCGATGCCTATGTCGAGTCGCTGCTGTGGGCGCGGCATGACCTGGACGGCACTGTGAAGCATTTGCAGGCCGATCCGAGTCTGAAGAATTTCAGCAAGGACATCCTGGTTCAGCAGACCCGCGTCTACAACCAGCTCTACAAACCGACCTTCGTTTACCCGCACGCCAAATTCTGGGGTGAGGCGAACGAACCGATCTTCAATTGGCTTTACGAGCTCAAGCGCATCCAAAATCCGCTCAAAGCTGCCGACTTCGCCAAATCGGTCGACTCGAGCTTCATGGACAAAACTTTCGCCAAGCTGGGCTGGAAAGTGCCCCAGATGCCACCGTTCATTCCGGAGGGATGGAAGGGCTCGCTCGATAAATTCCCGTATCCAGAATATGTCACGCCGCTCAACCTGAAGCAGCCGCAGCCGTTCCCGGAGAAGGGTGACCTGACAAAGCAGTGGTCCTTTGCTGGAAAGACTTACGACCCCTAGCCGGGAAAAATCACACCCGGGCCGCGGGTGCATGCTAGCCTAGCGCGGAGAGCGTGAAACGGCATGAGCACCATCGCGACCGTCGGAACCGCTAAGTCCGCAACCGCGCGTTCCCGCTGGCTGACGAGCGCCAGGCGGCTGAAAAATTTGGGACTGCTGGCCGTCGTTCTGCTGCTGTGGCAAGTGACGAGCACCTATATCCTCGACAAGACCACGGCGGTCCTACTGCCGCCGCCGTCTGCGATCGCGTATGCCGGTTGGGACCTCATTCGGTCCGGCGATCTGTTCGTTCATCTGAGCGATAGCCTGCGCCGCGAACTGGTAGCTTTCATTTGGGCGACCTCGGCAATCCCTCTCGCGATCGCCATGGGCTGGTCGAAGACCATCAATGATCAGGTCGATCCACTGATCGAAGTATTACGACCCGTGCCGCCACTGGCCTGGATTCCGCTATCGATCCTCTGGTTCGGCATCGGCGACGTACAGAATCAGTTCATCATTTTTCTCGGTATGTTTTTCCCGATCTTGCTGAACACCATTGCCGGAGTGAAGAACATCGAGCCCAACATCATTCGAGCCGCACGCTGTCTTGGGGCCAGCGAGGCGCGCATCCTTCGCCGCATCGTACTGCGTGCGGCGCTCCCGCAAATTATCACCGGCATTCGGATCGGTCTCGGCGTTGGCTGGATGGCATTGGTAGCAGCCGAGCTGGTTGGAGCCAATTCCGGTCTTGGTTTTCTGATTAACGACGCGCGTACGCTGCTGCGCACGGACGTCGTCATCGTGGGCATGATCACTATCGGTATTGTCGGCCTTATCATAGACCGGGCGATCCGGGTGATCGGACGCCGCGCAATGCCCTGGTCGCGCGCACTTGCGGCCTAGCGAACTGTAAATGTTATGGCCACCCTGACCGCGACGGGCTTAGCCAAAGAATTTTCGGGACATAGCGCCGACGATCCCTCGGTATTGGCGCTGCGTGGCGTGAACTTTACCGTCAATCACAAGGAATTCTGCTCGGTGCTTGGTCATTCCGGTTGCGGAAAGACGACCCTGCTTACGTTGGTCGCCGGTTTCGAGGAGCCAACCGAAGGCGAGCTGTTGCTCGACGGCAAGCCGATCGGCAAACCGAGCTGGGAACGCAGCATGATATTTCAGGATTATGCCTTGTTTCACTGGCTCACGGTCGAGGACAACATCGCCTTCGGCCTGCAGATGAAGGATGTTGCGCGCGCCAAGCAGAAGAGCATCGTTGGCAATTACATCAACCTGGTCGGCTTGACCGGCTTCGAGAAACGCTACCCGCATCAACTCTCTGGCGGCATGCGTCAACGGGTCTCGATTGCGCGCGCGCTGGCGGTCGAACCGCAAATCCTGTTGATGGATGAGCCGTTTGCGGCGCTTGACGCTCAAAACCGCAGCCTTATGCAGCAGGAAATGCTCCGCATTTGGCAGCACGCGCGCAAAACCTGCTTGCTGGTGACGCACAGCATCGAGGAAGCAATCGCGCTGTCGGACCGCATCCTTGTGATGACTCGCCGGCCCGGAACAATTAAGGCCGATATCTTTGTCGATTTACCGCGTCCGCGCGACGAGGATGACCCAGATGTCATCGCGCTAAAGAAGAAAATCCGCGGGCTGATCCACAACGAATTTGAAATAGAGCAGTAGACCGACCGAAGATCCCTCCCGTCCTCACACAAGCCTCAGCAACAGTAAACCGCCAAGTTACAATTATGAAGATGACGGCCGTGGCGCCGAGCGCAGTAGTAATGTGTCGCCAGCCGAGGCCGACGGAAGTGCCGAGGCCGAGCAAAATCTCACGCTAGTCGCTTAAGGAGCACGTCATGCGGATTTTCATTGCTGCTGTCGCCGCCGCACTGATTGGTGTTCCAGCGGCCGCAAACGCCGAGCAAGTGATCAAGTTGAAGGCGGGATCTGGCGCAGACAAAGTGGAAGCAAATTGCCAACCCTGTCATAGCCTTTCCTACATCCCGATGAATTCGTTTCTTAACGCAGCGGGATGGGATGCGACCGTCACCAAGATGATCAAGGCTTTTGGCGCTCCCATTGACGACGCGGACGCCAAGGCGATCGCTGATTATCTCAAAAAGAACTACGGGACTTAGCCGCTGTCCCAGACGACATGGATGGCCGCAGCCTCTATTGATGGAGAGTAGAGTTTGGTGACAAAATTCTTTGTAGATCTAGCTAGTTAGCACTGAGGCCTATTTTAGAGGTCGTACTACTCGTCGTACTGGTTGAACGCTCGATTTCTGTCCCGCGAATTTTTCTGCTGTTTTGCGCTCTCGCGGGAGCATTTAGTCCAGGTTTGGGCAGGCAATTTCCGTCGTGCAACCCGGGCCGGCCGAAATCGTAAGGCTGAAGCGATGCAATTTGATGATCGCGGCGACCATACTCAAGCCCAAGCCAAGGCCTTTGGTGTTTCGAGTTTTGTCTGAGCGATAGAAGCGCTGGGTCACCGCTTCTCGTTCGATCTCTGGGATGCCGGGGCCGGTGTCAATCACCCGGATGACGGTCTCGCCTTCCTGGTGAAGCGCTACGAGCTCCACACGTCCGCCCTGAGGTGTAAATTTCACCGCGTTGTCGACCAGATTGGCAACGGCCTCGAACAGAAGATCGCGATCACCGTTCACAGTCGCCTCATCAGACGCTTCGACCCGAAGAGTGACACCCTTGTCTTCGGCAATCGGATCGTAGAGATCGCCCACTTCGCGAATCAGCGGGGCGAGTTGGACCTCGCTAAACCCCTCGCGCCGGCGACTATGCTCGATTTCCGTAATGCGCAACAGCGCCGTGATTGTGGTCAACGATTGGTCAAGACCAGCGATCGCCTGATCAGCAACTGCGCGGAATTCCTCCAGCGTTGAGGCGTGCTCTCGGCCGCGTTCGAGACGTATCCGCACACGGGTGAGTGGCGTGCGCAGGTCATGCGCGATGTTGTCACCGACCACCTTCGCCTCCTGCAGTGCTTCCTCCAGCAGCGCCGCGCGCACCGCCGCGGTTATATGCCTTGTCACCCCCCTGTAACCAAGGAAACGTCCTTGCGGATCAAATTGCGGCTTTCCGCTCGCGGCAAGGTAGATTTCGGAACCGTCCTTGGTGGCGGCTCTGTACCTGAAGTCGCGAAATGGCTTGTGCGCGTCGAGGTTCGCGAGGTGAAGGCGCCACTTTTCTGGCTCCTCCTCGAGGTCGAGAGCGTAATCCCATGCCACCGCGCCTATTTGGCGGGTGGGTATGGTGCCGAGTTGCTCGGATTCAATGATGAAACGGTGGTCTGGCCCGGTCTCCCAGTACCAATCTGAAGCCGACTCGGTGAAATCGCGGAATCGCTGTTCGCTCTCTCGAAGCGCCTTCTCGGCCTGGTTGCGCTCCGTGACATCCATCACAGTGCCGACAAATTCAACAGGACTTTTCGAGGATGCATTAAAGACTGGGCGCGCCACCAGGTGAATAAACTTGACGACGCCATCCGGAAGAACAATTCGGTAGTCCAGTTCGAAAGCTTTTCCTTCAGAGATTGCTTTCTCACGAACTGCATCGGTGTGAGCCCGATCCTCAGGATCGAGGCGCTGGCGAATTGTTTGGAGTGATGGGATCCCCTTATCCGGGTCGAGGCCGTATATCTGATAATATTGATCCGATAGATGGACGAACTCTCTCGAAGCGACATTCAATGCCCAACTGCCCGTTCGGGTCAGCCTCTGCGCTTCAGCTAAATATGTTTCGCTCCGGCGTAATTCGGTGGTCCGTTCCGCCACCTTTTTTTCGAGCTCATGCCTGGCATTCTGAAGCTCTTGCTCTCTGTGACGTAGCGCTTCCTCGGTGTGCTTTGCGTCGGTGATATCCGTGCAGGACCCGAACCAATTGACAATGCTACCCTTGCTGTCACGGACGGGCACGCCGCGCGTCTTGAACCAGCGGTAAACTCCATCGTGCCGCCGAACGCGGTATTCCACATCATAGGCGTGTCGCTCCGCTACCGAACCCGTCCAAACTTGCCGTGTATTATGCCGATCATCGGGATGGAGAACGTCCATCCAGCGCCAACCGAGCAACTCACTCTCGGCGATCCCGGTGTACTGCGTCCATTGGGCGCTAAAATAGTCGCACGCGCCGTCCGGCGTGGCAGACCAGACAAGTTGCGGCAACGCCTCGACCAGGCGGCGCCAATGCTCCTCTCCCTTGCGCAATGGTTCGTCTAAGATGCGACGCGATTTGTTCATAGCGCCAGCAATCCAGTCGCGCTGCCCCAGCCGCAACCAGAAATCAAATTTAGTCTATAAAACATTCTCTAACAACCGCGATCCAATGGCCCAAGGAACTATCGTCGAGCAAGTATCGACTGATTTCTGGCGCAACCGGAGTCGGAGCTGTGATGCGGCAAATGCCGTGATAAATCGCCGATAGCACGATTGCAGGATAGGCGCGGCCGCAGAATGTATGTACTCCACGCGAAATTTTCTCCCGCCGGCATCGGGAGGTGCCGCAAGATATCAATTCTTGCGATCAGCTGAACGAGGAGAAGACTGCAGTGACCTCGACGTTCGTCGTTTTTCCATCCAGAGGCCCACCATGAACATCATCGCGATGCCGACGACATTGATCTCAATTTGGGCCTCGATGCCTGCGCCGTAGGTGCGAAAAAATAGGCGTCCAAGTAGGGCTGCGACGCAGCCGACGGCGAATACTTCAAGCGAGTGCCGCCCGCAGATTTCAAATGGTCGAAAAGTTCGCTGACCAGCAAGCACCCGCAACCGATCGGAACTCAGCAACAGATAGGCGAGTGAGAGGACATCGAGAAGCCGAAGCGGAGCGAGTAGCGTTTTGTCTGGTGTGACCAAGGCAATTGGACGTAGGTTCGGCAAATTCCAATCGGCCCAAGGTGCCGATTCCAAGAAGGCGAAGCCCAAATACACTATGCAGAGCCAGATAAGCCAATTTATCCTCGGCAAGGAGCGCTTATCGATCGCTGCCGGCAACGCCAACGCCGCGCCGATAGTGAACAGAAACTGCCAAGCGAACGGATTGAAGAACCAACGTCCGTGATCTATCCAATTCGGCAGGTTGATGTTGGGGTTAAGGTTGGCGGCTAACCAGATAGTGGCGGATGCCGTCAATGCCACCCAAAGATTGCGCCGTACGCCGAAGTAGATCAGCGGAAAGGCGGCAAACAGCGCGAGATAAAGCGGCAAAATATCGAGATAGCTCGGCAGGGCCTGCAAAAGCAGCCCGTGTATTAGGCCGCTGATTGGCGCATTGATAATGGGTGCAACAAAGCTGGGCTGCAGCCGATAGTGCATCGTCCACAGTGAGACAACCACGCACGTCGTCAGGAACAAGCCCACTTGGAAGAGGTAAATGCGGGCCCAGCGGCGAATAACTCGACTTAGGCCACATACCATGCCGTCCCGTTCGAATACTTTGGCGTAAGCCAGCATCGCCGACATCCCAGCAAGGAAAACGAATATTTCGGCGGCATCGGAGAAGCCGAAGTTGCGAAGTGTGGCCAGGCCGAGCGCATTCCCCGGAATGTGATCCACAAAAATCATCAGCAGCGCCATTCCGCGAGCAACATCGATTCTCCGATCTCGGTTGGGAGAGAGAGCTGCGGTAGGCGTATGGACGAGAGACTTTGACCGTGACGGGTGGGTCAGCTCTTCGTCGCGACTGCTAATTTCGGCGGTTAAAATATTGGCCATGTGCACGCCTGCCCATCGGATGCAAACAAGTCGCAGGCCAATGTGGCAGCCATCAAGAAAGTCATAATTCGTTTTGCCATGGATCTCTCGGATGCAACGGCCATTCACCCGGGCCATCCGGCCCGTTCGACAGCGTGATTGTTATGGTTAGAGGTGGGAGGATAAAGCCGCTGGCACCATTAAATTGTCGTTCAGATGGCTAAAATAATTTTTATGTGAGCTACCAATCGTTCGCCTCCCGCAATTTTCTAAATATAAAATCGAAACGAAGTTGTTCGTCTTATTTGCAAGAAGCTTCCACTTCACGGAAAATCGTTCTTAAACGGATGGTTCGCGCGAAGCGGATTTAATCTGCTAAAATAACCAGTGTCGTCCTCCATAAACACGAATTTAGTTTTCTGAACCGTATTTTAGTGGTGTCCGCAAAGCGGGTGCCTATTTCACCTGTGTCGGCGAGCTCATCTCTTTCACTCGACGAATGAAATCAAGTGCCGGAAGAACTAGAGCTTCAAATTGAGGAGAAGCGACATGAAGAAGTTTCTAAGCAGCGTGGCGTTGCTGACCGTCATCGCGACACCAGCCTTTGCCCAGTCATTCGATCCTGACAACGGCACCGGCAACTTGCTAGCGGTCACACAAAACGCTCCTAGGAACGAAAAAACTGCGGTCCGCAATAGCGAGGGGCTACACTCTTTCGCCATGGTTCCACCACCCGAGTCGTCGCGCGTGCCACCGTTCGATTACCGCCGGGGCACTTCCGAATATCCATTCGGTCCGGGCTACAACCTTCCCTATCCGGATCGGCCTTATGGCGATCCGGATCACTGGTAGCGCATGGAGGGCGCATTGAACCACTGACTGGTGTTTGCACGTTCGATATACTGCAATTGGCCCAAGTACGCAGGCGACCGAATGCAATTGGGACAATTGTGTAAGTTCGTCATACGCCTCGGCGCAGCCGCTCAACAAAGCACGCATCGTGTCGCGGTGTTGATGGTGATGACCGCTATGCTAGCCGCAAATACGCTGGCGGCGCAGGAGAGCAGCGGAGTCCTCTCGCCTCAAGCGCTACAGGAAATTGCGCAGGTCGAAGCCGAGATCGACCGCATCGAGGCGCAGACGATGGAGCGGCTTGCGGCGCCGCCCGACAATCAGGTCCAGCAAATTGAGCTGATCGGCAAGTTGCTGTTGTATGACAAACAGCTCTCCGTCAACCGCAACGAGGCTTGTGCTTTTTGCCATATGTCAGAGGCGGGCTTCACCGGTCCTGTGTCGGAACTGAACCGAACCACCGGCTCCTATCCCGGATCGGTGCGCTCGCGATTTAGCGAGCGTAAGCCGCAATCGCACGCCTATGCGCCGCTATCGCCCGTTCTGCATTACAATCCCGGGCGGGGTGACCTCGTAGGCGGCAATTTCTGGGATATGCGTGCGACCGGTCGACGGCTGGGCAATCCGGCGGCCGAGCAGGCGCAAGGACCGCCGACCAATCCTGTGGAAATGGGGCTGCCCGATATCGCCTGCGCAGTCTATCGCGCCTCGCAACGGCCGTATCGTGCCCTGTTCGAAAGTGTGTGGGGGCTGCAAGCTTTCGCGATCGCCTGGCCGAGCAACGTGGAGCAGGTCTGTGCCCGGCCAGGGCCGCCGCCCGCGAGTGATCTTCTGCCGGTGCATCTGAGCCCGCTCGACCGGGGGCGAGCGATGAGCACTTTTGATCAGATGGCGCAGTCTATTGCCGGGTATGAAGCATCTGCCGAAGTGACGCCGTTTACTTCGAAGTTCGACGCGGTGCTCGCGGGCAAAGCGCAATTCACGACGGAGGAGCAGTCGGGCTATGACCTGTTCCGCGGCAAGGCGAGATGTAACGAGTGTCATCGTGATGGTGGGCCAGGCGAGGATCCGCTGTTCACTGACTTCACCGCGAGCAATATCGGAACCCCGGCCAATCCGCGACTTCCCTTCTACGCGGAAAATCAGCCCGACGCGTTTGGGTATATCGCCAATCCGGCAGGGTCGTCATTCGTCGACGGCGGCGTAGGCAGCTTTCTCAGCAAGGGGCATCCACTCAGCCAGCCCTCGCCGGTCGATCGGCGATGGGTTGCGCTCGCGCCTGACAACCAGGCGCGAATACGGGTGCCAACGTTGCGCAACGTGGACAAGCGGCCTTACCCAGCCTTTGTGAAGGCCTATGGCCACAACGGTTATTTCAAGAGCCTCAAGGCAATCGTGCATTTTTACAATACGCGCGACGTCCTACCGCGCTGCAAGCCCGATGACCCTGGCGAAGGGACGACATGCTGGCCTGCGCCGGAGTCGACCGCCAACATGAACACAAGCAAAGTTGGACGCCTGGGCCTGTCGGACTCCGAGGAGGATGCGATTGTGAGATTTATGCAGACGCTCTCGGACGGATATACGCCAACCAACCAGTAATAGGTCAGGTCACTGCTATGACCTCGTGACGCTCGCCAATGCGGCCTGCAAGGTTTGTGCACTTTTCTCAAGCCCCTGAAGTTCTTCGTCCGACATCTCGGGCTCCAAGACTTCAATGATACCGCGGCGCCCGACGACGCTCGGCAGCGAGAGAGTTACCCCAAACTGCGGCTGCAGACTGCCGATGGGGATTACGGCGTGCTCGTCGTTCAGCACCATTTCGGCAATGCGCGCCGATACGATGCCAATGCCATATTGGCTGGCATCGTGGCCTTCGATAATTGTGATGTTGGCGTAGCGCACGTCCTTCTCGACTTTCTCGCGGAGGGCTTCGATTGTGGCGCCGCGCTTTTTCAGGAGCGTCGGCAACGAAACCCCGCCGACCCGCGCCGCCGACCACAAAAAAACCTGCGAGGTTCCGTGATCGCCAATGACCTGCGCTTCAACATGCGCTGGGTCGGCATCGAAGTACCTGCCGAGATGAACGCGAAAGCGTTGGCTATCGAGAAAGGTACCGGTGCTGAGTACGGTCGCGCCAGGACAAACCTGCCGCGCCACATCGGCGAGCGGATCGGGCGGATCGGTAACGACGAGGAGAATGGCATCAGGTGCTGCGGCCACGATCTGGGGAACGATGTCGCGATAAATTTTTGCGTTCTGGGCGAGCAGCCTGAGTCGGCCCTGCGGATCGTTGCGATCCGTCGCGCCGCCGGTTTTTTCATTGACCCCGGCGGTGACCAAAACGATGCCGGCGCCGGAAAGAGCGTCATAGTCACCATCGACAATGTCGACCTTGCGCCCGAGCGGAGTTCCATAGCGGATATCGGTAGCCACGGCGTCCGCGGTTTTCCGTGTGCGGTTGACCAACACAATTTCGCGCGCACTGCCGCGAATGGCGGCAGCCATGGCGCTGGCGCAGCCGACGTTGCCGGTCCCGACAATGCCAAGTTTCATGATCTGCTCCCTTTCTTGGCCTCGGCTGCGGCAAGTTCAGCGGCAGCCGCATTGCCGTTTGACCAACGCATCATCAGCAGCAGCGGCAACATCAATAAGCTGACGATGAATAGCAGCTTGAAGTCGTTGACATAGGCGATGATGGCAGCCTGTCGGGTGACCTCCGCGTTGAGCGCGGCGAGTCCTTGCGAATTGGCGGTGCTCCACAGGAGATACGACCCTAACCGAAATCGTTGACGAAGTGCGCATGGCGATCCGTTGGTTGCGCGCAAACGGATCTCATTATGGCGTAGCTGGCGCAAAGCTGATTGTCTCCGGCTGGTCGGCTGGCGGGCACCTAACGGCCATGACACTGGCTGAGGCCGATGCCGGATTGGCCATTAGTGGGATCTTCGATATCGAACCGTGTCGGCTCAATTATCTCAATGACGCCCTAAGAATGACGATGGAAGAACAGCTTTTGTTGAGCCCCATCCGCCAACTGCCTTCGAGCTCGCCACCGCTTGTGATCGCATATGGAACGGCGGAATTGCCCGAACTGCAGCGTCAGTCACGCGACTATCACGATGCGCGTCGCGGCGCACATTTGCCTTCCGAGTTGCTACCGCTCGACGACCATGATCACTTTTCGATTCTTGAGGAGATAGCCAATTCAAACGGCAAGCTCACCGATGCTTTGGTTCGATTGGCGGCCGGTTAAAACCAAAGCGCTCCACACATGACCCAAAGCGAGAAAGCATCCCTTTTAGATTGTGTATTGGCGGTTGGTTTCGCATTCAATTTCTCTATCGACCCCATCTTATGAACATTAAAGTGCTACACCGTGACTACAACGATCTCTGAAATAGTGCTGGCGCACCGCGACGGGACCGCCAGCTCCAGACAGACCATCCGCCGCTGCTATGCGCGCATCCGCGCGCTCGCTGATCCGGGCGTGTTCATTACTCTACGCGAGGAGCAGGACGCGGTCGCCGAGGCCGAGCGGCTCGATCGCACGGGCAAGCCCGGTCCGTTGTTCGGCGTGCCAATTGCGGTGAAGGACAATATCGATGTTGCGGGAATGCCAACCACCGCGGGATGCCCAGCGTTCGCCTATACGCCGGCCACCGATGCTGTCGCGGTGGCGAAGCTCAGAGCCGCTGGCGCCATCGTCATCGGCAAGACCAATCTCGACCAATTCGCCACGGGCCTTGTTGGCACGCGCACGCCCTATCCAGTGCCGCGCAACCCGCTTCGGGAGGATCTGATCCCCGGCGGCTCTAGTTCGGGCTCCGCGGTTGCGGTGGCGACCGGCATAGTGCCGCTTTCAATCGGCACCGATACAGCCGGATCGGGCAGGGTCCCGGCGATGTTTAACAATATCGTAGGTCTCAAGCCGAGCCTCGGTCTGATCTCAACACGCGGTGTGGTGCCGGCCTGCCGCACGCTCGATTGCGTTTCGATTTTCGCGAGAACGGTTGAGGACGCCTGGACGGGATTTTCTGCGTGCGCTGGCTTCGATAGTAACGATCCATACTCACGCGAAAGCGACGTTACCGCGGCGGACGCTGCGGTGTCCGGCCTAATGGTCGGGGTCCCACGCAGCAGCCAACGCCAATTTTTTGGAGATTTACGGGCCGCGGATGATTATGAGGCCGCGCTGGCGCGACTGTCGCGCCTGGGTCTGACGATCATAGAAATCGATATGCAACCGTTCTACGAAACGACGCTACTGCTCTATGACGGTCCGTGGGTAGCCGAACGCTATCTCGCGGCCCGTTCAATCCTCGACACAAATCGCAACGCCGTCCATCCTGTCACGCGGGAAATCATCGCACCCGGCGCTAATCTGTGCGCAAGCGATGCATTCGAAGCTTTCTACAGGTTGGAGGAGTTACGCCGCGCAACAAAAGAAATCCTTAAGCATATCGATGTACTGGCGGTGCCGACCGCCCCCACGGTCTACACCCGCGCCCAGGTCGATGCCGACCCGATCGCACTGAATTCACGCCTCGGCACATACACTAATTTTGTGAATCTGCTCGACCTTTGCGGCGTGGCTGTTCCGGCAGCACTGCACGTCGACCGCACGCCGTTCGGTATTACGATTCTTGCTCCCCGCGGCGGCGACGCGCTTGTGGCGTCAATTGCCAAAGCTTTTCATGCCGATGTTGCACTACTGGCGGGCGCGCGAGATCTTGTGCAGGTCGCAACCTGAGGCATCGAACGACTGCCATTTTTTGCGTCACTCTGCCGGGAAATTGTGCAGGCTGCTGGAACGGTAATGG
>Ga0207428_10001777_pt1 | contig 22082 bp, 15 predicted proteins | sample RhiMethybrSRZTD1_FD_187600 | JGI IMG/M metagenome (GOLD analysis project Ga0207428, IMG submission 187600) | Populus rhizosphere microbial communities from Tennessee, USA - Rhizosphere MetaG P. TD hybrid SRZTD1 (SPAdes) (version 3) | ecosystem: Host-associated > Plants > Roots > Rhizosphere >...
GCGTGTTCTTCGCGCCGATGTTGCAGCCGGTTACACAATCGCCGCAATCGATGCAGGCCTTCTGCTCGACGCCGACGTTGTTCAATCCGTCCTTGAAGCTGACGGCGATATCGAGCGGGAAGGCTGCGCCGCCGATCTCCTGCGCGCGCTTGTGGAGCGCCCTGACCTTGAGCAGCGAGTCGGGCCGCGACAGGTCGCCGCGCGGATGCGGATTGGCGCCGAGCATGAATCTGGCCTTTTCATAAAAAGGCGCCAGCTCGGGTAGCTTGACGGCCTTCGGCCACGCGATCTGTTTGAAAACCTCTTCGTCGGGCACGATGGCCACATTGGCGTTGACCAGCGAGGTGCCGCCCAGGCCGGAGCCTTTCATCACTGAAATGTCGGGGAAGAGCAGAAAATCGTAGAGGCCGGTGGGATTGAATGTCGGATTGCGGGCGTTGCGTAACACTTCTCCGATCTCGTCGGGGAACTTGCCGACCTCCCACTCGCGCCCACGTTCGAGGATGCAGACCGAAGGCTTCGGCGAAGCCGCAGTGATTCGGGCGGCGGTGATGGCGCCGCCATAACCGGAGCCGATGATGATAAAGTCGTATTGTTTTTTGCGCTGATCCCAGTCCTTCGAGAGCATGGAAACCTCCTTCAAGCTACAGGCCGATGCGCAGCTTGCGGCTGACTGTGTGTAAAAGGCGTTAAAGGCGATCGTCTGACGCCGCGCCACTTCTTAAGGCTATCAAGGGGCGGCAGAACGTCTGAATCAATCATCCTACGCGGATGCGATTGAACATAAAGACTCGGAAAAGGAATGAAAGTGGCAGAGCATTTTCAATTCATTATCGCCTGTAAGTTGCGTCCTTGGTCGGCATGCTGAGTACTACTGCTGAACTAACCAAAGACGGCGCGGAGTATAGCACAATTCGTCAGGGTGGGAATAGAAATAAGGATTAGTTACAATGCGCGGACTTCAATTGTTCGGACGGGAAAATTATGGCGCGGATTGTTAAAGGTCAGGTGGTCGCTCTGTTCGCTTTCGACGTTGGGTATGAGGTGTCGCTTGAAAGGCTGAGCGGCATGTTGGCGACGACGCCGGTTCAGCCGCTGTCGCGCAAGAAGCAGACGCCGACATACATGCAATACACTAAGCCGCCGCAGATTCTAAGCCTGGGGTTGGCCACGGGCCATTTCGCCGTCCCGGGAAGCATTCAGGCTACGATCTTCGATTTCGGCGCGGTCAGCATCGCTTATCGCTGGCCCATAGGACAGGGGAATGAAGTGTCGCTCGAAGATCTGCCGAAGATCAGCGCCGATCTTTACAACCTGGATCTCGGGCATCACGCTAAAGAGCAAGCCGAATCGCTGATGAGGAAAATAGAGCCCGCCATCTTTCGCTCCCGGCTGTCCGACCTGGTCGAAGATTACTACCTGTTCATCATCGAGGAGTTGGACCGCCCGATGATCGCCTCGGAGTTATTGGCCTCGTATCGCGGGTTGTTGGCGCGGACGCTGCGGTTTGAAACCACCGATCTGAGCCGCCTTCAACAGGACGAGGCCCTGGCCCAGGCCATTTCGTACTATGAAAACGACCTGGCGCTGGTGGACTGGAACTCGGCGGTCATATACGACCGCGATTACGAGGACACGGTCAGCGTCCTGGAGTTAATCAACGTCGAGATGTTGGAAGCCCGTTACATCGATGATCAGTTGGACAGGAAAATCAACGAATACGGCGCGCTAGTGCGAAAACGCATCGAATGGCCGATCCCGCTCCGGACGCCATACAGACAGGCCATTCAGGACCTGTCCGAGCTGCGGGTCGAGTCTTCGTTGGTGAACGAGCGGGTCGAGAACGCTTTGAAATTGATCGGCGACCTCTACCTGGCAAGGCTGCATTCGGCGGCGGCGAGAAGGTTCTACCTGCACGAATGGGATCGGATCATTTCGCGCAAGCTGGAAATCATTTCCGACTTTTACCAGATGCTGAACGACCGCGTCCACACGGCGCAGAGCCAGACCCTCGAATTGATCATCGTGATTTTGATTTTGGTGGAATTGGTCCTAGCCTTCTGGCATTGAGATCGTCAGATGTCAGATGTCAGGTTCCAGCCGTTTGTGACGACTGAACACCACCTAACATCTGGCATCTGACATCTGATTATCTTCAATTGGCTTTCGGCTTCTCTTCGTAGCAAAGAATCATTCCTCTGTCTCCGACGGCCCAGCCTTTGGTCGGCGACAGGAAGAACACTCCGCGAATGCGGCGCCCGCGCGCGACGAAATCGACGCGCCACGACAGGCCGCCGTTATCAGTTCGCAGCATGGGCGTGTCGTAGACCTCCGCTTCATCCCCGCTTGCGCGAGGGATGAAGGCCGCCGTCCATCCGCGCGCCGGGTCGAGGAATTGGCTGCTGTGAGTGGCCCGGCTCGGTATGCGGAATAAACTCCAGGTCCGGCCGCCGTCGCGCGTGTGCAGCGCGAAGAAGTATCTGCGGTCGCCGTCGTCCATATCGCCGGTTATCGATCCCATGTTCGCGTCCGTGAAATTCGCCGAGTTAAGCGCCCCTGGAGTGAACAGGGAATTATTCCGAGTTTGGATCGCCAGCGGAACTCGCCTCCATGTAGCGCCGCCGTCCGACGTCGTGAAGACGCCGCCGATTTCTCCGCGCGCCCGTCCGTAATAATTGCCTATTAGCCAGCCATGTTTCGCGTCGGTGAAGTGGATGTCGCTGAATCCGAAGCTGTAATTCGATGAGTCGCCTCGCGATCCGATCAATTTCTCGACGCCTCCGACCTTGTACCATTCAAGTCCGCCGTCGGTCGTTTTCAGCAGCGTGGAGTTCCTGCCGACGGCCCAGCCGGTTTTGGCGTTGATGAAATGGAGGCTGGTCACATTCGGCAGCGGTTTGGGCTCCCACGTGCGCCCGCCGTCGGCGGTAATGAACAGGGTGTTCTCGCCCTCGTTTTCATCGCCCGTCTTGGCGCCCGATTTCCCGAGCATCCAGCCGCGATTCAAGTCGATGAAGTATATGAAGTTCATGTTCGCGTCGGAGCCGGGAGATTGTGGCTTCCAAACTCTGCCGCCGTCGGTTGTGGCGTACACCGCGCCTGAGTCGCCCGCGGCCCAGCCGGTCATCGAATTGACGAAGTGGACGGCGCGCAGGCTCTTGTCTATCTCAACGTCGTGTTTGACGACTGTCCAGTTGTCGTTATTGATTGTCACGTTCGCCGCCGCTTCGGTCGCCGCCGGGTCGCCGGCGGCCGGTTCGGCGTTGGAAGTCTTTCGTGGCCTGGCGCTACGGGAGCCGGAAGGCAAGGACTCGGTCTTCCCTTCAGGGGTATTCTTTTTCTCCACCGCCCTCGATCTATCGCTTGTTCGTTCGGAAGCATTGGGCGGCGAGGTCGCAGATCTCGATTCGTCCGGCCCCTGTGGATCGGAAGGCGTCGCGTCGTAGATGGTGACTATGAACTCATTGATCACGCCGGCGCCGAGCAATTGCTCGGCTTTCGCTTTGGCTTGCGCCTGATTCTGGTATCGTCCGATGCGTACCCGATAGCGGACGCCTATGCCGGGGATCGTCGTCTTGACCCAATAGGCTTCCAGTCCTTGCGCGCGCAATTTGGCGGCGCTCGATCTCGCCTCGGCTTCGGAGATCGCGCTCTCGACTTGAATTGTAAAACTTCGGCCCTGCGCCGACGCAACCGGCACGGAAAAAGCGATTGCGATCAAGAGGCCTATGGTTTTTTCGACAACCGGTTTTTTCATTTTCTTCGCGGTCACAAATTTTGAATTGGACTTTTGTCCGATGGGGGAGTGCGAGGCCCGAACAAGTTGGTGCGGGCAGATCATAGCACCAGGCGAATTGTTTGTCTCGCATATTGGTTCATCTTCACCGAGGTGCTTAATTCTGCGTAAACCGCGACTCGGTAACTGCAATGACGCCGGAATGATGATACAATTCGGTCATGCTTAAAAAGGCGTTCCAAGTTTTTAAAACCGAACTTCAATCATCGCGCTCGGAGAAACATCGATGACGAAATCTTTACCGGTCGGTTTACTCCTGATCAGTCTATTCCTGATAGGGTGCGGCGCGAATCGCGGCTCGTCGTCCACGTCGAGCTCGGGCGCAGGAGTGGGCGCGACCCCTCAACATTCGCCCGGCGATCATGCCGCGACGGCCCCGCGCATCCCCGCCCATTTTTCAAACGTGGCGGACGCCAGGCCGCTGCCGGCCGTTTTGGATCCGAAGCAGTTTACCGACCCGTCAGTGGTCAAGGCTTACAGTTACGCGAAGGAGATTCCTGATGTCTTCTCGCAGCAGCCTTGTTATTGCCATTGCGACAACGGAAATGGACATCGCAGTCTGCTCGACTGCTTCGCCACCGATCATGGCGCAACCTGACCGCTCTGCCTCAAGGAGGGACTCCTTGTCAAGAAGTTGCACAAAGAAGGGAAGAGCGCATCCGAGATTCGCGATCTGATCATTCGCGGCGAATGGAAGAGCGTCAAATTGGATTAGGGCGCTGTTACGAGGCCCGTCGCCGCCCCCCAAACCCTGGTCGTTCGAAAATAGAAACGGAATCAATAGTAATGACGAAGAACTCGCTCGGTATCGTTAAACGCTCCCAGGTCGGGGGCGACGTGGACGCGTATTGTGGGAAGTGCAAAGATGTTCGTGAACACGTCATCGCCGCGATCAACCCCGACGGCTCTATCGGACGCGTTGAGTGCCGCACCTGTCACAGCAATCATATCTATCGTGAGCGCTCAACCAAAGCCGCGACGACTCGCTCTTCGACGAGAGGCGGGAAAAAAGACTCCGCGCCAGCGACCGAAAAGATCGGCCCGCTGCGCGCCTATTCGATGCAGGAAAAGTTCGCTGCGGGTGACCGCGTCGACCACCCGAAATTCGGCGTGGGCGTCGTAGTTGAGGTCCGCGCCGGAAAAATCGACGTAAAATTCGGCAGGGAATTGAAGACCCTGATTCATGCGGGATGAAGAGGCGACTGGGCGACGGGGCGATAGGGGGACTGGGCGAAAAGGAGAATGCTATTTCTAGCCCAGTCCCCCTATCGCCCCGTCGCCCAGTCGCCCCCTCACTTCTTCAATAACGTTTCAATATACCTGATCGCCGCTCTCAGCGCCTTACCGCGATGGCTGCGGGACGATTTCTCTTCCGGCGAGAGTTCCGCGAAAGTGCGACCGAGTTCGGTGTCGATGAAGATCGGGTCGTAGCCGAAGCCGCCGGCGCCGCGCGGCGCAAGGGCGATTCTGCCCTCGCATCGGCCTTCGAAGGTTTGCCTGATTCGCGGCCTTACCGGCGAGTCAACCAACGCCCCGTCCAGATGCCAGTCGAAATTTCGCTTATCTGAGGTGGCGCCAGCCGCGCCGACCAGAGCGACGACGCATACAAACCTTGCCGTCCGCTTTTCTTCAGGCGCGTTTTTCATCTCTTCCAACAACAACGCGATCTGTTGGTCGCTACTCAGTCCTTCGCCGCCGTAACGCGCCGAATAGACTCCCGGTCGCCCGTCGAGCGCATCGACCTCCAACCCCGAATCGTCTGCGAGCGTAAGCAGCCCGCTGGCCGCGTGGTAATAATCAGCTTTGATGATTGCGTTTTCGACAAATGTCGTCCCGGTCTCTTCGACCGGAGGCGGGACCTGCGGCAGGTCTTCGAGGCCGATCGCGCGACAGTCCAACCCTTCGAGCAAAGACGCGATCTCGGTCACTTTGCCTTTGTTGGAAGTCGCGATCAGAAGGGGACCGATTGGGGATTGGGGATTGGGGATTGCGGATTGCGGAGAGTTGATGGTTGGCGATTTCATTCCGTCTTAACGATTTGAGATGCAGTTCCACTATGGATTCGAAGATATGATCGATCTTACCGCAATCCGCAATCCGCAATCCGCAGCGCTTACTCGGCGCGCTGCGCCTCGACGAAGACCAGGGTGGTGTTGCCGACGCGGATCTGGTCGTAACTTTGAAGCGCCTGCGCTTCGGTAATCTCCCGCCCGTTGACGAAAGTGCCGTTGCGCGAGAGATCGTCTTTGATCAGGCACCGCCCGTCGCGGTAGACGATGATCGCGTGCGACCCGCTTACAGTTTCGTCCTCGATCAGAACGTCGCAGACGGGGTTGGCGCCGATCCGATTGTATCCGGCGTAAATGCGGAAGTCTTCGCCGTCGGGGTTGTGGCTGAAAGTGACAAGCCAGCCGACGATGCGCCCCTTGGATTTGCGCTGCGGCGCGGATTGGTCGAGCATCATCGTGCGGCGGTCCAGACTCGGCGTGACCGGCTGCGGCGCCGGCGCCTGCGTGTGAGGACGCCAACTATCTTGACTTGCGGCCGGAGGCTCAATAGGCCCCGACACCCTGAACAGATCGGCGGACGCCGAATTGTGAGACTCTGACGGTGGAACCGCCGGAGTAATCTCAGTCGGAATGAAAGAGGGGACCGCCGCGGGCGGCGGCGGCGCCGGAGGCGGGATTGTCGTAGATTCGGAGGTCTCGAACACGGTCTCGCGAGTATCGCGGGTATCGACCCGCGTCGTGAAATCGTTCGTACTCTGTAAAGTGGCGTAAGTGGCCGGGCCAGTCCCTCGGCCCGCATCAATCGCCGTGACCGGAGTCTCCACACGCGTCGCGAAATCCGCATCCCGGTTTTCAAATTGCGGCTGTGGGCAATAGGGGCAATGCTCATAAACCCCACTGTAAACATGACCCTGCGCGCAATTGATCAGCGAAGACGTTGAATTAGATGATCGTGTGAATGAATTGCCACAATTACCGCAGAATTTGGCGGTGTCCAGGTTTTGATTACGACAGTTTGGGCAGATCACCATCTGTATCCTCCAGTTAATTTGCAGTGAATTGGCGGACTTTTCATGGTCAGTCAATGTGGATGAAGACGCCCAATACTATACTGTCGAACCGCGGTTTTGTTAATGGCTGCGGGGAATTTGTCAAAGCGGTACAGTTCGGGGGCGTAAGCCACTGGCTTACCCACAAGTCAAGCAGATGCGTTTTCGTCACGGCGGCCCAATGGAAATTAGCCGGTGGTTACGTTCGGGCTCCACCACCGGCTAATTTCCATTGGGCCGCCGGCGCAAAGACTTGTGGGGGTAACTAATGGCGTAAGCGATCTAAACATCAATCAAAAGACCTTTTGATTGGCTGCTTATGACCCCAGTACTGCGCTGCGTCAGAACCGGTAGTTGTACCTGAATCCGAAGCCGCGCCCCGGCGCGTCCATTCCCCAACTGATCCCGCGATAGTTCTTGTCGTTGAGATTTTCCAGGTCTATCACCACCTCCTGGTTCTCGCCGATTCGGAATCCTCCGCGAATTCCGCCGGTCAGGAAGCCGGGAATGTAGGTGAACAGAGGGGCGCTGCCCACGCCAGGGCCGAGCACGCGGTTCTGAACCTGGGCCAGCGTCTCGCCGGTCGGACTCAAAAGATCGTCCGCCGTGCCGAACCTGCCGTCGGCGCCCGGCGCGATCAATCCACGCGCCCGCGCGCCGCGCGCGAAGAAGTTGGCGATGGCGCCGCGCGAACGCGTCGCGCCCGTACGGCGGTCTTCGAGGTCGAGCGTCGATAACTTGTCCTGACGCCGCGCGCCGTAAAGATAAGGTTCGATCCAATATCTCCCATTCGACGAAGTGTAGCGGGCGCGAAACCAACCCTGCGGGGCGGGCGTTCCGCCTTCGATGTTCGGCGGAAGTCCCGTGCGCCGGTCTTCGGCGCGCAGCCAGGTGAAGTTTTGACCGAGAGTCCAGTTCCTCGAGATTCGCAGGTCGAATTTCTGCTCTACACCGTAAATCCGCGCGTCGCCGAAATTGGAGCGGATCAGGACGGGGTTGGTCGATGCGGGAACGAAGACCGCGCCGCCCGAATTCTGCGATGTGATGATCTGATCGCCCAACCGCGATCCCACGACGCCTTGAGGCAGGATCAACGCTTGTATGGCGATATTGTCATAGATGTCGTTGACGAAGCCGTTGACGTCAATGTCTACGCGGCGGCGATGCAGATGTACGCCGCCTTCGTATGTCCAGCTCGTCTCGGGTTTAAGTTGCGCGACGGGAACGCCGGTCGAGACCGCGCCGGAGCCGGCGGTCGAGCCGATGGTCGCGCCTCTGCCGGCTAGGTCCGCGGCGTTGGCTTCGAATCCGTTGCCGGTCAAACCCAAGGTCCCCAGGTCGGTGATGTGAGGCGTACGAAAGCCACGGCTGACCTGCGCCGAGACGTTGAACCCCTCGGTGAGTGTGACTATGGCGCCGAAGCGCGGCGTGAAGGCGTCGGCGGTCAATTGATCGTCAGGCCACAGCCGTTGGCCGTTGACAAGAGGCGAATTCACCGCTCGAGAGTCATAAGCGGCGCGGCTGTAGCGCAGGGCGGCGACCAGCCTCAATCTTTCCGGAATCGCCGTCCACGCGCCTTGCGCGTAGAGGCCGCCGCTGCGGTAAGTCGCCTTGTCCGGCACGCGCGGGCGCGCCAGCGTGACCGCGCCGTTGGCCGGGTCGAATGCGAAAGACGGCGCGCGCACGCGGTCGTTATAAAACTCGCCCCCGACCACCAGATGGATGCGCGACCATTGCCTGGCCGCCTGCCCCTGGGCGCCGTGGACGGCCGTGCGTTCGTATTGATGAGTGATCGCGCCGAGCGGATTCCCCTGGCCGCCCTGGTTGACGCGCTCTTCGCGCTGGGCGTTGTAAGAGTATGAGAGCGCGAACGTGTCGAACGGCCCCGCGCCGAACCTTTCGTAGCGCCCGTAGAAGAAATCGAGCATGAAGTTACGCAGGTCGGCGATCAGGTTGCCGTCGCCGCCGAGCGTCTGGTCGAAGCGTTTGCCGCCGTCGATCTGCGCGCGCTGGTAATGGAACGAAAGCTGGTCGCGCGGCGTCAGCCTGTAGTTCGTCTTCAACAAGCCGCCGTATTGCGTGAACGCCGTGTCGGTCGAGCGTTCGCCGAAAACGTCGGAGCGTATCCCCAGAAAGCGATTGACTGCGGCGTGCGTGTCGATGCCGCCGCCCGAGCGCAAATTGTTGCTGCGGTGCGAGGCCAGGTTGACCAACACGGCGAGGTCCTCGGCGCCGAAAGTCACCAGCGAATTTCCGCCGAAGCCGTGGTCGGCGCTGTAGTAATGCGAGCTGATCTGGCCGTGAACTTCGGTTTTGCCGGCGGCGAAGAGCGGCGTTTGCGAAACGAGCTGGACGCTGCCGCCGATCGAGTCGCTGCCGAATTGGGCGCCGTTCGGGCCGCGAATCACCTCGACGGCGCGGAGGTTGCTGACGTCGTTGAGGTTGAAGAAGGTGTTGACGCCGCCGCGCGCCGCCGCCGTCGAAAACCGTATGCCGTCAATGTAATTGACGACCTTGGCGCCGGTCAGCCCCCGGACGAAGATGGCGCCCATGGTCGCCGACGTGCGTTGCAATTGCAGCCCCGGCTCTTCCTGCGCAGCTTGCGCGAGGACGGATTTGGCGCGCTCTCGCAGGCGGCGTTCGCCGATCACGTTGACCTGCTGCGCGGTCTGGTCGAGCGATTGAACCACGCCGACGTCTGCGGCGATCGTGACCTCGGCGGTCAGGGATTCGACGCCGAGCGTGATCTCGATATGGGAATTATCGTCCTCCGGCGCTGACGATACGCGCACAGCCTTGCTCCGGGAGGCGAATCCGCGACCCGTCGCGCGCAATTCGTAAGCCCCCGCCGGCGCGCCTTTCAGAACGAATCGTCCCTGCTCGTCCGTGGTCGTTGACGCGACGGCCGATTGGCGAGCGTTCAGCAGCGTCACCGTGGCCTGCGGCACGAAAGCGCCGGTTGAATCTTTCACAACGCCGGCCAACTCCGAACCTTCGACGGTAGAAGCGGCAGCCGGTTGAGCGTTGGCGAGAACTGTCGAAAACAGAACGCAACATAACGCCGCCAAATATCTTTGTAGGCTCATTGAAACTCCTTGGGGAATCAGTTTGTAGTCCCGCCTTTAGGCGGAAGCGTCAGACACAGATCCATTCCGTGACGCCAAACGCCTCCGCCTAAAGGCGGGACTACAAACTGCGCTTTTCAATCTTTCAGGTCGTCGCAGAGCGACATGAAGGCTCCTGCGGTAACAGCATAGGGGCGGGTTTTCCCCGCCCGCTCTCGCAATCGAGACGATTGGGCGGGGAAAACCCGCCCCTACGCCGTTGTCGCGGTTATTTTTCAAATGCCATAAGGCATGGGCTCCATGACCTTTTTTCGTTGCTTTATCTAGGCGCCTGAGATGGTAATGTCGAGCTCGAACTACTACTAGACGTCGTAGGTCGAGGGGCGAGGATAGAGGCTTGAAGATCGGACTTCTGATTTGCTCAAAAGATCGGAGATGGAACGGATAATTCAATCCTCAATCATCTTCCGAACTCACTGCAACTTTGAGACGGCAATTTCAATCACGTGGTGAATGGCGAGGAGTGTGGACGGGCTGGTCATTAACAGGGTCGCCGAGATCAGAATCGCCGCAAAACAGGCCCAGGGCCAGGCTTTCGAGTCGAAAACGCTCCCGCCGGATGAGACATTGTCGAGCGTGGCCAGGCGGGCTAAGCGTCTGACTCGCTGCGCGATTCCGTCCGGGCCGTCGCCGATGAGCAAGGCGCTGGCGGGCATCGTGGGTTTGACCCCTTCGGGGACGAGGCGCGCGATTTTGACCAGCGCCGAGGCAAGGTCGAGCGCGACGGCTCCTCCGCCCTTCGCGGCGTGTTCGTCGGCGGCCGATTCTGAAGCCGCGGCCCACGCGCGATCCAAGCTCACGCCGCAGGGGAAAATCGTCAGCGAGTCGCGGCAGGCGCGCAGCGCCGCGCGCTTGAGGTTGTCTCTGGCCGCAAGGTGCCCGCTCTCGTGCGCGATTGCGGCGGCCATCTCTTCGCGGGTTAGCGATTGAAACAGATGATCGGCGACGAAGAGTTTCGGGCGAATGGCGCCGACGATCGCGATGACGGGGAATTGATGGCGCAGACGATAAGCCGGGATCCGGATTTGATCGAACTCGACCTGTTCGGCTACGCGCAGCCAATCTTTGACCAACCTGCGGGTCGCGACCCACGCCGCGACGCCGCGCCACAGCGCGAGCAGCAGCCCGGCGGCCGAGATTACGGCCAGGACGCCGAGTTTCAGACTGACGGGCTCGACGGCGCGCCGCGGCTCGTGCGTGATGTAGGCGGGCAATAACAACGTGACGGCGCAGATGACGGCGATGACCGGCGGGAAGACTCGCAATGCGAAGATCAGCCGCGCCCGCGACTCAGCCGGCCAGTCTTCGGCGCGAGCGCGAAACACGCGCCACAACGCGGAGGTCAGCATCGCGGCCATCGCGCCCGTGGCGAGCATCGCCGCCAGGGCCAGGCAGATTCCCAGCAATTCGAACATCGGCTTCAATCCTTTCGTGGAGTCGCGCGACGTTTCTCCTTGATCAGCCGGTCGAGTTCGTCGAGCAGCGCGCGGTCGTGTTCGGTCACCGCGTCGACGATGCAAGCCAGGATCGGCTCGACGCCGTCCGGGCCTCGACCCAGCAACTTGTTGATCACCTCACGAGCGGCGCTGCGCTCGAATTCATCGGGAGAGAAACGTGGCGAATAATAGAACGCGCGTCCCTCCTTGCGCCTTTCTAGCAACCCCTTTTTGTGCAAACGGTCGAGCGTCGTCATCAGTGTCGTATAAGCCAGACGGCCCTTGAAGGCCAGGTGAATGTCGCGCACGCTGACCTCCGCCTCTACGGGACGCCGCCAAATCGACTCCATCACTTCGCGTTCGAGCGGCCCGAGTTCAGAGACGAACTCGCCAGTTCGTTTGAACCTATGTGGTGTGGAAGGGAGTTTCATGCGGGCGAGTATTCGTAACAGCGCGTCATATGTCAAACGAATCCATCGCCCCCCGTTTAATCGCCGCGCTCTATTTCGGAACTGGCGTGACCGTGAACTCGTCGAAATAACTGATGCTATCGGTCTTCGACCACAGCCCGACCTTGCCGGAAACCGGTTCGGCTAGCGTGTAATCGAGCAGACGCTTGCCGTTCAACCACCCTTCAAGCTGGGTTCCATGAATGGCGATCTTGATCTCGTGCCACTTGTTCAACTCGAGCGGCATGTTCTCGGAGCCCTTCTTGACGAATTTACGGACGCCTTTGTTGAACGTCCAGAGCACCAGGTTGTCCTCCTTGCCGTTGAAGCGCGCCGTCAGATAGTCGCCGTTCGGTTTGAGGTTGAAGAGGATTCCGGCGCATTTGTCCAACTTGCCCTCAATCATCTTGAATTTCACGCTGATTTCGCCGTCCTGGAAATCGGGAATATCCTTGGCGACCGAGTAAGGGAAATAGGCGAAGGCCTTCACGTTGTCTATGAACTCTTCGTGGCGCGAGCCGTAGATCGCGCGGGCGTTCTCGGCAAGACTGCGCGAAGGGTTGCCGCGCAGCCACTCGCGCCCGTCGACGGCGTAAGCCTTCTTGCCGCCGTCGTCCACCACCGACCAGTTGCCGACGACCGAAAGGAACTTCGACGACTCGCCGCCGACTTTGTCCTTGCTGATGTCAATTCGAATACTCTTCGGCGCGGCCGCGGGCTTCTTCGTTTTTTGCCCGATGGCCGGAAGCGCGAAGAGAACGGAAGCTAAAACCAGTGTGGTCACAATGGCGGAAATATTCTTCATTGTTCATCTCCTTCGATGGCGCGCCAGCCCCCAGGCCGAAATCACGGCCAGAGGCCAGAGCGCGTAAAAGACCAGGCTCGCGCCATTGGGATGCGCCGCGAGCGGGTAGCCAGAGAACACAGGCTCGTCCGAATTTGCCGGCGCCGCGATTCCGGCGAGTTGGTAAAGCTGTTCGACAACAATCGGCTCGGTCGTAGATCGGTTCATCACTTTACGCCCGCCGAGTTCGTACCAAATCTCTCCATAACGTTCTTCCGCGCCTTCAAACAGCCCGGTGCGGCTCTGCGCCGCGTAATCGACTTCGAGGCGAGGCAGGATGCGCCGCAGCTTGTTCAGAATGCCGCGCTCGTAATCCGTCAGTCGAGGGTCTTCGGCGGCCAGATTGATGGTGACGCGAAGCGGCTCGCGAATCTGCCGCAGCGCGGCTTCATCTGCCCGCGAAAACGAATTGCGACGGTTTTCACTCGCGTCCCAACTCGCGCGCGAAAGCGATCCGATCCAGACGGTGGCCGCGATGAGGCCCAGCAGAACGGCCGTGCGCAGCAGCCGCGCGCCGAGCTTGCGCCCCGTATGCAACCAGATCGCCGCGATTGCGAGACCGCCCAGCGCCATCGCGGACATTACAAATACGACGCTCAATCGCAGCAGCCCTCGCTCGAAAAAACGCAGCGCCGCGGTCGGGGTGTAAGCCGCGACCGTGGCCAGCCATCCGCCGCGCCCGGCTGCGATAAAATCGAGCGCCCAGGTCCCGATCGTGAAGACCAAGGTCACAATCGCTGCGCTCGCCGCGCTCTCGGCTAACGCCGCCGCAGCGATCGCCACGCCGGCGCTCAAGAGCATTCGCAGCCAGTGCCCCAGCAGCAGGTTCAATGTTTCGGGCGCGTATAGATGGCCGCCGTAAGCCCTCCACATCGCGACGGCGATCAATCCAGGCAGCCACGCGACAATCCATCCCGCGACCAGCGCCAGCAGCTTCGCCGCAACCATCTCTCCCACGCCGAATGGCAATTGCAGCCCGAGTTTCAACGCGCCACTCTCTTTTTCCGCCGCGATCAAACGAATCGCCACGAACGGAAAGAGCAGCGTCACGGCCAAATCGTAAGCGCCGAATGTGGGGGCGAGCATCCCGTCGAGCGGAGTCAACCCTTGCGGCAAAGCGGCTGGCCCGCCCCCGACGCCGCTCGCCTCGGCGTAAAGATTAACAGCGTTGATAAAGCCGTGGCCGACGAGCGGGCCGACGGCCAGAAGTAATAGCCAATAGGCGCGCGAGACCGTCAATTCGCGCCATTCTTTGGAGAAGAGAAGCGGGAGCCGCCTAAGTGAGCGCAAGGAAAATTTCCTCCAATCCTGCTTCGGGCGACCCACCTTCGCTCAGATTGGCTTGCGCGCGAAGTTCATCAATCGTCCCTTCGCCGGCTACGCGCCCGTCGCTGAGCAGTATTAACCGGTCGCAGACTCGCGCCGCATCAACCAACTGGTGGATCGAGAGCATCAACGCTCGCCCACGCTCCGCCTGACTTCGCAACAATGCCATCACGTCGCGCGTCTGCCTTAAGTCAAGGCCGTCGAACGGCTCGTCCAGCATCAGCAGGGGCTGCGGCGTCAGCAATCCCAGCGCAAGCAGAAGTCGTTTACGCTCGCCCTTCGACAGCGAGCCGATGCGCGCATGTCGCAGGCCTTCCAGTTTCAGCGCGTCTAGCAACTCTGTAGCTTTGACCGGCGCCGCGTAGAGCCGCTCAAAAAATCCGAGCGCCCAATTGACGGACTGTTGCGCCCAGGGTGTAAGGCCGTCAGGCAGGTAGAACAACGCGTCTTTGCGTCGCGCTGGAGCAAGCCTTTGCCCATTCGTACTGAGCGCGCCGCCGTCACTCGGCAAAACGCCGGCCAGACATTCAAAGAGCGTAGTTTTGCCCGCGCCGTTCGGCCCGATCAAACCCAATACTTCGCCTCGCCGCACGCTGAAACTCACGTTCTGCAGTACCGCGCGCGCGCCGAATTGTTTGGAGAGGCCATTGACTGTCAGCAGATTCATTATGGGCCGCAGTGTCAGCGCCGCGAGGGGTAGCGAGCGTCGCTCACGCGCTCGCGGCGCTGATTCAGAAGATGAACCGCGCTTGCGCTTGGAACATCCGCGGCGGGTCGACGTTTGCGAACGCCGGGATTGCGTTTGTGGCCGCGCCGACGGGCGCCAACTGGCCGAACGTCGGGAGCGGCGTCCCGGTGTCGCCGTATGTCGTTATTCCGCGGCCGAGGTAGTTCCCATGATTGAAGATGTTGAAGCCCTCCAACCTGAGCAGGATGGACGTGCGTTCTGACATCTTGATGCGATTCTCGATGAAGATCGCCACTTCGGAGGTCGGGGTACCGCGAAAGGCCGACTTGCTGATGACAGTTCCGTTAATGACGGGGCGGTCGTTGTTCACGCCGTCACCATTGTTGTCTACGCCGGTGGTGGCGTTGAACGGGCGCGCGGACGCGAACTGTGTCAGCGTGCCGGCCGTGATGTTGTACGGCAAGAGATAGCTGAACGTGATGACCGCGCGATGACGTTGGTCGAGGAGGCTCGGTCCGCGTTCGAACTCGCCCTGCCGTTCGAAAACGCTTTGGTCTGGTCCGACGCCGTTACCGTCCGGCTCGCTATTGTTGGTCGCTTTGGATAGCGTGTAGCTGATCGCGGCGTACATCTTCCGATTGCCACGATAGCTGACCTGGGTTTGCAATCCGTCGTAATCGGCGACGCCGAGGTTCGTTAACACATTGACCTGGCGCACTCTGCCGTTCTCCGGGAAGATTGGACGGGTGAGATTGGCCGCGTTCACGTTGGCGGCGTTGTTGCAAGGGGCGACACCTACAGGTAATGGACGACACTGACCTACGGACGTGCGATCCAATGGCGACGGGGCGTTCAAGTCAACAGTGCGATCAATGCCGGTCAAATGTTGATGCACGTAATCGCCCCCTATGAACAACCCCCTTATCACCTCGGTCTCCGCGCCGATGGACGCCACGTGGCTGCGGGGATTCACAAGCTCGTCGGGGTAGTTCGGCAGCCGGTCGAAGTTCAGTCCGTACCTGGCGAACTGAGACTGGTAGAAAGCGCGCCGGCCCGCCCTGATCGTGATGTCGCGCGCGGGCAATTGCGAGGCCGGCAGCGTCTTCGGATCAAACGACAGCGGGAGGCATGATCCGGTCAGGCAAGTCGGGAAGCCGAGTTGGGTGGGAGTCGCGGTGTAGGTCGTCAATCCGTCCAGCCCGTTCACCAGGAAGCCGGCGACCGCATTGGATCGAATCTGCGTGTAATACATGCCGTAGCCGCCGCGTATCGACAGGCGTGAATCGCCCCCCGGATGCCAGCCGAAGCCGACGCGCGGCGCGAAGTTCTTCTTCGCGTCAGTCAAGGTCTGCCGGTCGTAGCGGAGCCCGACGTCAATGGTGAGGTCGCGGCGCAGGTGGACGCTGTCCTGCACGAAACCGGTATAGAGCCACTGCGGCAGCTTGTAGCTGTTGATCCCGAAATCGATCGGCTGCGTATAGTTCTGCACGTCGGCCAGTGTCAATTGATCGAAGGGCAATGTGCCCCGCGCGCCCGTGCTGACGAACGTGAACGTGCCGAGGATCGCCGTGCCGGGTTCGCTGCCCGTCCCGCCTGAGGTGTGACGGATCACGCTTCCTCCGAACCGGAGGTAGTGCTTGCCGAGCGACCACGACAGCGTGTCCGAGAACTGCGCCTGATGACCGAAGATGTTGGAGGCGCGCGACTGTCCAATGGTGAACGGAACCGATCCGCCGCGCGTGTAAGTGGTCGAGAGGGTTTGAGCTTCCCAGAGCGTGACAGGATCGCCACCCAGGTAGGCGAATCGCGCCTCATTAAGAAGGTTCGCGTTGATGACCATCGTATGATTAACCTGACCCGTCACAGACCTTCGCGTGTACCTGCGCGCGACGTTCGGCGCATTCGCGCCGCCCACGGCGTCCTGGGGGTTGTCGTCGTAAAACCGATCTATGTTTAAACGGCCCATCAACGTCTGCCTCGACGTGAGTTTGTGGTCCAGCCGCCCATCGAAGAGAAACTGACGGTAATGACCCGTGTAGTCGAGGCGCCCGTCCGCCGGCAACAGAAAGGCCGGCAGCGCGCTGGAGAGGAACGTCGTTCGATCCTGCCGCGTGTAATCAGTCGTGGCGAAGAAGAAGGTCTTGTCCTTGATGATCGGCCCGCCGATTGAGCCGGAGACCTGTTGCAGCGCGTCGGGAATATCCACCGGGTTGATTGCGGCGAGCGTGGTTGGCTTGACGCAACTCGGCACGGACGGCGGGCAGAAGTTCTTGGTCGAGAACTTCTCCGCCTGCCAGTCGCCGGGGCGGATCATGAACAGTCCTTCGCCGTGCAGGCTGTTCGTGCCGGACTTGGTGACGATGTTCAACGCGGGGCCGGAGGTCCAGCCGAATTCGGAAGAAAACGCGTTCGATAGCACCGTTATTTCCTGGATTGCGCCGAGCGGCACGGTGGCGATCGCCGTCTGGCGGCCCCATCCCTCATCGTTGTTGGCGCCGTCGAGCAAGACCGTAGTCTGGCGGCGTCCGCCCACGCCGGTGACGAAGTACGTCGCGTTGACGAAGAGGTCACCCGTGCCCTTCGCCTGACGGAACGCCGAATTGAGAAGAGGCAGCGTCGTCACCTTGCGGCCGAGGATCGGCGTCTCGGCAATTTGGAGTCCGTCGAGCCGGCGGCCGATCTGCGGATCCGCGCGCACGCCTTCGGCGGCGCCGTAGACGATGACCTCCGCCTTCTCGGAGCCGACCAGGAGCCTCACGTTCAGGGTAGCGGTCTCGCCAGAGCGCAGCGTGATGTCCTTAAGCTCCTGGGCGCCGAATCCTTCCCTGGACACGCTGACCGTGTAGCTTCCCGTCAATGACAGCGCCGGAATGGTGGCGCTTCCGTCGCTTCCCGAGACGGCCTCACGCACGGCGCCTGTCGCGGTGTTTACCACCAAAACTTTGGCGTCCTTTACGACGGCGCCGGCTTGATCGACCACGTCGACGATCATCGTCGACGTGTTGGGAGACTGCGCCCGAGTGGGCGCCGCGATGAAGGTAAAGAGCGCAATCAAAAACAGATGAAGGCGCAATTGATTATTGGTTGTCATTTTAATTACCTCGTCGTTTTTGAAGTAGCTAGTAGCATTATTTGGATATTGACGAAAATTTCTGATTGATTTTACCCTCGGCGGCATTCGCGAGTATTCGCGTCCATTCGTGGCTGAAGTTCTTTATTCTTAAACCTATAGCCTGGAAAGTAAACTACTACCAGGCTTCGTAGTCGGCGTTTGCCATCACAGGATCGGTTGCTATAATCTGCCCGCGTGGCGCAAAGCCACCCCCCATCGGCGTTCAATCTATCCAGCTCGTTGAACAATTCCCAACTAACTAGAGGCTGTTATTAACTTTTCCGCTTCACAGCGTTTTCCACTTGAACGAGTGGCTTTATGAACTCCGCATCTCAAATTTCCCTGAAATATTTTTCCGATTTTTACATGAGTTATCGGAGGCAAATTTGAGCAGGGACAGAACGCCCGGTCTCAAAGCCATCCGGCGATTACTTTGACCGCAGGCATACGTCTCGAATGCGGCCTGGGAGCTCACTCTTTCGTCGCTTGGCGCGGGATTATGATCGCTTGCCTGAAATTCCTGCCGGACTGCGCTATTTGGTCTTCACCATTCTGATGTGAAAGAACGTAGCGGGGTTCCTCGCTTGAAGCTGATAACAGGATCTAATCACTCAAATAAGGAGTTGCGATGAAGAAGATTACCCGTATCGCTCTTCAGTTCACTCTCGTGACGACTTTTGCCGTTGTCGCCCTGGCGCAACCGGAGACTCGCCAGAACATCACTACCGAGAAGAAGTCCGAATCGAAACCCGCAGAGGCCGCGCCTACGCCCTTCCCGTATCATCCGATCGGGTCTTGGGTCGGCAAACGATTCATCTTTCTCCCCAAACCGAAAGGCTCGGAATCCGGAACCTACGAGGATTTCAGTCGCTTGGTCACACATCAGAAATACTCGGGCCGCGTCGCGCGCGTGGTCTCGGCCAACGATTCCGGCGCGAGCGCTTTTATAGAGTTCCAGATGGAGGATAACGGCGAAAGGCTGCGCGTCTTCACCGTGGCCAACAAGGAATCGGTCAGAGGAATGGCGCTTCTGGAGGACATCGAGAACGCCCGCAAACAATGGGCCGACAAAACGGTTTGGGGAAAAATGCTGATGATTTCGAGTTACGACGAGCAGAGCGGCGCGATCACTATGACGACGGTAAAAAAATTCGGGCCTCTCAAAGTGGTCGATGTCGTTCCTGGTTGGGATGAAGAAAAACCCGCTCGCTTCAAACTCGAAACGCCCGACGGCAAACAGGGTTTCGTCGATTTGAATCTGAGCGGAACGAACGTCCAGAAAGAGGTCAGACATCTGAGCCGGTTTGAAGACCATCTTCTGGCCGAAAACCCAAGGCTAAAATATAAATGGAAAGCGGACGTGTGGTCGGCGATCGAGAAAGGACAAATCTACCCGGGAATGACCGATGAGCAGGTGAAGATGAGTTGGGGCGAGCCCGAAAAGATCACTCGCACGGCGGCCGGCGAGGTTTGGACCTATACGAGCGGAGCGTTGGTCTTCAAGAAGGGTATTCTGAGCGGATCACAGTAGGGCAGAGGGGAATGGGGAGTGGGGAGTAGGTGGGGGGACGCGAGCTTTTTTCTTTTCCCCACTCCCCACTCCCCACTCCCCATTCCCTGTTGAAAAGTGGCCTCACATCTCATACTGTTTGCGTGCGATGGCCGCTAAATTTTGTCCGACTTGTCAAAAATCTTTCACCTCGGCTGAACGCCTGTGTCCGCACGACCGCTCGGTTCTGTCGTTGAACGACCCCTACCATCTGGTGGGTAGGACTCTGCTGGACAAATATCGTATTGACGCTCTGGTGGGATTGGGGGGGATGGGCGCAGTTTATTACGCCTATCATTCCGGCATAGACCGCTGCGTCGCCTTCAAAATCCTCCAGCCGAATCTTGCCCTCAGCGAAGAGCGTGTAGTGGAAATGTTCGAGCGCGAGGCGAAGCTGGCGGGGCGGCTCTCACATGAAAACATCGTTGACGTGAAGGACGCCGGGCGCACCGATGAAGGGATCGCCTACATCGTTATGGAGTGGCTCGAGGGGCGCACGCTCGACGAAGAGCTGTTGAGGCAAGGGCGGTTCAGCTTCGGTCGCGCGGCGGGAATCGCGCGGCAGATCGCCGCGGCGCTCGGCGAGGCTCACGGCAAACACATCATCCACCGCGACCTCAAACCGGCGAACATCATGCTCATTAATTCGTCCAGCGCGCGCGATCACGTCAAGGTGCTCGACTTCGGTATCGGAAAGGCGCTCGGAGAGACATTGGCCAGTTCCATGGTTTCGACCGTGGTGGGCACGCCGCATTACGCCAGCCCGGAGCAGTTGACTGTTGGCGGGCGTATAGACGGGCGTTCAGACATCTACTCACTCGGAGTCATTCTCTACCGGATGCTCAGCGGGAAGCCACCATTCAACAGCCCATCGATTGGAGAAGTGATCCAGATGCAATTGACCGCGGAACCGGCTCCGCTCATCACAGTGCGGCCCGAGACGCCGCCCGCGGTCGAACGCCTGGTCGCCAGCATGCTCGCGAAAAACCCCTCGCGGCGGCCTCAGAGCGCCGTCGAAGTGATTGCGGCGCTCAACCAGGCCTTCTCCCACTCGGAGGAAGACGATGTCGCGCCGACCGGAGAAACAACCATTCAAAGAGGGCATAATCCGCTGGAACGGACAACGGAAGGGATGTATGTCGATGCGCCTCTGCGGGGAACATTCTCGACCAATGTTCAGCGAACGGGCCGTTTTAAACCTTCCGCGCTCTCTGCGACGATAATCGTGGCGGCGTTGTTCACCGGAGGCTATGGCATATATCATTACATCTCCGGTGACGTTGCGAGCGACGGCCGGCGGGATATGTCGCAGGCTTCAGTCGCAGTCGAGCCAACTCCTACGAAGGCCGTCGTGGAGGTTCCGACGCCTACGCCGACCGTCGAGAAGGTTCAAGCGCCGTCGCCGAATCCGACCGCCGTCGTAACGCCGCCGCCAAGGACAAACTCCGGCCCTCGGGATAGGCGGGAAGAGAACCCGCCGCCGGCAAATCGCCCTCGGCAGGAGGACCGGCGATTGGCGGATGGGCATTTTACGAAGGCCCAGGCGTTGTATCAGCAACGCCAGTATCAGGCCGCGCTCAGCGAGCTCCGCGAAGCTCTCAAACTTAACCCAAGGCATGGGAAGGCGCGGGAGCTTCAGCGCGAGATCAATAAGTTGATAGGAATATTGAACTCTCGATAAGATTATCCGCTCGGTCTTCCGAGGGGCCCTCAGGTTGCTTGCGACTCCATGAAACAATGAAACCCGCTCCCGGGTACGCGTCGCTTCCAGCGTGTATTCTTCGATCAAAGGCCGATGGCCGAAGCCTGGCGCGCCGGAAGCGATGCATGCCCGGAGTGTACCGCAGGAGCAATCGCCTATGCTAAAGATGTTTCTGATTCTAGCGCTGTTTACCAGTAGCCACGCCGCGCTGATTTCGACTTCGGCTAAAGCGTCTCTGTCATTTCAGGACACTCGCCCGTTGACGCTTAAACAGGTTGAACAATTGATCGAGAGCAAAATCGATGACGAAGTCGTAGCGCGCGAGATACGAGAGCGGGGCCTGGCCTTCAGGCTTCCCGAGGCGACTTTCGAACAATTGGCCAGGCGAGGCGCGGGCGCGCAGACCAGGCAGGCGTTACTACTGCAGGAAGAACGCGCCGCTTACGCGGCTTACTCGAATGAAAAGCAGGACCCGGCGAAGCGACTGGCGCTGGGCAAAGAGTTCTTGCGCCGGCATCCGCGGAGCGAACACGCCGCGGCGGTCAAATCGGGAAACCGCGGCGCGACGCTCGAAATCTTCGACCTCGCTTACAAGGCTTTCTCGGCCAACCCCGGCGCGGCGAGTCTCGACCGGCTGCTGGCGACGGGGCGCGAGATATTGGGCCGGGGGCCTGATCGGGCGGTCGCCGCGCAGGTCACGTCGCAACTGGCCCTGGCCACGGGGCGCGGAATGATCGGGGGATTTTACAGCGATCTGGAACAGAGCCGGGTATACACCAGTCAGGCGCTCGACCTTTTGAAAGAGGAGACTCCGCCGCCCGGCCTCGACGCCGAAGGGTACGCGAGGTTGCGCGCCAACAGTCGCAGTCTGCTCTATCAGTGCCAGGGGCTTTATCTGCTGCGCCAGCCGGAACCCGACGCCGAGAGCGCGATAGTTTTTCTTACCCAAGCCGCGGAATCGAAGGACGGCCCGAGCGCCAACGACCCGAACACCTAC
>Ga0207428_10001779_pt1 | contig 22078 bp, 21 predicted proteins | sample RhiMethybrSRZTD1_FD_187600 | JGI IMG/M metagenome (GOLD analysis project Ga0207428, IMG submission 187600) | Populus rhizosphere microbial communities from Tennessee, USA - Rhizosphere MetaG P. TD hybrid SRZTD1 (SPAdes) (version 3) | ecosystem: Host-associated > Plants > Roots > Rhizosphere >...
ACCTACGAGCTCTCTTTGCCAAGCGCTCGCCCGACATAATTGTGAGCATCGGGGCGCCTGCAGCAGCATTTGTCCAGCGACACCGGCAGCAACTATTTGCGGCCACCCCGATGGTGTTCACGGCTGTGGAACAACGGAGAGTGCAGTATTCCAGTCTTACCGCGAACGACACCGTCGTCGCAGTAAGGATCAACTATTTGGCTGCCATCGAGAACATCCTGCAAGTGTTGCCGAACACCAAAGATGTGATCGTGGTGGTTGGGACTTCTCCGATTGAAAGATTTTGGAAGGATGCCATAGCAAAAGAGGCGGCTCCGCTAGCAAACCGGATTAAGCTTTCATGGACAGATGATCTGTCATTTGAAGAGCTGCTAAGACAAGCCTCCGCGCTCCCGCCGCAAACTGCGATCTTTTGGGAGCTAATGATCGTCGATGCGGCTGGCGTCGTACACGAAGGTGGCACGCCACTAACAAGACTTCATGCCATCGCCAACGCGCCGATTTTTTCTTATGACGAATCGTTTTTCGGCAACGAGATTGTAGGAGGCCCACTTCTCTTGGTGGCTGACAGCGGCCGACAGACAGCCGCCGTTGCCATTCGCATCCTTAGCGGAGAGAAGCCGAGCGAAATCAAGGTGCCAGTCGTCCAATTTACAAGTCCTATGTTTGACTGGAGGCAAATGCAGCGCTGGGGCATCAGCGAGAGCCGCTTGCCGCGGGGAAGCAAGATTTATTTTCGCGATCCGAGTATTTGGGAGCAATATCGGTGGCAAATCGCACTTATTTTTTCCGTGATTTTTATACAGGCTGCACTCATCGTCGGCCTCCTGTACGAACACCGGCGTCGCCAAATAGCCGAAGCTCACTCACTGCAGCGAGTGAATGAGCTGGCCCGAATGAATCGGTTCGCCACCGCAGGCGAATTGTCGGCTTCCATCGCCCACGAAGTCCGCCAGCCGCTGTCTGCAATTTCTATCTCGGGGGAGGCAGGTCTCAGATGGCTGAAACGGGAGGTGCCCGATCTCGACGAGGTTCGCAAGGCGCTAGAGGCCGTCATCGAAGAGAGCTACCACGCCGATCACGTCCTCAACAGCGTCCGGGCGATGTTCAAGCAAGAGTCGACAGCACGGACTAAAGTCAATCTCAATGACCTCATTCAACAGATTATTGCGGTCGCCAAAGGCCCCATAGAGTCAAACAACATCTTGGTAGAGACTAACTTGACTGATGGCGTGCCGCCGATCGTGATGGCGGATCCAGTTCAGTTGCAGCAAGTCAGTTTGAATCTGGTTATGAACGCTGTGGAAGCCATGAACCACTCTGGCGAGATGCGCGTTCTGCGGCTACGGACCGAACCGGGTCCCGCTAGGACGGTTGTGGTAAGAGTTGTGGATTCTGGCCCGCACGTCGATCCCGAAGTAGTCAGCAAAATGTTTCAGCCGTTTTTCACCACAAAATCGAGCGGAATGGGAATGGGACTTGCAATCTGTAAAACCATCGTCGAGGCGCACGGGGGGCAGCTGACAGCGTCTGCGAAGAACCCTTACGGAATGGAATTTAAGATCACCTTACCCCTTTATCAGCACAACTAGATCAACAGCTCTGACCTGGTTGTTCATGCCGCTAATAGACTGTGCGATGTCCCCTTATGGCTCTTAGCAGACATCCGTAGTTGCATCGCACATGTCCGCTTTCGGGGGTGAAGCAGACATGACTTCTTGCGGTGCGAATATCTGCTTTTGACCCAAAGCGGACATCGGCCTCGGATTCCAGGAAAGTTAGAAATCGTTCGTCCAATCGCGCCAATGTGTCGGATGCGCGCTAATAGGTGTTTTCATTCCCGCTTTGATCCAACCGCCAAGAATCCGGCGGCAGGGAAAAAAGATTGTGTGAACGCCGTTTGCATCAATAAACGCCAGTTCTAAATCGCGATCAAACGGCGCGGTTGAAATTACATGCCACATAGCACGGGCTCCATCATTACCCGCTTCAGCGCGTCAGGCTCGGTGCATCTAAATGGGACCGTTGGATTACTGCGACCTTTCGCCGGAATTAATGTTTGGTAATTGAGACGGCCATATTGCGATGAGCTAAGGCAATGTCCGCTTGTGATGGCGATTCCGAATAGCGGACGCATGGAAAGTTTCCTTTGTCTGCTCCTGAGAGACGTTTGCTCTCAATGATTGCAAACCTGACTAAATCGCAAAGGAAAACTCCGCCGTGTTGGGGGTCACACAAATGCGGGGGTAGGCTTATACATGCGTATAATCTGGATAGGTCCTTTGAGTATCGCCGTCTGCGCATCATCGCGTTGGCGCCCTGAACCAACAAATCTTTGGCACGAACTCACAAGCTGGACATTCACGAGTGATGTAATCAGTCCGCATAAGGAGACTGCGGATGGCTTCTCTTACCGTACTCGTTGTGTTGCTGTTGGCGTTCCGGTTTCTGACTACACTTCCGCCGCTCAACCTCTCTAACTTGCGGCGCAACCGCGGTTGAACGCCGACTAACGTTGTCAGGAGCCGCGTAAGAGATGTCTTCCGGGGTCAGCACGATTAACCAGCCGTTAAACCAGGCCGCTATCTGTTGGGCGGCTCGCAGGTGATAGACTTGCGGCACATCACATTGGCTCATTGGGTGGGCAAGTCATTCGCTGTCGGGGCTTTCATCGCTGCCGTCACTTTTCCACTTGCACTATACGCCGAAAGCGTCGCACCGAGCTGCGACGCGCCTTTTTCTATGATCCGCTTCACCAATCCGCTGTCCCGCGTGGCAGCAAAGCTTAAAAACGCCAAGCCGATCACGATTGTCGCGATCGGGTCTTCGTCGACTGCGGGAGCCGGTGCGAGTTCAGAAGCGTCCACTTATCCGAGCCGACTTGCCATTGAGCTGACACAGCGTTTTCCCGACCATCCAATCACTGTGCTTAATCGCGGTGTAGGCGGCGAGGACGTTCGCGATATGCTCAAACGCTTTGATACAGACGTGATCGCTGCTAACCCCGACCTGGTGCTTTGGCAGTTTGGCACCAATGCAGTCATCCGCAATGATAAGCTCACTGGCGACGACGCGGCGATTCGCGAAGGACTCGCTAAGATCCAAAAGATTGGCGCCGATATAGTGTTGATTGATCCTCAATTCGCGCCAAAGGTAATCGAGAAACCAGATGCGGCGCACATGGTCGCACTGATCGCCAGCACTGCCAAACTTAACGATATCAATCGATTCCCTCGATTCGATATAATGAAACGCTGGCATGATATTGACCATATGGACTTCAAGACATTCCTGTCACCCGACGGGCTACACATGAATGACTGGAGCTATGGATGTTTTGCCAAGGTACTTAGCGTCGCAATTTCCGAGGCAGCACAGCGGCCGATATTATCCGCGATGACCGCGCCGCAAGTGGTGCGATAGCAGACACGACCTTTTCGGCGCACATGTCGCACGAACCATGATGTCGGTCGCCGACAAAGCCAACAAAATAAGATGGAACGGTAGTGGTCGTCACAAGGAGGGATCGCCCTGTGAGGATTACGGGCCTTGACGCAATCGGGCGAGAACTTTCAGGCCCGCGTAGCCGTCGGCGGGCTCCATGCCGACCTTTTTCTGGTAGGCGAGAATGGCCTTTATGGTGTCGCTACCGGTGCGCCCGTCTATGCCGTCGGTCTTGAAGCCCTGCTCGTTGAGCCGGCGCTGAATCTCTTTCACCTCCTCGAATGTCGGCGCGCGTTCCCCGCCGGGAAACTGCTGGCGGAACGGCGGGTCGCCACGAATGAGATCCCCAAGATGGCAGAGCGCGAGCGTGTAGCTGGTGGAGGGATTGTACGAATGCACCGCGCGGAAGTTCTGTCCCACCAGAAAGGCCGGACCGCCCTCGACCGGCAGCCACAGTTTCACCTGGTCGTCGGGACGGGCGAAGGCTGCGCCGTCGGCCCGGCGGACACCGAGGTCCTGCCACTTGGCATATGAGCGTGTCGTTCGGTTGTCGGCGAGCCGCGTTCGCCCCGGCGGCAGGGTGACCTCGCAGCCCCAAGCTTCGCCGCGGCGGTATTTTCCACGCTCGACGAGAAACCGCGCCGTGCCGGCAAGCGAATCGTCGGGCTTGCCGAAGGGCGATGTGCGGCCGTCACGGTCGTAGTCGACACCCATGTGCAGCCACACCTCGGGCATCCACTGCGTGTGCCCCATCGCGCCGGCCCAGGAGCCGATCATTTCGGACGGTTGTGCCCAGCCGCGATCGACGATGGTGAGCGCGTTGAGCAACTCGGCTTCCCAATAGGCTCTGCGGCGCTGCTCGCCCCATGCCAGGGCGGCAAGCGCCGGGATAACCGGCCGCATGTATTTCGGGTTGGCGACGACGTCGCCGAATGAGGACTCCATTCCCCAAAACCCGAGCAAAAGATTCCTGTCGACGCCGTAGTCCTTTTCCACCCGCGCGAGCAGGCCAGCATATTCCTTCGCGCGCTCCTTGCCGGTCATCACACGCCAGCCGGAGCAGCGCCTGTTGATGTATTGCCAAAGGAGCTCGGTGAACTCAGGCTGCGATTGGAATTGCGCGTATACACTTGTATCGGGCGTCACTGCGCCCATCACGCGGTCATAGGTTTGCTCCGAGATGCCGCTCTTGATCGCGCGAGAGCGGAAGCCGGCAACCCAGCGCGCGAAAGCGGGTGGCTGCGCAGCCGCCGCATGTCCGCAAATCGCGAAACTTGCAGCGACGCCAAGCGCGCTTCTCACGATTGCGCGGCGCGTCAGGGTTTGAGTGCTTGAGGCCGTGCAGGAGATTCGCGGCATGGCGGCATTCTAATCAGGGTGCGTGAACTCACAACGCGCGAAACGGCTCGTCTCAGCCGCGGCGCTGCTTCTTTTTGACGCTGCTTTTTTTCTTCTTGGTCTTGTCTTTCTTCTTGGCCTTGTCTTTGACTTTTTGCGATTTCATCCGCACAGCCGAGGATTGCTCGGTATGGCGGGTGGGCGCCATTGCGACAGTTGGAAGCTCTGACGGGCGTAAGACCACCGGCGGAACTCCCGCCACCGCAGGCGCGGGATCGCTTTCCTGGATTTCCGTGCCGCGCGCGCCGATCAGCCGCTCATAGGCCGCAACGAGGCTCATATAGGGGTTCACAAACACCCATCCCAGCTTTGTCGGCACCTGCATGTCGAAATGCAGATGATAAGTCGTGCCGCGCTCGCGATGATTGTAATTGCCAACCTTGCCTATCGAATCGCCCTCGTGCACGAGCTTACCGCTCAAAATTCCGTCCGCGTCGAGCTGGTTTGGATTCATATGCATGTAGCGTACGCGCGCATGCGTGCTCGGCGTATTGATAAAAATGTACACGGCCTCCTGCTTGCGGGCGCGGAGGATAAATCCGTCGTGCGCGGCTACCACATCATGCTGGTAGGGTTGGCAGCGATCGGCGCCCTCGTTGAACAATTTGCAGACGCTGGGCCGGATGTCCTGGCCTTGATGACCTTCGCCGCTGGAACATTGCCCAACGTAAAAGCGCCGATGCTCGCAGAAGTTATCGCGCCAGGGATACGAGTAGTTGCCCGGCGCGCCCTCGTTGAAGACCAGCGGCCTGCCGTTCACCTTGCATGAATAGGGCTGATTCTTTTTGCGCGGGTTGCGTACGGAGCGCCCGGTGAAATCGCAGTCACCCCAGTTGTTGAACGACTGCGAGTTGGCGAAGGCGGGCGCAACTTTGAGCGGGAAGCGCAGCCGCGCATAGACGGTATAGTCGGCACGGCCTGTGCTGTCCTTATTAAGCCCCGTGTTGGGGATGAGAAGCCCGGGGCTGAAATAGGAGAAGTCCTTTGATTGTTCCTTGGGCCTGTCGAGCACGAGCTTTTCGGCCGGAATGTCGGCGGCCGGCGTGCCGCCAACAAGCCGAAGTGCCCGCAGGAAGCGATCCATGACGCGGTCGGCCTGTCCGCATGTGAGAATTTTTGTGCGAGGCTTCGTATCGCGGCAGTAGATAGCAGCGACGTATGTTACGCCGAAGCGCTCGAAGCTGTAGCGGATATAGGATTCGTGCAGGTAGCGGCGAATGCCGGGAAAATCGCGCTGTAACGATCTGATCAGCTCGCCTCCCGGCAGGGCAGGTCCATCGAGCTCATAAGTCATTCCGAGACCCGACAACAGGACATAAACAGGTTCGGAATAGCGAATGTCAGATAATTCCGGGACGTTAGCGAGTATCAGCCCGAATGCCGCGTCGTAGCCCGCGGGGCCCGTCAGGAAAAATTTCGTTGCCTGAAAGTCGGACCGCATGAAGCGATCCGCGCTTTCCGCCGTATTGTCGGGCGATTGGTCCGGATGGTTGATGAGCTCTTTCGCAAAACCGTCGATATCGAAGGGTAGCAGCACCGGCACGGTACTGTTGGAGATCCCGGGAAAACCCGCTTCTGCAGCGACATTGAGCCTAGCGAACGTCTCCGCCGGGGTCCCCGAAGCCGGACTGGCAAGGCTCGCCACTGCCGCATTCCAGTCAATCCGGGCGCGCGAAAGCTGCGGAGTCTTCATTTCCTCCGCCGCCACGGGAGCCGCCATAAGCAAGACAAGGCCAACAAGTACGGCGCGTTTCAATCCGGCTTCCCTCGTTCTTCCCCGTCAGCGAAGGCTCGGTGAGACTCCGATGTAGAAGTTAAGTTCATCGCACTGCGGCATACAAGGGTGTAGGGTGCGGCCCAGTGCCCTGCGAGCGTGCATGGCCGTGGGAGAGTGGTAGTGAAATGACGGTACGCGAAGCAAATTTAACCGCATCCTCGAATGCCGACCGCGAGCCCGAACTCATCGAAACTGCAGGTACCGCGCGCCTGCACCTGACCCTCGCCACGGCCGATTACGATCACGTGCGCGATCTCACGAGCGGTGCGGTGCGCGCGGAGGGAATTCTGCTTACGGCTTTCGTCCTGCCTGTTGAGGAAATCTTCTACAGGTTCATCAAGAACCGCGAATGGGACGTGTCCGAGATGTCCTTCGGCAAATTCATCGGTTATGCCGATCAAGGCAATTCTCCGTTCGTCGGAATCCCCGTCTTTCCGTCTCGCGTGTTCCGGCACTCGGCATTCTACGTGCGTTCCGACCGCTGCATCTCCCGTCCCAAGGATCTGGAGGGCAAGCGCGTGGGCATCCCGGAATGGGCGCAAACCGCCGGCATCTATGCGCGCGGATTTCTGTCCGAAACAGCCGGTGTGGATCTGCGGAAAGTACAATGGGTTCAGGCCGGCATGAACGAGGCTGGCCGCGAGGAGAAGGTGGAATTTAAGTTGCCGGCGGGAATTCATTACGAGCAGCGTCGCGATACGACCATTTCTGCGATGCTGCTGTCAGGCGAGATTGATGCCGCGATCTCCGCACGCGTGCCGAACGCATTCAACGACAGTGGCGGCAGAATCGTTCGACTTTACCCCGACTATCGCGCCCAGGAGATGAATTACCATGCCGCCACGGGCATCTATCCGATCATGCATGTGATCGCGATGCGTCGTATCGTGTTTGATCGCTACCCGTGGGTTGCGATGAATCTTTTCAAGGCGTTTGACGAAGCCCGGCGCCGCAGCCTTGAGCGAATCCGAGATCTGACTGCGTCACGTATTCCCGTGCCATGGTCAGCCTCGATCGCCAGTGAATGGAGCAGAAATTTTGGTGACGATCCTTTTCCGTACGGGCTCGAACAAAATCGCAGGACGCTGGATGCGTTCTGCCGATTCGCTCACGCGCAAGGCGTGACAGCCAAAAAGCTTACGCCCGACGATCTGTTCCCCAAAGAAGTCCGCGCGATCGTAAGGGTCTAGGCCCGAACTCCGCAGCCGCGCAGAGTGACAAGAGCAACCCCGTTCATTCCGCGCTTTTGGGTGAAATCTTGAGGCGTCGACCTCAATCCTTGGCGCGCTCGACATAGGAGCCATCGGCGGTGCTTACTACCACACGGGTGCCCGTGGTGATATGGGTCGGCACCATTGTGCGCACGCCATTCGACAGCTTGGCCGGTTTGAATGAGCCCGACGCGGTCTGGCCTTTCACCACCGGCTCTGTGTCAACGATTTCGAGCGTGACCTTCTGCGGCAGTTCGATGGCGACCGCGACGCCTTCGTGCACGCTCATGTTCACGACCATGCCTTCCTGGAGGTAGACGGCGAAGTCGCCGACCACGTCAGCGGGCACGTGAATCTGGTTGTAAGTCTCCTGGTTCATGAAGTGGAAACCGTCGCCATCCTGATAGAGATAGCTGAATTCGTGGTCCTCGACGTGGGCGCGCTCCACCTGGTCGGTGGTCTTATAGCGCTGCGAGGTCTTCACGCCGTCGGAAATCCGGCGCATATCGACCTGGGTAGTCGGCGTCCCTTTGCCGGGGTGAAAATTTTCTGCCGTGAGAACGACATAGAGCTTGCCGTCAACCTCGACGATATTGCCTTTGCGGAGCGATGAAGCGATGACCTTCACGATAATGATCCCTGATTTATTGGCGGCCGGAGGCCGTGGTTTCGGGCGGCAACATAGCGATCTTCTCGGCCGATGCCAGCTTTTCCCGCGTGTTTGTGGGCCGAGCTGACCGTGCCGAAAAGCCCATCCTTCTGGGCTCCCGGCGCCCATTCGGCGCGCAGGCCCTATCTCCTCGCGCGCGGGCGCATCATGGCGGCCCTTCGCTCCTGGTTTGCAAAGCAGGATTTTGTCGAAGTCGAGACTGCGGCAATTCAGGTTTCGCCGGGAAACGAAACCCATCTGCACGCCTTCGTTACCGAGCTCATCGCTCCGGGAGGAGAGCGCCAGGGGGTATATCTTCACACCTCGCCGGAATTTGCCTGCAAGAAACTGCTGGCTGCCGGTGAAAGCCGCCTCGTCAGCTTTGCCCGCGTATTCCGCAACAGGGAGCGAGGCGCGCTCCATCATCCTGAATTCACCATGCTGGAATGGTACCGGGCGAATGCGACGTATGAGACGCTGATGGATGACTGCGTGGCCATCTTGGCGGAGACGGCACGCGCGGCGGGTACAAAGGAATTCCAATTTCGAGGCAAGACTATCGATCCCTTCGCGCCAGCCGAACGTCTGACGGTGGCCGATGCCTTTGGCCGTTATGCGGGAGTCGACTTGTTGGGCACGGTCAAAACGGGCAGGGGTGATCGTGGCGCGCTCGCTGCGGAAGCGGACAGAATCGGGGTTGCAACCGCTGCCGATGACACTTGGGGCGATATTTTCAGCCGCATCATGGCCGAACGTGTCGATCAGCGGCTCGGCATCGGTCGCGCCACCATCCTGTATGAGTACCCGCTGCCACTGGCTGCGCTCGCACGACCCAAGGCGGACAGCAATGCGGTCGCAGAACGCTTTGAGCTTTACGCGTGTGGCGTGGAGCTCGCCAACGCCTTTGGCGAGCTGACCGATGTGGCCGAGCAGCGTGCCCGTTTCGAGGCTGCCATGGCGGAAAAAGAACGGATCCATGGCGAGCGCTACCCGATCGATGAAGATTTTCTCGCGGCTCTCGCGCAAATGCCGCCCGCAAGCGGGGTTGCGCTCGGATTTGATCGGCTGGTGATGTTGGCGACCTGTGCGCAACGCATCGATCAGGTGATCTGGACGCCGGTTGCCGACGGTTGAGACTTGGCTTGGCTCGGCCACGCGCGCCTATTTTTCCCTTGTTAAGAACATGGATGCCCGGCACAAGGCTCGTGCTCGGGCGGCCGAAGGCCGGACGCGAGTGCCGGGCATCACGAATGGACAGGCAGTCATGACAATAACTTCAAAAGCCCTTCGCACGCCTGCGGGCCTTTGCGCACGAGGCCTCGTTCCGCCCGAACGACAGTCCGGCATGGACGCCGTTGCTGCCCACTATGCCGTCGCGTTGCCGGAGTCCCTGGCGCAATTGATCGATCCCAATGACCCCCATGATCCAATTGCGCGGCAGTTTGTCCCCGATCCGGCTGAACTTGAGCACCAAGCCGGCGAAAGGGCCGACCCGATCGGTGACGATGCCTGGAGCCCCGTGGATGGCATCGTCCATCGCTATCCTGACCGCGTGCTGTTCAAGCTCACTCATATCTGCGCGGTTTATTGCCGATTTTGTTTCCGCCGCGAAATGGTCGGGCCGGGCAAAGCTGTCGCTCTCTCGGCTGAAGCGCTGCAGCGCGCGCTGGATTATATCCGGGCACATTCGGAAGTCTGGGAAGTGATCGTGACAGGCGGTGATCCGCTGGTCCTGTCGCCGCGACGTCTGCGTTCAGTCATGAAAATGCTTGCAGAGATCGAACACGTGAAGGTCGTGCGCATTCACACCCGATTGCCCGTGGCCGACCCCGCGCGCGTGACGCCGGCGCTGGTGCGTTCGATCAAGATGAAGGCAAAGGCAACTTATGTAGCCGTCCACGTCAACCATCCCCGCGAACTGACGGCGCCCGCGCGCGCGGCGTGCGCTCGGCTGTCCGATGCGGGCATACCGTTGTTTGCTCAGACTGTGCTGCTGGCTGGTGTCAATGACACGCCTGACATAATGAGCGCCTTGATGCGAGCCTTGGTCGAATGCCGGATCAAGCCATACTACCTGCACCATGCGGACCTCGCGCCCGGCACCGGTCATTTGCGAACCGACATCACGACTGGTCAGGAACTGATGCGAAGTATTCGTGGCCGCTTGTCGGGCCTATGCCAGCCGACTTACGTGCTCGACATCCCTGGAGGCCACGGCAAATCACCGATCGGCGCGAACTATATCGAGCGCGCGGGCTCCAACGGGAGCGCCCACTACATCGTGGAGGATTTCAACGGACGGCGGCACCGATACCCGCCGTCGGCGCTTTAGTGGCGAATAGCCAAGAGGTCGAGCAAGGCCGCGGCTACAGCGAGTGTCGCAAAGCAAATGAAGACAACTGCGATCACCGCGTGCCACACGAAGGTCGCGTCACGCCTCAGAGCTGCCACTACATTTTTGCCGTTAATCATTGCCTGACGCCCAAAGAGCACTCGCATTTAGCGAACGCTTGTACCTGTTAAAGGATCATCCGGCGCATAATTTGTATGTTAAAAAATGCGTGAAAAGTGCGGCATCTTCGCATAGCAGCTATGAAGCTGTGGATTAAACGCCGCGGCTTTTCGAGCTCCGGCGCTTACGCGGGCTACCGCCGTGAAATGGTTGCCAAAAAGCGGAAATCCGGTTTTTGATCCAAAGCAAAGCCGGTTGGGCCGGTCCTCGCTAGCATATTCATCCAATCGCAGCGAAAGCGGGCCAGAATCGATGAGTACGCCGCAAAACCTGACTGCCGATTCGAAACGCAAACGGCGGATGGAAATCTATGCGTTCCTCATCATCACCGCGGTGGTGATGCCATTTGTCGCAGTGGCCACCGTCGGCACGTGGGGCCTAACGGTGTGGATTTACCAAGCGATTAACGGTCCGCCCGGTCCACCGTCGAAGTGAGGCGTAACCGTGGTCGAAACACCGTTCACCCGAAACGTCGACCGCCGCAAGTTCATCAACGGTCGTTGGGTGACGCTCGGCAGTGAACCGCATTCCATCGAAATCGCCAGCATTCTCGTTCAGGCGCGGCCTGAAAAACTTGATGCAGTCGCGCGTGCAGTCGAAGCGCTTCCGGGCACGCAAATCTATAGCCGCGATCCCAAAGGCAAGTTCGTTGTCGTCATCGAGGCCCGGGATGTGGGCTCGATCGGTTCGACGCTCAATACAATCTCAGCCTTGCCCCACGTGCTGACGGCAGCACTGGTGTTTCACGGCACGGACGGCGGGTGAAGACAGCAAAAGGAGACCGGCGATGAAAAAAAATCGACTGGACCGCCGTGAATTCCTGAAACTGGAAGCTGCTGCAATGGCGGCAGCGGCGGGCGGATTGCCGACACCTTTGGCGGCGCAGAATCTGGTTACCGATCGATCTTTCACCGAACTGAAGTGGAACAAGGCACCCTGCCGATTCTGCGGGACCGGATGTGGCGTCATGGTCGCAACCAAGGACGGCCGCGTCGTCGCTACCCACGGCGATACCAAGGCCGAGGTCAATCGCGGGCTCAACTGCGTCAAAGGATATTTTCTCTCCAAGGTAATGTACGGCCACGACCGCCTCACGCACCCGCTTCTGCGCAAGAAGAACGGCAAATACGACAAGAATGGCGAATTCACCCAAGTGTCGTGGGACGAAGCCTTCGACGTGATGGCTCAGCAATTCAAGGCTGCGCTCGCAAAGCGCGGGCCGACGAGCGTCGGCATGTTCGGATCGGGCCAATGGACGATCTGGGAAGGCTACGCGGCCAACAAGCTTTTCAAGGCCGGCTTCAGGTCCAACAATCTCGACCCCAATGCGCGACACTGCATGGCCTCGGCGGTCATGGGCTTCATGCGGACATTCGGCATGGACGAGCCGATGGGCTGCTATGACGACTTCGAGGTGGCCGACGCCTTCGTCCTTTGGGGCTCAAACATGGCGGAGATGCACCCGATCCTCTGGAGCCGGGTCACCGACCGCAGGCTGAGCGCGCCGCACGTTCGCGTTGCGGTTCTTTCGACCTTTGAGCACCGCTCCTTCGATCTCGCGGACCTTCAGATTGTGTTCACGCCGCAGACCGATCTCGCAATTCTCAATGCCATCGCCAACCACATCATCACGACAAATCGGGTCAACAAGGACTTTGTCGACAAGCACACCGTGTTCAAGCGCGGTCAGACTGACATCGGCTATGGGTTGCGGCCGGAAAATCCGCTGGAGGTGAAGGCGTCGGGACGCTCGAAGCCAAACGATGCGACCGATATGACGTTTGCGGACTACGCGAAGTTCGTTTCGGAATACACGCTGGAGAAGGCCTCGACAATGTCCGGCGTTCCGGTCAATCGCCTTCGCGATCTTGCCGAGCTCTATGCCGATCCGAAGACCAAGGTTGTCAGTTTCTGGACGATGGGCTTCAACCAGCACACCCGCGGCGTCTGGTGCAATAATCTGGTCTATAACATTCATCTGCTGACGGGAAAGATTTCCGAGCCCGGCAACAGTCCGTTCTCCCTGACCGGCCAACCATCGGCTTGCGGTACCGCGCGCGAAGTCGGCACGTTCTCGCATCGATTGCCCGCCGACATGCTTGTGGCCAACAAGGATCACCGCGAGAAAGCAGAGAAGATATGGAAGCTGCCCGAAGGCACGATCGCGCCGCAACCGGGGTACCATGCGGTGTTGCAGAACCGCATGCTGCGCGACGGCAAGCTCAATGCCTACTGGGTTCAGGTGAACAATAACCTTCAGGCCGCAGCCAACGCCAACGAGGAAGCCTATCCCGGCTATCGCAATCCCGAGAATTTCATTGTTGTCTCCGATGCATATCCGACGGTCACCGCTCAGGCCGCCGATCTAGTGCTGCCGAGCGCAATGTGGGTCGAAAAGGAAGGCGCCTATGGCAACGCCGAAAGACGCACGCATTTCTGGCACCAATTGGTGAACGCGCCCGGTGAGGCGCGGTCCGATCTTTGGCAGCTGATGGAGTTCTCCAAGCGGTTCAAGATCGAGGAGGTTTGGCCGGCGGACCTGGTAGCCAAAAAGCCCGAGTACAAGGGACAGACGCTCTTCGATGTGCTGTTCAAAAACGGCGAGGTCGATAAGTTCCCGCTGTCTGAGGTGTCTCCGGATTTTGAGAACTTCGAATCCAAGGCATTCGGTTTCTATGTGCAGAAAGGATTGTTCGAGGAATATGCTGGTTTTGGGCGAGGCCATGGACACGATCTCGCTCCGTTTGACGCCTACCACGAGGCTCGTGGGCTGCGCTGGCCGGTCGTCAATGGCAAAGAAACCCGCTGGCGGTACCGGGAGGGCCTCGACCCGTATGTCAAACCGGGGAAGGGCGTCGAATTTTATGGCTTCCCCGACGGGAAAGCGCGCATTTTCGCCTTGCCCTATGAACCGCCGGCAGAATCCCCGGATGCGACCTATCCGTTTTGGCTCGTAACCGGCCGGGTGCTCGAACATTGGCACTCGGGCTCGATGACCCGGCGCGTCCCGGAGCTTTATCGTGCGTTCCCTGATGCCGTCTGCTTCATGCACCCCGACGATGCAACGACGCTCAATCTGCGCCGTGGCGACGAGATCAAGGTCGAGTCGCGGCGCGGCTCCATTCGCACGCGGCTCGAGACGCGCGGACGCGACCGCATGCCGCGCGGGGTCGTATTCGTCCCTTGGTTCGACGAGAGCCAGCTGATCAACAAGGTCACGCTGGACGCAACCGATCCGATTTCTCTACAGACCGACTTCAAGAAGTGCGCCGTTCGCATCGAGCGCGCATAGGGAGCCGGATTCATGGCACGCAATCTCCGACTGGTAGCCGCGGCAATCCTTGTGGGCGCACTGTCAAGCGCCGTCATGGCACAGACGTTTTCTGCCCTGCGCGGGCCCACTCCGCTCGATCAGGAGGGGCCACCGCCCGCCATGACCCCGGAACAGAACACGTCGGTGCGAGAGCCCCGGAATTACCCGGAGCAGCCTCCGGTCATCCCGCATTCGACAGAAGGATATGAAGTCACAGTTCATGCGAACAAATGCCTGTCCTGTCACGCCCGGACTCGCGTGCGGGAATCTCAGGCGCCAATGATCAGCATCACGCACTTCAGCGATCGAGATGGACAATTTCTGGCTTCCATTTCGCCGCGTCGATACTTCTGCACGCAGTGTCACGTTCCTCAGCACAATGTGCGCGTTCCGGTCGAGAACGACTTCGTCGACATCGATACGGTCCTCAGGGGTTCCGCGCCTGGAGGGACGCGATGACGACGACCGAAGTCCCGCGGCCGTCGTTTTGGAGGCGCGCGTGGTCATTCGCGCTTGAAATCTGGGATGTTTTGGCCCGGCCCAGTTCGGTATTCAGCCTTGGATTTCTGGTGCTGGCGGGCTTTCTCGCCGGAATTTTCTTCTGGGGTGCTTTCAATACCGCGCTGGAGCTAACGAATACGGAGCCCTTCTGCACCTCCTGTCATGAAATGCGCACCAATGTCTTCGAAGAGTTGAAAACAACCGTGCACTATAACAATCGATCGGGCGTGCGCGCGCGCTGCCCCGATTGCCATGTACCTCACGAATGGACCGACAAGATTGCGCGCAAAATGCAGGCCTCTAAGGAGGTGTGGGGAAAGATTTTCGGCACAATCAATACGCGTGAGAAGTTTCTCGGCCATCGCCTCGAACTCGCCGAGCATGAATGGGCGCGCATGAAGGCGAACGATTCTCTTGAATGTCGCAATTGCCATAGCGCCCAGTCGATGGACATTACGCGCCAGAGCCCCCGTGCGGTTGAGGCCCATCAACGGTTCCTTTTTACGGGCCAAAAGACGTGCATCGATTGCCACAAGGGCATCGCGCATCATTTGCCCGACATGCGCAATGTTCCTGGGTGGCAATGACCCGCCATCAATTCCCGGGAAATTCGATAAAGCCCTCGAAGACATCGATGGCTCTGTGCCTGACAGCCTAATCGCTGCCTGCGCGCAATGATCCCCCATGTTGGATAGGCGTCGTTGGAACTACGGCGCCCTGTTGGCGTTTTGGACACACCGAAATTCAACTCTGGAGGTGATCCGATGCGCAAACTCTTGCTTGGTGGCTTGCTTGCCACGACGTTGGTGGTCCCCGCTTTCGCTGAAGAGTGGCGGGCTTCGAAGCTGATCGGCCTCAATGTGTACAACGATCAGAACGAAAAGCTTGGCGATATTAGCGAAATTCTGATGGACAAGTCCGGGAAGGTTGACGGCGTCGTGATCGGCGTTGGTGGCTTCCTTGGCGTTGGCCGACACGACATCAAGGTCGAATTGAGCAAGCTGAAATTCGTCGACGAACCGGTTCGCACTTCGTCCACGACGTCTTCCGGAACAACCGGGTCTGGCGCGGGCGCTCCGGCAAGTCGTCCGGCGGCCCAGCCGACAACGACGACGAAAAGCAAATGGTATCCTGACCACGCCGTCCTTAGCGGCGCGACCAAGGATGCCCTTAAGGGCATGCCGGAGTTCAAATTCGACTAGCCGCGCAACAGGCAACAACCAGGGCCCCGATTAATCGGGGCTCTGTTTGTTTGAGATGCGAGCAAGATCCGTCGGTCAGTCAGTTGGATCATTAAAAGTTCGCGCGGGGTACGCGTATCTGACCTGCAACAAACAGGCCGCCTGATGCCCCTCCAGCGCGGCCCATTTGCACGCATCGTCGTGAATCCAATTTGGTGGCTAATGGCGCGCCCTAGGGGATTCGAACCCCTGTTACCGCCGTGAAAGGGCGATGTCCTAGGCCTCTAGACGAAGGGCGCAGAAGCGCTGCCGTAACCTGTTCCGGTCAGGCGCTGATGCCGGTGATCGGGGGGTATAAAGGCGTTCGCTACCAGCGGCAAGCGAACGGCGCTTACCATTTCCCCGTGTTCGGCATCGATTTCCAGGGCTCCTGAGGTGGCTTGGCCGCGCCTTTCTGCAGCAACTCGATCGAATGCTTGTCGGGGGACCGCACGAAGGCCATCACACCATCGCGTGGAGGTCGATTAATGGTGACCCCAGCCTTCATAAGCCGCTCGCAGGTCGCGTAGACATCATCCACCTCGAATGCGAGGTGGCCGAAGTGGCGCGCCTCGCCGTAGTCTTCGGTATCCCAGTTGTATGTGAGTTCCACTTCGGGACCTGGTCGGCCGGATTTCTTGCTTTCTTCGACCAGGTTTTCGTCTTTCGGGCCCGCCAGGAAAACCAGCGTATAGCGGTTCTTCTCGTCGACCCGGCGGCGGGTTTCCTTCAACCCAAGCTTGTTGCAATAAAAATCGAGCGCCGCATCGAGATCACGTACGCGGAGCATAGTGTGCAGATATCGCATAGGCTAAACCTCACTGGCTGATAGGGAACTCAGTATACACAATGATCGCGTCCGATCTTACGACCGCAATCGCTCGCGTGCGGGATCTCATCGACGATGCCTCCATGATCGTCCCGTTTACCGGGGCGGGAATTTCTACCGAATGCGGCATCCCGGACTTTCGTTCGCCTGGAGGGTTGTGGACCAGGAATCAGCCAATTCCGTTCGACGTGTTTGTGTCGAGCCAGGAGATGCGCGACGAGGCATGGCGGCGTCGTTTCGCGATGGAGGCAAAGTTTGCTCAGGCCAAGCCCGGCCGTGGTCATCGAGCGCTGGCGAGTCTGTATCGTTCAGGCAAAAGTCCCGGGCTCATCACGCAGAATATTGACAATTTACATCAAGTCTCTGGCATCGACGCCAGCGATGTCATCGAGCTGCACGGCAACACCACGTACGCGCTATGTCTCGACTGCTCCAGGCGCTACGAGTTGTCGTGGGTCAAGGAGAAATTCGAAGCAGCAGGCCAGCGTGCACCGGATTGCGCATGCGGCGGCTACATCAAGACAGCGACAGTGTCGTTCGGACAGGCGATGCCACCTGAAGCAATGGAGCGCGCCGAGGACCTGACCAAAAGCTGTGATCTATTCCTCGCCGTCGGTTCCTCGCTGGTTGTGTGGCCGGCGGCGGGTTTCCCTCTGATGGCCAAGCGTAATGGCGCAGTGCTCGTCATTATCAATCGCGAGGCCACCGAGTTCGACGATATCGCCGATCTGGTTGTGCGAAACGACATTGGCGACACGCTCGGTCCTTTCATTACCGTCTGATTCGCCCTCAGCTGCGCTGTGTATAGAGCTGTGTGCAAGCGCATTTTGCGCTTTCGGCTTTAAGGGCTGGTGTTATCTTCGATTCCACAAAGATTCGTTCAAGCGCCCGTAAGAGGCGCCAGACAGGCGGCAGTGTACGGCGTCATGGCGTCGGACGGGATCGAATCAAAAATGTCTGGGACCAATCTCCGGCCAGGGGCGGTCAGAGAACTCGTCGACGACACGGCGACCAATCTCATTGAGCTGACTGGCGTCATCAAATGGTTCGATGTCGCAAAAGGGTTCGGATTTATCGTCCCTGACAATGGGATGCCGGATATCCTTTTGCACGTGACCTGCCTCCGGCGTGACGGCTACCAGACAGCCTATGAAGGCGCCCGTGTGCTCTGCGAGGTGCTGCAGCGTCCAAAAGGGCTTCAGGCCTTCCGAATTCTATCGATGGATGAATCGACTGCGGTGCATCCCGCGCAGATGCCGCCGGCGCGTACGCATGTCACGGTTACGCCGACGAGCGGGCTGGAGCGCGCCCAGGTCAAATGGTTCAACCGTCTGCGTGGGTTTGGCTTTCTGACACGCGGTGAAGGAACGCCTGACATCTTCGTTCACATGGAAACCTTGCGCCGCTACGGCATTGCAGAGCTACGCCCGGGCCAGACGGTCTTGGTCCGGTTTGGGCCAGGACCAAAAGGCCTTATGGCCGCGGAGGTCCGTCCCGATGGCGGCCCGCTGGGGCTAGCCTCCCACTAAAGTCCTCGATTTTGCGATTGCTGCAGCGAGCCGGGCCGCGTAAACGCGTGCCCATGCGCGCTCTAAGGTCATTCGTTTTCGTTCTCGTCGGCCTGGTGGTTTTTGCCGCCCCGGTCTGGCCGGCCGGGAAGCAGACGCTCGAGATCGCCAGCAAGAGCGGAGTTCACGTCTTTTCGGTCGAGATTGCTGACAATGATGCGGAACGGGCGAAAGGCCTCATGTACCGCAAGGAGTTGCCGGAAGGGCAGGGCATGTTGTTCGACTTCCATCGTGAGCAGGAAGTCAGCTTCTGGATGCAGAACACCTATATTCCACTCGACATGGTGTTCATCCGCGCCGATGGGCGGATCCTTCGCATTGCGGAAAATACGGAACCCCTTTCAACCAAGCTTATTTCGTCGGGGGGGCCGGTGCGCGCCGTCCTGGAAGTCATCGGCGGAACGACGCGAAAACTCGGCATTGCTCCGGGCGACCGCGTTGCCTCGCCAATTTTCAAAGCCCGCTGAAACTTGACCCGTCTGAGCTTGCTTGCCGCATCGCACCGAAGTGTGTATCGAACGCCGGTGTCCGGCGGGGCATAGCGCAGTCTGGTAGCGCGTCTGGTTTGGGACCAGAAGGTCACAGGTTCAAATCCTGTTGCCCCGACCAAATAAACCGGCAACTTCTGCAAATCCAGATTTTCGGCGAATCCTCCAGGCTCCCACCGTGGCTCCCACGGCCTCAGAGATGGCCCGTGGCGCGCCAAGCTGCGTGGCCGCTAGGGCAGGGCACCTCAAGGCCAGCAACGCATGCCCACGCTAGTCCCGCATCGTCGACTCGCCCTTGCCCCGGCAAAACGCACAGGCGGCCTCTGTGCGGGTTTGGCCTGTGAATTGCGAGACGGCTGCTTGCTGTTCGATGGCGCGTGGGGCGGCAAACGCCATGGTATGATGCTGGGGAGAATCACCCAACAGAAATCGAGGCTTTGATGAGCAGGGAGAACTACGTCAGGAATGTCGTCGCATGCAAGTTATTGGGACTGGTTCAGAGCCCGACTGAATTGATGCTTGGTTTGGCAATTTTCGAGGAACTGACAGTGCTGGGTTTACTCGGAATCAGAATTGGAACAGGTAGATGAGACTTTCGCCCTAGTACCGCAGTTGAACATCGCCGGTGTAGGACGAGTGGACTTTGCGATCTTTATCCCAAGGATCAGTGTTGCAACTCCACTGGTCGTCGTGGAGTGCGACGGTCATCAATTTCACGAGCGAACACCGGATCAGGCAAGCAAGGACAGAAAGCGTATTCGCGCACTCCAGCGTCTCGGAATCGCAGTAATGCCCTTCACTGGCACCGACGTGATTCGTGACAGTATCGATGTTGGGTTCGAGGTTGCTCAAACCGTAGATGCCAAACTTAATGAGAAGCGGGCGCAGGAGCGCATTGAGTCCGAGCAGTTTTGTCAGGCTCACGAAATCCAGCAATTGCACGCCGAGATTGATGACTTACACACCAGATGCGAGTGGTCGGCAATACAATAAAATCAGGTAGTGAAAATAAAACGGGCCGGGGTGGATTGTAGCCCGGCCCTTCGTTTAACGCACCGGTGGCCATTTGTGGGGCTACGAATTCGGCGACAACAAAGATTAGCGTTACAAACAAATGGTAATGCTAATAATCTCGCCCCCGCCATGCCACGCCTGACAGCCGCTCAACTCATTGGCGCCCGCCGCGCTCCAGACGAAACCGCGCAGCTCTTCCGCGACCGCGACGCGCGCCAGCGCAGCGACACCCGCACCGAAGCGCAACGCTGGCTTGGCGACCCGCCGCCTTCGCAGTCCGCACTCGCGCAGCGGACCGTGCAGGCGTCCGACATGGCCCCCGCTCGCGCTCTTGTTCACCAAGCGGGCATGAGCGTCACCATGTAGTCATCGCCCATCTACAGTTCCCACGGAAACTTGTCAGACTTGGTGGCGTGTTTCGACATGGTGTATGCCGTCTCGGGCGAGTAGCGGCTCTGGCTGGTCAGCCGCAGGTCGCGTGCCGCCGCCCGCATGTCCTGCAGGTCCTGCGTTCGCGCCTTCTGCAATTCGCGGTACTTGCGTCCGCCTTCCTTCGACTTGACCCAAGACATGTCGAATTCGTTGATGGCCTTCTGCACGCCGCGCAGTCCCACCGCCGCCTCGCAATACTCGCGCAGTCTGAACTGTTTCCATGCCGTGTTGAAAAACTCCGCCGCTTCGGTCTTCACAACCTCGCGCCAGATTGCCTTCTGCGCCTCGGTCATGTCCACTGGCGGATCAATCCGCTGCTGCGGATTGTATTCCACGCCGCCTTCGATGACCGTCAGGTTTGCACTACGTCGTCCGCGTCGTCCCATTTTCTGCTTCTGCCTTTGATTTATTTGCGAATTGCGGCCCAAAAGCCATTTTGTCGAGGTTTAGCATTTTGTCGGAGCCCCGGCGCTCTGCAATCAACATGGCCCAAACATTTTTTGCCCCCCGCCCTCATCGAATTAATAAAATAGTTTTGAAGGGAGCGGAGACAGACCACTCTATCAATGACAAAGAAACGGTTGCTGAAACGCGTTACCTACGGGCCCCTCCCGCCCTAGCGGACAATCCATATGTCGGATTTGATGTCGCTTTCGGGGGTAAAGCGGACATGGCCCATTGCAGTGCAAATGTCCGCTTTTGACCCAAAGCGGACATCTTACGGCTACCCTAGTGTCCTTCCAGGAATACGTAATTCTGCCAGCTGCGCATCCGCAGCAAGATTTTGCGCATGAGTGAAAGATGGTGCCAGTGTTTCGTGTAGATTGCGACCTGAGCCGCGGAGCCAAGCGGGATATGATAGTCGCGCAAGTCGTCACTGACATCGATGATCGCGAGCGCGCGACCGGCGGTGGTCCGGGTTTCCGGCTCAACGAGGGTCGGTGTGGTTGAGAACTGACCGGCCGCGATTGCATCGACGACGATCCGCACCTTGGCCTTGAATACGCGACCCGGTACCGCTTCGAAAGCAACCTCTGCATCATCACCCGCATCGACCCGCTGCAAGGAGTTCTGCTGGAATGCCGCGCCTAGCTCCCGGTCCCGGTGCCCCTTATTGACAAAAAGCATCGCGGTCCGAAGTTGCGTAGGATTGACATACATGCCCGGTCGCAAGGAAACCTGTGTCACGAACCCGGGACCTGCCGCGCGTATTGTCGTCTGATCAAGGTCGAACTCAGCATCGGAAGCCGAAGAGGAGCGCGCGAGGCTCGCCTACACATCAAACATTGGAGGCGTTAATACTTCCGTCGCCGCTGCGAGAGTCTGTTTTGAAGCATCGAGATTGCGGGCGGCAGTGTCGAGGGTTGCTTGGGCCACAACGTTTGCTTTGAACAACTGGGCTTGGCGATCATAGGTCTGTTGCGTCAACTGGAGTTGGGCATCTGCCCTTTCCGCTTGGGCAGCCCACTTGGTCCAATGATGCCTTCAGTTGCTTGACATTCTGTTCGGCTTCCGCGAGCGCCGCTTGCTTCTGGGCAACAACGTATTCGTATGGCTTCGGGTCGATACGGAACAGGACGTCGCCTTCCTTGAGTGGCGTATTCGTGTGGACTGGTACCTCAACCACGCGCCCCTTAACGTTGGGCAATATCGGGGTTACAGGAAAATAAATTCGAGCATTGTTCGTGAACGGGTGATTGTAGTTCATAACGAGAAGCAGCA
>Ga0207428_10001780_pt1 | contig 22062 bp, 19 predicted proteins | sample RhiMethybrSRZTD1_FD_187600 | JGI IMG/M metagenome (GOLD analysis project Ga0207428, IMG submission 187600) | Populus rhizosphere microbial communities from Tennessee, USA - Rhizosphere MetaG P. TD hybrid SRZTD1 (SPAdes) (version 3) | ecosystem: Host-associated > Plants > Roots > Rhizosphere >...
CGAGGAAAGTGAGAGCAGGACACAAATCAGCGCACGGCTATCGTGAGGTTATCACCGAGAGTCATGCCTCAGCGAACGAAACCATTTTGCGGACGTACCGGTTCGATGGCTCGCAGTATCAGCCTGAGCGCTGTGTGAATCGGGCTTATTACGACGACAACGGCAACTATACGAAGAAGCCAACATACCGGCCGTGTTAGTGGTGATGTAGTCCGGAGAAGTGGCACGGGCGTCCCGCCCGTGAATCACGCGCAAGATCCGCGGGCCACATTCGAAACTGATCAGTACTGCCGTGTTAGTGAAGCGTCTCGAGATGCAATCGCCAAAACGAAAAGTAACCGTGGCCGGTTTCGTTCTTCTCGCTTGTTTTGTCTGGGCCCAGGCGCAAGATCAGAAGGCTCCGACGCAATCAGTCGTGACGTTGCCGCCGAGCATTCTCGATCGCGAATTGACTACGATTGATGGCCGCCAGCTGAAGCTTTCAGATTATTCAAATCGAACCATCGTTCTGAATTTGTTTGCGTCGTGGTGTGGGCCCTGCCGGATGAATCTGCCCGACCTGATCGATTTGAAGCGAAGTTATGTCGGACATCCGATCGAGGTAATTGGGCTTGTCTCTCAGAAGAATGATCCGGACCTGGACGCGGTTCGCAAGTTTGTTCGGGATCAGGGAATAAACTTCCAGATCGTCTGGGACACCGAAAACCTTACTGAAGCGCTGATCAAGGAAGTCAACGGGCGCAGCCTCTTGCCCGACACCTTCATAATAGTCCGAGGCACCGTGCGAAAAACTTTTTTCGGCTTTAATGCGTCAATGTCGCCTCAACACCTGCGGCACACACTGGATCAAATTGGTCGGGAACCGCGGACTTCTCCGTGAAGGAAAAAACCGGACTATAATTATAATTCGGATCTGAATCACTTCGCCTACTCGAATGGACGCGACCGCGACCCGAAAGCCCGATCTCAAGACCGAAGCCATTGCCGGCATCACCACCTTCTTCACGATGTCGTACATCGTGGTGGTCAATCCGCAAATCATCTCGGCCGACGGCAAGACGGGGATGGCTTTCAGTGGCGTCCTGACCGCCACCGTACTCATCTGCTTCACGATGACGTTGCTGATGGGTCTTTATGCGAAGTTGCCCTTTGCGGTCGCACCGGGCATGGGCATCAACGCATTTTTTACTTATACGATCATTCTGGGTAAAGGCGTGCCGTGGCAGACGGCTCTGGGAATCATTTTTTGGGCCGGCGTTTTCTTTCTCCTGATTTCAGTTACGCCGATACGCGAATCGATCGCCAGGGCCATCCCTCGCGAGATCAGAATTGCTGCCGCGGTCGGCATCGGAATTTTTCTCACGTTCATTGGACTGAAGAACGCGGGCTTTGTCGCCGCGGATCCGATTACCTTTGTAAAAATCGGCACGCTCGGGAAACCGGCACTGCTGACGGTCCTGGGCGTGGCGATCTCAATTTTCCTGATGTCCCGGAAAAATCCGTTTGCGTTTCTCAGCGCAATCGTGGTCGTAACGGGGGTCGCCTGGGCTTTAGGTCTGGTGACGGCGCCGCCGCGCATGTTGAGTCTGCCGGATTTCGGGACCGTATTTTTTAAACTCGATATTCTCGGCGCGCTGAAATTGAGCTTGATACCGTCGATTATAGCGATTCTGTTTACCGATCTCTTTGATTCGATCTCGACGTTCATCGGGGTCGCCCACGCGGGCGACTTGCTTGAAGAAGACGGTCACCCGCGAAATCTGCGACAGGGATTGATTGTCGATTCGCTGGCAACCATGGGTGCTGGTCTGGCCGGCACTTCATCCGGCACTGCTTATATCGAAAGCATCGCGGGAATCAGCATGGGCGGGCGGACCGGCAGGACTTCGGTGGTCACGGCGCTTTGCTTTCTGCCATGCCTGTTTGTGGCGCCGCTCGCCGGGATGGTGCCGCCCTTTGCGACCGCCGCGGTGCTGATTCTGGTGGGCGCCGCGATGTTTCGCAGCGTTAACCAGATCAATTTTTCAAAGATTGAAGAAGCCGTCCCGGCGTTTCTTACTCTGGTCCTGATTCCGCTGACGTTCTCAATCACACAGGGAATCCTCTGGGGATTTATTTCGCACGTAGGTTTGTATCTGATGGTCGGACGCCGCCGTGAAATCCATCCGGTGATGTACGTGCTGGCCCTGGTGTCGATTGGATTGATGGTATTGGAACGGGTGAAGTTCGGATAGGCTTGACTAGTTCGGCTGAGGTAATTACATTGTGGCTATGCGAGCGCGAATTGTAAGAATTGGGAACTCTCAGGGAATTAGGATACCTAAAATTGTGCTTGAACAAACCCGACTCGAGCACGAGGTCGAATTGAAGGTTCAGGACAATGAGATCATCATAAGCGCACCCCAGAAGGCCCGCGCGGGCTGGGAGGATTCGTTCCGCGAAATGGCGAAAGAAGGCGACGACGCCTTGCTGGATACGCCATTACCTTCGCTGACACGTTGGGATCAGGAGGAATGGGAGTGGTAATCAGGCGATTTGACGTCTACCTCGTCAAGCTTGATCCTACGACTGGCAGTGAGATTAAGAAAACCAGACCATGTCTGCTGATTTCCCCCGATGAAATGAATCGTTTCATCGGCACGGTCATCGTCGCACCGTTGACCCGCAAGGGACGACCTTATCCCACGCGAGTGCCGCTGAAATTCAAGAGCAAACGTGGCCATATTGTTCTCGATCAAATCAGGACGATCGATAAGACGCGGTTGGTGAAGAAGCTTGGCCGAATCGACGATCAAACCCAGACCGCAGTGCTTACGCTATTGAATGAAATGTTTTCACCTTAGGCAGCATTTTGGAAATGACTAAAGCTCGATTTCTGATCCTGGCATCGTTCATCGCAACCTTGACACTTTGCGCCAATTGCCCGGCAATCGCGGCAAAGCTTCAACAAGTCGGTGATGCCTCAAGTGCTGTGGTGTTCTTCGATGTGCTGGATCTTCCGGCTCGCATCGATGAACCAAAGTTGTCCAGGAGTAAGGACCGATATTTATTGAATTGCGCGGTCGCGAATCGATCCGGAGAACAGTTACTCGGGCTGCGCCTGGTTCTTATGACGGTCGATGCGAACGGGAAACTGCGAGCGCGCGTGGCCTGGTCGGAAGTATCCGACCTCGCCGCCTACTCAATCAAGACCTTCCAGTTCAGTTTTCACTTCAAAGAGAAAGCACAAAGCGGGGATCGGCATTTTCTTGCCATCGATGAAGTCCTCGGCAGCGAAACCATCTGGCGCGCGGTCGACGCCGAAAAGGCTTTGCGGGCCTATTCTCGGGGCCAGCATGATATCGTTCCCAAAGTGAAGGCCGTCGCTAACAAAGACGATCGCCAATTTGGCCCTGTAGTGATACCTCTGAAGCTGAGGAAACCATGAAGCGTTCGACCAGAGGATGTGGTTGCGCAATCGCGGTGCTCGTGGTTCTGCTGGGCGCCGGCGGCGCGGCATTTTGGAAATGGGGTTTGCCCCGGCTGCGTTCGCTGCCTCCAAAACCTACGGGTGAACTGCAAGTGCACGTGCTCGACGTCGGGCCGATAGAAGGCGATTCAATTCTGATTGTCGCTCCGGGAGGCAAATCCGTTCTGATCGATGCCGGCGACAGCGGTAAAGGAAAGATCATCCTGGAAGCGTTGAAGCGATACAAAATTGAAAAGCTCGATTACTTCATTGCCACTCATCCTCATCCTGATCATATCGGGGGCGCCGATGAAGTTATGAATGGAATTAAGGTCGGCACGGTCATCGACAATGGCGTAGATCTCTCAACTCCCGTTCCGCCTGCGCCGCCAACAAAGAAAGGCGCGAAAGCGAAACCGACCCCGACGCCGGCAAAGAAGACCCGGGCCAGAACTGTGACCGGATTCTTTGACGAGTACAAAGAGGCTTTGGAGAAGGCCGGCGCGCAGCACGAGAAAGCGGAAGCTGGAAAGAAGTACGACCTGGGCGGTGGTGCGTACTTAACGGTCCTCGCGCCGACCGAGCCTTTCTTTACCAAAGACCAGATGAAGACCGGAGGCAACGACACGAATGCCAATTCGATTGTCCTGCGCCTGGATTATGGTGACTTCACCATGCTCTTTATGGGCGACGCGGAAAGTCAGACTGAAGACCGGTTGATTGGAAAAGATCTCGAACTCAACGCGCTGAAGGCACGAGTAATCAAGATCGCGCATCACGGATCGAAATATGCTACTTCTGACCATTTTCTGAAGCGGGTTCAGCCTGAGGCCGCAATTATTTCCGATGGTGGGTGGAACCGTTATGGTCACCCGGCGCAGTCCGTACTCGATCGGCTGAAAGCCGTTAACGCAAAGGTCTATCGCACGGACCTCCAGGGTGAGATAACGATTACCACCAAAGGCCGGGCCGATTCGTCCCGCTTTTATGAGATCAAGGGCGCGAAAGAAACTACGGAAGATGTTTGGGCCGGCCGGGAAGCGCAAAAGGACGATGCGTCGCGCACGGGCTTTATCGCTTACGGAGATTTTGGGCCGCCGCCGAAACCGAAGACTGATAAGAAGAAAAAGAAGTGAGGCCCACGCTGCGACTCTGCCGCCTGATGTGCGGTAAGGCTCGGCCTTACCGGTGAAAGAAACTTTTGATTTTCGTCGCGGCTACGCCTCCTCTTCGCTGAGGCGGAGCCTCAGATTCATTTTGTGATCGCCGGAAAGGCGAAGCCTTTCCCCACATCAGGCGGCAAAGCCGCAAATACGTTTCGAACGAATGACCCAACCTGCAACCTATGCGTCGGCCGGAGTCGACATAGACGCCGCCAACCGCGCCACGGAAAAAATCAAAGAACTGGCGCGCACAACTTTCAACGCGCGCACCCTTTCAGAGATTGGCAGCTTCGGCGGCATGTTTGATGGTGCGTTTCCGAAGATGCAGCAACCAGTGCTGGTTGCGTCTGCCGACGGCGTCGGCACTAAACTAAAGATTGCGTTCGCCACTGGAACCCACAACACAATTGGACGCGACCTGGTTAATCATTGCGTTAACGACATCCTGGTTCAAGGCGCGCGGCCTTTGTTCTTTCTGGATTACGTGGCGACCGGCCAGCTCGCGCCCGACACAGTCGCCGGTATCATTGAAGGCATCACGAACGGTTGCCGCGAAAACGGTTGTGTCTTACTCGGCGGCGAAACGGCTGAAATGCCAGGCTTTTATGCTGACGGTGAATATGACGTCGCGGGATTTATCGTCGGCGTGGTCGATCGGGAAAAGATCATTGACGGAAAGGCGATTGCGCCGGGCGATGTCGTGCTCGGATTGCCTTCAGTTGGGTTGCACACGAATGGCTATTCGCTGGCCCGCAAGCTTTTCTTTGCAGAGGCCGGATACGATCCGACTACTCATCTCGATCAACTTGGAGAAACTGTGGGCGAGACACTTTTGAAATCGCATGTGAGTTATCTACGAGAACTCGATGGTCTGCTCGATACCGGAAAGATCAAAGGGCTCGCGCACATCACCGGCGGCGGCTTGCTGGAAAATATTCCGCGCATTCTTCCCGACGGAACCGGCGTTGCGATCAACAAAGGTTCATGGCCGGTGCTTCCGGTCTTTGCCCTGATGCAGCAAATGGGAAGTATCGAAGAGCCCGAAATGTTTCGCACCTTCAACATGGGAATCGGTATGGTCATCGTCTGCGCGCCGGCGGACGCGATGCCAATCAAAAACTCGCTGGGCTCGTGTTATGAGATTGGGCGCGTAACGACAGGCAGCAGATCAGTTTCTCTCGGGTAATCCAGAAGGAGATTTGCTGATGGAACCATGGCTCGAAGATTTTAAGCGAACTATCGACACAGCGTCACCGCAACTGCTCAAAATCAGCGAGGCCGAAGCTGCGCAGCCTCGAGCCGAGGATCACTGGTCTTCAAAACAAGTCCTGGGTCACTTAATCGACTCGGCAGCCAACAATCATGCGCGGTTCGTGCTCGGGCAACTCAAAGATGATTTGCTTTTCCCTGGTTACGATCAGGACGGTTGGGTTAAGACGAACCATTACCAGGAGGCTGCGTGGCCGCAACTGGTCGATCTTTGGCGCTCGTACAATCTTCATCTGGTCCACTTAATGGCTCACGCCGACCAGCAGAAAATGAATACTCCCTGTACGCTGCACACGCTACAGGAGATTGCCTTCAAGACGGTGCCGCAATCCGAACCAGTGACGCTCGAGTACCTGATGCAGGATTACGTAGTCCATCTGAAGCATCATCTAAATCAAATCCTCCCCGGCGCCATAGCTTAGTCATGAGTGAAGGCTTCACCAGCGAGCGGCGGGCGCGCCTGGGAATTCTGATTTCCGGTCGTGGTTCAAACATGATTGCCCTGGCCGACGCGGTCCGCAACGAAACGATACCCAATGCCGAGGTTGCGGTGGTAATCAGCGACAAAGCCGGCGCCGCCGGCCTGCTGAAAGCCGGCGAGCGCGGAATTGAAACCGTCGTCGTCGAGCGGCGTGGCCGGCCGAGAGCAGAACACGACCGCGAAATGGTGACCGAGTTAAAAGCGAGAAACGTCGATCTTGTTTGTCTCGCAGGTTACATGCGCCTGCTCTCGAGAGAGTTTCTCGCGGCTTTTCCGCGGCGGATTCTGAATATTCATCCGAGCCTGCTGCCTTTGTTTCCCGGACTCGATGCGCAACAACAGGCAATTGATTATGGCGCCAGGGTGAGCGGCTGCACGGTTCATTTTGTCGACGAGACACTGGATGGCGGACCGGTGATTGCTCAGCGTGAAGTGCCGGTCCATGAAGATGACACGGCTGAGAGTTTGGCGAAAAGAATTTTGATTGAAGAGCACAAGCTTTATCCTGAAGCTGTGGCCATGGTTTTGTTTGAATCTTAATCGATTTCTCCCTCTGGTCCTTTGGGAGAGGGAATCTGCGACAATGATGTGAGTTGTTATGTCCGCCGCAATTACTTCAGACGACACCCTGGTAATCGAAACTCCTGAGCGCGTGCCGTTGCACTTTGCGCTGGCGTCGATCGGAAATCGTTTCATCGCTTGCGCCATTGATCACACAATTCAAATCATTGTGCTGATCGCGATGGTGATCACTTTTCTCATCATTTCGGACGCCGCAGATTTTGGTTCGCGCCTGGCCAGCGCGCCAAAGTGGGTCATTGCCTTGCTGGTAATTATCCAGTTCCTAATCATCAATGGTTACTTCGCGATCTTCGAGTGGCTCTGGAGCGGTCAGACTCCGGGTAAGCGCTGGCTGAAGCTGCGGGTCATTCGCGAGGACGGCCGGCCAATTTCTTTCTTAGAAGCAATGATTCGAAACCTGATCAGGGTGATCGATTTCATAGTGCCGCCATTTTATTCAGTCGGGCTGGTTTCAGTCTTTGCGACCGAGCGCGATCAGCGCGTCGGCGATTTGGTCGCCGGCACCGTCGTCGTGCGCGAACGCGAATCGGAAGCACCGGCTTTCGACGAGGTCTTTGCTTCTCCAATTTCAGACGCGGCACTCCGCCGATCCTTCGCCCCGGTGAAATTCACTGCCGACGTTAATAAACTGACTGAACGTGAGATTTCAGTAGTTGAAAGTTTCTTGCGCCGCCGCTCGGAGTTGAAAAGCTATCCGCGGCAATGGATGGCCTGGCGGGTATCGATGCCAATCCTATTCAAGCTGCGCCCGCAATATGATTTGGCCACCTTCACCTACGAAGGTTTTCTCGAAGAACTGCTCCACCGCTATCGCGAGAAACACCGCTTCATTGACTGATCGCAAATTGACCTCACCCCGCCCGTTTGTTAGCCTCTTTCATTTCTGATCGAAGCAATATTTCTAACCATCGAAAGGCAATCAAAGTTAAATGACTCAGGATGTTTTCATTCTCGGCGGCAAGCGCACGCCGATGGGCGAGTATGTTGGCGCTCTGAAAGATATTTCGGCAATCGAGCTGGGGGCCATCGCGGCCCGTGGCGCATTGGAATCGACCGGCGTAGGCGCGGAAGAAATCGATCACACAATTGTCGGTAACGCACTGCAAACCTCTGGTGACGCAATCTATGGCGCGCGACACGTCGCCTTAAAAGCCGGGGTGCCTTTTGACCGTCCGGCACTGACCGTGAATCGGCTTTGCGGCAGCGGTATTCAGGCAATCGTTTCGGGTGCGCAAATGATTCAGCTCGGCGAAGCTCGCACTTGTTTGGTGGGCGGCATGGAATCGATGTCCCAGGCGCCGCATGTGATTCGCGGGGCTCGCTCGGGATTCGGGTTGGGCCAGGGCAAGCTGGAAGATAGTTTGATGGTCGCCCTGATGGATACCTACTGCAACACGCCGATGGCCGGCACGGCCGAAAACCTCGCGCGCAAGTTCGAGATTTCGCGCGAAGCGCAGGACCAGTATGCGTTGCGCTCGCAGCGGGAAGCGAAGCGCGCGCTGGACGCGGGAGTCTTCAAGGATGAAATTGTGCCCGTCGAGATCAAGACTCGAAAAGGAACCACGCTTTTCGATCAGGACGATCATCTGCGTCCGGAAACAACCATGGAAGGTCTGGCGAAACTGCGGCCGGCTTTCAGCAAGGACGGTTTCGTCACTGCCGGAAATGCATCCGGTATCGTGGACGGTGGGGCGGCGCTGGTAATCGCCGGCGAGAATTATGCGAAGGCGAACGGCGCGCAGCCGTTGGGAAGAATCGTAAGTTGGGCTTACGCCGGCGTCGAACCTGAAATCATGGGAATTGGACCAGTGCCCGCAACGCTGCAGGCACTCGAGAAGGCCGGCCTCAAACTTTCCGACATGGATCTGGTCGAAGTCAACGAAGCATTCGCGGCGCAGTATCTTGCTGTTGAGCAGGAGCTTGGTCTCGATCGCGACAGAACCAACGTGAACGGTGGAGCGATAGCGCTGGGTCATCCTTTGGGAGCGACCGGCACCCGTTTGGTTCTGACTCTCTTGCTTGAGTTGCGTCGACGGGGCGGACGATACGGATTGGCGACCGCATGCATCGGCGGAGGTCAGGGCATCGCAATTATTTGCGAGCGCGTGTAGGCGAGTCAGGTGGCAGAAATCCGGTGTGTCTCTTCTTCTCCTGTTTCTATTGGTTATCCCGAAAAATTGGTATTACCTCTGAGGAGAAAATCGACCGTCTAGATTTTCATAGATATCCAAAATCTCGTCCGCGTTTTTCGTAGTAATCCCGAATTAATCTCGTCATTTTGGAAAGAAACCATGCGCTGAACGAAATCGGCCTTGCACAGTCGCTAAGGCACAATTCTTGCGGAAATTACGCCTCCACACACGTGGGAGTCCGTTTTCGAGAATTTAGTGGAGCGCCAGTATCGTTAGACAACATTTTTGCCGATATTTCGCTCGCACACAATGCTCATCGTGATAGAAACCGCTTTCAACTTTTATTCGCAGTTAACCCTACGAAAGCAACAGTTCAGACAGTTCTCAATGGTCTCAGTTAACGTGCGCCATCTCAGCGCACAATGGTCTAAAACGAATCCGATTTTCATTAAGGAGTTCTCCTGTATGTCTAAATTTCTAAAATTATTTTTAGTCTCTCTTGCGCTCGCGATGTGCGCAGTCAGTGCGCACTCGCAGTCAACTGTTTCCGGTGCTATCAGCGGGACGGTCAGTAACCCCAACAAAGAAGTTGTGGCGGGCGCTACTGTGACCGCCAAGAATAACGGCACCAACAAGGAAGCGACCGCGACGACAGACGACAACGGCGGCTTCAGAATTGTTAATTTGGATCCTGGCACTTACACCGTCACCATAAACGCATCCGGGTTTGCTCCTTTCACCAACGAGACCGTCGTGGTCGAGGTCGGCCGCGCAACCGAACTTCCGGTGGGGTTGTCTCTCCAGGGAGTTACGGGCACGGTACAGATAACTGCGGAGGCGCCGGTTATTAACACGGAGCAGCAGGACTTTTCCACAAATATTAATCAGACCTCCATCAATGAACTTCCGGTTAACGGCCGGCGCTGGTCTAACTTTGCCATACTGACGCCGGGCGCCGTTCCTGATGGAAACTTCGGGCTCGTAAGCTTTCGCGGCATCTCCGGATTGCTGAACAACAGCACCGTTGACGGCGGCGATAACAACCAGGCCTTTTTCTCGGAAGAGAGAGGACGCACTCGCGCCGCGTATTCTCTTAGTCAGGCCGCGATTCGCGAGTTTCAGGTTAACACCTCAAACTTCTCGGCCGAGTATGGACGATCTGCGGGCGGTGTTATTAATGCCGTCACCAAGTCCGGCACCAATGAGTTTCACGGATCGGCTTTTCTTTACGACCGAAACAACAGTTGGGGGGCGCGCAATCCCAATACCTTCATAACGCAGTTAGTCAATGGAGTTTTCCAGCGGGTTGCGCTCAAACCGGAAGATGTACGCTACCAGTTCGGCGGCGCTGTCGGCGGACCAATAGTCAAAGATAAGGTCTTCTTCTTCTTTAGCTACGACGAGCAAAAGCGTAATTTCCCGGGAGTTGCTGTCTTCAGTACTGCGAACTACCTGGATACTGTCAGCCGCACTACTCTCCTGGCCAGGGGCTTAACGACCTCTCAGATCGATTCGTCCCTGAACTTTCTCAACAGCCTGACGGGCTTAACTCCTCGGCGCGGCGATCAAAGGCTTTTTCTTCCTAAGCTTGATTGGAACGTGACGCAGAATAACCAATTCACGGCCACGTATAACCGATTGCGTTGGAAGTCTCCCGCGGGAGTCCAAACCGGAGCAACGGTGACCCGCAGTCGCACCGGTTTCGGCGACGACTTTGTCGAAGTTGATTCACTTAATCTGCGTCTTTCTTCGACCATCTCAAGCAAGTTCGTTAACCAGTTTCGCTTCCAATTTGCGGATGAACTCAACGCCCAGTTTGCTCAACAGCCGCTTCCGGGCGAGCCGATGACGGCAAATGGTTTTTCGCCACAAGTCACTCTGACGAACGGTCTGACATTCGGCAAAGCTAATTTCCTCGACCGCGTGGCATTGCCTGATGAAAGACGGTTTCAGTTCGCCGACACAGCGACCTATTCCTCCGGTGGTCACACGGTGAAGTTTGGGGTCGACGTTAATCGGGTCAGAGACATTGATGACAACCTGTTCACCGGCGCCGGTGCGTATACGTATTCCAACATCAACGACTTTATCGTCGATTACGTGAACTTCACTTCAAATGGAGCGTTGAGAACTGCCAATGTCGTGTGCGCGACCGGTGTACGGATTGCCGGCAGATGTTATACAAGTAACTACACTCAGGGATTCGGCCAGCCTCGTTTCGAGTTTAATACCACTGACTATGCTCTCTTTGTTCAAGACGACTGGAGGGCGACACCACGTCTAACCTTGAATCTGGGCGTGCGGTGGGAGTACGAGCAATTTCCCCAACCGTTTCTGGTCAATCCTGCTTTGCCGCAGACCGGAAACAAACCCAGTGACAAGAACAACTTTGGCCCGCGCATCGGATTCGCATTTGATGCTAGCGGTGACGGCAAAACGAGCGTGCGCGGTGGCTGGGGAATCTATTACGGACGCATAAACGGCTCGATGATAATCAACTCCCTGATCAACACTGGGCTAAGTACTGGTCAAGCGGTATCTTCGGTTAATCCGGCCTCTACCCCGGTCACTCCTGCAGGTAACGCTGCGTCTCCGATTTTTCCAAATATTTTGGCCAGCGCACCCGCTGGGACGGCCGGGGTGAATTACTTCAGGAATGGCTTTCAAAACCCGCTGATCCATCAGGGTGATATCGTGGTAGAGCGCGAGGTTGCTCGCAACACGGTTGTCTCAGCCAGCTATCTGTTTAGTTTCGGGAAGAATCTGACCACCTTTGTCGATACCAACCTCAACCCGGCGACCGGCACGGGAAGAATTAGAATCGTAGATGGGCCGCAGGCGGGCCAAAACTGGGTCTTCCCCTATTATCTCGGGTCCAGGCCAAACACTGCCTTTGGCAATATTCTGGAAATCCGCGACAGCCTCTCAACCAAGTACCATGCGCTTGTCCTGCAGGCCAACCGCCGTTTGACGAAAGGAATGCAATTCCAAACCAGTTACACTCTGTCGCGGTCGCAAGACAATGGCGGATCGCAGAGTTCGGCGACATTTACCCCAGGCTTCTCAGCCCTCTTTGACCCTTTCGACGCACAGGGCGAGAACGGTCTTTCTCCTTATGACCGGCGGCACAAATTCGTTGCCAGTGTGGTTTACAACACGAATTTCGCGAGCCTTAAAGACAATAAGGTGGGAAATGCAATTCTGAATGGCTGGACGATTGCGCCAATCGTTAATATGTTTTCGGGATTCCGTTTCACGCCCGTTACGAACAGCTTCAGCACCTCTGCGGTGTTCGGAACCAGCCCGGCCGGTGGCGTAAACGGTTCGAACGGCTCACTGCGTTTCGCGCTGTTGCCAAACAACGCGTTCCACGCGCCGTCGATCAAGTATGTAGATCTTCGGGTCTCGCGCCGTTTCACCATTAAGGAGAATGCCAAAATTGAGGTGTTGGCGGAAGCGTTCAACATTTTCAACCGCACTCAGGTTACCGGAGTCAATAATCGAATGTATGTGGTGTCTTGCACCGGCGCCGGCGCAGCTGGTTCATGCAGCGCTGCGTTTGATCCGACTTTCGGAACGCCAAGCGACCTCTCCAATGGCTTTTTCTTCCGCGAGCGTCAAATTCAATTGGCCGTCCGCTTCGAATTCTAAACCGGACGATTCGCATGAACCAAAGGAGGCGGTCCCAAAACGGGGCCGTCCCCTTTTTTGTCTTCTTGTGGTTGACTTGAAGCCAGCTTTGATGGGCAGTTCACACGGTTTTCACTTGGTTTTTACTTGCGCACTCGAGGCTCATCGTGATAGAAACCGCCTCTTGCACTTATTCGCAGTTAGTCCAACGAAAGCAGCAGTCCAAACAGTTCTCAATGGTCTCAATTAACGTGCGGCGCCTCGCGCACAATGGTCTGAAACGAATTTGACTTTCCTTAAGGAGTTCTCCTGTTATGAGCAAATTTCTAAGATTGTGTTTTGCAACTCTGGTCGTCACCGCGATCTGCGCTATCGGCGCGATGGCTCAATCGACCACGACGGGCGCCATCAGCGGCACCGTCAACAATCCCAATAAAGAAGTTGTGGTCGGCGCGACGGTTACCGTAAAAAACCTCGGCACCAACAAAGAAATCACCGCCACTACCGATGACAATGGTGGCTTCAAAGTAGCCAACCTTGAACCCGGAACCTATTCGGTAAATGTGAATGCGTCCGGTTTCGCGGCTTTCAATGCCGAGCAAGTCACGGTTGAAGTGGGACGCGCAACTGAGCTTCCGGTTACGGTATCGCTTCAGGCAGTGTCAGGTACCGTTCAGGTAACCGCAGAAGCGCCAGTGATTAATACAACGCAACAAGATTTTTCCAGCAACGTCAATCAAGTCACTATCAACGAATCGCCAATCAACGGTCGCCGGTGGTCAAACTTTGCGATTCTCACACCTGGCGCGGTCCCCGACGGCACCTTCGGACTGATCAGTTTTCGGGGCATCTCGGGACTGCTCAACAACAGCACAATCGACGGTGGTGATAACAACCAGGCGTTCTTTGCAGAAGAGCGCGGGCGTACTCGTATTAGCTATTCCGTTAGCCAGGCTGCGATTCGCGAATTTCAGGTTAACACCTCCAGCTACTCCGCCGAGTACGGTCGTTCAGCAGGCGGTGTGGTAAACGCGGTCACCAAGAGCGGTACTAACGAATTTCACGGCGGTGCCTTCTACTATCAGCGCAACAACAAGTGGGGCGCGCGTAATCCGCTCGCAACCAATACAGTGCTGATTAATGGAGTGTTCACTCCCATTGGTATCAAGCCCGAAGACGTACGTCACCAGTTCGGCGGCACGGTGGGAGGTCCGATCGTAAAAGAGAAGGCCTTCTTCTTCTTTAGTTATGATGAGCAGCGGCGTAACTTTCCCGGCCTGGCGAGATTCACCGATGCGAATTTTCTGAACTCAGCAAATCGAACTCTGCTGGCCGAGCGCGGTCTTACCACCGGACAGGTTGATAATGCTCTCAGCTTCCTTAACAGCTTGTCGGGCCAGGTCGAACGGCGCGGCGACCAAAGGTTGTTCCTGCCCAAAGTTGACTGGCATCTAAACGGCAGTAACACGCTCACGGTAACCTATAACAACTTGCGCTGGGATTCACCGAACGGCATTCAGACTCAGGCGACAAACACTCGCGCCAGAGACAACTTTGGCGATGATTTTGTGGAAATAGACTGGGTGACGGCGCGTTTGGCTTCTACGCTCAGCCCACACTTGCTGAACGAATTCCGTATGCAGTGGGGACGCGACAAGGAAACTCAATTTAGCCGGGCTCCGCAGGCCGGCGAGCCAACCAATTCCGTCGGTGGCCGCTCGCCACAGACTTTTGTTAATGGCGGTCTTAGTTTTGGAATACCGGAGTTCCTGGAGCGCGTAGCGTTTCCGGATGAGCGCAGATGGCAGTTCGCCGACACCATGACGTACACGACCGGCAACCATACGCTTAAATTCGGTGGCGACATTAACTTCGTCAAAGACATTATCAATAACCTGCGCTTCTCGGGCGGTGAGTTCAATTACACCGGCGCGAATGGCATCAACGACTTTATCTTCGACTACACCAATTTCACTACCAACGGCGCGATTCGCGCGCTGAACACCGGCCCGGCATCAAATTTGGGATTGTGCCCCCGTCTTGCCACTACTACAGCAGCGGCCGGACGCATCCTGGCTGGACAGTGTTACGCGGGAGCTTTCAATCAGGGTATTGGCCCCCTCGGTCTGGAGATGGAAACCACGGATGTCAACTTTTTCATCCAGGATGATTGGCGCATGACGCCGCGTTTCACTTTGAACCTGGGCTTGCGCTACGAGATGCAACAGAACCCGGATGCATTCAACGTCAATCCGGCAATACCGCAAACCGGCAATAAGGTTAGCGATAATAATAATTTTGGTCCACGCATTGGATTTGCCTACGACGTAAAGGGTGACGGTAAAACGTCGATCCGTGGAGGCTGGGGTCTTTACTACGGCCGCGTCATAAACTCAACTGTTTATAACGCTCTGATCAATACGGGCCTGGGCCCGAATCAATCACAGCAACAGTTGATCATTGCAAACAACAATCTGCCAACCGGATGCACGGCCCAAACTTGCTTACCTATTTACCCGAATCTGCTCGTTCCCATTGGCTCGACCAATACGAACGTTGTGGTGCGCCCGGCGGTGCAATATTTCACGAGCAGTTTCCAGCTTCCGCAGATTCACCAGGCTGACCTTATTGTGGAGCGTGAGATCGCCCGCAACACCGTCGTTTCTGCTTCATATCTGATGAGTTTCGGAAATTCACTTCCGAACTTTGTGGACACCAATCTTCCTCCGCCGGCGCGCCTGGTAACCCTGAGCGTCACAGGCGGACCGGCCAATGGTGCGACTTATGTAACACCACTTTTCGTCGGCCCGAGACCTAACGCGAATTTTGGTCAAATCACAGAGATTCGCAGCGACATTGTCTCGAAATATCACGCGCTCGTGCTGCAGGCGAACCGGAGGCTCACAAACGACTTCCAGTTCCAGGTTAACTACACGCTTTCACGGGCTCAGGACAATGGCCAGTCTTCGGTTACTTTTACCAGTGGAAACCTGCCTTTCAATGCCTTTGACCAGCCTGGCGAAACCAGCTTGTCCAACTTTGACCGGCGTCAGAAGTTCGTAGTGAGCGCGGTTTACAACACGAACTTCCAGCGGTTTAAGGACAATGACGTGGCTCGCCACCTGTTCAACGGCTGGACCATTGCCCCGATCCTGAATGCGTTTTCGGGCCAACGGTTCACCGGAAACATCACCGGCGCAATCAGTCCCACCTCTTTTGGTTTCAGCGGGGCCACTTGCACGCCCAATGTATTTCCAGCAGCAACCGGCTGCACCACGCCGGGCGGCGGTGTCAACGGCTCCGGCGGGTCCAGCCGCTTCGCTTACTACCCGCGCAACTCTTTCAAACAGCCAAACATTTGGTACCTGGATGCGCGGCTGTCGCGTCGTTTCAATATTACGGAATCGACGAAGATCGAAGTGCTGGCGGAAGCCTTCAACCTGTTCAACCGCACCCAGGTTACCGGCGTGAATGCCACGCTCTACAGCCTGTCGGGTACTGCGCTAACCCTCAACCCTACTTTCGGGGCAATCACCGGCGCCGACAGCACCTTGTTCCGTGAACGGCAGGTGCAGTTGGCCGTCCGCTTCGAATTCTAAAGCCGGGCGGATCACGCAAAACAAAAAGGGGCGACCTGAAAAGGCCGCCCCTTTTTTTGTTCAAACGGTACGCACGCCTCCGGCGTGCTCTTAACGACTCTGGCCGATTTTGCGAAGCACGCCAGAGGCGTGCGTACCGTTCAATCAGTCACTTTGCGACCAATCGCCACCATGCGCTCGACGGCGAGCCGCGCCTTCGCCGCAATTGCCGGATCGATTTCGATCTGGTGTTCCATTCGTTCCAATGAACGCAGAACTTTCGGCAGGGTGATGGTCTTCATGTGCGGACAAAGATTGCACGGCCTGATGAATTCGATTTCCGGAAATTCAACTGCGACGTTGTCCGACATTGAACACTCGGTGATCATCACCACCCGGCTGCTCGTTGACGTGTGCAGGTGATCGACCATGGCGGCGGTTGAGCCCACAAAATCCACTTCCGCCAAAACCTCGGGTGGGCATTCCGGGTGAGCCAGGACCTCAATGTCCGGAAACTGTTGCTTATAAGATCTGACGTCTTCAGCCGTGAACCGTTCGTGAACTTCACAGTGGCCCTTCCACAGAATGATCTCGACACTGGTCTGGCCGGCAACATAACGGCCGAGGAATTCGTCCGGTAGAAAGATCACCCGGTTGACGCCCAACGACTCAACCACCTCGACCGCATTCGCGGACGTGCAACAGATATCCGATTCCGCTTTGACCGCCGCCGAGGTATTCACGTAAGTGACGACCGGCACCCCAGGATACCTTTGTCGCAACAGGCGAACGTCTGCGGCAGTAATCGACGCGGCCAGCGAACATCCTGCTTCCAGATCAGGCAGGAGAACCGTTTTTTCCGGAGAGAGCAGCTTTGCGGTTTCAGCCATAAAGTGGACGCCGCAAAGCACAATCACGTCCGCATCGGTCTTCGCTCCCTCGCGTGCGAGTGTCAGGGAATCGCCGGTGATGTCGGCGACGCCATGAAAGATTTCCGGCGTCTGGTAATTGTGGGCGAGGATAACGGCGTTGCGTTTTGCTTTTAGTTCATTGATCGCCGCGACGTAGGGTGCGTGAACGGGCCACTCAATTTCAGGCAAAACGCCGCGCAGTCGCTCAAATATAGATTTGGTCGCGACCGCCACTTCAGGTGTGTATTCCAAAGAATGTTCGGTTGGATTCCCCGTTGGCTCTGTCTTGTTATTGCTTACTTGCATGATTTCTATTTATTCAAAAGCAGTCGTGATTTGCAACCTGCCGCGATAGTGGCACAGACTTCAGTCTGTGGTTGTGGCGGACTTCACAGACTGAAGTCTGTGCCACGTTTACTGACCGTTAGACTCACATCCAGGGCCTGCACCGAATGCGTCAAAGCACCTACTGAAATGTAATCGACGCCGGTCTCAGCGATTTGCCTGACGTTATCCAGGCTCACATTTCCCGATGCTTCCAATTTGGCGCGGCCGCTGTTCAGGACCACGGCTCGCTGCATCTCATCCAGGGTCATGTTATCCAGCATAATCCACCCAACCCCGGCTTCGATCGCTTCGGCCACATCGGCCAGTTGGCGAGCCTCGACTTCGATCGTCAGGGAGCTGTTCGATGCGCGCGCGCGGCTGACAGCTGCCGTGATTGAGCCGGCAAAATCTATGTGATTGTCTTTAATCAGAATCATGTCATAGAGGCCGAACCGATGATTTTCACCGCCGCCGAGCCGCACGGCCAGCTTGTCCGAAGCGCGCAGGTTCGGGGCTGTCTTGCGTGTGTCGAGAATTTTAGCGTTCGTCCCACGAATCTCTTCTACGAATTTCCTTGTCCGGGTGGCGATCCCCGACATTCGGCCCAAAAAATTCAAGGCGGTTCGCTCCGCGGTCAGAATCACCCGCGCTGATCCGCGAATCTCAGCCAGGGTCTGACCGCCTTCCACAACATCACCGTCCGCCACGGAAGCCGCAAAGTCGACCTGTTGGTCCAGCAGTTGAAATGCCGCGCGCGCAACGGTCAAGCCGGCCACAACTCCGCTCTCTTTCGCGACTATTCTGCCGTTTAAGGACTCGCCGGTTGGAACAATGCCTTCCGTAGTCGCGTCGCCCGGGCCCACGTCTTCGACGAGCGCTCGCTCGACGCTGGACAATATCTCCGGTGCAAGTGATAGTTCTGCTGCCATAGGAAACAGAAAGCATAGCAAAGCATCGACGTGATTAGTAACCGCGCACAATCGACTTCAATCACCGACGCAATCAGGCAGAGGGCCTTGCAGATGGGCTTTTCCAAAGTTGGATTTGCTCGAGCTGAATCACTGTCTGAACCGCAAGCGCACCTGCGCGAGTGGCTGGCGCGCGGATATCACGGCGAGATGAAGTGGATGGAACGCGATCCGGCGCAACGTGCCGATCCGCGAAAACTATTTCCCCAGGCTCGCTCTGTCGTAGTTGTCGCCATGAATTACTACACACCGCATCAGCACTCGGTTGGTGAGGCCACCGGCAAAGTCTCACGCTATGCCTGGGGCGATGATTATCACGACGTGGTCGGCGAAAAACTCCGAGCTCTGCTTGGCTGGATCAAAGATCAATGGCCTGATGCGGACGGGAAGATCTGTGTCGACATTCAGCCTACCATGGATAAGGCCTGGGCAGAGCGGGCCGGGCTGGGCTGGATCGGCAAACATACAAACCTGATCACCAGAGAGTTCGGCTCGTGGGTTTTTCTCGGTGAGCTGCTACTGAACCTGGAACTCGAATACGACGAAGTTGCGGTTGCCGATCAGTGCGGCAGTTGCACGCTTTGTCTCGAAGCCTGTCCCACGGAGGCGATTGCAGAGCCTTATGTGGTTGATGCGAATCTGTGCATTTCGCACGCGACGATTGAATCGCGTGCTGCTGAGATTCGGCGGGAAGTTGCCGATCGATTGGAAGGCTGGCTGTACGGTTGCGATATCTGTCAGGACGTTTGTCCCTGGAACCAGATGACTCCAGCCACGACTGAATTGCGTTTCGAACCGCGTGAAGGGAATGTTAACGCATCGTTACCTGAGATTTTGGAATTGACACCTGAGACCTACGCCGCGCGCTTCCGTCGCAGTGCGATGAAACGAGCGAAACTCACTGGATTACAACGAAACGCGCAGACCTTGCGCAACGAAGATCCGCGCGTTCCGATCGATTCCTCCATGTCTCGCTAAACAGATTTCACCCGCCGGCCGCATCGGCGGCGACGCCCCACAATTGTTTCAATTGCTCTATGGTTCCGTTGAACTGATCGCGATCGCAATTGCCGATGCCATCGATCGCATGGGGCTGAGGCCCAACCACCCCATCCGTGTATTGCCACATGGTCCAGGCCGCCCACGTGGCCGGAATGTTTGTCGGCTTGGGACCGTATTGCGCAATCCAGAGCCAGCACTGCGACAGTAGTGGGTCGGGCGGTTTGCCGCCCAGCTGTTGCTTGATGAGCGATCCCGAGTAGAGACCGGGGACCTTGCCTCTGACATCTTTGATGCGCTGCACAAAGGCCCGGGCTTGATCCAGGGTCATCGTCGAATTCCCGTTCGGCTCGTAATCGAGCACCAGCAAAGTTTGATCGTCCGCGTTGGCCTTGCTGAGAAAGAAATCCGCCTGCGCTGCGCCGTCGCCGGCGGAACCGAAGTGATAAGCACCCCAGAGCAAACCCGCAGCTTGCGCCTTCTGCCGATTCTGGTTGTACATGTTGTCGAACATGCCGGTACCCTGCGTGGCTTTGTGAATGACGCCGACAAGTCCGGCTTGCTGTGCCTTGGTGAGATCAACCTTTCCGTTGTGATGCGAAATGTCTACTACTACATTGATTGACATGTCTTTCTCCTTCTGCCCCGCTGTCTTTTTGAGTGATTAACCGGGAGTCTGAAACGGGTCGAGTCGCGAGGTGGCGGTAGCTTATTCCCAATTCAGCGGCGAGGCAAATACTTTGGGATGACAAAATCGAGATTTGGTTCGAGCTTTATCCACCAAAGGAAACACGCGTACTTGTTCTGCCCACCAACCTGATTTATCGTCACGACGCATTTGCCTGGTCGTATCATCCTTTGACGTACGTAACATCTATGAATCCTCGGAATCCAAATTTTGCCAATGAAGTAGCCGCCAGCTTTGCGCAACAATCGATCATGCACTTGATCGGCGCCAGCCTCACGCTGATCGAACCAGGCGTCGTCGAAATCACCCTTCCTTACCGCCAGGACTTAACCCAGCAGAATGGTTACCTGCACGCCGGCATCGTGACTACGATCGCCGATTCCGCGTGCGGCTACGCCGCGTTTACTCTAATGCCGGAGGGGTCCGGAGTTCTGAGCGTTGAGTTCAAGGTGAACCTGCTGCGCCCGGCGAAAGGCGAGTATTTTCTGGCTCGAGCAGAGGTGATAAAAGCAGGGAAGACTTTGACGGTGGTCCGGTCCGACGTTTTCGCGCTGACTGAAGACAAACGAACTCTAATCGCGACGATGCAGGGAACGATGATGTGCATCGTGTCAGAAGCCCGACCGTGAGGGAGGGCACGCGAGAAATACAGTTAGACAGGATTTACAGGATTAACAGATAAAGAAACAATTTCAGTGCCGCATTACACTCTTGTCAATCCTGTAAATCATGTAAATCCTGTCAAAACCTTCCGCTGATCACTCCGCGAGAAGCCATCCTCAGTGGTAATCCCAGACGGTCCCTTTCGAATCGACCCAGAAGTCTTTCAGTCTTTCGTGGCCCGCGGCCCTCTGATCCAGACACGCCAGGTAACCACCAAATCACCGCCGGACTCGCGCATACGCTTCATCGCATCGTACTTGCCGGCCTTCAATTGCTTCTGCATTTCATCCCGCTTGGCGGCGGCCAGCCTGTCATTTTCTTCCTTACTCCGCGTCCACCGGGGCGACTCCCAATCAATCGCAATGTTCTCGCACTTGCCTTCTTCAACTTGTGATTTCTCCACCGCCTTGCGACAGACATCGGGCACCAGGCCAAGATTTACTTCGCCAAGATCAAACAGTCGCGACTTGTCGGCAGTTAGTTCCTGATTGCCAACGGTCATCGCCGGGACCGGTTTCGGCCCGTTGAGAGAGCCTTTCTCGTACGTGTATTCGTCAAAGTTTTTTGGTTTGGTGGGATCCTGCACGACAATCGAAATTCGATCATCGTGAATTTCGATACGACTGACTTTTACGTTGTCGACGCCCAGCTTGGCTTTGACCTTGGTAGCGCCATCCTGTGCGTTTGTGCCCTCGAACATGTTCATCTTCGCGCCTGGGATAGACAGCGATTTGCATCCGACCACAACCAGGATCATCGCGGCAATGGTGAGGATTGAAGTGCAGGTGCTGTTCGCGGTTTTTGAGTTCGGCATACGAGCCTTCCTTTCGACTGATGTCTTTTGGGGGGCCAGAGTATATCCCCGATTCGTCCCGGAAGTCAGCGCCATCGGCCAAAGCCGTACTAAGTCAATTTGAAAACAGTGTCCGACAAACTTTTAGTTTGTCGCCAGGTTTCGACAAGCTAAAGCTTGTCGGACATCAGACTGAACCACTACCTGCGTAAGCGGTGGGATAACCCTCGATCCAGATCGTTGCTTCTTGATCCCATTTGCTGATGCAAATGGTACTGACCCGGATGACCGATCGCTTCCTTGCTTTTGTCATTTGTTTTTGGCAGTCACGCGTCGGCAAAATCTCGCGTCAGCAGATTCTGACAGCACTTTCATTTGGAAAACTTGCTTGTCGCATCCGGCATTTGCCTTGCTAAACAGCAGGTGCATG
>Ga0207428_10001782_pt1 | contig 22056 bp, 17 predicted proteins | sample RhiMethybrSRZTD1_FD_187600 | JGI IMG/M metagenome (GOLD analysis project Ga0207428, IMG submission 187600) | Populus rhizosphere microbial communities from Tennessee, USA - Rhizosphere MetaG P. TD hybrid SRZTD1 (SPAdes) (version 3) | ecosystem: Host-associated > Plants > Roots > Rhizosphere >...
CGCAGATGTTGGGCCGTACTGTGAAAGCTCGACCGCGCCCGACCTTGTAGAATGCCCGCCTCAGCCCAAATCAGAGGGAGTAATGACCAGCGTCCTCGTGGTCGATGCTGACGACGACGCGCGCGCGAGTATTGGTGAGATCCTGCAGGGTTCCGGAATTACGGTCGCGCTGGCCAGCTGTGGCTTGCAAGCGCTCTCTCTCCTCCGTCGAGTCCCGGTGGATATCGTGCTCGTCGATCTGCGCTTGCCTGATTTTGCAGAGATCGAAATGCTTCGCGCACTGCGGAGCGAGCTCACGCGCGTCCCGGTGATCGTCACCGGCGTGGCGTCGCCTGGCGCCGCGATCGAAGCCGGCCGGCTCGGCGCGGCGGCGTATCTGGAAAAGCCGCTGCGCGCCGAACCGCTGATCGCCGCGGTGCTCTCGCAGTTGCCTACCGCACGAAACCTCGCCTGGATCGATGCACCGTCGTCGGACTGGACGCATCCGCAGGTCGTACACGCCATGCGCGCGATCGACGATCGCTTTTGGGACGTGACCCTGAACGTCCGATCGCTGGCAGGCGAGCTGGGGATGTCGACCGAGCACCTCTGTCGCGTGTTGAAGCGTCAGACCGGCGGCACGTTCGTGACGCTGCTGCGACAGGCGCGCGTTCGCGCCGCCTGCCGTCTGCTGGAAACGACCACGCTGTGCATGAAGGAGATCGCCGGCCAAGTCGGTTTTTCGAGCGCCAGCCGCTTCGCCCGCGACTTCAAGAAGTTGTGCGCCGTGGCGCCGTCCGAATATCGCCTCGAGACGCTGCAGCGCGCGGCGAGAGATCGCACGGTGACGCAGGTCGCGGTCGTCGAATCGTGAGCGTCGGCGCGCGGTCGGAGCCCGCTCGAATCAATATTCAGCAAGCAATATCAAGAGCCCGCAAGCGTTCGCCCTTGTGTTGACGCCGCGCATCCGCACAATACCGCTTCGGTGCTCCCCACCATCTCGCTGATCACGCACGTTCGCCCGACGACCCCACGCGTGATCGTTCTGTCACAACCCGGTCGCGTGGCATGACCCACGCCTAACGTGTCCCGGGCAGCAGTCTGCCCTTACGCGCGTCGGCGCGGCCAGGGGCGGAGTACGCAGTGTGTCGGTCGTCGCCCCCTGCGGGGGAAAGGGGCTTGCAATGCGCAATGTGTTCTCAATGGGCGTGTGTCTGTCTGCGACGGCGCTCGCCATCACCATCACTTTCAACGATCGCCTGTGGTCGCAGGGAGGCGGCGAGGGATCATCTCCGACCGCTGCCGCGGTGGCGATAACCGACGCGCCGACCGGATTCGCGGTTGCGTCGAACGGCTTTTCGGAGGAGTTCTGCAACAACCAGACGAATCTGGCACACTCGCCGAACTCGCCGACGATCCCAAACAACAAATGCAACTTCGACGCGGCCGTCGAGCAGTTCGATGAGCACGAAGAAAATGACGATGGGATCGGACCGGTGTACAACGCCCGAGGGTGCGGCGAATGTCATGACGCACCGGTGCTCGGCGGCGGCAGTCAGGTCGTCGAGCGACGCGCCGGTTTCTTCAGCCTCGCCACCGGGTTCCGCGATCATCCGGGCGGTTCGCTGATTCAGGATCGCGCGATTCACCACTCGCTCCAGGAAACTGTCTACCCCGATCAGAATGTGATCAGCCTCCGCGCATCGCTCAGCATCCTCGGCGATGGTTTCGTCGAGGCGGTTGGCAGTCCGACGCTGGCGGCCCTGGCCGCCGCGCAGCCAGCGGCCATGCGCGGGCAAACCATCAGCGTGCCTGTGTTCGAGCAGCCGGGGGCGAATCGAACGGGCAGATTCGGCTGGAAGAATCAGCAGGCGAGCCTCGTATCGTTCTCGGCGGACGCCTATGTGAACGAGATGGGCATCACGAGTCCCTTGCAACCGGACGAACAGTCCTCGAACGGCCGATCGGTTGCCGATTTCGACGGGGTTGCCGATCCGGACAACGACGGCATCGACGTCGAGCTGTTCGCGCTGTTCATGCGTTCGACGTTGGCGCCGCCCGTCGATGCCGCGCGTGCCGCCACTCCCGAGGCGATCGCCGGCAGCACCCTGTTCAACACGGTGGGATGCAACGTCTGTCACACGCGAACGCTCGTCACCGAACCTCCGGGCGCGCTGATCAACGGGGGCGCACTGATCGTCGGGAACTCGCTTGGCTCCAAACGCATCCACCCCTTCAGCGACTTCCTGCTCCACGACATCGGCACCGGTGATGGCATCGTCCAGAACGGAGGGGCGAGCACGCGCAACAAGGTCCGGACCGTGCCGCTCTGGGGACTGCGGGCCCGGGGCCGTTTGATGCACGACGGCCTGAGCCACAACATCGAGGACGCCATCCAGCGCCACGGTAACCAGGCCGCAACCGCTCGAGACGCGTTCAAGGCGCTGAGCGCCACCGACCAGCAACGGGTGCTGGCTTTCCTGAAATCCCTGTAGGAATCACCCCTCGACGATGCTCGGGGTGCCCTGAGCGCAGTCGAAGGGCAGGAATCGGGAATCAGGGCTGGGCTAGGCGGCAGGGGTCTGCCCCAGCTCTGCCCCCAGCTCTGACCCCAGCTCTGACCCCAACTCTGACCCCAGGTAATTTGCGCCAAACTTGCGCCGGACGGTCCTTGAGGGACACCCTGCGCCCGTCGTCTAATAGGGGATGCCTCGGGGAGGGTCGACGCGACAATGACAGCTCGAAATCAGGTCGTGCTGGCGGCTTCGTTTCTGGCGCTGCTGGCGCCGCCGCTAGCGGCTGCGGCCGCGGCGGATGCTCGTCTGGCTGACGCGGCGATGCGGCAAGACATGCCTACCGTTCGCACGCTGTTGGCGCAGAAGGTGGACGTCAACGCGCCTGGAAGCGATGGCACGCCGGCGCTGCACTGGATCGTCCGCGTCGATGACGTGGCGACCGCGCGCCTGCTGATCGGAGCCGGCGCCAGCGCAACGCTGACGAACCGATATGGCCTGACACCGCTGGCGATCGCGGCAGCCAACGGCAACGCGGCGATGATCGGCGTGCTGCTCGACGCGGGGGCCGATCCGAATGCCTTCGACGCCGCTGGTGAGACGCCGCTGATGAGCGCCGCGCGCGTCGGCAAGGCCGACGCGGTGGCACTGCTGCTCGACCGCGGCGCCACGGTCGATCTCGCGGACAACACGTATCAACAGACGGCGCTGATGGTGGCCGTTCGTGAGAATCGGCCCGAGGTCGTCAAGTTGCTCCTCTCGCGCGGCGCCAACGTCAACGCGAAGACGAGAGTCGGGCGGGCACCAGCGTGGGTGCTACCGAATTCGGTCCCCGGCTTCGGACATGGCATCGGCATCGTCCGAGGCGGCCTGCCGGATCGCGGATCGCGGCCACCGATCCCAGGCGGGATGACTCCGCTGCAGTACGCGGCGCGCGACGGCCGTCTCGAGACCGTGCGGATCCTCCTCGACGCGGGCGCCGGCATCAACGACACCGACGCCAACGCGATCACCCCGCTGATCGCGGCGATCACGAACAACCACCCCGACGTTGCGCGATTCCTCATCGAGCGCGGCGCCGACATCAAGGCGACGGATTGGTACGGCCGCACACCACTGTGGGCGGCGGTCGAGACACGCAACATGGACGTCGACAATGCGACGTTCGAGAACAGTATCGAGCGCGCGCCGTATCTCGAGCTGATTCAACTGCTGCTCGAGCGCGGCGCCAACCCGAACGTGCGCACGAAGGAGTCGCCGCCGATCCGGCGTGACTTCCTCCGCGTCACCGGAACGCTCGCCTGGGTCGACTTCACCGGTCAGACACCGTTTCTCGCGTCCGCGCTGGCGGGCGACGTAACGGTGATGAAGCTGCTGTTGAAACACGGCGCGGATCCGAACATCCCGACGTTTGGTGGTACCACTCCGCTGATGGCCGCGGCCGGCGTCAACTGGGTGATCTATCAGACGTTCGATGAAGGACAGCAGGCGCTGCTCGACGCGGTGAAGCTGTGCGTCGAGCTCGGCATGGACGTCAACGCCACGAACTCGATGGGATTGACCGCGGTGCACGGAGCGGCCAATCGCGGGTCCGACGAGATCCTGAAGTTCCTCGTGTCGCTGGGCGCGACGCTCGATGTGAAAGACAAAGAGGGACGCACTCCCTTGGTGTGGGCCGAAGGCGTGTTCCTGGCGACGCATCCCGCGCGTCCGAAGCCGAGCACGATCGCGCTGATCAAGCAGTTGACCGCTGCGCCGGCTGGACCCACCCGATGACGCTCACCTTCTCACGATCGGTTCGCGGGCTCGTCGCGACGCTGCTCGTCCTGATCGTTCGGAGCGGCATCGACACCCACGGGCAACAGCCGACGACGGCGACGCGGCCGGCGCCCGCCTCGACGGAGGCGGCGTTTCTCAATCAGTACTGCATCACCTGCCACAACGAACGCCTCAAGACGGGCAACCTCGCGCTCGACACCATCGATGTCGCGAAGGTCGCGGCCGATGCCGAGACGTGGGAAAAAGTCGTCCGCAAGATTCGCACGGGGATGATGCCGCCGAGTGGTGCGAAGCGTCCGGATCGCGCCGCCCTCGACGGGTTCGCCACCGAGCTGGAAGCGCGCCTCGACCGCGCCGCCGATCCGGTGGCGCCGCTGGCGACCCCGGCACTTCATCGACTGAACCGCACTGAATACGCGAACGCGATCCGTGACCTGCTCGCGCTCGAAATCGACGTCAACACACTGCTGCCGGCTGACGGATCGAGTCAGGGCTTCGACAACCTCGCCGAGGCGCTCGCGGCGTCGCCAGCGCTGATTCAGGGATACGTCTCGGCATCGATGAAGATCAGTCGTCTCGCCGTCGGCGACCGAACACTCGCGCCGTCGCAGACGAACTTCTCGACCGCATCTGGATTGGCCCAGGATCGCCACATCGAGGGGCTGCCGCTCGGCACGCGCGGCGGCATGCTGATTCGCTACACCTTCCCGCTCGATGCCGAGTACGACTTCGCGTTCGGCGGCCGCGGTGCGGCACCGGGTGGCATCGATCTCACCCTCGACGGGCAGTCAGTCAAAGTCGAGAATCCCCGAAATTTCCGGATGAAGGTGACGGCAGGGCCGCACACCATCGGCGTCGCCTTGCTCGATCGTCAGCGCGGCGCCGGCATCGACGAGATCTACTCCGACTTCCGCGAGAACGGCGTCTTCGTCACGCCGGGCGGAGTACCGACGCTCGTCATCACCGGTCCGCACAACACGACCGGCCTCGGCGACACGCCGAGCCGTCGTCGCATCTTCACGTGTCAGCCTGCGTCAGCGGCGCAGGAGACCACCTGCGCGAGAACGATTCTCTCGACGCTGGCACGACGCGCCTATCGTGGGGCCGTGAGCACCGCGGAACTGAACACGCTGATGGACTTCTACCGCGAGGGCCGCAAGTCAGGTGACTTCGAGTCGGGCATTCAGCAGGCGCTGGCGCGCATTCTGGTCGCACCACGGTTCGTCTACCGCTCCGAGGAAGAGCCGCCGGCCGTCGCTGCCGGTCAGGCCTACCGCATCAGCGACACCGAGCTCGCGTCGCGCCTCTCGTTCTTCCTCTGGAGCAGCGCTCCCGACGATGAACTGCTCGATGCGGCGGCCAAAGGGCGGCTGCGCGATCCGCAAGTGCTCAAGCAGCAGGTCGGGCGCATGGTGGCCGACCCGAAGGCCGACGCGCTCGTCGAGAACTTCGCCGGCCAGTGGCTCTACCTGCGCGAGCTCGATCACGTGCAGACCGACGCGAAGAACTTCGATGAGAACCTGCGTCAGTCGTTCCGCCGCGAGACCGAGATGCTGTTCAGCGCGATCATGCGCGAGGACCGCAGCCTGATCGACCTGCTCGACGCCGACTACACGTTCGTCGACGAGCGGCTCGCGCGCCACTACGGCATCCCCGACGTGCGTGGCAGCTATTTCAGGCGTATCTCGCTGGCCGCCGACAGCCCGCGTCGCGGTCTGCTCGGCCAGGGCAGCATGCTGACCGTGACGTCGGTCGCGACACGCACCTCGCCGGTCTCGCGCGGCAAGTGGGTACTCGAGAACCTGCTCGGCACGCCGGCGCCGATTCCCCCGCCCGGCGTGGAAACGAACCTGGGGGGCGCTGAGGCCGCCAAGACGAGCTCGCTGCGTCAGCGGCTGGAGATGCATCGCGCCAGCCCGGTATGCGCCTCGTGCCACCGGATCATGGACCCGATGGGATTCGCGCTCGAGAACTTCGACCTGATCGGCGAATGGCGCGAGTACGACGGCCCGGCGAAGATCGATTCCACCGGCCAGCTCGCGGACGGTACGCCGGTCAAAGGGCCGGCAGACCTGCGGCGCGCCGTGTTGAGCCGGTCGGACGCATTCATGATCACGGCCACCGAAAAGTTGATGACCTACGCCCTCGGCCGCCCCTTGCACGCCCACGACATGCCGAACGTGCGCGCCATCGTGCGGCGCGCCGGGATGAACGGGAACCGGTTCTCGTCGCTGATCGCAGGCATAATTGAGAGCGACGCGTTTCAAAAGCGGGTCAAAAAATGAGCTTCCTGACGAAGAGACATCTGTCGCGGCGCACGTTCCTGCGTGGTGTTGGCGTGACCATGGCGCTGCCGCTGCTCGACTCGATGATTCCCGCGGCGACGCTGCTCGGGCAGACGGTGGCGAAGCCGCGCACGCGTCTCGGCGCGATCTACTTCCCGCACGGCGCGATCATGTCGCAGTGGACGCCGGCCGCCGAGGGCGCCGGCTACGAGCTGACGCCGATCCTGCAGCCGCTCAAGCCGTTCTACGACCGCAGCGTCATCGTCAGCGATCTGCGGCACGCATTGGCCTACGGCAGCGGCGCGACCGCGAATCACAACCGATCGGCCGCAGCCTTCCTGAGCGGCGCGTTCGCAGAGGTCGGCGCACAACCGAGCCTCGGCATCACGTTCGATCAGGTCGCGGCGCAGAAAATCGGTCAGGACACGCCGCTGCCATCGCTGGAGCTCACGATCGAGGAGCCGAGCCTCAATTGCGGCGACGGGCTGAGCTGTTCGTACCGCGACACCATCTCCTGGCAGGGGCCGCATGCCCCGCTGCCGATGCAGAACAACCCGCAGGTGGTCTTCGAGCGCCTGTTCGGCGACGGCAACACCGCCGACCAGCGCAAGGCGCGGCGGGCACAGTCGCTCAGCCTGCTCGACTCGGTGATGAGCGATGTCGCCTCGCTGCAAAAGAAGCTCCCAGCATCGGATCGGACACGTCTCGATCAATACCTGTCGGACGTGCGCGAGATCGAGCGGCGGGTGCAGAAGGCAGGCGAACAGCTGTCCGACGATCTGCCCATTCCCGCGGCGCCGACCGGAGTGCCCCGCGACGTCGAGGAGCACGTCAAGTTGATGTACGACCTGCAGGTGCTCGCCTGGCAGGCCGAGATCACGCGCGTCTCCACGTTCCTGATGTGCAAGGAGCTGAGCGGACAGACCTACCCGAAGAGCGGCGTCCGCGACGCGTTCCACACGCTGTCGCATCATTCGAACGTCAAGGACAACATCGACCGGTTCGCGGTGCTGAACCGCTATCACGTCGGCCTGTTCACCTACTTCCTCGAGAAGCTGAAGGCGACGCCCGACGGCGACGGCACCCTGCTCGATCACTCGCTCGTGCTCTATGGCAGCGGCATGAGCGACGGCAACCAGCACAATCACACCGACCTGCCGATCATCCTCGCCGGCGGCGCGTCCGGCCGTCTCAAGGGCGGCCGTCACATCCGCAACACCAAGGAAACGCCGATGGCGAACCTGCTGCTCTCGATGCTCGAGCTGCTCGAGGTGCCCTCGGAGAAGTTCGGCGACAGTTCAGGGCGCGTGTCCCTTTAGCACGAACGGGGTTTCGATCAACGGAGTTGATCGAACACATCGCGCCGGGCCTGGAAGGCCCGGCCTACACTGCCGGTAAGCGCTCGGGGACAGTGTAGGCCGGGCCTTCCAGGCCCGGCGTTCTTCAGCCGGGCAAACCGATGAAGATGGCGGCAGCGGTACTCGGATTGATGGCAGTAGGCGTCGCTGCCGCCGCGCAACGGCCATCAGTCGAATGGCGCGTCGGCGCAGGCGTCACCGATAACGACAAGACCTCGATCGTCGAGCTCGCGCGGATGATGGGAATCGAGCATCCGCGGGTCGTGTCGCGCGTGGGTACGGCGCCCGCCGGCTGCGAGGTCCTGTCGATTTCGTCGGACGAGCGGGTCGAGGGCAATCGCGTGCGCTGGACGGCCCTCGACATCCATCGCAGCGACTCGCGCAACTGCTGGCGTCCAGGGCCGACGCCACGCGTCGGCAGATGGTTCGCCAACACACCCAGCGTCCGAACCGAGCAGCGTTGGCGAATTCGCGACGCCGGCTGGCACGTCGACGTGCCGATCGAGAACGGCGTTCCGTACGAAGATGTCGAGCGCATCGTGCTCGCGATCAAGCGCGGGGCGCTCGTCAACAGGCTGCCTGACGGCGCGGCGCTTCCGTCGTTCGATGCCGACGTGTTGACGTCGGTGAAGAAGTCGGCAGCAAACGCGCCCAACCATTACACCGTAACCGTCGGCCGTGGGCCGCGTGGTGGTCTGCTGTTCGTGACACTCGCGGACGGGCACGTCGAACTGTCCGGGTATCGCGCGCTGGATGAGATTTGATGCAGTGGAGGCCGGGCCTTCCAGGCCCGGCGCGACCTAGATTAACAAAGCAAGCAGAACAACCGCCGAAGCGACTCCAGCCGCCTGCCATCCCAGATCGACGCGCTTGTGCAGGAACAGCATGCCGAGCCCGAGGAAGATGACCGCGGCCATCAGGAAGCGGCCGTACAACTCCTCGAAGGTCTCCACCTGTTGCGCGACGTCGGCTCGTCGCTTGAGACGATCGATGATGCGGAAGGCCACCACTTTGTCGGGCTCGTCGCCGATCTCGAAGTACTCGCCGCCGCCGGCCACCGCAAGGTTGACGAGCGACGGCCGGTCGAGGACGGAACGAATGGTCGGCGGAGGACGCGTGCCATCCGGACGCTTCGGTTCCGGAATCATGCCTCCGACCGTCGTACCGATACCGACAATGTGCACCGGGATCTTGCGGCTGCGCGCCGTCTGGATCGCGGCCGCGACCGTGCCGCTCCAGGACTGCCCATCCGAGATCACGAGGAACGCTTTCGGATTGCCAGTCTTCCCGAACACCTCCTCGTCGGTCTCGACGAGGCGCAGCCCCCAACGCAAGCCTTCCTCGATGTTGGTATCCCACGTCGTCAGGTTCTCGAGCGGGAACGGCGACCGATCGCCGAGATGATCGATGAAGAAGAACAGCGCGTTGGGGTCCTTGGTGAGACGGACCTGCGGGGCGGCCAGCTGCGCGAACAGCGCGAGCGCGACGCGATCGCCCTTCCAGCTCAACGTCTCGGCGAACGTGCGCAGGAATTGAACCGATCGGCGCCACCGATCGGGACGAACGTCGGTGACGTACATCGACGCCGACGCGTCCTGCAGGATCACGACGTCGACGCTCGCCCGCCGGAACGACGACACCAGCGCCTGCGGTCGGGCAATCGCCGCGACGGCGAAGCTCGATGCGATCAGCACGCACGCCCAGAACGCCAGATCGCCGACCGGACCGAATCGCTGCTGCACCGGCAGCACGCGCTGCGTGCGCAGCCGCCGCACGTCGGCGCGCCGGCGCACGACGCGCCATCCCCACAGCAGCATCAGCGCGATCGGCGCCAGCAGCAGCCAGAGGTAGATCGGCGACGCAAATCGGAACGTGTCCAGAGAGATCGATGGCATTGCGAGTTCCCGAGTTCCCGAGTTCCGGAGTTCCGGCGCTCCTACCCCTTCCGTTCTTTCGGCGCGGCCTTACCCGCCTCACCGCCCGCGGGGTTCTTCTCACCCTGCTCGAGCGGGATGTAGATCTGGAAGCCCTTCGAGCTCGTCGCCGGTGATGGCGCGCCCGACTCGCCGTTGTCGGCTTCCTGGCTCTGATCCTTCGGCGGCTGCGGCGGGTTCTTGCCTTTCGCGAGCTCGTCGCGCAGGCGGACGATGTACTCGTAGTTGAACGCCGCATCGGGGTGCCAGGTGTTGTTCTTGAGTACGGTGAGATAGCCCGCCGCTGCCTCCTCGAGTGCCTTCATCGTCGAGGTCTTGTCTTTCGATTGCATCTGCCCGAGACGAAAGGCGCCGTTGGCGACGACGAGCTGCAGTTCGACGTTGTCGTCGCCGACCGCGGCAACCGGTTCGGCCTGCGCCGGGACGATGGCGTCGTATTTCCTCTCCCAGTACTGGACCGCCGCATCGCGTGCGCGGATTTCCTTGCGCTCGTCGCGCCCGAGCCATGGCACCCATCGCGCGTGCTCGGCGTACTGGCTGGCCTCGGAGAGGCTCGCCTTCGCCTCCGCATATTGCAGCGTCGAGACACGCTGCTGCGCGTCGGCCATGTTCGTCTCCAGCCGTGCGACGCCGAAGCAGGCGGCCCCGGCGATGGCAAGAACGACGGCGGCGATGGTGAACGCAGCGAAGCTCTTCATGGTGATCTCCGGCGGGTCTAAAGACCCGCCTCTACGACGTCCTCAGGGGAACGTTCGGAAAACTCCAAAACCCATTTTCAATGTTGCGGCGCTGAGCCACAGGCCGACGGCGATGAGCGTCCAGCCGGCATAACGCGGACGCGCCACACTGTAATCTCTGGTCTCGATGCGGCCCGGCGACAGCCGGTCGATCTCACGCAGCGCCCGCGAGATCGACTCGTCGTCGTAGGCGGCGTAGAAGCGGCCGCCGGTTCGCTCGACGGTCGAGCGCCAGGTCTTGTCCTGCAGCACCTCGCCCTCGCGACGGTTGTAGGCGGTGCGCAGCATGTAGACGGGAATCTTCCACGTGCGCGCATCGGCGACGACGCGATCGAGCTGCGCGCCCTGTTGATTCAACTGCGAGTCCCGGCCATCGGTGAAGACGATCATCAGATTCCCGGACGCGTTGATGAAGTCGAACGTCTTGAACAGCTGCGTCGCCTGATCGATGCCCTCGATGATCGTCGTCCCCCAATCAGGGAATCGTCCCCACTCGCGTGGATCGCTGATGAGCCGCGCGCTGAGCAGGATGTTCTCGTAGTCGTTGGTGAACGGCGTGACGACGTAGGCGTAGTTGCCGAACTGAATCAGCGCCACCAGATCGCGATAGGGACCGTTCATGCGGCGTTTGATGAACTGTTCGGCGGCGGAGACGGCGGTGAAGAACGTGGCTTCGCCCTGTCGCTTGGCGGTCGATTCGAATCTGATCACCATGCTGGTGGAACCGTCGACCAGGATCGCGATCCGCCGGCCCGGATACGACACTTCCTCGCGCGCGAACCCGGTTTGCGGATCGGCGAGCGCGACCGCAAACACCGGAACGCCGAGCAGGAACAGGATCACCGGCAAGTGGCGCGTCGGCGCGACGGGCGACCACCGCATCACGGGCAGGAGGGCCGGAAGGGCGAGCTGGGTGCGACCGGAGCGGCGGCGCAGGATCGCGACCAGGAGCACGAGCAGGACGAGCGCGAGCAGGACCACGAACACGAGCAGGGCCGTTCGTCCCTCGGCGAACTGCAGATCGACCCACCGGGTACGCACCCACTCGTCCCACAGCGTGCGGACGGCGATCGGCAGGTCGGTGATCGGAGGGAGGGTCACGTTCAGAGTCCGATGAGTGCTTTCATCGCCGCAGTCGCACGGCTGGGCCACAGCGTGCCGGTTCGCAGGCGACGCACCGCCTGCGTGCTTTCCTCGAGCGCGGTGTCGAGCGCCGCGGCATCCTCGGCACTGGTGCGTCCGTAGCCGGCGGCGCCAAGCACGGTGAGGCCCTGCGCGATCGACTCGGCGGACGCGCGCGCCCGCGCATCGGCACGCAGGCCGTTGTTCAACTCATAGGCGATCGTCGTTGGAGTCGTGGCGGCCGAGAGCAGTACGCGTGTGCGCTTGGGCCAGCCGCGCGAGACCGACAACTGCCCATCTCGCTCGGCGGCGCCTGCGGCAACGACATCCTGAGCGACGCGCTTGCCGACCGCGGTCGCGCCGGCGACGCGCAACGCGGCCACGGCGCGGCGCGACAGGTCGGGCGACCAGCCGGCACGCAGTGCGTCCTCTTTCACCTGCGTCAACGTGCGGAGCGACGCACGCAACAACGATGCGGCCGGCAGCGGCTTGACGGCCTGCGCACCACGCACGCGGAAGAGGCCGACGATGCGAGATAACGCGAACAGGGCGAGCACGCCGGCAAAGGCGAAGCAGATCCAGCCGGCGATCGTCGCCGCCGACGCGCGAAACCGGCGCGACTCGATCGTCGCGAACGTCTGACCAGATGCGTCGCGGATGTCACCCGCGCTCTTCGGCACCAGCGACAGGATCCGCATCGGCAGAGCAGGAAGGATGTACTGCTGATCCCTGCCCTGCTGGCCGCTGCCCGCCGATGTCAGGTTATACGTCACGGTCAGCGCCGGAATGGCCACGTCCTGACCGAAGAACCCATCGCTCAACAGCCGCATCACGTATTCGCGTTGGATGTAGCGCCACGGCGGCACGATCACATCGTCGACTTTCGGACCGCCGCTGACCACCTCGAACGGCGTCAACGACAATGCGCCGGGCTCGAGTTGGTTCAACACCGGCACCACCGTGATCGGACCGGTCTCGATCACGCTGCAGGTCAGGACCAGGCCGAACCGTTCGCCGACGCGGACGGCGGTGCGATCGGCCTTCCACCAGCAGCGAATCGGATCCGAGGAGACCTCACCCGGCTTGGGCGCGCGCGGCGGCGGGGTCACCGGCGCCGGCGTCGCTGTTGCGGGCGCCCGGGACGTGGCGGGCCCGGGCGTCCGCGCAGCTGGTGTCTGCGGCACTGCCGTCTGCGCCGATACCGACACGCCCGACGCGACGTGTCCTCCGAGCAGAGCGACCGCGAGGATTCCGATCCGTCTGTAATTGGTCATTGCCTACATCTTCCGGAGCCGGCGCTCTGCGGTGAACTCCACGAGCGTCGTCTCCATCTCCCATCGGTCCAGTCCTACGCGCACAAGGTCGAGGCCGGCGCTTCGCGCCAGTCGCTCGATCTCGTCTTGCCATTCGACGATCCGGGTGCCCAAACGGCGCATCTCACCCCGCGACAGCACTCGGGAACGGCCGCTCTCGACGTCGAACACCTCGACCCAGCCGTCCGACAGCCTCGGCATCTCATACGCGAACCGCACGTCGGCCATCAAGAGAAACACGTCGTGAATGGCGTTGAGGTGCGCCAGTTCGCCAATCACGCGCTTGGCGTCCGGAAACAGGAAGTCCGACACGACCGGCACGAGCGACGCCTTTCGGACCTGGCTTTCGATGGCCACGATGATGTCGTGTCCCGCGCCCTGCGTCTGCTGCAGCACGGACTGCTTGTACAGGTCGAGGCAATAGAGCAGGTGGGAGCGGCCGATGCGCGGGCGCGCGGCGGTGACCCCGTGAAACCGGTTGTCGAAGGCGACCAGCCCGAACAGGTCCTGGAAGAACATCGCCGACAGGCCGGCGGCGGCGACGGCACGGGCAATCGCATGGGCGATCATGACGCCGTTGATGCCGCAGCGCGTCGAGGCCGACGCGTCGGCGACGGTCACGATCGTCGCGTTGCTGTCCTGCTCGAACTCGCGGGTGATCATCGGGCTGAAGTTCGTCAGCGACGACTGCGACCAGTCGATCGACGACATCCGATCGCCCGGCTCCCAATCACGGATCCCGACGAAATTGAATCCCGCGCCCTTGAACACGCTGGCGTGGTCGCCGAGGGTGAACTCTTTCATCCGCTTCAGGATGAACAGCTCGATCTCGGCGACCTCCTGAAGGTTGACGAGTCCGTCTTCCTCGACGTGTCTGGGCGCGTGAACCGCTGCCCCGCGATCGCCGATCACGGGACCGGCACCGACGCCACGATATCGTCGATCACCATGTCGACGGTCACGCCGTGACTGGCGGCGTGCGGACCCAGCCACACACGGTGTGGCAGCACGTATCTGGCGAGGTCCTGAATGTCTTCGGGATACACCTCGGCGCGGCGCCGCATCAGCAGCGCCCATACTTTCACGAGACGCCCCCAGCAGATGGTCGCCCGTGGCGAGCCGCCCAGGTCGACGCATTGTTCGACGAGCGCGGACGGCGACCTATATTTCCACTCGGTCTCGGCGTTGAAGGGCCGAGTCGCACCGACGAGACGACGGATGTACTTCGCCAGCGCTTTGTGCATGAACACTTCGCGCGTGATCACCGCGCGCAGCTCGATGATCCGCTCCTTCTTGACGAGTTGCTTGAGACGCACCTGTTTGAAGTCGAAGTTGACGAGCTTCTCCTCTTCTTCGGGCCGTAGATACGGAATGTTGATCATGATCGCGAACCGATCGGTCGCGGCCTCGGAGAGCGGAAACGTGCCCTGCCCGAGCTCGACCGGATTCATCGTCGCGATCGCGAAGCTGAACGGCGCGAGCTCATACGTCGTCTTGCCGACGGTCACGGTGCGGTCCTGCAGTCCCTCGAGGAACGCACTCTGCGACTTGAGCGGGATGCGGTTGATCTCGTCGAGCAGGATGACCTCGGCCGACGCGAGCGGTCCGAACTCGGTGACGAACTCGCCGGTCGCCGGATTGATCATCTGGAAGCCGACAATCTCGGTCGGCTGCAGGTCGGCGCGTCCCTGCAGGCGCGCGAACGTCGCGTTGCTGATGGCAGCGAGAATCACCCCGAAGAACGTCTTGCCAACACCTGGGACGCCGCGCAGCAGGAGATTGCCGGCGTTGACCTGCCGCTGCTGGTCCTTGTCGTAGGTAGTGGGAATCTCGGAGAGGAGGACGACGTTGGCGAGCGCCTTCTCCGTCTCGTAGCCGACAAGGGCATTTCCCGCCTCGGCCACGATGGACTCGTGCAAGTCGATGGTTTCCTGGAGGTCGGGGTGCATGAACAGTGGATCATACTAGGCCTCAGGGCTCAGGCCCCAGGCCTCAGTAAGCTTCACGTCCTTGCCCAGCCCTGAGGCCTGAGGCCCGGGCCCTGGGACCTTCTATGGTACTGTCCCCCGCCGATGCCCACCACCAAGGCACCATCCGGCCATGGATCCGTCAGGCTCGTCGCATTCGCCAGCCTGATCGGGACCACGATCGAGTGGTACGACTTCTTCCTCTACGGCACCGCCGCAGCGCTGGTTTTCAACCGTCTGTTCTTTCCGAATACCGGCGATGAGCTGATCGGAACGCTCTACGCGTTCGGCACGTATGCGGTCGGCTTCTTCGCGCGTCCGGTCGGCGGCATCGTCATCGGCCACTACGGTGACCGCGTCGGCCGCAAGTCGATGCTGGTGCTGACGCTACTCATCATGGGCGTCGCGACCGCGCTGATCGGCCTGCTGCCGACGTATGAGCAGATCGGGCCGTGGGCCGCGGTGCTGCTCGTGATCCTCCGTCTGGCGCAGGGATTTGGCGTCGGCGGCGAATGGGGCGGCGCAGTGTTGATGGCCGTCGAGCATGCCCCGCCAGGGCGCCGTGGATTCTACGGCAGCTGGCCGCAGATAGGGGTACCGGCCGGTCTCGTCCTCTCGACGTTCGTGTTCGCACTCTTTCGGGCACTCCCCGAGGAGCAGTTCTTCGCGTGGGGATGGCGGGTGCCGTTCCTGCTGAGCGCGCTGCTCGTCGTCGTCGGCCTCATCATCCGCGTGCGGATTCTTGAAACGCCATCGTTCGCCAAGGTGAAGGACGCGTCTGCGGAAGCCCGCCAGCCGATCCTCGAAGTGCTGTCGACGTATCCGAAGCAGGTGCTGCTCGCGATGGGTGCGCGCTTCGCGGAAAACGGCGCGTTCTACATCTACAGCGTGTTCGTCCTGGTCTACGCGACGCAGCAGGTGAAGATGAACCAGCAGGCGGTGCTCTACGCGATGCTGTTCGGGGCCGCCTGCGAGCTCGTCGCGATTCCAGTCTATGGCGCGCTGTCCGATCGCATCGGACGACGTCCGGTGTATCTGTTCGGCGCGATCGCCACCGCCGTCCTCGCCTATCCGCTGTTCATGCTGCTCGACACGGGAGCACCGGCCTACGTCGCCCTGGCGATGTTCCTCGTGTTCATCTTCTCGCACGCGCCGATGTACGGTCCGCAGGGCGCGTTCCTGTCGGAGCTGTTCGGCACGCGCGTCCGCTACAGCGGCGCGTCGCTCGGCGCGCAGCTCTCATCGGTGCTGGCCGGTGGCTTGTCGCCGTTCATCGCCACGTACCTGCTGCGCTCCTACGGCCGCAACTCGCTCGCGCTGTATCTGATCTTCATGGCGGCGGTCACGATCGTGGCGGTGCTGATCGCGTCCGAAACACACCAGGACGAAATAGACTAGCGAGATGCAAACCATGCGAGTGGCGATACTCGAGCGTGCGCCCGGTGGGCTGCACGTCGAGGAGATTCCCATTCCGGAGCCGCGTGCCGGCGAAGTGCTGGTGCGTGTGAGCGCCTGCGGCGTGTGCCATACCGACCTGCACGTGATGAAAGCCGAAGTGGCGTTCCCGGTGCCGGCCGTGATGGGTCACGAGATCTCGGGAACGGTCGCGGCGCTCGGCCCCGGCGTGACCGGGCCGGCCGTGGGGACGAAAGTCGTTTCGGCGTTCATCATGCCTTGCGGCTTCTGTCCAGCGTGCGGGATGGGGCGCGACGACCTGTGCGACAGCTTCTTTGCGATGAACCGTCTCAAGGGCACGCTGTATGACGGCACATCGCGGTTGCGCCGCAAGGACGGCTCGCCGATCGCGATGTATTCGATGGCCGGCCTTGCCGAATATGCCGTCGTTCCTGCCACCGACGTCTTTCCGCTGGCCGACGGCTTGCCGCTCGAAGAATCGTCGGTGCTCGGCTGTGCGATCTTCACCGCCTACGGCGCCGTGCGCCATGGCGGCGATCTGCGCGGCGGCGAACGCATCGCGGTCGTCGCCGCCGGCGGCGTCGGTATGAACATCATCCAGATCGCGCGTGCGTTCGGAGCGTCGCAGATCATCGCGGTCGATGTTCGCGACGACAAGCTCGAGGCGGCCCGGCGGCTTGGCGCGACCGATGTCGTCGATGCGACCAAGACCGACGCGACCGCGCGCGTACGCGAGCTGACCGGCGGCAAAGGCGTCGACATCGCCTTCGAGGTGCTCGGGCTGCCGCAGACCTTCACGCAGGCCTTCGAGATGATTCGCGACGGCGGGCGCATGGTCGCGGTCGGCATCGCCCCCGGCAAGACGACCGCGCCGGTCGAGATCACTCGCCTCGTCCGACGCGAGCTGCGCATCGTCGGCTCCTACGGCGCCCGCACCCGCAGCGATATGCCTGAGATCATCCGCCTCGCCGCACAAGGGATCTTTCGGCCGGAGACCATGGTGACGCAGCGCTTTTCGCTCGAGGAGGCGGATGCCGGGTATCAGGCGCTGGCGAGAGGCGAGATCGTCGGGCGAGCGATTGTCGTACCCTAGAGCCACGGAGAACACGGAGTTTGGGCCACGGAGAACACCGAGGTCACTAAGCCTTAGGCCACGGAGAATACCGAGGTCACTAAGCCTTAGGCCACGGAGAACACCAAGCACACGAAGGTCTTTCGGCCAGACTTGGTGTTCTCAGTGTTCTTAGTGGCCAAAGCCTTGGTGATCTTGGTGTTCTCCGTGGCCAAAGCCTTGGTGATCTTGGTGTTCTCCGTGGCCTAAACCTTCGTGTTCTTCGCGGCATAAGGAGTGGAAATGATCGGCCAAGAAACCTTGTTGAACTACGTCGGCGGTCAATGGGAAGCCGCCTCGGGCGCGCAGACGATCCCGGTCAGTAATCCGGCGACGGGCGAGGTGATCGCGTCGGTGCCGTTATCCACGGCGGCCAATGTCGACAAGGCGGTGCAGGCTGCGCTGAAGGCGTGGACCGACTGGCGGCGAACACCGGCAGGCGACCGCATTCAGCCGCTGTTCCGGCTCAAGGCGCTGCTCGACGCCAACTTCACCGAGATCGCCAGGCTGGTGACGACCGAATGCGGCAAGACGCTCGCCGAATCGGAAGGTGAGCTGAAACGCGGTATCGAGAACGTCGAAGTGGCGACGGGCATCCCCTCGCTCATGATGGGCAGCCATCTCGAAGACATCGCGCCCGGGATCGACGAGCTGATGATTCGTCAGCCCGTCGGCGTCGTCGGCGTCATCACGCCGTTCAACTTCCCCGGCATGATCCCGCTCTGGTTCCTGCCGTATGCCGTCGCGTGCGGCAACACCGTCGTGCTGAAGCCGTCCGAGAAGACGCCGATGACGATGGCGCGCGTGCTGCAGTTGTTCGAGCAGGCCGGCTTCCCGAAGGGTGTCGTGAATCTCGTCCACGGCGGCAAAGAAGCGGTCGATGCGATGCTCGATCATCCGCACGTGCGCGCGATTTCGTTCGTCGGATCGACGCCGGTGGCGCGCTACATCTACAGCCGCGCCGCCGCCAACGGCAAGCGCGTGCAGTGTCAGGGCGGCGCGAAGAATCCCGTGGTCATTCTCCCGGACGCCGACATGGAGATGACGACGAAGATCGTCGCCGACTCGGCGTTCGGCTGCGCGGGACAGCGGTGCCTCGCCTCGTCGGTCGTCATCACCGTGGCCGATGCCGCCGCCCCGTTCACGAAACAGATCAGCGATGCCGCCGCGGCGAGAAAAGTGGGCTACGGCCTCGAGAAGGGCACCGAGATGGGGCCGGTGATCTCGTCTGAGAGCCGCACGCGCATCGAGGGGCTGATCGCGCAGGGCGTCGCGGCGGGCGCGAAGCCGATCGTCGACGGGCGCCATCCAAAGGTCGCTGGCTACGAAGGCGGCAACTTCATCAAACCAACCGTGCTCGCCGATGTCGATCCCGCGAGCGAGTTGGCGCGCACCGAAGTGTTCGGGCCGGTGCTGAGCGTGATGCGCGCCGACACGGTCGAAGCGGCGATCGACATCGTGAACGGGTCCGCGTATGGAAACATGGCGTGTCTGTTCACCACGAGTGGCGCCGCGGCCCGCCAGTTCCGCTACGAGACCCGCGTCGGCAACGTCGGCATCAACGTTGGCGTCGCCGCGCCGATGGCGTACTTCCCGTTCTCCGGGTGGAAGGACAGCTTCTTCGGCGACTTGCACGCGCAGGGCCGCGATGCGATCGACTTCTACACGGAGAAGAAGATCGTCGTCGAGCGGTGGCCGTCGACGTGGTCGAGGAAGTTTTGAAGCGCGTGTGCGCATCATCGCGGCGTCGCTACTTGTCATCGCACTCCTCCTAGCGTGGCCGGCGCTGCGGCATCTGCGCGAGCAGCCGGCGCCACCGCCGCCGCTCGTGCGGCTCGCGCTTGCCGCGCCGCCTGACGCCGAGCTCGGCTCCGGCGACGATCCGCTGGATGCGGCGATCTCACCCGATGGCCGATCGATCATTTTCGTTGCGACGACCGGCGGCACGGCGCGTCTGTGGCGGCGCACGCTCGACGGTGACCGTGCCGAGCCCCTTCCGGGGACCGAGGGCGCCCAGCTGCCGTCGTGGAAGCCGACCAGTCGGGTGATCGCGTTCTTCAGCGGACAACGTCTCAAGCAGCTGTCAGTCGACGACGGCATGGTGCGGGATCTCGCCGAGGCCTCCGCTCCTGCGGGTGTTTCATGGCTGGCAGACGGATCGCTCCTGTTCGCACCAGAGGCGAGCGGTCCCATCCGTCGACTTCGCGCGGGCACCACCACCGACGCCACGATGCTGCGCCCTGGCGACCGCGCGCACACCTATCCGCTCGCAACCGACCGACCAGGCACGTTCGTCTACACCGCGGTCCGGGACGACGGCACGCGCGTGGCGCGTCTCGTCGCCGATTCAGGTGAGCGCGAGCTCGTCACGACGAACGGACACGCGCAGCTCGTGGCCGGCGCCTTGCTCTACATTCGCGACGGAGTGCTGCTCGCGCAGCGGTACGATGAGGCGCTGGGCACGCTGACGGGCCGTCCGGCGACGCTCGGATCGGGCGTCGGCGTCACCCTGAGCGGCCGCGGCCTGTTCGCGGCGTCCGACCGGCTCCTGCTCTCCGCGCCATCGCTGCCGCGCGCGCGTTCGATCGTGTGGCTCTCGCTCGACGGCAAGCTGCCGGCGACCGCGGGCGAACCGGGCGATTACTGGCAGCTGCGGCTGTCGCCCGACGATGCCTGGATCGCGTTGACGATGACGGCGCCGCTGTTGCGAACACTCGATGTGATCGTCATCCCGGCCGAAGGCAACGTCAGCGTGCGACCGATCTCGCGTGCACTCGCCGCCGACAGCGATCCGGTGTGGTCGCCCGATGGCAGCGCCGTGCTGTTTCGCTCGATGCAGAATGGGACCGCGAACCTGTTCTCGCATGCCCTTCACGGCGCCGACGCATCCGATCAACCGATGCTGCAGTCGCCGCTCGACGAGACGCCGACCGATTGGCAAAAGGGACGCGTGCTCTTCCATGCGCCGGATCCGCGGAATGGCTTCGATCTGTGGACGTTCACACCCCCGGCCGGCACCCATCAACCGATCGTGAAGAGCGCCTTCAACGAAACCGACGGGCGCTGGTCGCCGGATGGACAATGGCTCGCGTACGTGTCCGATGAATCCGGCCGGCGCGATATCTATGTGATGCCGTCGGCCGGAGGCGGCCGCATTCGCGTGTCGTTTGCCGGCGGGTCACACCCGCGCTGGAACCGCGACGGCCGATCGCTGTTCTTCCTGCGCGGCAGCGAGATCATGCGCGCCGACTCGAGCCCGTCCGCGCCGGTCGCGCAACCGTTCAGCACGCCGCGTCCCGTGCTGGACGTCCCAGGCATTCGCGACTTCGACGTCGCCCATCGTCGCGACGCCATCGTTGCGCTGCTGCCGTCGAAGCCCACAGCGACGGCGCCGGTCACGGCGCTCGTCGATTGGCAATCGGCGATCAGCGTGGCGCCGTAAATAGGAATCAGGATTCAGGAATCAGGATTCAGTCGTGGGCAAGGTCGCAGGAACCAGGCCATCAGCTTGGCAGCCCACCTGATTCCTGAAGGCTAGACCACGACTGATTCCTGATTCCCGATTCCTGATTCCTTCTAAAATGCGTCCCGTGGGCCGCCTCGAACGCATCTGGATCAAGCGGGCGCATCGCGGACCGATGGACGACGTCCGGCACGCGCACTGCGCCGCCGGGCAGGGGCTCGTCGGCAATGCCGATCGCAGCCGGCGACGCCAGATCACGATCCTCGAGCACGAATCGTGGGAGCGGTTGATGACCGCGCACACGACGTCGCGCGATCCGTCGATGCGGCGTGCCAACCTGCTGATCAGCGGCATCTCGCTCGCGCAGACACAGGGGCGCACGCTGCGCATCGGCGACGTTCGGCTGCTGATCGGCGGCGAGGTTACGCCGTGTGAGCGGATGGACGAGGTGCTGCCCGGGCTGCAGGAAGCGATGCGGAGCGACTGGGCGGGCGGGGTATTCGCGCAGGTGCTGACGAGCGGAACGATACGGGTCGGTGACGTCGTGACGTGGGAATCCGTGCAGGAATCAGGAGTCGGGAATCAGGAATCAGCTCAGGGCTAGGCAGCAGGAGTCAGACGTCAGGAATCAGCGAGGAGAACTCATGTCACGAACGACCTCAACGCTCGCTACGACATTCCTGACTCTGGCGTTCGCCACGATGGCGCACGCAGCGACAGTGGCTACGCCGACCGTCACGGGGCCGATCAGCGGCCCAGGCACGATGTATCCGGACCCGCCGGTAAGCATCGTGCCTGGCGCGGTCACGGTCGAGAGCTTTCCGTACGTCACCGAGGAGTACTTCGTCTCTGGGACGGTCAACGACGCGCCGTACACGACACGCATCATCGTGAGGCGGCCGAAGGATGTGGCCAGCTTCAGCGGCACGGCGGTGTCCGAAGCACTTCACGCCGGCGGCCGATCGCTCATCTTCGAGTGGTCGCGCGTCTCCATCCTCACGCGGCGGCATCTGTTCGTCGAGATCGTCCACAGCCCGGCGAACGTCACGCTCCTCAAGAACTTCAACGCCGAGCGGTAC
>Ga0207428_10001785_pt1 | contig 22034 bp, 15 predicted proteins | sample RhiMethybrSRZTD1_FD_187600 | JGI IMG/M metagenome (GOLD analysis project Ga0207428, IMG submission 187600) | Populus rhizosphere microbial communities from Tennessee, USA - Rhizosphere MetaG P. TD hybrid SRZTD1 (SPAdes) (version 3) | ecosystem: Host-associated > Plants > Roots > Rhizosphere >...
GTGAAAACTCCGGCGCCCAACGCGCGATCGGATCGTCGAGCGCCAGGCGGCCCTCCTCGAGCAGCATGAGCGCCGCCACTGACGTGATCGGCTTGGACATCGAGCCAATGCGAAAGATCGTGTCGCGCTCGACCGGCAGTCGCGCGTCGAGGTCGCGCCATCCGACGCGTGAACAGACAACGCCCTCGGGTGTCCAGATGAGTGCGGACGCCCCGGCGAGCTCGCCGGCACGCACGACCGAGTCGATCGCAGAATGAATGGCCTCGGGTTGGACAGTCATGGCTTTCCAATAGGTTAGAGACATAAAATAGTATTCATATAAAATAATTTGTCTACTAGAATTGGTCGCGCATGGTGGTGAAGCGACCGAAGCGGGCAACGGACGGTTCCCGTCGAGGACGGCCGAAAGGGGACAAGCGCGCGAGAACGCGCGCCAAACTGCTCGAGGCCGCTCGTCAGCTGATTCGCGAAAAGGGATACGAGCACACCACCATGGAGGCCGTGGCTCGTCGCGCGGGAATGACGAGCGGAGCCATCTACGGGAACTTCAAGAACCGCAACGAGCTCTTCATCGCGCTCGGGCAGACCTATTGGCCCGCGATTGCGCCGGACGTGTCACCGCACGCCAGCTTCGAAGAGAAGATGCGCGCGTACGCCGACGCCGCGATTGCCGCGATTCCAGATCGCCGGGCCGTCGCGGTAGGACGACTCACGGGAATGGCGTATGCCCTGTCGCACGAGGACCTCCGCATTCAAGTCGAAGCGGCGACAGCCACGAGTTACGCCGCAGGTGCGGCCTGGTTGAGCGCAGGTGCTGACGAGTTGTCCGTACGCCCCGAGGTCCTCGTCGCGGTGATCCACGCGCTCACCGAAGGGCTGATGTTTCAGCGCTTCCTGACACCGGACCTCATTTCAGACGAGGTCTTTCGCGCCGCGTTCCACGCACTGGCCGTGAGCCGGCGAAGCGAGTAGACCTCCAACTCACGCCTCCTCGCGGCTTGACACGGTCACGAGAGGGGCATATACGTCTGTCGCAATTGTCGAACGCAAGATTCGCAAAGCGAAGCGTCATCCTCATACAGAACAACAAACGGAGGCACGATGAGAAGCGGGGTCAAAGTCGTACTCAGCGCAGCGTTATTGCTGCTCCTGACGTCATCGGCGGCGTACGCGCAAGCGACGATCGCCGGCGTCGTGAGGGATTCGTCTGGCGCCCTGCTGCCTGGCGTCACCGTCGAGGCCACCAGCCCGTCGCTGACGGAGAAAATCAGGACGGTGGTCAGCGACGCCACGGGCCAGTACCGCATCGTCACCCTTCCGCCCGGCAGCTACACGGTGACGTTTTCGCTGACCGGATTCAAGACGATCAAGCGCGAGGACGTGATGGTTTCGGGCTCCGGCGTGATTCCGATCAACGCCGAGCTGAGCGTCGGCGCACTGCAGGAGACGATTACCGTGTCAGGCGCCTCACCAGTCGTGGACACGCAGACCACGCGTCGCGAGGTCGTCGTCAATCAGGAGACGATCAACGCGCTGCCGATCACGCGCAACTACGGCGGCGTGCTCTACGCGACACCGGGATTGACCGTGCAGCCCGGCGTCAATAACAACGCGCTGATGCCGGGGATGTCGCTGTTCTCGGCGCACGGCGGGATCAGCACCGAGGGACGTGTGTTCGTCGATGGTGTCTCGGTCAACGGGCCGTTCGGGCAGAACAGCGTCACGCAATTCGCATTCGACGTCGCGAATGCGCAGGAGATGCAGGTGCTCGTCGGCGGGGGACTGGGTGAATCGGAAACGGGCGGACCGATCGCAAACATCATCCCGAAGTCGGGGGGCAACCGCCTCGCCGGCAACTTCTTCATCAGCGGGACGACGTCGACGTTCCAGGGGAACAACGTCAACGACACGCTGCGAAATCAGGGGATTGCGAACCCGCCAACGGTAAGGAAGAACTGGGATGGCAGCGCCGGTGCAGGCGGGCCCCTCCTGCAGGATCGGTTGTGGTTCTTCGGCAATTTCCGCACCGTCGGGATCGCGCAGGTCGTTGCCGCCGGAATGGGCCCCAATCGCTACCTCGCTGATGCGACGCAGTGGGGCTACGCCGCCGAGCCAGGAGTCGAAACGCGGTTTACCGAATCGAAGCTCGATATGTCGGGGCGCTTGACAGGTCAGGTGACGCCGCGTCAGCGAGTGACCTTCTCGTATCAGCCTCAGTACCGGTGTCTCGGCTCAACGTTGACAACGAGCACGGATGGGTGTCGGGTGCGGGGAAGCGAGTGGATTGGCGCGCCGGCCACTTCGGAAACCATCGCGCCCGAGGCTGGGCCCGGCTATCAGGACGGTCCTGTGAGCCTGACGCAGGCAACCTATACGTCGCCGGTATCGAGTCGTCATCTGATCGACGCCGCGATCTCGCGCTTCTGGTACGGAATCATCGGCTCGGGTCACATGCCGCCGGATGCGCCGATGGGACTGATTGGCGTGACGGAGAGCTCAAATATCTACGGGCGTCCGAACAGTTCTTACCGGGCTCCCTATGGGTGGGGCGAGTACGACACCGTTTCCTGGAACTGGCGCGCCGCCTGGTCCTACGTCACTGGTGGACACAGCGCGAAGCTCGGATACCAGGGCACTGAGATGAAGTACGACTGGGTGAACTACACCAATCCCAGTCTGCTGCGTTACACCTTCAACTCCGCCGCGCCGGCGACCGCATCCTGCGTCGTCCAGAACGGCACACGGCTGTGTCCGACGGGCGTGAACTACTCGTTGTCAGAGGATTTCGAGAACGCCAACCGCGCCGTGGCTCACTCCGTGTTCATCCAGGATCAGTGGACCCGGAGTCGGATGACGCTGCAGGGCGCACTCCGTTACGACTACGTCTACAGCTGGGCGCCGGCCGAGCACAACGGCACCGATCAGACGACGCGCTTCAATTCCAATCCGGTCCGGTTCGCTCGGACGGACAGCGTGACCGGCTACCACGATCTCAGCCCGCGCTTTGGCGTCGCGTACGACCTGTTCGGCGATGGCAAGACCGCGGTCAAGGCGAGCGCCGGACGGTATCTCTCGGCAGCCACGGCAGACGGCGTCTATTCGTCGCAGAGCCCGGCGGGCAACTTCGTTCGGACCGTTACCAACCGATCGTGGACCGACTCCGACGGCGACTTCGTCGTCGACTGCGATCTGCTGAGTACGGCGGCACAGAACAACGCCGCGACCGGCGGTGATGTCTGCGGCGCGCTCGTAGGTGCGAACTTGAACTTCGGCAACCTCAATCCCAATGTCGCGACGGTCGATCCGGACATCCTGCATGGCTGGGGAGTCCGCCCGTACAACTGGCGCTTCGGCGGCTCCGTGCAGCACGAGCTGTATCCGGGCGTGTCGCTCGAAGTCGGATACAACCGCCGCACGTGGGGGAACTTCCAGGTCACGTACAACACCCTCGTCGGGCCGGCGGACTACGACACGTGGACGGTTCCAGTGCCGAGCAACCCGAATCTGTCCAACTCCGGCAGCACGGCCTCGTTCGTGGCCATCACGCCCGCCGCAGCGAACCGCGGCGTCCAGGACTTCCAGACGAAGGAGACGAACGTAGCCGGTGAAGCGCGGACGGCGTACTGGCACGGAATCGATGTCAACGGCACGGCTCGGCTGCGCGGCAATCTGACGGTGCAGGCGGGCACGTCGACTGGTCGCGGTGTGCGCAATACGTGTGCACTGTGGCAAGCGCGTCCACAGTTCTCGATCAGCAACAACACCGCGCAGCGGCTCGATGCGTGCGATGTGTCCGAACCCTGGATCACCACATTCCGCGGGCTCGCGTCCTATCGGATCCCGAAGGCCGACGTGCAGGTCAGCTCGACGATCCGCTCGGCGCGAACCACCGCGAGTGAGAATGCCAGCAACGGCTCGTCGTTGAGCGCCAACTACCAGCTGCCGAACACGGTCGTGCAGACATTGCTTGGCCGTCTGCCGGCGGGAGCGCAGGCGACCGGCACGACGACGGTCAACCTGCTCGCGCCGAGCGAGCTGTATCCGCTGACGCGGCGAACCGAGGTCGACATCCGGATCGCGAAGATTCTCCGGCTCGCCGGGGCGCGGTTCGATCTGGGCGTCGACGTCTACAACCTGTTCAACGCCAACGCAACGACGACGTATCAGCAGACCTACCTGTTCACCGACAACGGCGCGACCTGGCTCAACCCGACGGCGATCCTCGGGCCGCGGCTCGCGCGGTTCAACGCGACGGTGACGTTCTAGAACGGAGTTGGGTAGCTTTTGCATTCACGGCGCCCTTGAAACTACAATGTAGTTCAAATGTCTCAGACGCCCGCGCTCGGCGAATTCGAGCAGGTCGTGCTGCTCGCCATCCTCCGGCTCGGTCCCGAGGCCTATGGGGTGACCATCCGGCGGGAGCTCGCGGCTTGCACCGAACGCGACCCGGCGCCGGGCGCGCTCTACACGACGCTCGATCGTCTCGAAGACAAGGGGCTGGTCACGTCGAGATACGGCGATCCCACGCCGGAGCGCGGTGGCCGCGCGAAGCGGTACTTCACCGTGACGGCTCGCGGTGTTCGTGCCGTCGCACGGGCGCAGCGCGCCTATCAGCGGTTGTTGAAAGGGCTCGTCCTTCCGGGAGTTGCGCATGCGTAGCGATCGACTGGCCGAGGCCGTGCTGTCGATGGTGGCACCGGCCGAGCGCGCCGCATCAGCCGTTGGCGATCTCGCCGAGGACGCCGATGTCCGTGGCGCGTTCTGGTTCTGGCGATCGGTGGCACGACTTGCGCTGGCGCTGCTCGCGCGGGATCTCGTCTCCTCCGCGCTGGCTATCGGGGCGTCCGCCGCGTTGGGCTGGTTTCTCTACATGGGGATCAGCATGGTCTTCGCGTCAATCGGATACGTCGTGCTGACGCTGGCGTGGGGATTGACGCACGTCCTCACGCATCACACCGGCTTCGAGCTGCTCGCGGACATGATGCGCGTCCGTTTCGACTGGCCGCCGATTCCGACCTCGGCGGCGTATGCCCTTCAGGCAGTCGTGTTCTTTGCGGTGACGCCGTTCTGCATCGGGCGCGGCAGCGCCGCGATCTGGCGCGGGCACGAGTTGACCCTGGTGATCCTCGCGCTGCCGATCTGGCTTGCGATGTCGGTGCTCGTGCCGTTCGTCGGCGTCGGTGTGCGCACGGCTCCAGCGATGGTGCCGGTCGTGGTGGCGTTCGTGTTGGTCGGTCTACTGTCGGCTCGTGCGTGGCCGCGCCAGTTGCGAGATTGCTGAGAGCGGAGATCGTCGAGGTAAACCCTGCGATCTCCGCTCCCTCGCCGTTCCTCAGAAATCGAGCTGCACGTTGAACCGCACGAACCGAGGCTGCACCACCGTCGTCGGCCGCAGCCAGCGCAAGCCATTCGTCGCGGGATCGTAGGTGGCTTCGAAGGCGGTCCCGGTATTCGAGTTCATCAGGTTGTACAGGTCGATGCCGATGTTGGCCCTGGTGCGCCGCACGTGGATGATCTTCGCGAAGCGCATGTCCACGTTGTTCACCCGCTCGCCATAGATCTGGCCGGGCAACAGAAGATTTACCGTTTCCGTCGTGACGCCGGGCCGGAGCGAGCGGCCGGTCGCCGTCTGGAATTGCGTGGCGTTCATCAGGAAGTTCGCCGATCGTGACGCGCCGTTGGTGGCGACGTCAGCACCCGGTTGCACGTTGGCCTGAGATCGCACGATCGCACTGATCAGGACGTCGACCTTCGGAATGGTGTACGACGCCAGTCCGCGGACGCTGGTGATCCATGGCTCCGTCGCGCTGCAGGCGGGCTGCCCATCGATCACGCCGCTGGCCGCAACGGTTGCGGTGCTCGGCGTCATCGGCCGGCCATAGCGCCCGATCAGCACCTCGCAGGTATCGCTGATGCCGCGTCCGGTGCTCGTGCCGCCCTGCACCGTCAGTCCGTTGTCCATACGCGCGTTGACGGCGATGTCGACGCCGTGCCAGTAGTTGGTCTGATCGCCGAAATCGGCGGCCGTCGTGTAGTACGGATCCGACACGCCGAGCACAGAGTTGTTGTTGCGCGTGAGGAACGTCACCGGATAGCCGCCTCCGCCGGGCAAGCGTGAATCCACCGGCGCGGTCAACGTGATCTCGTCGTAGTCCTGCGGGCCGAGCGCGCGATTGTGGGTGACGAAGAAGTTGGCCCACCATCGGCGGCTGTAGCTCACGTCCACTGAGACGCGAGGCAGCAGCTCGTGCTGTACGCCAGCGCTGAACTGCCAATCCCGATTCCGCTTGCCCCAGCCCTCCTGCACCGCGGGATTGACCTGCGTCGTTTGTCCCTGCTGTCCCCAGTTCAAGTTGGTCCACGCCTGGCATTCGCCATTAATTGCCGGGTTCATGAAGTCGCAGTCGGCGACGAAGTCGCCGCGGCGCGGGTCGCCGACCGGGAAGGTCAGGTCGCTCCAGCCGCGGCTGGTCGTCGTCTGCAGCGTCACCGCCGGGTTGTTAATCGTGTAGACGTCGCCGTTGTACGCCGCCTGCAGATACTTGCTCATGCTCACTTTCACCGCCGTCTTGCCGGTGCCGAACAGGTCGTACGATGCGCCCATGCGCGGCGTGATGTCGTTCAGGCCGCGGACGCCTTGAGTGCGCGGGAACGTGAACGCGGGACCGAACCGGTTGGCTTCGACCACGCCGTTCTCGCCCTCGGGGAAGTAGCTGCGCACGTGCTCGTAACGAAGGCCGCCCTGCAGGGTGAGACGTCCGCGCGTCCACTGGTCCTGCACGAACAGCGCGTCTGGCACGGTTCTGTTGCTCGTGAGCGTCGGGCCGATGCGCTGTGTCAACTGATTGGGTACGCCGCCACTGAAGCGATAGCTAATCTGCTGACCGATAAATGTCGGCGTCTTCGCGACCATGTACGCGCCCTGGTACCCCACCTTGAAGCTGTGCGCGCCGGTCACGTACGAGAGCGCCGCGCGGTACTGCGCGTTCTGCTGGTCGGTGCCGCCCGTCGCCGGCCATCCGTGATAGATGAAGTTCGAATTCGGCATGCCGGGCATTGCCGTCTGCTCGGTCACGGCGATGCGATCGACGGCTGCGCCGCCGGGACGGATGTCGCCCCATTGCGTCCAGAACGACGAGAAGCCCGCCTCGACGAGCACACGGCTCGACCAGGGCGCCGAGTACGACGCCTGAATGATCTTTGCGCGTGCGTCCCAGATCGTCCCCGACTCGGGCGAACTGGTCGGCACGCCTGGTCCAATGCCCGGTCCTGATGCGGTCCACCCATCGCCCGGCTCACGGCACTGCCCGCTGTCTTTCGCGAACGACGAACCGGAGCAGTTCTTGGTGTAGTCCATGTAGAACCCGATCTTGTCGCGGCGGGAGGCCTGCCAGGTCAGACGCGTCGCGCCGATCTTTTTCGAATTGGCGTTGCGGACCTTGACGCTGTCGTCCTTGGCGTACGCCCAGATGTTCGGATTGGACGCGTTCAGATTCCCGTACAGGTTGATCACATCCTGGTAGTTGCCGATCGTGCGCGCGTTGCTGAAGAACCAGACTCGATCGCGCAGGATGGGTCCGCTGATCGCGACGTTCGTATCCCAGTTGCGAATGAGCGTCGGCGGCGCCGTGATGCCAAAGCTTTCGAGTTCGGCATCGATGTTGTTGCCCTGGGCCCACTCGCCAGCCAGACTGCCGAAGTACGAGCCGCTGAAATTGTTGCCGCCGGTCTTCGGGATCATGTTGAACGCCGGACCGCCGCGATCGACTTCTGCCAGACCACCCGCGATCGTGATCTGCACCTCGGACGCGTTCGACATGTCGTACTGATAGCCCGAGACGCCGCCGCCGCCGACCGACGAGCCGACGTTCATGCCGTCGATCTGGATGTTGCCTTCGCTGCTGCGGCCGCCGCGCGCCGTAAAGAAGTTGTTGGAGGTGTTCGCACTGGCACCAAGTCCGGTGCCCTGAATGCCGGGGACGCCGGCCAGGTAGTTGCCGTAGCCGCGCGAGGCGGGGAGCGAGCGCACGAACTCGTTGCTCAACACCTGCTCGCGGCTGGTGCTCGTCTGGATGTCGACGACGGGGGCATCGCCGGTAACAGTGAGCGTTTCCTGAATACCGCCGACGCGCATGTCGACGTTCACGGTCGTCACGCCACCGCCGGTGAGCTGCAGGTCCTGCCGGACGATCGTGGTGAACCCCTGCAGGGTGAAGGTGATGGTGTAGGTGCCCGGACGGAGGTCGATGATTTGATACTGCCCGTTCGCATCGGTCACGACCGACCGCGTCCGCTCGATGAGCGCCGAGCTCGCCGCTTCGACCGACACACCTGGCAAGACTCCGCCGGACGAATCGCGGACGGTGCCCGCGAGCGATTGCGCGCCGGCCACGGCTGGAAGAGCGAGACAAAGCGTTGCACACACCAGCAAGCGAGCGACGCCCCGCGTATGAAGTCTGGTCATTGATGCTCCGTGCGTAAGAACGACAACTGATCGTCCAGATTGGCTGGACGCGCCGCGCATTGCACTCCGCGCGCAACGGGAAGTCAATATCCAAATCCGGGCAAATTGCGTCACAGGCGGGGCGTGACAAGCCGCGCCGCTAGGGCGATAATCTGCGCACCTATGCGGCCACCGAATCATCAAAGTGGAATGAACACGGGGACGCGGCTGGGGCTGTGCCTGCTGGCGATGCTGGCAATCGTCGGATACGTGCCGCTCAGCGTTCCCGTTGCCGCGCAGTTTGGCGCCCCACAGCGCGCGCCGGACATTGCCGGCGAATGGCGGCTCGACAGTGCCGAAGATCCGGGTCAGCCCCCGCTGGCCGATTACCTCGGCCTCGCGCTGAACGAGGCGGGCCGGCTTCGCGCCGACACCACGCCTGAATCCATCTGGGGCACGCCCGAGTATCAGTGCCGGCCGCATTCGGCGCCGCATCAGTGGCGCGGCGTCGGCGGCGCGCGCATCCTCAAGGATCTCGACCCGATCTCGCGCGAGATCATCGGCTATCGGCTGCAGTTCATGCGCTCGCTCGACCGTCCGATCTTCGTCGACGGCCGTCCGCATCCGCCGGCGTGGGCGCCGCACAGCTGGAGTGGGTTCTCCACGGGAGAGTGGGTTGGCCAGACGCTGAAGGTGACGACGACGCACTTGAAGGATGGCTACTTGAAACGGGGCGGCCCGCAGACCTCCGACATGCTGACGATGACGGAGTACATCACGCGGCACGACGACATCCTCTCGATCCTGCAAGTCGTCGACGATCCGATTTACCTCGACGAGCCCTACGTGCTGTCGATCACCTACACCTACGATCCGAATGCAGGCCCTCCGACGGAGAACTGCAGCGGGTCGTCGTTCGCCGAAAACGGCGGGCGCGATCGGCACTGGGTGCCGCATTTCCTGCCCGGCCAGAACACTGGGATCGGGGAATTCCTCAAGACGCAGAATTGGATTCCGCTCGAGCCTGTACGCGGCGGCGTCAAGACGATCTATCCCGAGTACCGCGCAGTGATGGGCGGTGCGACGACGCTCAACAGCCTCACGGTGCCCGTCTCGAAATCGGCGAACGACGTCGGCAAACGAATCGCCGAGCAGAGCCCGCGCGACGGCCAGGTGCACGTGATGCCCGTGCAGGGCAACATCTATATGCTCGTCGCCGACGGTACCAACATCACGGCGTCGATCGGCCGTGACGGCGTCGCCGTGGTCAACACCGGGTCGGCGCAGATGACCGACAAGGTGCTGACCGCGATCAGCGATCTGGCCAGATCCGTCGTGAGCGCGCCGACGACGAACGCCTGCTTCGGCGCCAATTGCCCCGGCATCCCCAGTTGGTCGAGTCCGTACTTCAACGCGGTGGTCGCCTCACCGCCGCCGGCGCGTCCGATCCGCTACGTGATCAATACCAGCGCCGCGGCCGATCACGTGGGCGGCAACGAGAAGCTGGCGGCCTCTGCCAACTTCCGCCGTGCCGGCGGCGCCGCCGGCTTCGGTGGAGCCGCCCGCGATCTCGGCTCGTCCGCCACGATTGTCGCGCACGAAGGCGTGCTCGCCGCGATGAGCCAGCCGTCCGAAAAGACACCGCCCGCGCCGGAAGGGGCGTGGCCCGTCGACACGTTCTTCGACGAGTTCCACAAGCTGTCGGAGTACGTCAACGGCGAGCCGGTCGTGCTCTACCACGCCAAGGCGGCGAACACCGACGCCGACAGCTTCGTGTTCTTCCGTCACTCCGAGGTGATCGCGGCAGGCAATCTGTTCTCCACGATCAGCTATCCGCTGATCGACACGACCAAGGGTGGCACCATTCAGGGTGTGATCGACGGCCTCAACCACATCCTCGATCTCGCCGTCGCCGAGTATCGGTCGCAGGGCGGCACGTGGATTGTCCCCGGCCGCGGGCGGCTGTCGGACACTGCCGACGTCGCGTCATACCGAAACATGCTCGTGATGATTCGCGATCGCATCGGCGATTTGAAGAAGAAGGGGATGACGCTCGAGCAGGTGCGGGCCGCGCGCCCGACGCTCGACTTCGACGGACGCTACGGCGCCACGACCGGCCCGTGGACGACGAACATGTTCATCGAGGCGGTTTATAAGACGGTTGCTGGAAAATAGAAGCCTGTAATTCAAAATGCAGAATGCAGAATTCAGACACTACCCTGGTCGCAGCAACGCGGCGTACGCCGTCACGGCGTTCACACCACCAGTTCGTTACAGGTACTGTCTGCATTCTGAATTCTGAATTCTGCATTACGAGAGGGAGACAACATGCGTAGCCTCTTTCTTCTTGCGGTCGCCGTTGCACTGATCGCATCCACCGCGTCCGCGCACCACTCGTTCGGCGCCACCTACGAAACCAGCAAGTCGATCAAACTCGAAGGCGCGATCGTCCAGTTCGTGTACCGCAACCCGCATTCGTTCGTGCACGTCGAAGCCCCCGACGAACACGGCGCGTCGCAGCGATGGGCCGTCGAGTGGGGCGGCACCAGTCAGCTGGCGCAGGCCGGCGTCAAGCGCGACTCGCTGAAGGTTGGCGACAAAGTTGTCATCAACGGCCGTCCGTCGCGTGTGCCGGGTGAGTACCGGGTGCTGATGGTCAACCTGTCACGGCCCGCCGACGGATTTTCCTGGGGCCGCAACGCCAACGAAGTCGTCGACTGATCTTGGTCCTTGGGCCTTGGTACTAGGTTCTTGGTCTGTCCCTGGTCCTTGGTCCGTCCTTGGTCCTTGGTCCCGTCTGGACCAAGGACTTGGGACCTAGGACGGACTAAGAACCAAGCACCAAGGACTGAGGACTGATGAAAATCGGCGCGGAACCATGAAAAACATTGTTCTTCTCGCGGCGCTCCTTCTGCTCGTGTCTTCCACATCCCTCGACGCGCAGCGCGGCGGTCGCGGCCGGGCGGCGGGTCCCGCGCAGACGCCGAAGCAGGCGGCGCCGATCGATCTGACCGGCTACTGGGTATCGCCGATCATCGAGGACTGGAAGTACCGGATGGTCACGCCGAACAAAGGCGTCTTCGATGCGGTGCCGCTCAACCCGCAGGGCCGGAAGCTTGGAGACAGCTGGGATCCGGCGAAGGATGAAGCGGCGGGGGAGCAGTGCCGCGCCTACGGTGCCGGCGGCATCATGCGCTTACCCGGTCGGCTGCGTATTTCATGGCAGGACGACACGACGCTGAAAATCGAGACCGACACCGGCACTCAGACGCGGCTGTTCCGCTTCGGCGAGGCGCCGGCACCGGCGGATCCCAGCTGGCAGGGTCATTCGATGGCGCAGTGGAACGCCGCGGCGCGCAACCTCAAGGTCGTCACGACGAATCTGCGCCCGGGCTACGTCCGCAAGAACGGCGCGCCCTACAGCGATCACGCGGTCGTCACCGAGTACTGGGACCTGAACACGCTGCCAAACGGCGATCGCTGGCTGACAGTGATCAGCAAAGTCGAAGACTCGCAGTATTTCACCCGGCCGTACACCACCAGCTCCGACTTCAAGAAGCTGCCCGACGCGACCGGTTGGAATCCGACACCGTGCTCGGCGAAATAGATCGACATCACCTCGATGAAGTCATCAGCAATCCTGCTGTGCAGTCTGCTGCTCGTGTCCGGCTGCGCGACGCCCGAGTCGCCGGCGCTCGTGCGGGGTGAGCTCGTCGATCTCTCGCATACCTACGACGCGCAGACGATCTACTGGCCGACCGCTGAAGGGTTCCAGCTGCGCAAGGACGCCGACGGGATGACGCCTGCCGGCTATTACTACGCGTCGAACAGCGTGTTCACGTCCGAGCATGGTGGCACCCACATCGATGCGCCGATTCACTTCGCGCAGGGGCGACAGACGGTCGATGCGATCCCCCTCGAGCGGCTCGTCGGCCCCGCGCTCGTGATCGACGTCACCGCGCAGAGCGATCGCAACGCCGACTACCAGGTCACGAACGACGATGTCGCGCGCTTCGAGCGCGAGCACGGCGCGATCCCGGCGAACGCCATCGTCCTCCTCCGTACTGGCTTCTCGCGGCGATGGCCCGATGCCGTGCGGTATCTCGGCACGGCGACGCGTGGAGACGAAGGCGTCAAGCAGCTGCACTTTCCCGGCCTCCACCCCGACACCGCGCGATGGCTCGTGGCCAATCGTCAGATCAGCGCGATCGGTATCGACACGGCAAGCATCGACTACGGGCAGTCGACCCTGTTCGAGTCGCATCGCACGCTGTACGATCGCAACGTGCCGGCGTTCGAGAACCTCACGTCTCTCGAGCGGCTGCCGGTCACCGGTGCATACGTCATCGCGCTGCCGATGAAAATCGGCGGTGGCAGCGGCGCGCCGCTCAGGGCGATCGCCGTGTTGCCTCCGCGATAGGGTCCGCCTAAAGCCGGACACTACGGCATCTGGACCAAAGCCGGACACTACGATTGTGAAAGTCGCTGCCTACCAGGCCCCTCTACTGCCGATTGGCGCGCCGCGTGCGCATGCGGTCGGCCTCATTCGACAACAGGTGGACTGGTGTGAGGCCCAGGGCGTCTCGATCTTGTGCTGCCCGGAGGCCGTGCTCGGCGGCCTCGCCGACTACGCCGCGCGTCCGGACGAGATCGCTCTCGGACGCCGCGAACTCACCGCCGCGCTTGCGCCGCTCGCGAGCAAGACGGTCATCACCATCGTGGGCTTCACGGAAGCCGCCGACGGCGCGTTCTACAACTCGGTTGCGGTCGTTCATCGAGGGGCAGTCGCGGGCATGTATCGCAAACGCCATCCGGCGATTCGACGATCGATCTACGCGGCCGGTGATCGACCGGGCGTGTTCACGATTGACGATGTCGTCTTCGGCATCCTGATCTGCAACGACTCGAACGATCCGGAGCTGGCGCGTGACCTGGCCGTGCGCGGCGCCACGGTGCTGTTCGTGCCGACGAACAACGCGCTGCCACCGGATCGCGCGGACGTGGTCGCCGAGGCAAGAGGGGTCGACGAGGCTCTCGCCCGCACGAATCGAGTGGCGGTGGTTCGCGCCGACGTGAGTGGCCGCGTCGACGGTCTCGTGTCGTACGGATCGACCGGAATTGTTGGCGCCGACGGATCATTGCGGCAGTCGGTCCACCCATTCACGTCAGCGATCGTCGTCGCCGACCTGTCGATCGACGCGGCGGTCCATTCATGAGTGCGTGGCTCGCACAGTTGCTCGACGAAGGCTTCTGCGTCATGCCTGGGCCCGTGCCGCCTTCGAGCGCCCCGGCGCTCTCGCGAGCGTACGATGCCGCGGTGGCGTCTGCCGATCCTGCCGACGTCAGAACGTCGAGCAATCCGGCGCGTTCGACACGCATCACCGACTTCGTCAATCGCGATCCGATCTTCGATGCGGTGTACGTGCACGAACCGATCCTCGAGGCAGCCCGCGCGATTATCGGCGAGCGATTCAAATTGAGTGCGTCCCACGGGCGAACCATCGAGCCTGGTGCGACGACACAGGGCCTTCATGTCGACGTCTTTCGTCATGACGCCGCATGGCCGCTGGTCGGATTCATACTCATGGTCGATGCGTTCTCGCTCGACAACGGCGCGACGCGCTTCGTGCCGCGGTCGCACACCCAGACCGCGAGTCCCGCGGATGTGATGGTGGACACGACGCTGGATTACGATGGGCAGCAGCTCGCGTGCGGCCCCGCTGGCTCGGTGATCGTGTTCAACGGATCCACGTGGCACGGCTTCACTGCGAATCGAACGAACCGCGGCCGGCGATCGGTACAGGGCGCGTTCATTCCGCGCCAAGGGAAGGCGGCCTTGGATCACGCGGCACGGATCCGTCCCGAGACGCGGCAGCGGATCGGACCGGTCGCCAGGTACCTGCTCGATCTCGATCCGGTCTAACACCGCCTTCAGGCGGCCCTGTTTCTCGTACGAAGCCGATCACACAGATTCGTGCCGAAGCGTCGCGGCCGGATTGACCTTGGCCGCGCGGAGTGCCGGCGCGACCGATGCGATGACGCTGACGGTCAGCATCATGACGGCGACCGCGGCCAGGGTGAATCCGTCCGTCGGCTGCACACCGAACAGCTGCTGGCGAACCACGTAGCCCGCTCCGAGTGCGAGCGGCACGCCGCTGACGAGCCCGACGAAGGTTGGCAAGAACCCGTGACGCGCCGTGTCACGCACGACGCGGGCCGAGGTTGCGCCGAGCGCCATGCAGATGCCGATCTGGCGTGCGCGTTCGGTGACGATCGACGCCACCGCGCCGTAGATGCCCAGCGCGGCGAGTAGCACGGCCACTGCGGCGAAGGTTGCGACGGCCGTGGCATACAGCTCGGCCCGAACGATCGGTTGTGAGGTGGCGTCGGTGAGGCGCTGCAGCGGCGCGAGCGGCACGTCGGGTTCGATCTCGCGCACGATCCTCTCGATGGCACTCGCGGACGGACCATCTGACGCGCGCAGGACGAGCTCGCGCGTCTCCGCCGCGAGCCAGGGCCGCTGCGTCTTGGGGACGTAGATCCCCGGTCCGGGCGCAATCCGCCGCGATAGTTCACGCACGTCGCGGGTCACGCCGACGATCTCCGCGCTCATCGGCTGGCCCCGGTGAAACGTGATGCCGCGACCGACGACGTCGGTCGTGCCGAAGAAGGCGCGGGCGAACGACTCGTTGACGATCGCCACGCGCGGCGTGGTGTCGCGGTCCCGGCCGTCGAACGGGCGGCCTCCGACGAACGGAATCGACAGGGTGCGGAAATAATCGTCGCTGACGATGCGCAGCTCGGCGAGATCCGGCTCGCGCTCGCTGGTGCCGCTCGTCGTGAACCGAATCATCGACCCCGCACCGGTGGCTGGCAGCCAATCGACGACCGCGGCACTGTCAACGCCGGTCACGCCGCGTACGCGCTCGACGACGCGATCGTAGAAACCGGCGAGCACAGGCCCGGCAGGGTAGCGGGCGGCAGGCGGCGACAGTCGGAGGGTGAACGTATGCTCGGCGTCGAACCCGGGATCGATGGCTTGCAGTGCGTAGAAGCTGCGAACCAGCAAGGTTCCGCCGGCCAGCAGCGCGAGGGAAAACGCGGCCTCGAGCGCCAGCAGCGTCGCATGCGCCCGCCGATGCGACCGTGTCAACGAACGGTCATCGCGAACGAGGCCCGATGCCGCAGCACGCGTGACGATGCTGAGGCCGGCGAGACAGGCGCACACGACCGTGCAGCCGATCGAGAGCGCCACGCCGATGCCGAGCGCCAGGCCGCCGACCTGAATCTCGACGGCGCGCGGAATGCCGGCGGTCGCGGCGACCTCGACGAGCAGATCCGATGCAAGATACGCCAGCGCGAAGCCGCAGGCACCTGCGACCGTGCCGACGATCAGCTGTTCTCCGACGACTTGCCGCACCAACTGTCCGCGCGTGGCGCCGAGTGCGAGCCGGGTCGAGAACTCATAGCGGCGCTGCAGCGTGCCGACGAGAATCAGCCCGGCCGCGTTGCCGGTTGCGACCAGCAGCAAGGCGGTAACGCCAGCCAAGAGGATCAGCAGCGACGGGCGAGTCTGCCGCGTCAGCTGGTCGAGGAGCGGGGTCACCGTCACACCGGTGCGGGTGTCCGGGTAGGTCTGGGCGATGCCCGCGGCGATGCGATCGAGATCGGCACGGGCGCGCTCGAGGGTCGTCTCGCGATGCAGACGACCGAGCACGCGCAGCATGCGTGCCTCACGCGAATTGACGTTCGGGTCGAGCCCCAGCGGCACCCACACCTCGGGCATGCGGGGCCACATCGCCGGTGTGTCGAATCCTTCGGGCAGCACACCGACGACCGTATACGCACTGCCGCTCATCACGATCGAACGGCCGATGATGCGGCGATCGGATTGAAAGCGGCGCGCCCACAGCGCGTGGCTGATCACGACGACGCGCGCCGTACCGGGTTTGTCCTCCTCTGGGAGGAAGCCACGCCCGAGCATCGGCTGCACGCCGAACACGTCGAAGATCCCCGATGTGACGCGGGCGCCGGGCACGCGTTCGGCCGCGGACGATCCGGTGAGCGTGAAGCCCGGCGGATAGTAGGCGGCGATGCGATCGAATGACGAGGACTGCCGCTCGAAGTCGAAGAAGTCGAGCGGGGCCATCTGATGTTCGCGTCCGTCGGTCAGGTTGCGCGACGAGATCGCGACCAGCCGATCGGGATCCGGATGGGGCAGCGGCCGTACGAGCACCGCATAGACCACCGCGAACACCGCGACGTTGACGGCGACGCCGAGCGAGAGGATCGCCACGATCGCCAGGCCCCGCGTGTGCGCGAGCGTCCGGAAGCCCTGGCGAAGCGCCTGCGGCAGGTGGAACATCCGTGCCTCCGGACGAGCGGACTGAACAAGCCGCATGCCAGGAGATTTTGGCCTGAAAAGGAATGACGTCGGAGATCCGATGTCCGTTCGTGGGACTGGTGTTCGCCGAAACGACACGCGCCGTGCCTGAAAGGCCCGGGTTCTTGTCGCTCGGATCAGCTCTGTTTCAATTCCAACGAGATGCCATCAAGATCCCTGAATCGAAGGACGTCGGATTCATCCGGCGACGGGACCATCGTCGCGCCGAGTTTGGTCAGGCCAGCGGTGACCGCCGCGCGATCGAACGGGGCGACCTTCACGCCGAAGTGCTCGATGTGCGGCTTCTGCCCGGCGCGCACCTGCTCCAGGCCGAGACGTGTGTCGCCGATGCGGAACCAGACACGCTCGGGGCGCGTGTCGCGGGTCGCTTCCTGCCCATAGAGAATCCGATAGAAGCGTGCGCCCTTCTCCAGATCGGCGACGTGCAGCAGCACATGGTCGACGCCTTTCGGGATGACCAGGCCTTTGTGCGACTCGACGAGTGGTGACGGCACCGCCGCGGTGACGAGTGTGTCGGGCGCCGGGAGGAATTGGATCTCGATGCCATCGGGATCGGAGAAGATCCCGCCGACGCCGCCGCCGCGTTCGAGCTTCCCGAAACCCGCCTGCGCGACCGCCTCGTCGAGCGCGGCGAAGATCGCCGCGGTGTCGCGCCGGTAGTCGAAGATCGACGTGCAGAAGTGGCCGATATAGGTGCCTCGTCCGCGTGAGTCGCCGATCGCCAGATAACCGACTTGCCGGTTCTCAGGAAGATCGCCGAACAGGACGAAGTAGCGGAAGCCGCCCTGAAACGGCTGCGCGTGCAGCGTCGTGTTGAACACGCTCATGTAGAAGCGCGCCGACGCCTCGACGTTAGGAACGATCACATCGAGGTGATCGATTTTCGGCGTGTTGATAGGAAGCAGTTTCGCTTGCTGGGCTGTCGCTGTCGCCGGGGCCAACGAGGAGGACAGCAATGCGCCAAGTCCCAAGACGAAATTTCGGCGTGACACAGCGTGCTCGACCATGCCGTGCATCTTACTCAGGAGATCGAGCACCTGTCTCGCCGAAGCCGAAGGCGTAGGCAGTTTTGCGGCCTTTTTGCAGCCGTGTCACGGCGTGCCGTGGCACAATCCCCTCGATGGTCGCTCGCGTCATCGCCGTCGTCGTCTCGGTTCTCGTGTCGTCCGCGGTCGGCGCCCAGGTCCGGCTGCCCTCGACTTCGCTCGGGCCAGGAAAGCCGGACACGACAACACGGCTAAAGCCGGACACGACAGCGACGGCGCTGATCGAGGCGGCGACCGCCGGTGATGCGGCCGCCGTGCGCGGGCTCATCAAGAAGGGCGCCGACGTCAACGCAACCGGTCCTGATGGCGCGACGGCACTGCATTGGGCCGTTCGTGCCGACGATCTCACGGCGGTCGACGCGCTCATCAGTGCCGGCGCGAACATATCGGCCACGAACGCGCTCGGTGTGTCGCCCATTTACGTGGCCGCGACTCAGGGCAGCGCGCCGATGATTCGTCGCCTGCTCACCGCAGGCGCCGACGCGAATGCCACGGACGCGACCGGCGACTCCGTGCTGATAGCCGCCGTCAGAGCGGGCAACCCCGAGGCGGTTCGCGTTCTGATCGAGCGCGGCGCACGTGTCAATCACGCCGAGCCCGAGATCGGTCACACCGCGTTGATGTGGGCCGTGCGAAGCAATCACGCCGAGATCATGCGCCTGCTGCTCTCGGCTGGCGCCTCGGTCGAAGCGGCTACTCGCGTCAGTCAACGCCCGGCCGTTCGCCCGCCCGGTGCCGGCGGTGGCTCCCATGGCGTCGGTATCGTGCGCAGCGGAGTGCCGCCCCAGGGCGAGCAACTGCCCACACCGGGCGGCATGACACCGCTGCTCTTTGCCGCGCGCGGCGGAGAGCTCGATGCCACCCGGCTGCTGGTCGAAAGCGGCGCCGGTCTGAACGTCGCCGACCCCAACGGCCTGACGCCGCTGCTGATGGCGATCACGAACAATCAGCTTCCCGTGGCGCAGTTCCTCGTCGAGCAGGGTGCCGATGTGAAGGCGGTGGATTGGTACGGCCGTACCCCGCTCTGGTCGGCGGTGGAGATCCGCAATCTCGATCTGCGCACCACCGCGACCGACAACGGCGTCGATCGCAACGCCGCGCTGCGGCTGATCACGACGCTGATCGACAAGGGTGCCGACGTCAACGCGCGCGTGAAGGAATTTCCTCCGGCCCGCCGCTACATGCTGCCGCTCGGATCGCTCGAGTGGGTCGATTTCACGGGGCAGACGGCGTTCATTCGCGCGGCGCAGTCAGGCGACGTGGCGCTGATGCGGCTGTTGCTGGCGCGCGGCGCCGACCCGCGCCTCATGACGTTCAACGGCACGAATGCCCTGATGGCGGCGGCCGGCGTGAACTGGGTAATCGGTCAGACCTTCAGCGAGTCGCCCGGCATCTACCTCGAAGCGGTCAAGCTCTGTCTGGAGCTCGGGTTCGACGTGAACGCGGTCAACCAGATGGGTCTCGCGGCGGTCCATGGCGCAGCGAACCGCGGTTCGGACGACATCATCGAGTTGCTCGCGTCGCGCGGCGCCCGCCTCGACATGGCCGACAAAGAGGGGCGCACCCCGATCACCTGGGCCGAAGGCGTCTTTCTGGCGACGAACTCTCCGGTCGCGAAGCCGTCGACGATCGCGTTGCTGAAACGTCTGCTTGCCGAGCGGGCGACTCCTGCCACGGCGCAACGATGAAGCGGCTCCTGCTCCCGTCCTGTGCCCTCTTCATTGCGATGGCGTCGACCATCGCCACTGTCGGTGCCGGCTCGCAGAACGCTCCCACGTCGACGCGCGCGGCTGCCTCGCCGGATCCCGCATTCATGAAGCAATACTGCGTCTCGTGTCACAACGAGCGCGTGAAGGCGGGCTCGCTGGTCCTGACGTCGCTCGATCCGGCGGCCGTCGGCGATCACGTCGACGTGTGGGAGAAGGTCGTGCGCAAGCTGCGGACCGGCATGATGCCGCCCGCGTCGGCGCCGAAGCCTCCGGCTGCCGCCAGCACCTCGTTCACGACTGCTCTCGAATCGGTGCTCGATCGCGCCGCCGCGCGTCGCGTCGATCCTGGCATCCCCGCGCTGCATCGGCTCAATCGCACCGAGTACGCCAACGCGATTCGCGATCTGCTCGCGCTCGACGTCGACGTCTCCGCGATGCTACCGCCAGACGATTCCGCCGCCGGCTTCGACAACATCGCCGATGTGCTTGGCGTCTCGCCAGCGCTGATCGAGGGGTACGCGGCAGCGGCCGCCAAGATCAGCCGCCTCGCACTGGGCGATCCCTCGATTGGTCTCGATCGCGTCACGTATCGCGTGCCTGGCGACATCTCTCAAGACGCGCACGTCGATGGCCTTCCACTCGGCACCCGCGGCGGCATCGTCGTGCGGCACACGTTTCCGCTCGATGCGGAATACGACGTCCAGGTTGGTCAGGCCGGAGGAGCGCGTCTCGGCGGCCCGCCTGTGGCCGGCCCGCGAACCGACGATCTCTACGTGACCATCGACGGCGCTCGGGTCGCGCTCCAGGGCCGCGGCGCGACGCGCATGAAAGTGACAGCCGGTCCGCACACGATCGGAGCTGCCGCGGTCGTGCGCAGCCACGCCGCCGGCGCTGACGGCGTGTTCGACGTCGAGGCGCGCACGCCGGGCATCACCCAGGTCACCGTCGCGGGGCCATTCAACGCGAGCGGTCCGGGAGACACACCGAGCCGACAGCGCGTGCTGACGTGCAGTCCGGCATCGCCGGCCGACGAGCTGCCATCCGCCTCCGCCACGGCGACGGCGAGATCTCGTCGTAGCTCGCCAAAAATTGACGCGAGCGAAGACGGATGCGCGCGCAAGATTCTGAGCACATTGGCCACACGTGCGTATCGCCGGCCGATTGCCGCGAGCGCACCCGAACTCGACACCCTGTTGGAGTTCTACCGAGCTGGGCGTCAGCGCGGATTCGAATTCGGCATCCAACGCGGTGTCGCGCGACTGCTCGTCGATCCACAGTTCCTGTTCCGCTTCGAGCGCGAGCCGGCGCACCTCGCGGCTGGAACCGCGTTTCGCCTCAGCGACCTCGAGCTCGCATCGCGGCTGTCGTTCTTTCTCTGGAGCAGCATTCCCGACGATGATCTGCTCGCTGTGGCGGCGCGAGGCGGTCTGAAGGACCCGTCCACGCTCGATCGGCAGGTCAGGCGGATGCTCGCCGATCCGCGGGCCGACGCGCTCGTCACCAACTTCGCGTCGCAATGGTTGCTGTTGCGCGAGCTGCAGAACGCGAGACCTGACTCGCCGGACTTCGACGGCAACCTCCGGCAGTCGTTCCAGCGCGAGACCGAGTTGCTGGTCCGTGCCGTCATCCGCGAAGATCGCAGCATCATCGACCTGCTGGATGCCGACTTCACGTTCGTCGATGAACGGCTGGCGCGGCACTACGGCATCACCGGCATTCGAGGGTCGAGAACGCGGCGCATTCCGCTTGGCGCCGACAGTCCGCGGCGCGGTCTGCTCGGACAGGGCAGCGTGCTCACCGTCACGTCGGCGGCGAACCGCACATCACCGGTGCAGCGTGGGAAGTGGGTGCTGGAGAACCTCCTCGGCGCGCCGCCGCCACAGCCTCCACCCGGCGTGGAAACCAACCTCGAGAAAGATCCGGCGCAGGTGAAGGTGACGACGCTGCGGCAGCGCATGGAGGTGCATCGAACGAATGCCGCGTGCGCGTCGTGTCACTCGATCATGGACCCGATCGGGTTTGCGCTGGAGAACTTCGACCATGCGGGCAAGTGGCGGATGCGCGACGGCGCCGGGGCGATCGACGCGTCAGGGCAGCTCGTGGACGGCACCAAGCTCGATGGTCCCGAGTCGCTGCGCCGGGCGCTGCTGGCGCGCTCGGACGTGTTTGCCGAAGTCGCCGCCGAGAGGCTGTTGACCTACGCGATCGGAAGAGCGCTGCGGCCACAGGACATGGCGTCGGTGCGTGCGGTGACCCACGGTGCCGCGACAGAGAAGTATCGGTTCTCGTCGCTCGTCCTCGGCGTAGTGAAGACACCGCAGTTTCAGATGCGAACTAAGAGTGTCAAGTGACGTGTAATGCAAGATGCAAAATGCAAAATGCAAAATGATTTTTGAATTTTGAATTTTGCATTTTGAATTACAGGACACACG
>Ga0207428_10001786_pt1 | contig 22029 bp, 16 predicted proteins | sample RhiMethybrSRZTD1_FD_187600 | JGI IMG/M metagenome (GOLD analysis project Ga0207428, IMG submission 187600) | Populus rhizosphere microbial communities from Tennessee, USA - Rhizosphere MetaG P. TD hybrid SRZTD1 (SPAdes) (version 3) | ecosystem: Host-associated > Plants > Roots > Rhizosphere >...
GTTTGCGCTACCCGCGCCGATCCACGCTCAGAAACCAACTGCAGCGGAGAAAAACTTCCGAGATTCGGGTGAATAACAGCCATTTCGCGATTTACTGACCGTACCGCTTGCTGATCCGTACACCCATCTGGAAACCGATCTAAACCGAACCAGCAGACGTTGGTACAGAACCAACCACGGGGAGCGTAGGGGCCACGGGGAAAGACAATAAAGATAAGCCTCCCCGTGGTTGGTTCGTGTGTCACAATCTAGTTAGAAGCTACTGTAACCGCCCGCGACGATGAATGAGGCCCAATAGTAAGGATGCCGATAGACCGTCTCCGCTCCGCGCATCATCCCCAATTGCGCCACTCTCAGCGCTTCCGCGGACGGCATTTTTTGTGTTTTGCGAATGCGATGAAACTCGATCATCATATTCCTGGTGGCCGGCGAATCTATCTTCCATAGACTGGAGACGACCACAGGAACGCCGGCGGCCAAAAAAGGCCGCGAGACGCCGACGGCGCCTTCCCCGTTGAGATAATCCTCGGCCCACGTTTGACAGGCCGAAAGCACGGCCAATCGCGCGTGTCTCAGGTCGAGGCGGTAAATCTCGCCTACGAGCAGCGCGCCTTTTTGCCGAGAAGCTTGGCCGCCGGGTTCAGACTCGGCGGCCAGCGCCAGCCTTGAAGATAGCGGCGAGGTCGGATTGGGATCGTAATGTGTGGCGAGATGAATAACTTCAGCCCGTTCTATCTCTCGCAGCACGGCCTTCTTCTTGGCATCCGGCCCGACCAGCAACGTGTGTGAAGGATAGAATTTGACGATCTCTTCGGACTCCCTGGCCGCCGCCGCCAGATCTTCCAGATCAGGGAAAGCGCTCCGGTCGAAACTCGGGTTGCCCACGCTCAACAGATGCTCCGGCGATAGGCCCGACTTGCGATTGGCTTCCTCGGCGCAGAGCACGAACAGGCTTGCGCTCGGCGCATAGATCGGCAGGTAATCCTCGATCAGGTATCTGCCAGTCGAGCTGGAGATAAGCGCGCCGTAGGGCAGGCGATTGAGAATCTTGTCGGGGACAATGCAGATCTGCTTATTCGGCTCGATCAATGGCGCGACGGGCCGCAGCAGGATGTTGTAAAGCTCTTGCGCCTTCTGTCGCCATCTCTGGTTATAGCCGTCCTCCGGCCCGGAGATCTGAGCCAGATAATCGGTCGCCAGCCCGGTCAGTTTAGTGAGCGGAACCTTGACAATTGTTTGCTCGAAACGCCGGGGCGTAACCAACCAGATGATGAGTTTGTCTTCAAGCGCCGCGTATTGCAGGAGCTGCGTATGCTCGGGCATGCGTGACTGTATTTCGGAGAGAGTCAACGGGCTGGCGACGCCGGAAAAGCGCTGTTTTGAAATCCCCGCGATGGCCTCCGCCTGCTGTCTATTGTGAAAGGCGTCGAGCAGCGAACGAGCGCGAGAGGTCTCGGAGTATTCGAAGGCTTCTCTGGCGCTGTCCGGGCGCGCGGCGGTGAAATCAATCGCGATGTCGTAAACGCTCTGTTCCCGAGCAAAGAAGCTGTTTCGATCGCTCTCGTCCGGAATCCTGGCGCGCATCTCTTCGTATAGCGCGATCATGCTCCGCAAACTGTTGCGCGCCTCCGTCTCCTCGCCTCGGGCGATATGGCCCAGGAGCCGCTCTTTCGCCACCCTTTGAAGCAGCAGCGGATCATCCTTTTCGCGGCAAAAATCAGCCGCTTGCTCGATCATCGCCGCCGCCTCGGCGCCCGCCCCTGACAAGCGGTAGGTTTGCCCCAGAAAGAGGGCCGCGTGAGCTGTCATTTCGCGAGCCAGAGCTTCGGGGTGAGCGCTTTGACCGATCCGCATGCCGCGCTTGATGTGTTCAATGGCTTCTTCATATTTTCCAAGCCTGGCGTAAGCCAGGCCGGTGTTCGTCAAATAACGGGACATGACCCGTGGTGAATTCACGGCCTCGGCGAGTCGCAACGTCTCCCGCGCGTAATCGAGCGCCGCCGAATGAAGACCAAGCGAATAAAAAGAGCGAGCGGAGATGGAATAGATAGTGACGACCTGGCTTTGATCTGCAGCTATCTTTTCGGATAATCCCAGGCATTCTTGCGCTACCCGCCATGCTTCACGGAATTTTCCCAGTTTTTCGTAAAGGCCGGTGAGCATATTCAGGCTGCGCAATCTTCCGTTCTCATCGCCGATTTCGCGGGCAAGTTGATGAGCGCGACGGCATGTGACTATGGCGTTTGAATACTCCGTCAGACGCATTTGCGCGTTCGCCAGGCCGTTGAGCGCGAGCGATTGCAGCCACTTGTATGCGCGCGCTTCGCTTGCTTGAGCCGCTTCGTTGTAGCTCTCCAGGCTGCGCCGCATGTCAGCTTGTTGCAGATAACATAAGCCGATCTGATACTCGCTCAGCAAGGCTTCGCCCGGGTCGTCATGCCGGCGGAAGATCGCTTGAGCCTGCGCATATTTCGTGATGGCCTGGCTGGGGCGAGAATCACTGTATGTCTTGAAGGCGTCCTTCAACAAGCTGCGGGCCTCCGTCAATGCCCGAGCGCGCGCCGCCGAAGACGGGCGGTAAACGCGCGCGAGATCAGCGACGTATCGGTCGCCGCTTTTGCGTTCAGCCAGAGCGCCAAGATCGTTCAACACTTGCCATCTTGCCATCGCGTCCTGCGCCCGTCCCTCCTGGGCGAATGCGAGCGTTTCATCAATCAATCTGGTGGCTATATGGTTACCCAGACGAAAGTGGCTGCGGCTGAAGACGCTCCAGACCTGCTCTTCATTGCCGGCTTGATGCGCCTGTTGGAAAGCGACGAAAAGGTCTTCCCCTCTTTGCGCAACTCTTTTATTCCGCTCTTCGATCAGCTTTAGATTGCGCCTGGCCTCTTCAGCCCAGGGAGAGGCCGAGTCCTTTATCAGGTAATTGTCCCAGTCTTCTTTGGCCTGGAATAGTTGTCCCAGATTCTGGCGCAGGAATGCGCGGTTGAAGAGCGGTTCGAGGAGAGAGCCGTCGAGTTCAATCGCGTGGTTGAGATGTTCGAGACTGCGGTCAATCGTCCGCGGGTCTCGCCCCGATTTCCCTGAAGCTTCGAGTTCGCTCTTCTCCATCAGCGCCGCGCCCAGATCGCTGTGAATCCTGGCGTTATTGGGAGCGGTTTTAAGCGCCGCTTCAAATTCCGCTATCGCGTCTTCGAAATTCTTGCGCGCCAAATATAACCGCCCTATCGCGTGATGCGCCGCGGCTGTTGCCCCGTCTGTTGAACTTTCCCTGACCGCATCGTCCAGCAAGTCGAACGCGCGGCGGCGGGCAGGCAGATCGATGCCGGCCTGCTCGCCGTCCGCTTCCGATCCTCCGCGCGTTTCGCGGAACGGGGCGTACTGCAACTCTGTAATCCTCGCCTTAACCAGACGCCGCTCGCGATAAGCCTGATTGAGCGCGACCATCCCTTTTTCCAATCGCGCTTCGATTTCGGTCTTCCTAGCGCCTTCCAGCAGACTCCATATCCCAAGCCCAAGCCCGATCAGGAGCGCCGCACTGACGGCGATCTTCCAACTGGTCTGGCCGGTCCAGCCGGATTGACCGGGCCGGAGCAAGGCGACCACCCATTTCCACTTTTGAGGCGCGCCACGAGACTCATTTCCCGCCCACGTTTCACCAATCTCTTCCGACATCCCCCCTTTGCCGTAAGTGGAGACCTGTTTCACCAGCTCACGCGCGATCATCAGCCTTTCCTGCCGCTCCGGCGTGGAGAAAAAGTTTTTCTCCAAAAGCTCGCGCTCGCGCCGCTTGAGCGCGCCGAGCGCGTAATCGGTGATCAGCTCATCTTCGATCATCAGCAGCCGTTCGACGTTCTCGTCGCCGCGCAGCAGGTCCGTCTCCACCTGCTCCACTTCGTCCGGCGTCGCGACGCCCAGCAGATATCGTCTGATCTGATCTTCTTGTTCCGGTAGCAGAATCATAGCGATTTGGGGGGAGTCCAAGCCATCCCGGCGCCCTCCTGCGGAAAATCAACCGCAGTAATGCGCAAAAGTAATGCCGAGTTCACCGCCGCAGGCGCGTGGGACACGACGCCGCGGCCTTGGCGATGGTCGTAGATATGGCCCCACCACCGCAGGAGCATGTGACACGGAGATTTCGCAGAGAAGAAGAAAGAGATGGGGAGCATCCTGATAATCTCTCTGCGTCCCCTCTGCGCTCTCCGCGTCCGCGACGGTGGAGGAACACCACCCGACTTGCGGCATTACTTTTCGCGCATTACCTCAAACCGCGAAGGGACGAAGAACACGAAGGAAGAACTGGAGAAATCTTCATGTTCTTCGTCCCTTCGCGATTGATTTTCATCCTTTTCTGGGCGCCGCCGTAGCGACTTGAAGGCTCCTTTCATTATTGTATGCAGTGAGAGCCCGGGAAATTTCAGAGTTTTTTGTCGGGTGGGAGCTGTCCGCGGCATTCATTGATGCAGAGGCGCAGCTCTTCATTAAGCCTGTGCATCTGGATGCGAAGGGCGTTGATCGAACAGCCGAACTGTTCGGCCAGCGATCTGCGGTGATCGAGGTTCAACCGGTTTCCCTCGCGGTAATAGAGTATAAACATCTTACGCTTCTCAGGTTTTAGCTTCTCCAGGCAGTGCCGCAAACATCTGCTGAGCTCCTCACCTTCATTTTTATCGTTCGGCCCGCCGGGCCCCGACGGATCAGGAAAATCTTCAGGCGCTGGACCGCCATATCTTTTGACCTGCCGATTGAAATATTCGAGCGCCACGAAACGGGCGATGCCGTGAAGATATTTGGCCGGATCGCCCTGGTAGGAGTCTTCAATCGTACACAGTTGGCGAATCGCGCGATTAATAGTCTCGTCGGCCAGGTCCTCGGACGCGGAGCAACCGCGGCAGTTAAAGAGAGTTATCAAACCTCGGCGAATGTCTTCGTACTTGCGGCCTGCTTGCTCGCGGTCAGCGTCCAGCCAATCGAGAAAGCGTTCAAACGCCTCTGGCGTCAATTCCCAATCCTGTACGGGTTTGGACATAAGCATCGGAAGATGTTCGGTTTGATTCAAGTAAACAAGGGTGGTCAGACTGCGTGATTATAGAACGCTCGTCTCAATGCGCAAGAGGGTAGGGGGATGGAAAACCGCGCTTGCTCATGGCCCGAAGAAATTTTTCAATCTGTGCAGGTGTTTTCCTTCTTCGTCCCAGAGGGACATCGGAGATTAGGCGGTGGAGAAACAACCGGATGCGATCGAAAACCTCCTCGGGAGCCCCTCCGGGCTGGGAATAGATTTCTCCATTCGCTTCCGGTGGGTACCTGCGCTCCACCACCGGCTATTATCCACTATGCATCCGGCATAAAAAGGATGAAAACAGCTTTCAAGGGTAGAAATTCTTCGCCGCCCTATGAAATTTCTCGCCTGAGACCGTCATTACTTAGAGACAGCGTTCTTTGGCAAGATAGCAGCGTCTTCGGCCAATGTGACGCCCTAATCGAATAGTTGGTATCCTCAGCCATTTCTTTAACCAACTATTAACGGTTGTGCGAGAAAATGGTTCCTTGATATGTCAGTTTAGGACTGCCTTTGTTCGACTGAGATACTTCGACGGCATCTAACGAGCGTTCCATTCGATAGCGTAAACGTAATGTGGATAGCCATGCCAGAGGACTTCCTTCTCAATTCGTAATCCGTTTCACTCGGCCACGCGCCGCGACGGCGCATTGTCAGGCCGGATCATCGAGATGACGCGGCGGCGGCCCAATCGCTCGAAAGCGTAATCCATGCAGGCGCGGGCAGCTTCAGTGGCGAACCCTCGCCCCCAATATTTTCTATTGAAGTGATAGCCGACCTCCAGTTCTTCGATCCCGTCAACTTCCTGAATGACCAGCCCGCAATCGCCCACTAATTTCCGCTCGCTCCGCATGGTCGTCGCCCAGAGGCCGTGGCCGTATTATTCATAGCGCCTCTGGTTACGCTCGATCCATTCGCGCATCGCCTGACTATCGAGCGTGCGTGGAAAGAAGCGCATTGTTTCCGGGTCGCCCCAGATTTCGAGAAGGTCGTCGAGGTCATCCGACGTAATCTCGCGCAAGCTCAACCGTTCGGTCTCCAAAATTATCCCGCCCATCATCGGCTCCTCAATATGTCAGTTTAGTCTCGCCTTTGCTATAGTCATCGCCGGGCGCCCTACGACAAAGATCATTATCTAACTTCTGGCAAGAGAAATTCGATGGAAGTGTGGTGGACTAATGGTCTTTGAAAATTAACCGCAACCACGCAATTCAACGTAGGGGCAGACCTATGTGTCTGCCCCGGCCGGGAAGTGTGCGCACAAGCCGGGGCAACACATAGGTCTGCCCCTACGTTGTTGCAATTAACTCTCAAAGACCATTAGTCCGCCACACTTCTTCCGCAGGAGGAACCATGACATTGACAGGATTGCCGTCCGAATACGACAAATACGACGCGCTCGGCCTGGCCGAGTTGATTGCGAAGAAACAGATCACATCGGCCGAGCTGCTCGACGCCGTTCGCCAGCGCGTCGAGGCGATCAACCCAAAAATCAACGCCTTCAATCATCTCTTCTTCGACAATGCCGAAGAGCAGATCAAAAGCGGATTGGGACAGGGGCCGTTTCATGGCGTGCCGTTCGCATTGAAGGATTTGGGGCAATATTTGAAAGGCACGGTTACGTCGGCGGGGGGCAGGGTCTGGAAAGATCAGGTGGCCGATTACGACAGCACGCTCGTCACGCGGTACAAACTGGGGGGGCTGGTGATCTTCGGCAAGACCACGTCACCGGAACTGGGTCTAACGACGACCACCGAATCAGTTCTCTACGGCCAGACGCGCAACCCGTGGAACCTGGAACGGACTAGCGGAGGCTCGTCCGGCGGGGCGTCGTCCGTGGTCGCCAGTCGCATCCTGCCGATGGCGCACGCGAGTGACGGCGGCGGATCGATTCGCATCCCGGCTTCGTGCTGCGGTTTGTTCGGGCTGAAGCCGACGCGCGGGCGCGTCCCGATGGGGCCAGGACAATTCGAGGGGTGGAACGGATTGTCGGCGCACCATGCCGTAACGATCTCGGTGCGCGACAGCGCGGCGCTGCTGGATGTTTCGTCCGGCGTCGAACTCGGCTCCCCCTACTACCCTCCGCCTCAGAATCGCCCCTTTTTGCATGAGGTTGGCGCTGATCCCGGCAATTTGCGGATCGCCTTGATCGCTGATTCGCCCACAGGCACGCCGGTCGATCCCGAGTGCAAGCAGGCGGCGACGGAGGCGGCGAAGCTCTGCGAATACCTCGGACACATAGTCGATGAGGCGAAATGGCCAGTTGACGCCGCAACCTTGCGTGGCGCTTTCTTGCCCATCGTTAACGTCTCGGTCGCCAGGGCGTTGGACGACGCGGAAGCGCCGTTGGGCCGTCCTGTGACCGACAAAGACGTGGAACCAGTGACATGGGCTATGGCCCAGCAGGGGCGTAACATTAACAGCGTGGCCTATTCGCGCGCCATCGCTATGGTCCATCAAATCGGTTTTATAATGGCTAAATTCCAGCAGACTTACGACGTAATCATCAATCCGACGTTGGGCAAACCGCCCGCGCCGCTGGGCGTGTTGAGCCTGTCGCCGAAAGACATGCAGACATTCACGAAGGAGATCACCGAGTTCAGCCCGTTCACGGCGATTTACAACGTGACGGGGCAGCCTTCGATGTCCGCGCCGCTGCATTGGACGCCGGACGGTCTGCCGGTGGGCGTGATGTTCTCGGCGCGGTTCGGCGACGAGGCGACGTTGTTTCGCCTGGCCGCGCAACTGGAAAAGGCGAGACCTTGGGCGGAACAAAGGCCAAAAATCTGAATCAATGTTTGCTCGTAATGCTACAGGACCTGATCCATCACAAAGGATACGCGAACGCCTCCTTGCTTAAGGCCATTCGACGGCATGATCCGGCCGCTCAGGATCCGGAACTGCGGAATCTTCTCCATCACATCATCCTGGCCAACCGATTCTGGCTGCAATTAATTCTCGGACTTCCGTTCGCAGTCAAAGAGGAATCGCGAACGCCGGAGTCATTCGAAGCTGTCGCGGCGCAGTATCGGGAGACACATTCGCAGGAGGTGGAGTGGCTAACGCAGGTTCAGGAGCCTGAGTTGGCGCGCGTTTTGGAGACGCCGTTCATCCCTGATTTCAGCTGTTCGGTCGCTCAGGCGATGATGCAAGTCTGTCTGCACAGTCATGGTCACCGCGCCCAATGCGCAATCAGGCTCCGACTATTAGGCGGCGCTCCGCCGAATATGGATTTCATTCTTTGGCTGAAAGATCGCCCGTCTCCCGAATGGGAATAGGCAGGGCCACGAGTTAGCGGCTTTCCCCTCGTTGAAGGGGGACGATTTGAAAGAGGGGGTTATCCAATGAAATCTCTATTTAGCGTCGTATCTATGGCGGCGCTGCTTCTGGTCTCAGGCTGCGCGCTCATGTCTAAGCGCGCGCCTTATCCTGATCCTGACCGGCTTGTGAGCGTCGTTAAAGTTTCGCCTGCGGGAGAGGAGCCGGTCTTGGATACAGACTTCCTTGCATGGCGAAATCAAAGTAAAACTTTAGGACCGATTGCGGCGCACGTATTCCGGGCGCGCGTCCTATCAGGCGGGGCGGGGCCGGAACGAGTTCAATCCGAGTTAGTCTCTGCCGACTTTTTTCCCACACTGGGCGTCCAGCCGGCTTTAGGGCGCTTATTTCTTTCTCCAGACTGCAAACCTGGCGCCGATCATGTTGCGGTTCTCAGCTACAGTTTTTGGCTACGCAGATACGGCGCCGACCCGAGCCTGATCGGAAGAACAATAACGCTCGATCGCGAGCAATACGCCGTCGTCGGCGTTATGCCGGCCGACTTCCAGTTTCCAAAATATTGCGATGTGTGGACACCGCTGGCTTTTGATGATGGAGGGCTACGTTTTGAAGAGAAAGGCATGGAGCTGTACGTGATTGCGCGCTTGAAAACTGGCGTCACGTTGGAGCAAGCCCGGGCGGAGATGAGCGGTATTGCGCATAATCTCGAAACGGACTACCCGGCGACTAACACCGGTCGAGATATAAAGCTCACCGCTCTACGCGAGAGTCGCGTTCAAAAAGAAAAGGAAAATGTGTTGGAAATAAAAATTCACCGTCCGGCGAATCTTCCGGCTGAATCAGGAAAGGAAAAATGAGCGAACAATTCAAAGATCAGGTTGCAATCATCACCGGCGGCGCGTCGGGGATCGGGCTGGCGATAGCAAAGAAGCTGAGCGACGAGGGCGCGAGCGTTGCGATGGTCGATTTGAACCCGGCTGTGCTCCAGCCGGCAGTGAAATCGGTCGGGGGAAACGCGTTCGCCTCCGTCTGCGATGTGACGAACGAAGATCAGGTCAAATCCATGGCCGATCAGATCGCCGAACGGTTCGGGCGCATTGACATCCTGGTCAACAGCGCGGGCGTGACCGGCAAGACTAATATCAAAAGTCACGAAGTCGATCTCGGGGATTTCCGCTTCGTCTTCGAGGTCAACGTCGTCGGCTCATTTTTGACATCACGCGCGGTCTTGCCGCACATGCTCAAACGGAATTACGGGCGCATCCTGCATATCGCCTCGATCGCCGGCAAGGAGGGCAACGCGGGGATGCTGGCCTACTCGGCTTCGAAGGCGGCCGTGATGGGGATGGCGAAGGCGCAGGGCAAGGAGTACGCCGAGACCGGAATCACCGTCAACGCGCTTGCCCCCGCCGTGATTCGCACGGCGATGGTCGAAGCGTTGCCCGAGGAGCAGGTGAAATACATGACCGACAAGATTCCGATGAAGCGATGCGGGACGCTAGAAGAGATCGCGCATCTCTCGGCGTTCATTGTCTCGCCGGGCGCAAGTTTCACGACCGGATTCACCTTTGATATGACCGGGGGCAGGGCGACGTACTGAGAGGCCGTCCAGATGGGAAGCGTGAAGCAGTTTTTCTCGGATTTGTTCGCGATATTTTTCATGGGTATCGGGATCAGCACGACGCGGACGAAGCAAAAGAAGCTCGACCTGCGAAAGCTGGTCTCGAATGAAGGCAGTGGTTTTGGAGAAAGCCGCGGCGCCGGAGAAAGATGGATTTTGGTCAACCGCGCCGCGTCGAGCGTCGAATACAGAAACAGACAAGCCGTGAGGCTCGATTCACGTCCGGGCGCCGGTCTCGCATGGGTCGAAGGCTTGCGCTTCTCCGTCGGCAAGATCGATCTGAACATCGCCGCGGCGCCGCAGGACGTCGGCATAGCCTTTCACGTTCGGAACGAGAGGGAATTCGAGGCCATCTGTTTTCACGTCGGAAACGAGGCGCAAGACGAAGGCGAAAGTCAGCGTGTGATCGTCCGATACCTTTCAACCGGCGCGGATCGGAACGCGAATCACGAAGCGCAATTCGATCTGCCCTATAGCCAATCGGGCGAGTGGTTCAAAGTGAGAATAACGATATCCAAAGAAGTCACCGCCGTCTTCATCAGCGGCGGAAACATCCCAATTCTGAGCGTGAACGCTTCCGGGGGCGGCGAAGTATACGGTTCGGTCGGCCTGTGGATCGGCCCCGGTTCCTCCGCGCTTGTGGCTGATTTCAGAATCCATGAAGTCAGAGGCAATATCGAAAAACAGATCAGAAGCATAATGGGCAGGAATCCAGGGGGATAAGGCTCCAATTGCGCGAAAGCGCGCTACGGGAGAGAACGAAATGATTCGCAAAGCATTTTTGATGATTCTGAGACCGGGCAATCAGGGCGAATACGAGCGCCGCCACAACCCCATCTGGCCGGAGTTGCAGGAGACGTTGAGGCGACACGGCGCGCGCAACTACTCGATTTTCCTCGACCGCGAAACCGACAGGCTCTTCGCTTACGTCGAGATAGAATCGGAAGAGTTGTGGGCGAATATCGCGCAGACTGAGGTCTGCCGGCGATGGTGGGCGCATATGAGAGATTTGATGTTGACCAATGACGACAACAGTCCTGTGGCGATCAATCTCGACGAGGTTTTTCATCTCGACTGAGGGAATGGAATGAAAGAACTGCTGGCGGATTTTCTGGACCGCGCGCTTCATTATATTGACAGCCTCGACTCGCGGCGTGTCGCGCCGTCGGTTGAGGCTGTCGAGCGGCTCGCGCTCCTGGACGGACCTTTACCCGAACACCCGACCGATCCGCGAATCGTTCTGCGAATGATCGATGAGATCGGCTCGCCCGCCACGGTGGCGAGCGCCGGCGGCAGGTATTTCGGCTTCGTGACGGGCGGAACTCTCCCCGCGGCTCTGTCCGCGAATTTGATGGCCGGCGTTTGGGATCAGAACGCGGGCTATCGCGTTCAGTCGCCCGTGGCCGCCAGGGTCGAAGACGCTTGTCTCAAGTGGCTGCGTGAGGTGTTGGGGTTGCCCGCGGGGGCCGGCGGCGGTTTCGTGACCGGCGCGACGATGGCCAATTTCGCCGCTCTCGCAGCCGCGCGTCGCGCCGTGTTGCTGAAGGCGGGTTGGAACGTCGAAGAGGACGGCCTGATAGGCGCCCCGCCGCTCCGCGTCGTGGTCGGCGATGAAGTTCATGCGAGCGTACTCAAGGCCCTCTCGCTTCTCGGCCTCGGGAGAGCGCGAGTCGAGCGCGCGCCTGTTGACGCTCAGGGGCGTATGCTCGCGGACGCGCTGCCCAACCTTTCCGGCGCGACCATCGTATGTATTCAGGCGGGCAATGTGAACACGGGGGCGTTCGATCCCGCGAGAGAGGTTTGCGCGGCGGCCCGCGACGCGGGCGCGTGGGTACACGTTGACGGGGCTTTCGGATTGTGGGCGGCGGCAAGCCAGCGACTTGCCCATCTGACCGCAGGCGTCTTCGAAGCGGATTCCTGGGCCACCGACGCGCACAAGTGGCTCAACGCGCCTTACGACAGCGGGATCGTATTCGTGCGTGAGGCCGAACATCTGCGCGCGGCGATGACCGTCGGCGCGGCTTATCTGATCGCCGGAGCCGAACGCGAGCCGAGCCAATACACGCCCGACATGTCGCGGCGGGCGCGCGGCCTCGAGGTCTGGGCGGCGCTTCGCTCTTTGGGAAGAGAGGGGTTGGCCGATCTGATCGAGAGATGCTGCCGCCACGCGGCGCGCTTCGCCGAAGGGCTGCGCGACGCCGGATACGAAATACTGAACGACGTCGTACTCAACCAGGTATTGGTCTCTTTCGGCGATGACGCGACGACCCGGCGCGCCATCGAGGCGATTCAAACCGACGGAACCTGCTGGTGTGGGGGAACGGTGTGGCAAGGACGCGCGGCGATGCGCATCAGCGTTTCTTCGTGGGCGACGACCGAAGACGATGTGGAACGCAGTCTGAACGCGATTATTCGCATTGCGGCGATGAATCACTGATTCGGCTCGATGTAACTTTTCAATGCGACGATCTGTAATCATGAATATGAATCGAAGGATATTTCTGCAAAACAGCGCAATCGGATTGACCGGGTTGTTCGCCGTCTCATCGAAAGCCGGGTCAAATGCGGCGCGCATTCGATTGATTACGCGCGGCGATGACCTGGGTTGCGCGCGCAGCCTCAACCGCGCGATGAAGGAGTGCTACGAGAAGGGCATTCTCAAAAACTGCTCTGTCCTCGCCGCCACGCCTTACATCGAAGAGGCCGCCAGGATGTTGGCCAAGGCGAAAGGATTGTGCTTCGGCCTTCACTGCGACCTGACGTCCGAGTGGGACAACGTGCGTTGGAAGCCCGTGGCGTCGCCGGAGAAAGTCCCTTCGCTTATCGGCAAAGACGGTACGCTGCATCAAACGAACGAGGCCGTCTGGGCGAACGCCAAGGCGGACGAGGCTTTGATCGAATTGCAGACGCAACTCGACCGCGCCCGGCGTCTGGGCTTCGACATCAAATACGCCGATCTGCACATGGGCACGGTCCAACGCGTGCCCGGATTGGCCGAGAAGTTCGGCCCGTGGTGTCGCAGTCAGGGCATCATTGACACGCGCGGCGTCGGCGGACCTATTCCGAACCTGCCCAGCCCCTGGAACGTTCCGGGACGTAAGAGGGAGGGCGATTATGTCGAACAACTCATCACTGCGCTCAATTCGGCGCCCGACGGCGAATACCTTATCGTCAGCCATCCAGGCTACGACGACGCCGAGACGCGCAATCTCGGGCACGACGGCTATCCGGGTGATTCGGTCGCGCACAATCTCAACTGGGAGCGGCTGGCCTACACAGACTCTCGCGTCGTTCGCTTCATCAAAGAAAACGGCGTGCAGCCGATTCGATACGATGAAACGGAAGCCGCGCGTGAACAAGCAAAGCAATTTTCCCAAGCGAGTGAGAAAAAATGATGAAACCTGAAGAACTACGCGCAAAATATGGTGGAGTCGTCGCATTCCCGGTCACGCCGTTTCGCGACGACCTGTCGCTGGACATCGAAGGGCTGCGGCAAAACCTGACGCGGTTGATGAATCATACTGTCTGCGCTGTTGTCGCCGCGGGTGGCACAGGCGAGGTCTATTCGCTGACACAGGATGAACACGCGCAAGTTATCGAGACGACAGTCGAGGTCGTCAACGGCAAGACGCCGGTCATCGCCGGCGTAGGATTCAATCTGATGCTGGCGGTTGAAATGGCGAAGCGCTCCGCCGCCGCCGGGGCCGACGCAATCCTCGCTCTGCCGCCTTATTATCCGCAGGCTGATGAAGAGGGAATGATCGAATATTACCGCGCGATCGGCGACGCGAGCGATCTGGGGTTGCTGATCTACAGCCGAGATTGGGCCAATTTCTCGCCCGCGCAGGTCGAACGATTGGCGGCGAAGATTCCCACGCTGGTCGCATGGAAGGACGGGCAGGCCGATCTCCGCCGTCTTCAGATGATCATTGATCGAGTCGGAGACCGTCTGCATTGGATCGGCGGAGCGGGCGACGACATGGTTCCGGGTTACTATTCGATCGGCGTACGAACGTACACGTCGAGCATCGCCACGGTCGCGCCTAAATTATCGCTGGCGCTTCACGACGCGGCGGCCGAGGGACGCAGTGAAGAATTGTCGCGTTTGATGTCGGACTGCGTCGTCCCGCTATACGCCTTGCGCGCGCGGCGAAAAGGCTACGAAGTGTCGGCGATGAAGGTTATGATGGATATGGTGGGCTTACGCGGCGGTCCTGTGCGACCGCCGTTGCCAGATGTGCGGGCCGAAGAGCGTGAAGAGTTGCGTGCGATGCTGGAAAAATGGGAGCCGTTCCTGGATTGATTTCCTTGTATGCTACGTTCCGTGCGGTTAACAATTTCGCTGTTGATGCTCGGGTCTTCGCTGTCGATGTTCGGATCTGGCGCGCTTCCATCGCTGAACGCAGCCAACCAGACCGGCGCGGACCTTGCGCGGAGATTCAGCCAAACAGTCCGTCCCTTCGTGGCCTCGTATTGCGCGGGCTGCCATAGCGGCTCCACGCCCGCCGCCGGCCTCGATCTGCAACGCTTCCAGACAATGGAGTCAGTGATTGACGACTTCGCTCATTGGACGCTTGTACTCCGCAAGCTCACGGCGAAGGAGATGCCGCCACAGCCGATGAATCAGCCGCCGGAAGCCCTGCTCCGGCAGGTGATCGACTGGATTACGGCGTTGCGGAATAGCGAGGCGCGCAAGCGCGCCGGCGATCCCGGCCCCGTGTCGGCTCGGCGGCTCAGCAACGCCGAATACAACTACACCGTCCGCGATCTGACGGGAGTAGACCTCCGTCCGGCGCGCGAGTTTCCTGTAGACCCCGCCAACCAGGCCGGCTTCGATAACTCGGGCGAGTCGCTCACCGTCTCGCCTTCGTTGATGTCGAAGTACCTTGAAGCGGCCCGCCAGGTGGCCGATCATCTCGTCCTCAAACCAGACGGCTTTGCGTTTGCGCCTCATCCGATGCTGGTTGAGACCGACCGTGAAAAATACCCGATCCGACGGATCGTAGATTTTTACGACCGCCAACCGACTGACTTCGCCGATTATTTTGAAGCCGCCTGGCGCTATAAACACCGGAGCGCTTTGGGACGCCGGTTGATGACTCTCGCCGACATAGCCGCGCAATCCCAGGTATCTCCCCGATATCTCGCGATGATCTGGCAGGTTTTGGAACAGTCCAGGGAAGAAGTCGGCCCGCTAGTCAAGCTTCAGGCTATGTGGAGCGATCTGCAGGCTCCGAAGGGGAATCAACCTGATGCCGCCCGTGAAGGCTGCGTGCGGATGCGTGACTTCGTCGTCAAAATCCGCAGGCATACGGAAAAGCTGTTCACCGAGGTGGAAGCGCCGGGTTTCAACGCCAATTTTCAACCGATCGTAGTGTTCAGGCTCCGGCTACTCGCGGGTAACCGCCGTGATTTCGACGCTTCGGCGTTGCGGGTAGAAGGCGAGGCGCCGCCGCAGGGCTTCGTAGTGACCCGAGGCTCCACGTTCGGAAGGGAGGAAGCGGAGGAACTGAAGAGAGCCGTCGCCGAATATATTAAGGAGCGGCGGGAGGATCCGGACCTGGTGGTTCCTGCCGGAGAGCGCGCCCGCTACGAAGCCGCATTCGCGCGCTTCAGTTCGATATTCCCCACCGCTTTCTGTCTGCGGGAACGCGGACGGTTTTATCCCGTTACCTCGATGGACAAAGGACGCTTTCTCGGCGCAGGCTTCCACAACGTGATGGGATACTTCCGCGACGATTCGCCGCTCGTCCAACTCATCTTGGATGAAAACGGAAAGAAAGAACTCGATACGCTTTGGCAGGAGTTTGATTTCATCGCTGATTACACGGTTCGGACGTACTATCAGTTCATCTACAACGCGGGAGAGGGCGGGGGACTTCGCCGAAATATCTCGGACCGTCCCTCTGCGAACGAGTTCGCCTCTGAGGCCGCCATCTTTCGGCTGCGTGACCAGGTTCTAGCAAGGGTGTCGCCGGGAGCCGACCCTGCGATCCCCGATGTCGTCAAAGGCTATTTCGAACGCACGAACGCCCAAATCAGATGGGTGGAGCGCGCGCGGCTGGAAGCGGAGCCGCGACAGCTTGACTCCTTATTGAAGTTTGCGGCCAGCGCTTATCGCCGGCCTCTGGCGCTGGAGGAGCGCGACGATATCCTGGCTTATTACCGTGAGCTTCGTGAGACGAAAGGGCTGTCGCACGAAGAGGCCATGCGCGGATCGGTCGCCAGCATTCTGGCGTCGCCCGATTTTCTGTATCGCGTAGATTTGGTAGACGCCGGCCCTCGCGCGTCCGTCAAGTCTGCGAATCCATTCAGGGCTACGGGGGCCGCCGGGCGCCGTCCACTTTCCGGCTACGCTCTCGCGAGCCGGCTGAGTTACTTCCTCTGGTCCAGCATGCCCGATGAAGAGCTGCTATCCCACGCTAAGGCCGGCGACCTGAGCAAACCAACGACGCTAGCCGCGCAGCTTCGCCGAATGTTGAAAGACAATCGCGCGCGCGGGCTGGCAGTGGAATTTGGAGGCAATTGGCTGGACTTCCGCCGTTTTGAAAACCACAATGCGGTGGACCGCGGTCGGTTTCCCGTTTTTACGGACGAACTCCGCGAGGCAATGTTCGAGGAGCCGGTCCGATTCATGACCGACCTGATACAAAATGATCGTTCGGTTCTGGACCTTTTGTATGGCGACTACACGTTCGTGAATCGCGTTCTGGCCGAACACTACGGCATTCCGGCGGCGCCCGGGGCCGCTGACGGATGGTTCCTGGCGCCCGATGCGCGATCCTACGGCCGGGGCGGCCTGCTGCCGATGGCGGTGTTCCTGACCCAGAACGCGCCCGGTCTCAGGACCAGTCCGGTGAAACGTGGATATTGGGTCGCTCGACGCGTGCTTGGCGAGGTGATTCCGCCGCCGCCTCCCGTAGTTCCAGAATTGCCGCGCGACGAATCGAAGTCAGACATGCAGGTACGCGATCTGCTGGCCAAACACCGGGAAAACGCGGCCTGCGCTTCCTGTCATGCCCGTTTCGATTCCTTCGGCCTGGCGTTTGAAGGCTATGGCCCCGTAGGAGAGAGGCGAACCAAAGATCTAGCCGGGCGTCCCGTGGACGCCCAGGCGACGTTCCCGGGCGGGAGTCAGGGCGTCGGACTCGACGGCCTGCAAAACTATATTCGCGCCCGTCGAGAGAGGGATTTTCTGAACAATCTGTGCGAAAAGACGCTTGTGTACGCGCTTGGCCGCTCGCTGATGCTTTCTGATGAGCCTCTTCTCGAAGCGATGCGAGCGAAGCTGGCGTCGAGTGGGTACAAGATGTCTGCTATTATTGAAACTATTATTACCAGCCCGCAGTTCCTGAACACGCGAAGTAATGAATAAGAGAAGCGAAATGAGCGCAATTACCAACGAACTTTCTGATAAGGAGTGACGGATACAATGAACAAAAACAGAAATAAACATCGGGCCTTTATGCTATTGGCCATTCTAATTTGCGCATTGTTCACAGCGCCCACTCTGGTCAATGCCCAGGAAGCTGCGGCGAGGCAAAAATTGATCGGTCAGGTTCAGAGAGCGATCGATATTATCCGCGAAAACCATGTCGACCAACCTGATAGCGAAACACTGACAGCCTCGTCGCTTCAGGGCATGCTCAAAACGCTCGATCCTCATTCGGATTACCTGGATCGGAAGACCTTTCAGGAATTCACGGAAAAGCAGAATAGCGAGTATTACGGCATCGGCTCGTATGTTCGGACGATCAATAACTCCACTTATATTATTGAGCCTTTTAAGGACAGTCCTGCGTCCAGGGCTGGACTTCGCTACGGAGATCAAATTGTCGCCGTTGACGGCAAGGACACGTCGGCCTTTAGGTCTGATCAAGTAACTCCGTTATTGCTCGGCGCCCGGGGGACAAAGGTTGTGGTGACGGTGAAGCGCTTGGGAAACCCGGAACCGCTGACGACGACAATTACCCGCGACGGCATCTGGCGCCCCTCGATCCCAAATTATTACCTCATCAAACCGAACATCGGCTATATCGGTCTAACCCGTTCTTTCCAGTCCACGACCGACCAGGAGTTGCGGAAAGCAATGGCCGATTTACGCGAAATGGGCGCCGAAAGCTTTATCCTTGACCTCCGCGACAACACAGGCGGCTATCTGGAGCAGGCAATCCGCGTCGCCGACCAGTTTCTACAACGAGGCCAAACGATCGTCTCGGTGCGCGGGCGCGGCGGGCGCAGTAATGATCGAACCGCCGTCGCGGAGAATGGGGCGACGGAAAATTTCCCGCTCGTCGTGATGATCAACAAATTCTCGGCTTCCGCTTCAGAGATCGTCGCCGGCGCCATCCAGGATCATGACCGCGGGTTAATTGTGGGCGAAACGAGTTTCGGCAAAGGACTCGTCCAACAAATCTTCCCGCTTTTAAACGGCGGAGCGCTCTTTCTGACCATCGCTCATTATTACACCCCGAGCGGACGCTTGATTCAGCGCGATTATTCGAAGGGGTCGCTCTTCGAATATTACTCCAGGCGCGGGGCCGATGACGCTACGCAAAAGCCGTCAAATCCTCCCAGCGAGGTGAAAAAGACCGATCTCGGTCGGTCGGTATACAGCGGGGGCGGCATTGAACCTGACACCAAAGTCGACGGCCCCCCCGCGATTACTCCCGTACAAGGCCGTTTGTATCACGCCGTAGACCTCTTTGTGCACGAACTGGTCTCAGGCCAGGTTGAACAGTATCGACAGTTCAAGCTTGACGGCATCACGTACGACTACAAAATGAAGGGGAACGAGTACGTCATCAACGATGATTTGATGAAAAGATATCGCGACTACGCCGTCAATTTTTACAAGGCGAACCCGGGCTACTCCATCACGACGGCGATGATCGACGAAAACCTGGTCTGGCAGCGCAATCGGATACGGCAGGAGCTTTTACTGGCCGCATACGGCAGCGATAAATCGGCGCAAGGCATGGCCGATCTGGATACGCAATTACAACGCGCGGTTTCTGAAATGCCGAAGGCGGCGGATATCGTCATGCGATCCTGGCGTCGCAAACGATCTAATTCGTAAATAATTGGGACACCGGCGCAGTACCGCGCGCGTAAGCAATCGGCCGTCCGATATGTCAGCCGCTTGCTTACGCGCGCGGTACTGCGCCTGCCTTACGTGTTCTGATTTGCCAGAGAAGCGCCGACGTAGAACGGAGGTAACCAAGATGCCCAATCGAATAAATTCGTCTACCAATCGCGTCTCTCGCCGCGCGATCCTACGCGGCGCGGGATGCGCTATGGCGTTGCCGTGGCTCGAATCTTTCGCGGCCAAAGCGTCGACCGCAAGCTCCGAAGCGTTCCCGAAACGATTTGCCGTAGTCTTTCTCGGTTGCGGCGTTAACGAAGATCACTGGGGATCCGAAGGGGCTGGTCCGGAGATGAAGCTGAGCAAGTCGCTCTCGCCTCTCGAATCTTTGAAGGGCAAGATCAACGTGATCCACGGGCTTTTCAACAAGGGCGCTATGGGGTTGGGCATTCATCCTCCGCAGACCGGCGGCCTGCTTACGGGCGCGACGCTGACCAAAGGCGCCACGCTTCGTTCCGGCGTCTCTGTAGATCAAATGATCGCCAGCCGGGTTGGCCAGGAGACCCTGCAACCAAGCATGGTCCTGGCTTGCGAACAACCCATTACCGGATTTCACGAAAGCAACTACTCGATGGCCTACAGCTCGCACATATCCTGGGTGAGTCCGGACTCCCCGGTTCCAAACGAAATTTACCCTTCGTTGGCGTTCGACATGCTGTTCGAGAACCGCGGGAGCCTGCTCAATCTCAGCATCCTGGACCGTGTGAAGGGGCGCGCCGAACGTTTGAGCCGGAAAATCAGTACTGGCGACAACGCCAAACTGGATGAATTCATGACGAGCGTGCGCGAGGTGGAGAAGCGCGTCGAGGGCATGCGGAAGGCGAAGGAGAAAGCGGACGAACTGGCCCGACTGAAGAACCGCCCGGTGTGGAGCATGGAGCGGCCCGCCAACGGTTTGCCGGAAGACCTCCGCGAACACGCCAGGCTGATGTTGGACCTCATCGCGATCGCGTTTCAGACCGACAAGACGCGAGTCGCCACGCTGCTCGTCTCGCGCGACCTCTCGGCGATGTATTACCCCTTCCTTGAGGTCGGACAGGCGCATCACAGCGCTTCTCACTCCAACAACAACGACGAATACGAGCGGATCACTCGCTGGCACATTAGCCAGTTCGCGTACCTGGCGTCGAAGCTCGATTCCATGCAGGAAGGCGACGGCACGGTGTTGGACAACTCCTGCCTGATGTTCCTGTCCAACCTGTGGATCGGCAGAACGCACGACAACTCGCGGTTGCCAATCGCGCTCGCCGGCGGACTCGGCGGCGCGCTCAAGACGGGCCGCACGCTGGATTATGTTAAGGCCGGCGACGAGAATCGAAAGGTGTGCAGCCTTTACCTCTCGCTTATGGACCGCATGGGTATCAAATTGGATCGATTCGGGGACGCGGACACCCACCTTGAAGGCCTGTAATCAGTACCGCGAGCGGTACTGATTACAGGCGTAGTCGACCTATATCAATCGTTTCAGAACCGCCCTGACTTACTGCATCTTTTTTTCTCCCCGTCCTCGGCGATCAAAAAGGGCATCGATCTCATTTTCTCTTTTCTTTCAGAGCCTTCGACCTGGTCTTCCTCTCCTCCTTCAAATCCTTTCTCTCCTCCTTCAGATCTTTCCTGTCCTCTTTTCTTCCCTCCTTCAAATCATTGAACTCCTCTTTCCTTCGCTCCTTTTCGTCTTTCAAATCCTCTTTTCTTTCCTCCTTCAAATCCTTCCTTTCCTCCTTCAAATCGTTGAACTCCTCTTTTCTTCGCTCCTTTTCGTCTTTCAAATCCGCTTTCTCTATTTCTTTTCTTTCTTTGCGTTCCGCCTTCGATTCGTTTCTCCCGACCTTGCGGCCTTGCGCAGGAGCCGAAGCGGTGAGCGATAATACGATCGCGCCAGCCACCGACAGGTTGATCAAAAGCGCCGTTGGAGTAAGGTGTCTCAATCCGATCATTCTGACCTCCATTGTTTTTGATTGATGCGCCCACGATTGAGGCGCTAAGGGAGTAAAGCGCCGGACGCCGGCTTAGATCCTACCTGCGCTTTTCCTTCAAGTCGAGAAACTTTTCAATCGCCGCGCAGATCGCCATCTCAGTACCGCGAGCGTTAGCGAGCGTGACTCAATCAATAAGTCACGCTCGCTAACGCTCGCGGTACTGATTCGGGCACAGCCGGCCTATATCAGTCGTTACGGAGGGATAAAGAGACGGAGCGAGAGAAGAACGGAGTGATAAAGAGACGGAGCGGCCAATTATCGCTCCGTCTCTCTGTCTCTCTGTCCCTCTGTTACAATTTCTTTTCGGACCTCTCTTCTATCCCTGTCCGCGGCAGGTTCGTCAGCAATCTCGACCTTATCCTCGACCAGCAGCAGGTATGCGATCACCCCGCCGACCAGTATTACTCCGCACAATCCCAGCGCGAGCGCGAACGACCCGGTTATGTGGGCGATGAATCCGGTCAACAGCGGGGCCAGGATCGCGCCGATGTTTCCGCCGGTATTCTGAATGCCGGAGACTGTGGCGACGATCTCCTTTGAACTGACGGCCTGCGTCAGCGCCCAGGTGTTCGGCGACGTGATGCCAAGGCCGCTCAGACTGATCGTCAGCAGCCAGATGGCGGTCATATTGTCTTCGACCATCCCTGCGGGCACGATCAGGCAGCCGACCAGCAATCCGGTTGCGATGAAGATTTTGCGAACCTTCTTTTCATCATATCCGCGTCGCACCAGCCAATCGCTCAGCGCTCCCGAAATCAGGATGATTACGGACATAGCCAGGTAGGGCATGGCGCTGAAGACACCCATCTCTTCCTTGCTGACATTGCGCTCCGTCACCAGGTAGCTCGGCAACCACGCCTGGAAAACGTTCCAGACGTAATTGTAAGCGAAGAAGCCCAGGAAGATGCCAAGGGCGCCGCGGGTTTTGAGCAGCAGCAGGCTC
>Ga0207428_10001788_pt1 | contig 22018 bp, 17 predicted proteins | sample RhiMethybrSRZTD1_FD_187600 | JGI IMG/M metagenome (GOLD analysis project Ga0207428, IMG submission 187600) | Populus rhizosphere microbial communities from Tennessee, USA - Rhizosphere MetaG P. TD hybrid SRZTD1 (SPAdes) (version 3) | ecosystem: Host-associated > Plants > Roots > Rhizosphere >...
CGTGCCGAAGTCCCCGGGTGCTGAACCCCATTGTCCGAATGAATCCAGGAGCGTGAGCGTCTTGCGATCGAAGACCATCACGCGCGCCTGGCTGCGGTTGCCGACATAGAGGAACCGCTGGGCGGGATCCGCTGAGAACGCCGTGCTCGCCGCCGTCGTGCCGTTGCCGCATTCGGGGGCCTTGCATTCACGGCCGATGAACACCTGGTCCACGTACTTCCCGTCGAGCGTGAACACCTGCACCCGCTTGCCACCGCGGTCCGAGACGTAGACCATGCCGTCGTTCGACACGCGGGCCGCGTGCACGGGCTGCACGAACTGCGGCGCGCCCTTCGGATCCGCGTCAGGAGGCGCCGGATTGGGTGCCGCATCGGTGGGAGCGTTGCCAAACGCGCCCCACATCCGTTTGAACTTGCCGGTGTCCGCATCGAAGACGATGACGCGCCGGTTGCCGTAACCGTCGGCGACGATCAGTTCATTCGTCTTCGGGTACACGAATGTGTCGGCAGGCTGATTGAGGTTTTCAGTGTCTGCATTTCCCTTGCTCTGACCGGCATGGCCGATCTGCATGACGAACTTGCCGGCCTTCGTGAACTTCAGGATCTGATGGTCCTTGTTGCCATTGCCGCCGATCCAGACGAACCCTTTCGGGTCGATGTAGACGCCATGCTCGGAGTTGGGCCACTCGTATCCCTGGCCGGGTCCGCCCCAGGCCTGGATGAAGTGTCCCGCTGCATCGAATTCGAGGAGTGGAGGCGCAGCCCGCCCCTTCTCCTCCGCGCTCAACGTTGCGGGACGCTGCAGGACCCACACGTGATCCTGCGCGTCGATCGCGACGCTCGCCACTTGTCCGAACTGCCAGTTGTTCGGGATCGTCGGCCACGCCGGGTCGACCTTGAAATGCGGCGTCTCAGAGCCTGGCTTGCCCTGGCCCATGACGACCGCCGCCACCATCAACATCCCCGCGATCGCCGTCATGACTTGCTTCATGGCAGCGCATTGTGCCACGCCACGAAGATCAGGGCCACTGCGGTTCGAATGCGCGGCGGGAGGTGAGAGAATGCTGTCCGTGGAATGCCCGCGCTGCGGTGCCGCGATGCAGCAGGAGACCTTCGATGGTCACCTCGATCGGTCGGTGGTCATCGACATCTGTCACGCCTGTCAGTGTTTCTGGTTCGATGCGCGCGAGAGTACGTCGCTCACGCCTGGATCGACGCTGGCGCTCTTCCGCGTCATCGGCGAGAAGTTGATGAGGCCTCAGCACAGCAACGCCGAGCTCGCGAAGTGTCCACGATGCAAAGGCCGGCTGCGACGGACGCAAGACATGCAGCGTTCGACGCGATTCGAGTACTTGAATTGCCCGAATGGTCACGGGCGCCTGATCAGCTTTTTCGACTTCCTCCGCGAAAAGGACTTCATCCGTCCACTGACGCCGCACCAGATCGCCCAACTCCGGGAGAATGTCGGTTCCGTGAACTGCGCGAACTGCGGTGGGCCGGTAGACTTGGCCAAGGGGGCGGCCTGCTCGCATTGTGGAACCGCGCTCTCGATGCTCGACATGAAGCAGGCGGAGAAGCTGGTCGCGCAGCTGCAGAAGGCCGAGCTGCGTGCCAATCAGCCCGTCGATCCGTCGTTGCCGATCGAGCTGTTGCGGGCACGCCGCGAGACCGAACGCGCATTTGCGGGCATTCACGACGACGACCTCTGGTTCAAGGATGTGGCGTCGACCGACTTGCTCGGTGCCAGCCTCACCGCGGTGGCCAGGTGGTTGAAGAAACACGCATGAATATCGGCCGGGAACCCCTGGCGACCTGCCTCGTATTCATCAGATAGCGTACGAAGGGAGCTGAACGCGAATGGGAATCATGGACTTCATCAAGGGCGAGCTGCTCGAGGTTATCGAATGGACCGACGACTCGCGAGACACGCTCTCGTATCAGTTTCCCGATGAAGACAAGGCCATCAAGAATGGCGCTCAGCTCATCGTGCGTGAGTCGCAGGTGGCGCAGTTCGTCTACCTCGGTGAGTTCGGCGACACGTTCAAGCCCGGGAAGCACACGCTCACCACCGACAACATTCCCGTCCTCACCAAGCTGAAGTCGTGGCCGTTTGGCTTCAACTCGCCATTCAAGGCGGATGTCTACTTCGTCACGACGCGCCTCTTCACCGGCAACAAGTGGGGCACGTCCAACCCGGTGATGCTGCGCGACAACGACTTCGGCATCGTCCGCGTACGCGCGTTCGGCACCTACGATTTCAAGGTCGTTGAACCCAAGACGTTTCTCAAAGAGGTCGCTGGCTCCGACCACAACTTCAGGCTGGATGAATTCAGCGACACGATGCGCTCGCGTATCGTCAGCATCTTCACCGACGCGATCGCGAGCGCGAAGATTCCGGTGCTGGACGTGGCGTCGCGCTACACCGAGCTCGGTGAAGCGCTGCTGCCGCTGATCAACCCGGCCATCACGACGAAGTACGGGATCGAAATCGGAAGCTTCATCGTCGAGAACGTGTCCGTTCCACCGGAAGTGGAGCAGGCGATCGACAAGCGGTCGAGCATGGCGGCGGTCGGGAACCTCAACGACTTCGTAAAGTATCAGATGGCCAAGGGCTTCGAGAGCGGGGGAGGTCCCGGTGCCGGCGGTACGGCAGCGGAGTTGGCGGTGGGCTTTGGCCTGGCGCAGCAGATGATCAAGGACGGGTTCATGAGCGGTCACGCAACGCCGACCGTTGCCGTGGCGAGTCAACCGGCGCAGCCGGCTGGTCTGCCCGACCTCTTGAGCCCGGCTGAAGCGGCACAGGCGCTCGGCGTCACCGAGGCCGATGTCATGACCGTCCTTGAATCCGGCGAGTTGAAAGGCCGGAAAATCGGCTCTACCTGGCGCATCCCGCGCGCGGCGATCACGAGCTACATGTCTTGACGGGGCAAATCGCTGCACTCGAAAAATACGAGTGCCCCGCTTGCGGTGCGCAGGCGGAGTGGAATCCCACGACGCAGAAGCTCGTGTGCCCGTTCTGCGGGACCGAGTCGCCGTACAAGATCGATCGCGAGCAGGGCAAGGTCGTCGAGCTCGATCTCGTCAAGGCGCTGCGCGAGTTGCCGGAGGAAGAACGCGGCTGGCAGACCGAGCGTCGAAGTGTCCAGTGCCAGTCGTGCCGTGCCGTGATGGTGTTCGACCCCTCGAGGGTCGGGCAGAACTGCGAGTTTTGCGGATCACCCGCGCTCGTCGATTACCAGGAGATTCGATCGCCAATCCGTCCGCAAGGCGTCCTGCCATTTCGCATCGACGCACATCGCGTTCGCGACGACATCCGGCGATGGTGGAGGAGCCGATGGTTTGCGCCGGGGAAGCTGGCGTTCGCCTCGCTGGTCGACACGGTCAAAAGCCTCTACATCCCTTATTGGACCTTCGACGCGCAGGTCCATTGCCCATGGACGGCGGAGGCTGGCCACTACTACTACGTCGACGTCCCGGGCGTTGATAACCGTGGACGCCCCGTGATGCGGCGCGAACGTCGCGTTCGCTGGGAACCTGCCTCGGGTGTCGTGGACACGTTCTTCGATGACGAGGCGGTGCCCGGAACGCAAGGCGTGCCACTCGACCTGTTACGAAAGGTGGAGCCGTTCCCGACGAAGGAAGTTGTCTCTTACGACACCGCGTTCCTGTCGGGTCACGTGGTCGAGCACTATCAGGTCGTGCTGCTCGACGCTGCGCAGCGATCGGTCGAGCAGATGCAAGCCAAGCTCACCATGCTCTGCAGCCAGCAGATCCCCGGTGATACACATCGCAATCTACAGATCTACCCCGAGTTTTCGGGCCGGACGTTCAAGCACGTCCTTGTGCCAGTGTGGCTGCTGAAGTACGACTTCGGCGCGAAGCCCTATCAAGTGATTGTCAATGGCTACACCGGCGCGATCGCGGGCCGCCATCCGTTGAGTTTCTGGAAAATCGCATTCCTCGTGCTGGTCGCGCTGCTCGTTGGCCTCATCTGGATCTGGCTCAACTCGCAGTCCTGAAGCGTAGAATGCGCGCGTGCCACTCGACACGATCGGGTCGAGTACTGGCGTGCAGCAACCTGCCAGGTGCTCGAACTGTGACGCACAGCTCGATGGGCCCTATTGTTCACGATGCGGGCAGAAATCGGTCAACCCGCACATCCCATTCAATCAGTTCATCTCTGAGGTGATCGACGACGCGCTGAGCCTCGATACGCGGCTCGTGCGCACGCTGCGCCCTCTGATGTTCCGGCCCGGCCTGGTGACGCGTGACTATCTGCTCGGGCGACGCGTCGCGCATGTCCCGCCGCTGAGGGCGTACCTCATCTCCGCGCTGATCTTTTTCGGTTTGTTCTCGATCTTCCCGAATCGCGCGCGAGTCGAGGTATTCACGACGGGAGAGACCAGGGCCGTCAGCACGGGGTCGCGGATGTCGTTCGAGTTCCCAGCGCATTCGCCGATCAACGATGTGCGCTACCAGGAACTGGTGGCGAGGGCGAAGGCGAATCCCGATGACTTCGTGCGAGCGGCGGGCGCCGCCGTGCCGCGCGTTTTTTTCCTCTTCCTGCCAATCTTCGCGGGGCTGCTGAAACTGTTCTACCGACGGCAGGGCTACTACCTCGATCACTTTGTGTTCTCGCTCTACTACCACGCCTTCGTGTTCGTACTGTTCTCCTTGCTGTTCCTCGTGAGCCGCACGGATCCGTGGCTTCCAGGCTTCGTGAGAGCCGTCGTCGGTACAGGGTTTCTTGTATGGCTGGTCGCGTATCTGCCTGTCGCATTGCGTCGCGTATACGGCGGCTCGAATCTGCGCACGGCGTTCAAGCTGATGGGGCTCGCGGTGACCTATCTCGCGGCCTTCATCCTCGTGGGCATCCCGCTTGTGATGTTCATCGGCCTGTCGACGTTCTGAGCGCGACTCTGCGCGCCTGGCAGGGGATGGGGTACGCTGATCATCATGAGTCCGAGCGGTCGCGCAACTGCCGACCAGGCCGGGTTGCTGACGCGCCTGCGCGACACGGTCGAGTTACTCGAAGCCATTGCTGCCGATCGATCGGTCCTCTCCGGCGTGCCGGACGAGGAACGAAAGCGGCTGCTGCAGGCAGTGGCAAGCGTGTATAGCCCCGATCGCGTCGAGCGGCGGCGGATGTCGAAAGTCGTCGCGCGGGAGCGCAAGGCAGCGCGCGTGCGTGGCGATCAGGGCGTGCTGCAGGAGACCGGTATCCGCACGCTTCGGCGCAAGCCGGTCTTTCACACACCCAACGTCTTCCCGACGCGGTCGGTTGCAGATGGCTTCGTCGCACATGACGTTCATAACAGTCACGAAGGGGACGACCGATCCCGGATCCCGGATCCCGGACCCCGGATCCGGAGTCCCGAAAGCCATGAACAGCAGCACTGTTACGTCTGCAAAGAGAAATACACGGCCATCCACCATTTCTACGATCAGCTGTGCCCGTCGTGCGCGGCGCTGAACTTCGCGAAGCGCACGGAGCGGGCCGATCTGCGAAGTCGCGTGGCGTTGCTGACCGGCGGCCGCGTCAAGATCGGCTACCAGGCGGGACTGAAGCTGCTTCGATCGGGTGCGCGTCTCCTCGTCACGACACGCTTTCCGCGCGATGCCGCGAGGCGCTACTCGAGCGAGCCCGACTTCGCCGAGTGGGGAGATCGACTGGAGATCTTCGGTCTCGACCTGCGTCACACGCCAAGCGTCGAGGCGTTCTGCCGCGAGTTGCTCGATACACGCGACCGCCTGGATTTCATCATCAACAATGCCTGTCAGACCGTGCGCCGGCCGCCTGACTTTTACGCGCACATGATGGCGGGTGAGACAGCGGCGTTGAGTCAGATGCCGGAGCACGTGCGCCGGCTCGTCGGCCGTTATGAAGGACTGCGGGGATATCATTTGCTGGCCGGGCCGAACGAGCCGGGACTCGGGATTCGGGACTCGGGACTCGAAGGGCTGACCCCTAAACCGGGGTCTTCGGGTCCCGAGCCCAGCGCCACGAGTCCCGAGACGCTTGCCTACGGTCTCACTCACGCCGCGGAGCTCTCGCAGGTGGCCCTGCTGCCGGAGGAGCTGACGGCGCAGAAGGGTCTGTTCCCCGAGGGGCGGCTCGATCAGGATCTGCAGCAAGTGGATCTGCGTGGCCGCAACTCGTGGCGGCTGCTGCTCGCGGAAGTCTCGACAGTCGAGTTGCTCGAAGTGCAGCTGGTGAACGCCGTCGCGCCATTCATCTTCAATGCGCGCCTCAAGCCGCTGATGGCGCGCACGCTCGAGCGCGACAAGCACATCGTCAATGTGTCTGCCGTCGAAGGGCAGTTCTATCGCAACTTCAAGACGACCCGTCATCCCCACACCAACATGGCGAAGGCGGCGCTGAACATGATGACGCGCACGGCGGCGGCCGACTATCACCAGGACGGCATTCACATGAACAGTGTCGACACCGGGTGGGTCACCGACGAAGATCCCGTTGAAATTGCCACTCGAAAAAGAGCGGAGCAGCGGTTTCACCCGCCGCTCGACATCGTCGACGGCGCCGCCCGCATCGTCGACCCCATCATCAACGGCTTCAATACCGGCGCCCACATGTGGGGGCAATTCCTCAAGGACTACAAGCCGGTAGACTGGTGATAAATGGGGTCGGGAGTCATTTGATGTGGACACTCACCGTTTGACGACTGTCCTGATCAAATGACTCCCGACCCCTTAGACATAAAATAGTAAGGATATGAACACCATCAATTTCACACGCGGGGTCCCCGCCAACGAATCGTTCCCGACCGCCGAACTGATTGACGCCGCAACGGCTGTCTTCAAGTCGCACGGGAATCAGATGCTTCAGTACGGACCGTCGCGCGGCTTCGAGCCGCTGCGGCAGTGGCTCGCCGAATGGCAGGGCGTCGACGCCGATCGCGTCATCACCTCGAACGGTTCGCTGCAACTGATCGAATTCCTGTGCCTGCACATGATCAAGCCGGGCGATCTCGTCTTCACCGAGTCGCCGAGCTACGACCGCACTATCGGTTTGCTTCGCCGCCATGGTGCTCGCGTCGTGGGGATTCAGATGGAACCGGATGGTCCCGACATCGACGCGCTCGAGAGTTCGCTGAAGAAGGCCGTCCCGAAGTTCTTCTATCTCATCCCCGACTTCCAGAACCCTGCGGGCGCGACGTGCTCGGGCCTCAAGCGTCGTCAGATCGTCGAGCTGGCCGCGAAGTACAACCTGCTGCTCGTCGAGGACGCGCCGTACCGAATGCTGCGGTATCGCGGGACGGAGGAGCCGACGCTGTACGAATTGGCTCCTGATCGCACGCTGCATATGAGTTCCTTCACCAAGCTCATCGCCCCCGGCGTGCGCTGCGGTTTCATGCTGGGCGACGCGGCGGTCCTCGGCAAGCTGGCGAAGGTTGCGGAGGACACCTACATTTCGCCTGGATACGTGGCGCAGGCGATTACGTCCGAATGGTGCCGGCGCGGGCTGCTCCCGCCGCAGATCGAGCGGCTCAAGAAGCTGTACGCGCCGCGTCTGGATGCGTGCCTTGACGGCATCGAGAAGTACATGCCGGAGGCGAAGGCGACCAAGCCCGATGGCGGCTTCTTCATCTCGCTCATGCTGCCCGAAGGCGTCAGCACGACGGCCGTTCGAACGCAGGCGGCGACCAAGGGGCTCAATCTGGCCGACGGTCTTGCGTTTTTCCCCGAAGGCGGCGGCGAGCGCTTCATCCGCCTGCCGTTCTGCGCCCTCTCGCCAGAGGAAATCGACGAGGGCGTGAAGAGACTTTCGGAGGCGGTGCGTGAAACGCAGGTTGCGCCGGCTGCGCGCTAGCTGACAGCACGTTGAAACGTGTCGACACCGAAATCCCGACTCCCAATGCACCCGGTGCTTGGGAGTTGGAGGTTGGGAGTTGGAAATTGGCAGGACCGAGTCCGAGATTAGCTAGCGTGCATCTGGCAATGCAAAAGCAATCACGGTCCCGCCCGACGCGACGACGACGTACTGTTTGCCGTTGTGCATGAACGACATCGGACCGGCTCGCAGACCGGCTCCGGTCTGCAGGCGCCATAGATTCTTGCCGCTCGCCGCGTCGAACGCCATGACGTTGCCGTCCTCTTCACCGGCGAACACGAGACCTGATGCTGTGCTCAACGTACCGCCGAACGACGGCTTCGGGTACTTGAATTCCCAACGCACCAGCCCGGAGACAGGATCGATCGCACGCAAGGCGCCGAAGCCGGGCTCCCCTGGAATGTTTTCGACCGCACCGCCCCAGTACAAGTGACCCGGTAGGAATTCCTGTGGGAAGGCATAGAACTTCGCGCATACCTCGCGCGTCGTGACGTAGAACAATCCCGTGGTCGGATTGAAGGAAGGCGACATCCAGTTGGTGCCGCCGCCGACGTCGGGACACGTGACTGTCCCCTCGGTGCCGATCTTGTTGGCTTCGAGCAGGATTGGTTTCCCGTCCTGTCCGACTTCCTGCGCCCAGGTCGTTTTGACAAAGGGTCGCGCGCGAAGGAGTGCGCCGTTGGTCCGATCCAACGTGTAGAAGAAGCCGTTCCGATTCGCCGTCATCAGCACCTTGCGCGGTGCTCCGTTGATCGTCAGGTCGGCGAGGATGGGCACCTGCACCGCGTCCCAGTCATGTACGTCGTGCGGCGTGAATTGATAGTGCCAGCGCAGCGTACCGGTGTCGACGTCGAGCGCGACGACTGAATCCGTATACAGATTGTCGCCGGGACGAGCGTCGCCGAAAGAGTCGGGAGAGGGATTTCCGGTTCCCCAGTACACGAGATTGAGAGACGGATCGTAGGCGCCGGTCACCCACGTCGAGCCGCCGCCGCGTCGCCATCCATCGCCCTGCCAGGTATTGGCACCCGGTTGTCCAGATTCGGGTACCGTCCAGAATCGCCAGGCCTTCCTTCCCGTGTTCGCGTCGAACGCGTCGATAAACCCCCGGATGCCGTACTCAGCGCCAGCGATCCCGACGATGACCTTGTCCTTGACGATGAGCGGCGCGACAGTGGCCGTGTAGCTCTTCGTGTGATCGTCGATCTCGACGTCGAACAGGACGTTGCCAGTCCTGGCATCGAGCGCCACCAGGTGCGCGTCGAGCGTTGTCATGTAGAGGCGATCGCCGCGGATGGCAAAGCCACGGTTGACGCGCCCACAGCAGATGTTCAGCCCCTCGGGCAACTGCCGCCGGTAGCGCCAGATCTGACGACCCGTTCGCGCGTCGAGAGCCCAGGCATAGTTGTCAGGGCCGGTGAGGTACATGATGCCGTCGACGACGAGCGGTGTTGCCTCGAGCCGGCCCGCGACACCGGTCTGGAACATCCACTGCACCGCAAGCCTTCCGACGTTGGCAGGAGTGATCTGCGTCAAGGGACTGTGACGCTGAGCACTGTCGTTGCCGGAGTACTGTGCCCATTGGTTCCCGTCTGGCCCTTGCTGGGCCAGAACCCCGGTGACGGCGACGCCGATAGCGCACGCGACAACGAGGAGGAACAGAGCGTGACGCGCAACAGTTCGTTTCATGGCTGCAATGACCTGAGATAGCGAATCAGATCGTCGAGCTCGGCATCGCTCAACCGATCGGGACCGTAGTCGGGCATCAACGAACGCGGCTCCCGGATGACCTCTCGAAGCTCACTGTGATCGAACGACAGCAGTCTCTCGTTCGTGTCCATGATCTGAATCGAGAACGGGTCTTCGTTCTTGCGCACACCACGCGTGCGGCGTCCGTCGCGCGCGACGACGGTGACGGGCCAGTAGCCGTCGGTAAAAGAGCGGCCCGGCGTGCGGATCTCGTCGATCAATGCCGTCCGTGATCGCGTCACGCCGATCCGCGAGAGATCCGGGCCGAGCCGGCCTCCGCGGCCATGAACCATGTGGCATTGGCTGCATGTGGACTTGCCAAAGAACAGCGTCTCGCCGTTCTGGGCGTTGCCCCGTTTGTCTTCGTCAGATGCCGGCCCGCTCAGCGTTCGCAGGTACGCAATGACCGCCCAGACCTGATCCGCGGTCGCGTCGGAGAATTGCGCGCCTGGCATGTCCGTTCCTGGAATGCCCTGCATGATGGTTCGGAACAGCTGCGCATCGGTGCCGCCGCGCGAGTATTGACCGGTCGTGAGATCGGGGCCGCGCAGTCCTTTTGCATTGAGCCCGTGGCAGCTCGCGCATGAGGACCTGAAGAGCTGTAGGCCCTGACCGATCGCCTGTGCGTTTCCCTGCAGGGGGTTAGTGGCAGCAGCCTGTTGTGCACGAGGCGAGCTGGCAGCGAGAACGATCCCGAACGTTAATGTCCACCAGGCCAGAGTGCGCATGACTGCCTCTCTGTTGCCAACACGAGTGCACTGTGGAGAGCCGGAAGGATATCACTGAGTCGGGCAAGGCGGGTCCTCAGACCCGCCTCTACCTGACCGTGACGTGGCCTAACGTGCGGCGGGAGCTGTCGTCGTCGGCATGGCGAAGATGAACCGGTCGCCGTCCTTGCTGACGTTCTTCCACTGCATCGGATTACCGGGCAGCGGGCCGGGCAGGCTGAACAGGAGGCGAGGTTCCCCAGCCTTGAACGTCGGAGTCGTTGTGACCTCCACGGCCATCACTTCCCAATTGCGGGTCATGAAATAGAGTTCCTTCCCGTCCTGTCGCCACGTAATCATGCCGATGGAGCCATCCAACGACACTCGTACTGCGTCGCCTGGGCCAGGCGCCTCGGGCCTGCTGGCATCGAACGGGCGCACATACACCTCGCCGCGGTCCACGTTTTCTTCATTCGAGAGGTAAGCCAGGTAACGATTGTCGGGAGAGAAGCGTCCCTGCCCGGCGTCGTAGTCCTCGCGCAGCCAGTCGATCTCTTTCCGCTCCAGGCCCTTCTTGTTGTCTCCAATTGGCACGACGACAATGACGCCGGTGAAGAACGTCAGGAACTTTCCGTCGGGTGACCAGTCAGTGAGGACCATTCCCGCTCCTGGGGTGTACTGGAACAGGAGTTCGGGTTCACCGGTTCCATCGGCGGCTTTCCGGTAGATGCCGGAGAAGCCGTCCTTGGTCGACACATAGGCCACCTGCTTGCCATCGGGAGACCAGATCGGCGCGTTTTGTGGAAAGACGTCGTCGGTAATCGGCGTGCCCTTGCCGCTGGCGAGATCGATCGTCCAGATGTCGACGTCGCCGCTCTGCGGATCGTTTCGCATGACAACGGCGCGCGTTCCGTCGGGAGAGAGGTTCGGCTGGTTGTAGAAGCCAGGTTGACCAACCGTGCTGACGACTTTGCCCTGCCGGTCGTAGATCGTCAGCTGTCGCAGCTGCGGGCGAGGAACAGCGATCACGAATCGCTCGCCGTCGCGACTGACGCTGGCATTTCCGGGCCCGATAGCGGCGACGATGTCAGCGGGCGGACGGAATAGCAACGTCGGCTTGCCGAACGTTGCCGTCGAACCGCTGCCCACCTCCACTGCCATGATCGCGCGGTCGGCTGCCAGGTAATAGAGTTCTTTGCCGTCGCGCCGCCAGAACACCATGCCAGTGCCACCCTGATCGGAGATCTGTACTGGAGTCGCGGGCGTGGTGGCAGCCGGGTCAAATCGAATTGCGTAGACGTCGAAGCGCCCGGCCTCATTGGACGTAAACGTCATGAAGCGGTTGTCTGGTGACAGGCGCGGTCCCTGCAATTGCGATTTGCTGTGCAGGACCTCGATCGGTTTGCGCTCTCCCTGCGCGTTCAGCGGCAGCGCGTACAAACCACCTCCGGAAAGATCGGTGGAGAAGTACGTGAGATGACCTCCATCTTGAGACCAGTCGGTGAGCGTCATCGGCGCGGAGTTCTTGAACAGGAGTTCTTCAGTGCCCTGGCCGCTCGACGCCTTGCGATAGAGACCAAAATAGCCGTCGCGCAACGCGACGTAAGCGACCTGGCTGCCGTCCGGCGACCATGCCGGCGAATTGGCGCCCTCGCGCGATTTGCTGGACGTGATCTGAATGCCCTTGGCGGTGGCGACGTCGATGATCCAGAGGTCATTCGTCTCTTTATCCAGGTCCGGTTTGATCACCGCCATGCGTTTCGCGTCCGGTGAAAAAACAGGCTGGTTGTAGAGGTCGCGTGGTCCGACGACACCGACGGTCTGACCCTGCCTGTCGAACAGCGTCAGCTGGCGAGACTGGGTCTCCATGATTTGCGAGATGATGCGAGCTCGCTCGACGGGATCGCGCGGAAGCTGAGCCTGGCTGCTGAGCGGCGCCAGCAGCAGGGCTGCGACGGTGAGTGAACTCAACAATTTTGCGGACATGCCGACACCACCTTCCCGTCAGGCAAGTTCAGGGTGCGCAAGAGTCCGGCGTTAGACCCGTCCCGAGCACGGCTGACCTCGGCCGTCACGATCTTGCCAATCGCCTGTTCCACGTCGACTTTGCTGATGTCTCGTGCGCGGAAGAAGTTCGGGGCCGGTCCCTCGATCGACCAGGGTTGCACCTTGTCGCCAATCTTGGCGTCGACGTAGACGGAGATGTGCGGATTTCTCCAGTCCATCTTGGTGAGCGTGCCGGTCAGCGTCACTCGATCCTTGAAATCGAACAGGGCTGACATGTTGTGATGCGCCCATGCGGACGCGGCAAGCAGCAATGCTGCGAGCGCGAAGACGGTGGTTCTGTGGTTCATGAACGCCCTCCTGCTGCCCAATACGGTGTTGACGGTGGGAAGTTCTCGTCAAAGCACGTGCCATAGTCTTGCTGCAGCCAGAAGGCGGGACATCGAGCAAATCGGCGGTTTACGCTGCCGTGATGCATGGATCTGTTCGATCGTGGGACGGAGTCGTCCGGCCTCGCGCGGCAGGAACACGTTTAGTGTTCGGCCTTCAGAGTCTCACGCCGTCATGGGTGGACGCGGAGCCGGCGTTCACGATTCACTGCCTGACACCGCCCTGACACCCGACGCATTCACGATTTCACTGCCTGACACCAGACGCTCACGCGGTCATGATCGCGGTCACCGTCGTGCGATACGCGACGTCTTCGTAGGCGCCCAGCATGTCCTGTAGCGGCACGACGCGTGTGACGAGCGCTTTCGCGTCGTAGCGGCCGCTGTCGAGCATCGCCACGAATCGAGGGATGTCGCGCATCGGATTGGCGCCGCCCGCCTGCCCGCCGGAATGAGAGATCCCGCCGATCGCAAACAGAAAAGCCGGCAAGGCGATCGTGCCGCGCACCAGTCCCGTGGTGATCACGTGGCCGCCCGCGTTCGCCATTTGATACGCCTGCTGCATTGGCAGGATGCCGCTCGGGTCGGGGCCCGGTTCGAGTTTGGGTCGAACGAATTCGGCGCCGGCTGCTTCGACGACGAGATCGGCGCCCGCGCCGCTGCGCCGGCCTCCCGAGTCGCGACCGCCACTCCACGCGCGGTTGGTCGGTCCGTTCGAAAGGCTGCGGACGCGTTCGATGATCCCGTCGCCTTCCACATTCGGATCGAGCACGTGCGTGGCACCGACCTTCATCGCCAGCTCGCGTCTGACTCGTATTGGATCGATGGCGATGATCGTCGATGCGCCAGCGATCCTGGCTCCTTGAACGGCGCTCAACCCCAGCGGTCCGCACCCAACCACCGCGACGACGGATCCGGGCGCAACCACTGCCAGTGTTCCAGAAGTCGTCGCGCCCAGTCCCGCGACGCTCACGCAGCTCAGGACCATCCCGAGGTCCACGGCGCTCGCCTTGGTGACGACGGGCACGACCCACTCTTCGGGCGTGATCATCAACTCGGCAAGACCGCCGATGTGGGAGTTCGAGTACACGGGAGTGCCATCACGGAGCTCGGCGACCGGCGCCAGATCTCCCGCGAGGTTACGACCGAGCAGCTGACACACGTCCGCGCGTCCGCGCAAGCAGTGGTAGCAGGAGCCGCACTGCGGTGTGCCCGACACACATACGCGGTCGCCGACCTGGACCCGTCGCACTTCGGGCCCGACGGCCTCGACGACGCCCACACCGCCATGACCCTGGATGAGCGCCATGTCGTTCGTGTTGGCGCCGGTCAGGCCAGCGTTGACAGGGGTGGCTGCCCCTGTTGCGGGCGGAGCCGGCTGAATGCCGAGCACCGCGCCGACGTTCGAGTAGCACAGGTTGCAAGCCTCGGTACGGACGACGACTTGCCGGCCGGTGACCGGGCGTAGTCGGACATCTTGCAAAGTGGTTCGTCCGCGGCCAGTTCCACGAGAGATCCATGCGCGGAACGTGCGGGCGGTCACCACCGCAGGCCCCTGTCCGAGCGCGGTCGTACTCTGCGAGGCGAGTGCCGCCCCCGCCGCCGCGGCAGCACCCTTCTTGAAGAGCCGCCGACGAGAAAGCGGTGGATTGTCGGTCTTCATCTCCATTCCTCCGGACGTTGGGCCACTATATACATCTCAACTGCCAACTCCCAATCTCCAACTCCCAACTCCCAACTCCCAAAGTCTCGGGGTGGAGTCGGAAGATTGTGTTGGAGGTTGGGAGTTGGGAATTGGGAGTTGATATGCCGCGTCAGCCCGCTCGTGCCACCATCCTTGCCGCAGCGTGCCTCTGCACGCTCGCATCGATCGCCGATCTCGCTCAAGCGAGACAGTCAGCCGTGGCCATTCCGGACACGCCGCTCAGGTTCGGCGCGTTCTCCGCGCAGTTCCGGCGCGACGGCACGTTCTCATTGGCCGGCGAGGGTTGGCCGTCGATGCAGGGAACGTGGTCGATGATGGGCTCCGAAGTCGTGATGCGGCTCGTTGGCGCGCCTCCCGAGTGTGCGGATGCGGCGCGCTACACCGTCGCAGTGAACGGCGGTCATGTGACCTTCTCCCTCGTGAACGACGCGTGCATGGATCGCCGGATGATTCTCGATCGCAGCGAGTGGCGTCCTGCTGGCGAGGCCGTCGTCGTGCCGGAACGTCGCATCGCGCTGACGGCCGAACCGAAGCGTGGGGCGTTGCCGCCGCCGGCGGCACCGGCGGGGAGGTGGCCATCCTTCCGGGGACCGGAGGCGTCCGGTGTGGCGGATGGCCAGCGCCTGCCGGACGACTGGAACGGCGCGACTGGGAAGAACGTGCTCTGGCGCACGGCGATCCCTGGCCTCGCTCACTCCAGTCCGATCGTGTGGGGTGACACGGTCTTCGTCACGACCGCGATCAGCAGCCGGAAGGATGCGACATTCAAACCCGGACTCTATGGCGACGGCGATGCCTCGGACGATCGCTCGGTCCACAAGTGGGTGATATACGCCCTCGACAAGCGCACCGGTAAGATTCGTTGGGAGCGCGTGGCGCGCCAGGGCTCTCCGCGCAACAAGCGGCACATCAAGTCCACCTACGCGAGCGCGACGCCTGCGACCGACGGACGTATCGTTGTCGCCTGGTTCGGTTCCGAGGGCGTGCACGCCTTCGACATCAATGGCAACCCGTTATGGCACGTGGATCTCGGCCGGGTCGATATGGGGGCGTACGACATCCCGACGTATGAGTGGGGTCCAGCCAGCTCACCGATCATCTGGAACGGACTCGTCGTCCTGCAGTGCGATACGCAGGCGGACTCATTCGTGCTCGCCCTCGACCTTGAAACGGGTAAGACGATCTGGAAGACGCCGCGCGAGGAGTTGCCGTCGTGGGGAACACCGACCGTCGCGATGACCGCCGCGGGACCGGAACTCGTGACCAACGCGTCGAACTTCATCCGCGGCTACGACCCGCGCACCGGCCGCGAGTTGTGGCGGCTGAGCGGCTCTTCGAAGATCACGGCGCCCACGCCCATCTTTGCCGACGATCTCATCGTCGTCGCAAGTGGCCGGCCGCCCGAGCGGCCGCTGTTTGCCCTGAAGCCTGGGTCTCGCGGTGACCTCACGCTGGCGCGAGACACGGCCAGCAGTAACGCCATCGCATGGAGCCGCATGGGACGGGGCTCGTACATGCCGACGCCGCTCGCGTACAAAGGGCTACTCTACGTGCTCGCCAACAACGGGGTCTTCGACGCCTACGATCTGAAGACAGGCAGGGACGTCTATCGTCAACGCCTGCCGCTCGTCGGCAGCGGGTTCAGCGCGTCGCCTGTCGCCGCTGACGGAAAGATCTACCTGTCGAACGAAGATGGCGACATGCTGGTCGTTCGCGCTGGTCAGACCTTCGAGCACATCGCCACCAACTCGATCGGTGAGCTGCTGATGGCTACGCCGGCGCTCTCCGAAGGCGTCATGTATGTCCGCGGTGCAGCCAGCCTGTTCGCGATTGGCCGAACTCCCAAGTAATCGGAGGCGACGGAGGAAACGGCCCACCACGGATGAACGGAGAAACGGAGAGGCCATGCCGGTGACGCGCTTCGCGCGACTTGGATAGAGCGGCGCCGCAATCGCAAGCCCGGACGTCAATGGTCGGCTTGCGAGTTGCGGCGTCGCTCTGTCCAGCGGCCGGCCGAATGGCCGGCCTCACCGGCATGGCCCGTTCGTCCTCCGTGTCGCCGTTCCTCCGTGTCATGCCGTTGCCTCCGCCGCAACTCGGTTGACGATTACCTGGGAATTCAGTGTTGGCAGTCCACCGCAACTAGACTTCCCTGACGCTGTCGTGTAAAAGGTGCCGACATGCTTCTCCGAGCCCTCTTGTTCGCGGTCGCTGGCGTTACTGCCCTTGTTGCGCCGGCCAACAGCCAGATCCTGACCGTGGATCATCCTGGGCAGTACACCCAGGAGGACATCGCACGCGGCGGCCTGTTCTACAACGCGCAATGCTTTCAATGCCACGGGCGCGACGGTGACCAGATTTCAGGTATCGATCTCCGGCGTGGTCTGTTTCGGCGCTCGCAATCCGATGAGGATCTGGCCCAGACGATCACACGCGGCAGCCCGGGAGGGATGCCGGCATTCAAACTCGAACCAGCCGAGCTCACCGGCATTGTCGCGTTCATCCGCGCCGGGTTCGATACAAGCGCATCGGTGAGAGTTGGCGATGCGGCGCGCGGGCGCGCGCTGTTCCAGGGCAAGGGCGAGTGCGCCTCATGTCATCGAGTGGCCGGGCAGGGTCCGCGCGTGGCTCCGGATCTGAGCGATATCGGAATCGCACGCGCACCGGCTGTGCTCGAACGCTCAGTCCGCGATCCGTCGTCGGCCCTGCTTCCGATCAACCGCCCCGTTCGGATCGTGATGCGCGATGGAAAAACGATCCGCGGCCGCCGGTTGAACGAGGACACCCAGACGGTGCAGGTCATCGACGACAGGGAGCGGCTGGTGTCGATCATCAAAAAGGACGTGCGATCCTTTGATGTCGCGAAGGAGTCGGCAATGCCGGCCTACTCGGACAAATTGAGCAACGACGAGATCGCCGACGTCGTGGCGTATCTGCTGACGCTGAGAAAACAGTAGCGACTCGAAGCCTGACCGAAAGGCGAACCGAATGAAACGAACTTCACTCCTGGCGTCATTGATACTCGTCGTCCTGTCTCTTCGTGGCGACGCGCAGGTCACCTCCGATCGTCTGCTGAAGGCGGCGGACGAGCCGCAGAACTGGATCACGTACTCCGGCGGCTATGCCAGCCAGCGCCACAGCCTGCTGACGCAGATCACGCCTGCGAACGTCAAGAACCTCGAGCTCAAATGGATCTTGCCGAACCAGGTATTCGGTGCGTGGCAGTCCACGCCGATCGTCGTCGACGGAATCATGTACGTCACCCAGCGCCCCAACGACGTTCTCGCGGTAGACGCGAAGACGGGCCGCGTGTTCTGGCAGTACCGCTACAACGTGTCTGCCGACGCGCGCGTCTGTTGCGGCGCCAACAATCGCGGCGTGGCGATCCTCGGCGACACGCTCTACACCGGAACGCTCGATGGGCATCTCGTCGCGCTCGACAGGACCACGGGGCGCTCGTTGTGGGACGTCGCCGTCGGTGATCCCAAGCTTGGCTACTCGATCACGATGGCGCCACTCGTCGTCAAGGACAAGGTGCTCGTGGGGACGGGCGGCGGCGAGTACGGGATTCGTGGTTTCATTGCCGCCTTCGACGCGAAGGCGGGAAAGGAACTCTGGCGCGTTTATACCATCCCAGGACCGGGAGAGAAGGGCAACGAGACATGGTCGGGCGATTCCTGGAAATCAGGCGGCGCCTCTGTCTGGGTAACGCCCTCATACGATCCGGTGCTGAACCTCACGTACTGGGGCGTCGGCAACCCCGGCCCTGACTTCAATCCTGCCCAGCGCATGGGCGACAACCTGTACACGGATTCCGTGCTCGCGCTCGATCCCGACACCGGCGCGCTCAAGTGGTACTTCCAGTTTTCGCCGCACGATCCCTACGACTACGACTCCGTCCAGGTGGGAGTGCTCGCAGATATCACTTGGAAGGGCACACCCACGAAAGCGATTCTGTGGGGCAATCGCAACGGTTTCTTCTACGTGCTCGATCGCACGAACGGAAAGTTTCTTTCAGCAATGCCGTTCGTGAAAGTGAACTGGGCGAGCGGCATCGACGACAAGGGACGCCCCATTCCGACGCCACAACCCGACGGGCAGCCCACGTGGCCGGGTGTCCAGGGCGGCACCAACTGGTACTCGCCCTCGTACAGCCCGCGCACAGGCCTGTTCTATCTGTCGGCGTGGGATGGTTACGCGTCGATCTTCAAGCCTGAGAGCTCGCAGTACGTGCCAGGGCGCAATTTCCTGGGAGGCGGCGCGACGCCATACGCACAAGTGCAGGGCGCGCCCGGTGTGCGCGTCGGTCGCGCGACGCCGATCAACACCTGGACCGATGCCGCCGGCAATGGGGCGGTGATTGCCATCGACCCGGTGACCGGACAGAAGAAGTGGACGTTCAAGCAATTCGATGTGACCGACAGCGGTAATCTCACGACGGCTACTGACCTGCTGTTCACCGGTGGACGCGAGGGATACTTCTATGCGCTCGACGCGCGGACGGGTGCCGAGTTATGGAAGGCGAGCCTCGGCGGTCAGATCGCCAACGGCCCCATGACTTATGCGGTCGATGGAAAGCAGTACGTCGCGGTGATATCGGGCAACTCGCTCATCACTTTCGCGCTACGCGATTGACCTCACTTGCGGGGTGCCTTCCGCAATACTTGTCGGAGTGATCGTTCAGCCGAGATGAACGATGCCGGGCGTTGATGCTGCCATGATGTGAGCTCGACGTGGCTACCTCTGCTCCGCGAGGACGTGTCGTGCAAAGCCTCCATCCTCGGTCGCGGTAATCACATCGTGTATGCGTCGTCGCACGCTGCGTTCGCCGAGCGCGCTATCCTAGTGATGAGCGATGCCGACCTGGCATGCCGGTGACGCGTGACTGCGAATCACGTCGAGCAGTCGCTTATCGGCGGCGCTCAACCGCGCCGATCGTGATCCGCGGACGCAGTTCGTCTACAACACCAACAACGTCGGCAAGTTTGCCACCGGCAAAGACAAGGTCGGCCGCATCGATCTTCGGGCGCTGGAACTCCGAGAGCGGCAAGGTCTTGTGGCAGACGCGGCTGGTGGGTGTGTAGCGGGTTGCGCGGCCGGACGCCGGAATCGCATCCAGGTCTCTATCGACGAACAAGCGTTGGCCGAGCGCGTGAGACGGAGCTTCGAATTCATGCGCCCCCGAACGACGGCGGCGTCAGACGCAGAGTTCCGGCGCCGGCGTCACTGAACACACGCCTCGTGTCCGTACGAAGTCGCCGCCGGATCAGCAAGGGGAATGTTGAGGTCCATCGCGTCCGATACGCGTCTGTATCGCATGGGCGCCAGATGAGAATACTGCCGTCGGGTATGCTAGTATGCGTGTATGACGCGCACCACGATCAGCTTGCCCGACGACCTCGCGACCCTGCTGGCGCGGGAGGCCCGGCGTCGGGAGACCTCGGTCTCTGACATCGTCCGTCGCGCCGTCGAGTCTTTCCTGGGGGCCTCTGGCGAACGGCGCGAACTGCCATTCGCAGCGCTCGGCAGGAGCGGACGCCGCCACACGGCCCGCGACGTCGAGAAGATCCTCACCGCGGAATGGGGGCATGCTCGTCGTCGTTGACACAGGACCACTCTATGCGGTCGTGGATGAGGACGACGGCGATCATGCACGATGTCGCGCTGTCCTCGAACAAGCCGAGCATCGCCTGATCATCCCCACGCTCGTCATCGCCGAAGCCACTTACCTCATCGGGACGCGTCTCGGTCCCGACATCGAGGCACAGTTCCTCAGAAGTCTGGCCCGTATGCACGTGGAGGGTCCGACGCCGGACGACTGGCCCCGGATCGCCGACCTGGTGACGCAGTACGGCGACTTTCCGTTGGGCGGCGCCGATGCGTCCATCGTTGCCTTGGCGGAGCGTCTCGATATCGACACCATCGTCACGCTCGACGATCGACACTTCCGCGCCGTGCGCCCCCGCCATCGAAAGGCCTTCAGTCTGCTCCCATGAGGTGAACACGCTCTCGATCGGGTCGCATCAGACCAAGGCCGAGGCCGGCTTATACTTTGTCCTCCGGGTCGGCTGAAGCCGGACGATGCGGCCCTTGAAGGCGGTGCTTCTATGATTCGTGCGCTGACGCTCTCGATGCTTGTGATCGTAGGTCTGTCCTCGGTGGTTTGGAGTCAGTCCGCTCAACCGGCCGCGCCGCCACAGCAGCCCAATCCCGAGAACTTCGTCGGCAAAGTCACAGGGCACCCGACGACCGACATCCGCATGCTGCGTTATAGCTTCGAGCCGGGAGCGCGCACCAACTGGCACAGCCATGAAGGCGGCCAGGTGATCCTCATCGAGAAGGGGCACGCGCGCGTGCAGGAGGCTGGTGGCGCCATCCGTGAGATGGGTCCGCGCGAGTCATTCGTGACAGCCGCGGGCGTGAAGCACTGGCACGGCGCGGTGCCGACCGAGGGGCTGACGCAGGTGTCTTTGAGCTTCGGCGCTACCAACTGGATGGAAAAGGTCAGCGACGCGCAGTACTCGGCGGGCGCGCGAAAATGAGCGCCCGCAACGTCAACCTCCAACTCCCAATGCCCCATTCCCAAAGCTCCTCGTCTTTGCCGCCGAATCACCTCGGTGGTTCGAAAACGTCACTGAGAGATTGGGAGTTCGGAGTTGGGAGTTGGGTGTTGCTCATCGTGCTCGCCAGTGCGCTGCTCGCGCCGCTGTCTGCGTTCGCGCAAGACGTATCCGGCGAGGCGATTTACAAGCGGCGCTGCGCCGCGTGTCACGAACGTCCCGCCGACGGACGAACACCGAGCCGCGATGCGCTCCAGAACCTGCCGAGCTCGCGCATTCTGCGCACGCTCGACTTCGGCGCGATGATGACCATCGCGTATCAATTGAACCGCGTCGAGCGGGACGCGGTTGCGCGGTTCCTGGGTAAGCCAGGTGGCGACCCGATGCCGCGACCCGAGGCGTTCTGTCGCGATCGCACGGTCGCGATCGACGTGAGCGCGTCTCCCATCTGGAACGGGTGGAGCCCGTCGCCGAACAACTCGCGTTTTGCGCCCGCGGCGCTCAGCAAGCTCACCACCGATCAGGTGTCGAAGCTGAAACTCAAATGGGCCTTCGGCTTCGAAGGGGATATCTCCGCTTTCGCACAGCCCACGGTGATCGGCAATCAGGTCTTCATCGGCAGTGCGGGTGGCGTTGTCCACGCGTTGCGCGCGGACACTGGTTGCCTCCAGTGGACGTTCCAGGCGGCCGGGTCAATCCGGTCTGCCATGGTCGCGGCCCCGTTAGACGGCCGCAACGTGCTGCTCTTCGGTGACCTCACCGGCTGGTTCTACGCGCTCGATGCCGCGACGGGGAAAGAAATCTGGCGCAAGCGCCCGGAAGAGCATGAAGCGGTTCGCCTGAGCGCGCCGCCGCTCGTCGTCGACGGCGTGGCGTACGTCGGCGCCTCCTCGTGGGAGGAATCGCGTGCCCTCAACCCGGAATACCCGTGCTGCACGTTTCGCGGCAGCGTCACCGCTCTGCGCGTCCGTGATGGAAGCGTCGTCTGGAAGACGTACACGATCGCTCGGGCGCCGGAACGTACTGGGAAGGCATCCAATGGTGTCGAGACGT
>Ga0207428_10001789_pt1 | contig 22002 bp, 20 predicted proteins | sample RhiMethybrSRZTD1_FD_187600 | JGI IMG/M metagenome (GOLD analysis project Ga0207428, IMG submission 187600) | Populus rhizosphere microbial communities from Tennessee, USA - Rhizosphere MetaG P. TD hybrid SRZTD1 (SPAdes) (version 3) | ecosystem: Host-associated > Plants > Roots > Rhizosphere >...
CGTAGGTTCCATGGGTTTCGCCGCCGCTAAAATAATCTCCTGCCCAGTCGTCGTGCTGCCCCGCGGCTCCAATTAGTTTCCAGCGGGCAATAGCCTCCGCGGCCTCTTGTGCCGTGAATGTGTTTGATGAAAGCCACCAGGATTCCGTAATCCCGTTTTCCCAGGCGCCCCATTGATCAACTTGAGCGATGGACTCCTGCGCGGCTACTCCGACGAAGACGAATAGGAGCGCCACTATAAGAATTCTTCTTAAGAGATCTCGCAGGGAGTTTCTCATGCAGATATCACTTGTCTACTGGCGCAATTCTACAATAGTGGCGCCAGAACCACCTTGATCCTGCGGTGCAGTAACAAATCGCGCGACGTGGGGATGATCGGCGAGCATTCCGGCTACCGCTTTGCGCAAAGCACCCGTCCCATGGCCGTGGATTATGCGCACTTCAGCAACGCCGTTCAAGAAAGCTTCGTCGAGAAACTTGTCCACCAGATCGACGGCTTCGTCGGTCTTCTTGCCGATTAGGTTTAGTTCGCTGCGGTTGGGGAATTTGGAATCTGAATCTTTTGAATGAAGATGCAGCTCGGTTGTGGCGGTTCGGTTGCGAAGTTCTTCCAGAGAATGCTTAACCTTCCCGCTACCGCGGGAGGTACTGATTTCAGCGCCAATAGCTTCAAGATTGCGGAGCTTCTCGCGCATGTGCAGCGATCCGACCCGCACTTCAGCTTCGTCGCCTTTGATGCGATCGATGATCCCGGTCGAGCCCAGTGTTAAAAGTTTGACTCGATCGCCGGCTTTCAGTTCGCGCGCTGCTTCAAAGCCAGGAGCCGGAGTTCTTTCATTTAGTTCCTTGCCCGAGTCTTCCAGGTTCGCGGTCACATCAGCAGATGAACTTCGGCCATCGCTCACAACTTGACCGTCGCGCACGACGCGAATGCTTCGCAAAGGCTCAGGCAAGACTTCTTTCCGGCTGGGAACCTGCTTCGTCTTCCTGGCACTCTCACTCATTTCCTTTGCCGCCCGCTGCGCTTCACGCTTCAATTCGGCCGCCTGCCGCTCGGCTTCCCGCTCGACTTTCGTTTTGGCAGCCCGGTCTTCAATTTTTGCCAACAGCTCGCGACTGAGTTTTTCGAAGTCCGAAACCGTTTGCCTTAAGGCCTTTTCGAATTCTGCTTTACGGGCCGATTCGCGCTGCTGAAAGTCCCTGTCCAGCGCCGCAAATTTTTCGGCCGTGGCTGCTCGTTCTTCTTCCAGCGCCTGGCGCAACTCTTCGGCTGCTTCGGCCTCACTCTTGATCCGGCGCAAGTATTCAAACGCATCGAGCGACGATTGCTTCACGTGCGCTGCCGCGCTCTGAATGATCCCCGGCGGGATGCCAAACCGTTTCGCGATTTCCAGACCAGAGGACGAGCCGGCCAGACCGACGAGCAAACGATAAGTAGGCCGCAGAGTCTTTTCATCGAACTCGACACTGGCATTGAGAACGCCGGGCTCATTCGCGGCATACATTTTCAAACCCGAGTAGTGCGTCGTCGCCAGCACCTGCGCACCGCGCTGTTTGAAATGATCAACCACCGCGACGCCCAGGCCCGAGCCTTCCTCCGGATCAGTGCCGGTGCCGACCTCGTCGAGTAAAACCAGTGCCGGCGTTTCACATGATTCAATCATCGCAGCGATGTTGGCCACGTGCGAGGTAAACGTCGAAAGGTTCGCTGCCAATGATTGATGGTCACCGATATCGGCGAGGATCGATCGATAGAAGGGGACTCGCGCAGACTGTGCGGGCACCGGCAAACCTGAGAGGGCCATCAGCGAAAGCAGGCCGGCGGTTTTCAGCACCACGGTCTTGCCACCGGCGTTCGCGCCAGAGATGACCATGACGGGATGATCGCCATCGAGTTTGAACGAGACCGGAACGACCGCGCCGCCGGTTGCCCGAAGGTTGTCCTCAAGAAGAGGATGCCGGGCGTTGATAAATTCCAAAGTGGCAGTGTCAGAACCGGGAGCGGTAGCGACCGGATCCCCAGAGCCGGTCAGGCTTCCTGATCCGGTCGCTACCGCTCCCGGTTCTGACACGATGGGAACGACGCAATTGAAACTTTCGCCAAACACCGCCTTCGCGTTGATGAAATCAAGTTCCGCGATCGTCGCCGCCGCCATCTCGATCGACGGCAACTGGCGTCGTAACTCTTCTGATAAACGAAAAAGGATTTCGGCAATCTCGCGTTGTTCGGTTTCGCGGAGCGTCTGTAGTTCGTTATTCGCTTCAATCGTTTCCAGCGGTTCGACGAAGACCGTCGCACCTGACGACGAAGATCCGTGAGCTACTCCTTTGATTCGACCCTGATGATCGGCGCGCACCGGAATCACAAAGCGATCGTTTCGCACCGTCACTAACTCTTCCTGAATGGCCTCACTGGCGCGGCGCATCAGGCTTTCCAGCGAACGAGTGATGCGCGAACGGGCGGCGGCAAGTTCGCGACGGATTGCCGCCAGTTGCGGGCTGGCGCGATCATCCAGCTCGCCGCTCGGCAGAATTTTCTTGCTTAACGAGGCCGTCAGCTTTCCTAAATCGGTGGCCAGCGGGGCCACGACTTCGAAGAGGTTGGGAGCTCCTTCGCGCTCGCCGAGAATCGTGGCGCGCGCAGCGAGTGCGCGATCACACATGCGGCCGAGATCGAGAATCGCCAGCGGGTCGAGCGCCGTTCCCTGAATTCTCAGGCGGGAGATCGCCTCGTCAGGATTGACGATGCCGTCAAAGTAAAACCGCGCGCCACGTTGCCGGAGTTCAATCATTTCGGAAAGATAGAGAAGATCGCGCTTCAGTTCTTCGGGACTATTGATTGGGACGAGTTGGTCGATTCGGGCCTGGCCCATTTCAGTTGTCGCCTGACGACGGATGAGCGCGCGCAAAGAATCGAATTCCAGAATTTTGAAAGCCTGAGTAATCATTGAAGGCATCGATATTAACACCGGCGGCTTGTTCGGCTCGACGTGACGGAGGGCACAGCCGGCGGCCAAACACTTCGGTAAGATGGCGCGTTGCGGTCTGTCTCGCTTTGCTCGCCTATGACTTTTGGCTTATATTCGTCAACTTCTCAAACAAAGAAAGGCAATATTCAAATGCCCACAGTTCCTATCACAGTCGCTTACGGCGACGGCATCGGTCCGGAAATCATGGAAGCCACGCTTCATATTTTGAAAGAAGCGGGCGCTAAACTGGCAATCGAAAAAATCGAAATTGGCGAGAAGGTCTATCTTTCAGGAAACACTTCCGGCATCGATCCCAGCGCCTGGGATTCGCTGCGAAGTACGAAGGTCTTTCTCAAGGCCCCGATCACCACGCCACAGGGCGGCGGCTACAAAAGTTTGAATGTGACCGTCAGGAAGACCCTCGGATTGTATGCGAACGTTCGGCCCTGCGTTTCTTATCACCCTTTCGTCGAAACCAAACATCCGGGTATGGATGTGGTGATCGTGCGCGAGAACGAAGAGGATCTCTATGCGGGCATTGAGTATCGCCAAACGGATCAGGTGATGCAGTGTTTGAAGATCATTTCCCGGCCCGGTTCGGAAAAAATCGTCCGTTACGCCTTTGAATACGCGCGCCGGCATAATCGAAAGAAAGTCACCTGCTTCACCAAAGACAACATTATGAAATTTACCGACGGGTTATTTCATAAGGTCTTTACTGAAATTGCGGCCGAGTATCCGGATATCGAAAACGAGCACTGGATCGTGGACATTGGCGCCGCCAAGATGGCCGACACTCCGAACGCCTTTGACGTGATCGTGATGCCGAACCTGTACGGAGACATCCTGTCGGACGTGGCCGCGCAGATTGCCGGTTCCGTTGGCTTAGCGGGCTCAGCAAATATCGGTGAGAACATCGCCATGTTCGAAGCGATTCACGGTTCGGCGCCGCGACGCGCGGGTCAGAACCTGGCCAACCCGACGGGATTGTTGCTCGGGGCGATCATGATGCTGGTCCACATTGGACAAACCAACACGGCCGAACGAGTTCACAACGCCTGGCTGCGCACGATTGAAGATGGCGTGCACACCTATGACATCTTTGATGAAGGCGTCAGCAAACAAAAAGTTGGCACGAAGGAATTCGCCCAGGCCGTAGTCGATCGTTTGGGCAAGAAACCAAATACGCTGAAGGCGGTCACTTACAATCAGGCCGATCAGGAAGAGCTCGTCAGTGAGACGATTGTGAAGGAGCGCTCCGACACTAAGAAGGAACTCGTTGGTGTCGATGTGTTCCTTGATTGGCTCAAGGGATCGCCCGACAACCTGGGCGAGTCGCTTCGCAAGGTTGCGCCTGCGGGTCTGCAACTGGTGATGGTGAGTAATCGCGGCGTGAAAGTTTGGCCCGGCGGCAAGTCGGAAACTTTCTGCTCGGATCAATGGCGCTGCCGTTTCATGTCGAGTGACAAGGGGGCCCTGATTTCTCATAAGCAAATTATCGAACTGCTGGGTAACGTGGAAAGTGCCGGCTTCGATTTCATTAAGACTGAAAATCTTTGTAACTTTGACGGCGAGCGAGGGTATTCGCTGGATCAGGGTGAGTAAGTCGGTACGCACGCCTCCGGCGTGCTGTTCCAGAAGCAACCAGTGTCAACCGAAGCACGCCAGAGGCGTGCGTACCACAAAACCAAATGGGCACGAACGCTAACACCAAAAAACAAAAATCTCTCGTTGCTGTTCTGATGGGCAGCAAATCGGATTGGGACACGATGCGTGCTTCGTCTGAGACTCTGGATAAGTTCGGAGTGCCACATGAATGTCACGTCATGTCCGCCCATCGATCGCCGGACATGGCCAGCGAGTTCTCGGCGACGGCTGACTCGCGCGGCATTCAAGTGATTATTGCTGCGGCCGGCGGCGCGGCGCACCTGGCTGGAGTAATCGCGGCGCACACGACCTTGCCGGTGTTGGGCGTGCCGATGACGAGCGCCTTGAACGGTTTGGATTCGCTCCTGTCAACGGTGCAAATGCCGGGAGGCATTCCGGTTGGCACGCTCGCAATTGGAAAAGCGGGAGCTACAAATGCAGCCTTGTTGGCGGTTGCCATCATGGCAAACAGCCGGCCTGACCTAAAGAAGAAGTTGCGGGCTTTCCGCAAAGAGCAGGAAAAGAAAATCCGCGAAACGACGCTGGAGTAAGAGAGTGGCACGCGCATCTTGCGCGTGATTCACGGGCGGGACGCCCGTGCCACATCAAGTGCCGCACCTTAGCTAAGGCTTGAAATTCTTCCGTTTGGCTTCCTCATCGCGCTTAGCCTTCTCTTTCAAATCTTCCTGACGCTTCGCGACGATCTTTGAGGCGGTCAGATCCTCAATAGACAGCTGAGCGGCTATCCGAGTATCAGCGGCGTCCGGGCCGACGGTACCGATCAGGGCAAAGCCTTCACAACGCAACTCCCGTTGGGTGCCGCTGCCGTCAGAATCCTCAGGTAAATTCCAGGTTCCGGTTAGGCTCAGACTTTTTGCGACTGTCTCAACGAATGCGTCAGCGCTGTCCCAGGTGATCGAATCATCGTAAGCGATCTGGATAAAAGAAAGGCGTCCATCCATGAATCGCAGCCGCACCCGTCTAACCGCCTTTAAGGCAGGAAACTTTGCGCTGTCGACGATGAACGCGTTCTCGTCACCTGCTCCAGAGGTTATGTCGGGCTGTACGGCTTTATCGCGACTCGGCAACCCTTTCGAGAATGCGGCTGTGTCGACGACGGTGAATCGTAATTGCGCGATCCCGAACTGATCAGGCTTTTGCACTGAGCTACCGGGAAAACGTGCCAGGACGCCGGCCTGCGGAGCGCCGAGGCGTAAGCCGCGCAGCTCGGGGGCGCGCTCGATCGGCAAAGTACACTTCGTTTGCTTCGGATCGTTCTTACCCTGCGCAAGCAAAGGCCAGGCGCATGACAGAGTCATCAACAGGATCACAATAGTGCGTTTCATTTTGTTTTAGTAAAAGAAAATTATGAGCGAGCGTCTTGATTTTTCGTGTCGCGGGCCAGTAACGCAGCTCCGATCGCCACTCCGTTAACGCCCAACTGGGCCGGGACAACTTTCGTGGCCTCGAAACACGGTTGGAAGGACCGTTTTCGAGCTTCCTCGATGATTGGTTGGAGAATTAAATCACCCGCCTCCATGATTGTGCCACCGAGTATTATTCGTTCAATACTCAACAAATTAATCATGCTGGCCACCGCGATGCCGATCGAGCGGCCTGTTCGTTCGAGCATCATCACCGCAAAATCGTCGCCATTCTTTGCCTCGAGCGCAACATCTCCGGCCGTAAAATCTGCCTGCATCGCCAGCCGAGACAGTGATGACGTCGAATCTCGATTGAGCCGTTCGCGCGCGCGCCGCACCAGGTTAGGACCAGATGCGACGGTCTCCAAACAACCTACATTGCCACAGACGCACTCGGCGCCGTCGGTATTGATGGTGATGTGGCCAATCTCTCCGGCGCAGCCCGAGGCGCCGGTCCAAAGGTTTCCGTCGAGGATGATGGCCCCACCGATGGCGTCGCCGATCCCGATATAAAAAATGTCGCGCGCGTCACGTCCGGCGCCGGCTTTGTATTCGCCATAAGCCGCGGCGTTGGCATCATTCTCCAAATCGAATCGCAGCCCGGTCGCCTGCATTAACTCGGCGTGAATATGAGCCTGGGCCGTAAAGGGAAGTCCCGTCGAAATCAGGACGCGATCCGTTTCGCGATTAACCAGCCCCGGAATGGCGAGGCCGACTGAGTCCAGTTCGCCGGATTCCCGCAATCCGGCGGTCAGGTCTGTGATGGCGCTGATCAGGTTCTCGGGCTCATAAACCGCATCACGACTGGCGATAGTTTCGCCGGCTTCAGAGATGACCACGCCCCGCATGGTGGTCATCGCCACTTCGATTCCTGCAAAGTTGTTCTTGGAACTACCGGACATGCAAAACCTTTCACACGAGGTTGTTAGAGCTGGGCAGGGATTTCGAGGCAATCTTATGCGAGGGTAGACGGGCTGTCAAACTAGTACTTATGCGTGTAAAATGCCCTCGCGTTGGACATGAAAAGCGAAACTCCTGAAACTGCCGCCCCGCCGTTGCAGCTCCGCACGATCCTGCTGCCGACTGATTTCAGCGGGTGCGCGAACTATGCGGTGGCCTACGCCGCCGCGATTGCGCGGGCTGTCAAAGCGAAAGTAATTTGCATTTATGTGCTCGAGCCAATGGTCCCAGCCGTAGGATACACGGGGTTGGCCGATCCCATGCCGATTGCCGACATCAGTGAACAGCTTGAAGATTCTGCCGAGCGTGAATTGCCTCAGGTAGTTCACTGCGAAGAGCTGCACGGCCTCGAAGTAGAAGAGGTAATTACCCATGGCGATGCGTCGGCTGAGATCGTCCGGGTGGCCGCCGACCGCGAAGTAGATCTGATTGTAATTTCTTCCCATGGCCGCACCGGATTCGGCCGCATGATCTTTGGTTCGACAGCTGAGGCGGTAGTGCGTCATGCTCACTGTCCCGTCCTTGTCGTTAAACCCCCAGCGGATGAGGAGGAGAATCGTGAACAGTAAGCAGCAGCATCTGCTGCCCAGGCTGCTTTCGTCTCCAAACCTGAACTGCTCACGGCCCGCCGGCCACTGAGCCCTATCTATGACCAGCCTCCAGTTTCTCTCTCATTTGATTGAGTCGTATGGTCTGTACGGCGTTTTCGTTCTGGTCATGGTTGAGGGCGATCTCACGCTGCTGCTCGCGGGCGTCCTCGCGCACAACGACTTTTTCGGCAGTTACAGCTTCGCGCGTTTGCTGATCTGGGGGACGGTAAGCGGCTTTGCCAGTGACAATCTGGCGTACGGCGCCGGCCGCCTCTTTAGCAACACAGTCCGCAATTTTCGCTTTTATCGCAGCGCCAGCAGCCGCATCGAACGAATGAGCAACCGCTTTGGCACTCTTTCGATCTTTCTGTCGAAATATGTCTACGGTTTGCGCTGGGCTTCGTGCACCTTTTATGGCGTGGCCCGAATGCCTTACGTGCGATTCGTGCCGCTCTCGTTGCTGAGTTGTTTTGTGTGGGTTTTCATCCTGGGCGGCATCGGTTACTTTTTCAGCAGCGCCGTGATGGGGTTGATTGGTGATTTTCGTCACGTTGGCAAGATACTCTTAGGCATTCTGGTAGGCGGCGTGGTTTTATTCTATCTGGTCAAGCGACGCTGGCTTTCGAAGAAGGTCGAAGAGGTCCAGCCGGAGCGGCTGCAAAAAATCGAACACGCCGCGATCGAAGGCCTGAAGGAATTTAAGGAAGACATTCAGGAAAAAATTCATATAAAAAAAAACCGACATCGGGATGACTCGTTTTCGTCGAGACATGATGGCGAGTAGGTTTTTTAGAGTTCCGGCAATTAAAGAATAGAGAACATAAATCGTAAATGATTATCGAATCTTCGGCTCCGACCCGGGTGGACCTGGCAGGAGGCACAATTGATATCTGGCCTCTGTATCTGTTTCATCCAGGCGCCACGACTGTGAATTTTGCGCTCTCGTTGCGCGCGCGCGCGCGCATCGAGCCTCTGGATGGCGGGCGCATTGTGCTTGAGTCGCGCGATCGCCAGATCAAACTGGAAACCAGCGTCGATCGAATTGATGAACTGGCCGAGGACAAGCAACTCGAGCTGGTTTCCCGGATGGTCCATTTCTTTAGACCGCAGACGGGTTTTCATCTGGTCGCCCACAGCGAAGCTCCGGCGGGAGCGGGAATATCAGGATCTTCAGCGCTGGCGATTGCCTTGATTGGCGCGCTCAACCGGCTCGTCGGGAATCGGTACGATGAAGCGGAGTTCATTGCGATTGCCGCGAATATTGAAACGACAGTTATCAAGGTCCCGGCCGGCATCCAGGATTATTATCCGGCGTTCTACGGGTCGGCCTCGTGCATTCACTTGCGAGCCGACGGCGTCGAGCGCGAGCATCTGGCGATTGATGAAGACGAGATCGATCGCCGGTTTGTGATCTGTTATACCGGCGAGCCGCGTCTTTCGGGAATCAATAATTGGGAAGTTTTCAAGCGCCATATTGATGGTGACCCCGAACTGTTTGAAATTTTTGAGCGCATTCGCGATGCGGCGGAGCAGATGCGCGACGCGCTCCTGGCCGGCGACTGGATCGCTGTGGGAGAGATCATGCGGCGCGCCTATCCGAATCGAAAGCGTCTGGCGCCGAACATCACGACGCCGCAAATGGACGCCCTGGTCGAGACGGCTTTCGCTAACGGGGCCGAAGCCGCGAAAGTTTGCGGTGCCGGCGGCGGCGGTTGCATCGCCTTCCTGTGCGCCGAAGGACGAAAGGCGGATGTCGAAAGAGCTCTGGCGGCCGCAGCCGGCGCGGAGGTGTTGAATTGGAAAGTTTCCGCCGAAGGCTTGAGGGTCACAGAGAGTTCAAACCAGGCAGCGGGTTGATTGTGGTTACTCCAGAATTTTGCAAATTCAACTTACTCACAAAGAGTGAGGCCGTTAAAGTAAATTGGCGTCAAGGGCTTGCATCGAGAGCTATGATCCTCCGGTGCCGCAATCACTCTCCGCCGTTTACATCCATCTCGTTTATTCCACAAAAGAGCGCCGTCCATTCCTGAAGGACGAGACAATTCGCGTGTCGGCGCATCGGTATCTCGGTGGTATTTCAAAGAAACTCGGATGCGCACCAATCATTACTGGCGGAGTGGAAGATCAGATCCATATGCTTGCGCGGTTTGGCCGGACGATCACCCAAGCGGAATGGGTCAAGGAATTGAAGCGAGTCTCGAGCTTGTGGCTGAAGAAAGAGCATCGGATTCGACAATTTGAATGGCAAGGAGGATATGCCGCTTTTTCAGTAAGCCAATCAGACCTCGACCAAGTGAGGAAATACATTGCCAATCAGGCTGAGCATCATAAGAGAATTAATTTTCAGGATGAACTGAGATTGTTGTTGAAACAGCACCAGGTTGAGTGGGATGAGCGTTACATCTGGGAATGACGCAACCGCGTTGCGGTTGATTGCTTCGTTCGACCATACCCAGGATAGCCGAAGCGGCAACCCTGGGCTGGAGGGTGCAACCGCTTCGCGGTTGTCATGTTCTTTGACGCCGTGGGGCGGAATCCGTTTACGAATAATTTGACTTCAAAAAGCCAAAAGCCCAACGTTACCTCTGGGCAACGTTGGGCTTCATAATAATTGTTTCGCGATTGAAAACAGCGGAAGTAATAGTCTAGCCGCCTTCGGCTCTCTGCTTCGCGCCGTCAACAACTTTCGTCAAGCGGGCAATCTTCTCTTCCTGACTCTCGCCCGGAACTGGCCCGGTATCCTCGACGCCTGCATAAGTCGATCGTTTCATTAAGGTGCGATCCGGCTGTCCGGCGGCGTGCGAAGTAGTCGCGGTCGGCGTAGTCGCCGCCGCCACTTCATCGGGAGCCAGATCGTCGGGTGTCTCCGCACCGGCAACTGGTGACGCCCCGGCCGCCGCGGCACTCAACGGAGCGGCCGAAGCGGAGCCGGTTTCGGCTTGAGCTTCTGCTGCCGGGCGATGTGCGTCCGCACTCGCTGACGAGTCCACTACCATAACGTTTGCGCCGCCACCTTCTTCCGCGCGTTGCTTGGCGCCCGCGACTACTTTTTGCAAGCGCGCAATCTTCTCTTCCTTCGATTCACCAGCAACCGGCCCGCTGTCCACGACCCCCGCATAGGTCGAGCGACGATTCAAACTTCGGTTTGGTTCAGCCGCCGCTTTTGGGGTGGGCGGGGCCATCGCCTTGTCGGCTACGCCCGCCGCCTGGGCTGCTGGCGCTGAGGCCTTTGTGGCGACAGCGGCCGGCGCCGGTTTGGCGGCGGCGGCATGCCCATGAGTCTCGCCGGCCGGCTCAACAATTACATACACGCCCTTTTCATTTTTCTTGATGACCGGCAGCGTGCCCCCCGCTGACTGGAGCAGGGCGGACAGTTCAGCTTCGACAAATGTTTTCTGCTTGTCAGGATCGCGTACGTGGCCCAGTGGCGGTCCTATGTAAAGCGTGCCGCAGATATGACACTTGGACAAAACATCGTCGCCACGCAAATGAACTTCGGAAGCTTCGCCGGCGGTCTTAAGTTGTTTCAGGTGGCCGTTGCAGAGCTTCTTCTTTTCGTTGCGCTCGTTGCAGACGGTCTGGGCGTTCGTAATTCGCTTGGGCACCGGTGGCGGCGTCTGGGCGGCGGTAAGCTCGGCAGCGTTTGCTGACATCTGCGCGATGAACTCCTGGTTGAATCTGCGAGTGCTCTTAGAACGTGAGCGGAATCTTAATGAACAGAAGTGAGTGCCGTCAAACTCATGGAGAGATATCCGAATCTGGCGAGCGATCGCGTTGCGGCTGATCTTGCCGGGCGGAGTGTATCGGAGCTTCGCTCTGACCAGACTTGCTACTGCCTTCGGTACAGCTCCTTGAGAATCAGAGAAATGATGGTGCAGAGCACAATGAATGCGACCACGCCGGCGAGTAAAACATAATCCCAAGGGATCTCCCCGGCGAACGTCATATCTTGTACACGCTCGGTGTGATTGGAAGTTCCGTGGCGTTGATACGGGTGAGAGTTGCCTTCCGGTAGCCGTGCTATGCTTCGGGTCTCATGCTCAAGCAATTCTTCGGTGCAGTCTGGCGCCATCTTCCGCCGTGGGTGCGATATCGGCTCACTCGGATTGGACAGAAGCGTTTCACGGTGACGACAGCGGTGGCGATCTTCGATGACCAAGGCAGAGTGCTGTTGCTGGAGCATGTCTTTCGTCCTGATAGTGGTTGGGGTTTGCCGGGCGGATTCATGTGCGGTGGTGAACAGCCGGAGGCGGGTTTGCGCCGCGAAATTCGCGAGGAGATCGGGATCGAGTTGGAAGCGGTGGAACTCCTTTTCGCGCGCAGCCTGGGGCGGTTGCTGCAGGTCGAGATTTATTTCCGGGCCAGGGCTGCAGGTATTCCCCAGCCGCGCAGTTTTGAAATCAAACGCGCCGAATGGTTCACGGTCAATGCGCTGCCGCCGGATCTTTCCAGGGACCAGATTCGCTTGATCGAGCAGGCAATAAAGTCTCAGTGAAAAGTCTTAGCAATGATGTTATGCTACGCCGCGAAAACCGGTGCGTTGAGTGATGCGTAATGAATGATGAGCGGTGTCCACGAATTCAGGGAACTGCTCATCAATCATGACTTGATCTCTCATCAACGAACTGAAGGAGACTCGTATGGCAGCCCAAGGCGTGCAACTGATTCCATCGTCCGAAGAGATAATGCAAATCCTGAAGCGCACCGGAGCTTTTCGCGAAGGCCATTTCGTTTACCCAAACGGCAAACACACCGCGCATTACTTTCAGATGCCGCTGGCATTTCGTTACTACGATACTGCCCGAGTCCTGGCCGTGGCGCTCAGCCGCAAGTTTCGCGTCGAACGTGACATCGCCAGTCAGTTGCCAAAAGTCGCCATCATCAGTCCCAGCTCAGGTGGTATTCCAGTCGCCTTTGGCGTGCGCGATGCGCTTAACGCTGAACAGATTTACTGGGCCGAGCAGGAAAACGGAAAACGCACGTTCCGTCAGTACGTGAACCAGGGCGAGATTAATCCCTGCATCATCGTCGACGACATCATTCGCAGCGGCACCGCGATCGAAGAAACGGTTGAATTGGTGCGCGGCCTGGGCTCGACGGTGATCGGCTGCGGCGCAATCGTTCGCTTCAGCACGGCTCCAAATCAGATTGGCGGCGGCCCGGTAAGGTCTCTGGTTGAATTTGACGAGCGCTTCTATGACTCAGCGGACGAGTGCGTCGAATGCAAGCAGGGCGTGCCCGAAGAGCAGGTGAGAATGTAGTAACCCACAACGACTTTGAAAAGAATGAGCCCGACTGTTTGGTTCAAGAGCTTTGGACCGTGTCTGTTGCTGCTGTTGGCATGTTGTGTCGCTTCGGCCCAGTCAAAATCAAACTCCTGGATTAGAGGGACCTGGGAAGGCACCGGCTATCAGACGGACGACAAGTCGACGTGGGAGATGGTGCTCAAAGCCGGCGGGAAAAGATTTGCGATCGATTATCCGTCGCTAAGTTGTGGCGGTCGCTGGCAGCTGATTTCAATAAGCGCTTGGCGCGCGCGGTTTCGCGAAAGACTGGATCACGGACAGGACAAGTGCGCCGACAATGGCCATGTCCTGATTCAGCGGCTTAATCGGAACCAGATTCTGTTTCTGTATTCCAACCAGGGCGAGAAAGAGTTGACGGCCTCAGCCATCCTCAATCGAAAGCGTTAAGCCACGTCTCCACGCAGTCGGCTTTGCCCAAAACAGCCGATCAGTTTTGCTGACAGTTGGTAGCGCATTGGCCGGGAACATTCAACCAGCTGCGTAGCAGCGGTCAGAGTTAAGCCCAAGGTGAGGCTCTGCGAACCTTGGGTTACAACCCTCCTAAGGTGATCGAGCCCCGAAGGGGCGACAGTGATCACTGGCTGGTACCCAACGCGGCCCGTGATACGAATTTTCTGTCGCCGCTTCGCGGCTCTCAAAATTTAGTCAACCATTACCCAAGGCTCGCAAAGCCTCGCCTTGCGCTTAACTCTCACCGCTGCTACGCAGCTGGTCATTGCCCTTGAAAGGCCGGGCTAAACTCAAGCCGCCGCTACGCTGTGAAACCAAAGCCGCCCAAACCTGTCTGGTGGACTTTTTGGCTAAAAGCCCAAGCAGTCAATTTACCGCCTGGCCGACAAACACAGTCTTATCAATCGCAGTCGGATTACCTAGCACCACAAACCGAATGTTGTGCATGTATTTTTGCGCGACGCGCTGCACCTCAGCCGGCGTTACCGCCTGGAGCTTTTCCAGGAACTGCAAAGAGTTGCGCCAGCCGCCGCCGATTAATTCATATTGCGCCAGCCCGGCACCCTGAGCTGCATTGGTTTCCTGACCGATGTAATAGGTCGTCAGGAATTGCGCGATTACCGCAGTGATGTCGTCTTTGCCAATTGGTTCGCGTTGCAGCCGCGTCATTTCGTTAAGCATCACCCGCACCGCCTGGTTAGCGTCTACGGCAGTGACATAGATTCCGCCAATGTTGGCGGCCTGCGTGCGCAGAAAGGCGTCCGGCGCGTACGACAAGTTTCGTTTGACGCGTACCTCTTCAAACACGCGGTCGCGCAGCAGCGACGACGCGACATACATCGGATAAATATCCGGCGAGGTAATCGACGGGGCACTGAACAAACCCTGGATGTAATTGGTCGGCAGCTCGCGGCTGGTAATATCGACGGTTGAAGCGTTGAAAGTGAGCGCCGGCGTGGCGGGCGGCTTGTAAGTGCCGCGCGGCAGTTTGCCAAAGGTTGCGGTGATGCGAGCCTTCAGCATCGTCGCGTCGAGATCGCCGACGATCACGAGCAGCAGTTGTGAAGTCTGCATCGTTCGTTGGTGATAGGCGCGCAGATCGTCTGCCGTCAGACGGCTAATCGATTCGGCCGTTCCTTCCGGACGATTCAGGTAAGGATGTCCGGCGTAAGCAACTTTCTCCTGGAGGCGCTGCAAGTAAGTATCCGGCTCGTCTGTGTCATCGCTCAGACTCGCGACCAAACGCGACTTGACCAGATCAACGTCTTCTTTGGTGAACGCAGGATGCAGGGCGACGTCGGTAAAAATGTCCCACGAGCGATCGAAGTTTGCGCGGGTCGCCGTCATTGCCAGCGCCGAATAATCGTAGCTCACGCTTTCTCCGAGGACTGTGCCCATTCGCGCCAATTCCTTGCGCATGCGGTCGCGCGGGAAGCCGGTGCTGGCTTCGCTGGCCACGTTGAGCATGAAAGCTTCAACGCCGGCGTTGGCCGTAGTGATATTGCCTGCGCCACCACGAATGTAAAGTTGGATCGCAACAGTCTGGCTGCCCTCCCGGCGCTTGACCAGCACTTTTAATCCGTTCACATCAAACTCAGTCACCTGGGCAGCCTGGCGGGCAACCAAACTCTGAAAATCCTGTGGCCCGGGTTGCGGCGCCGGCGCTGGTGTCTGGGCCGTCGCGAGGTTCAGCGAAAGCAGTAAGCAGCAGGCAATCAATATCGAATTGCATCCGCGGACGAAGATCGTTGATTCTGTGAAACCCATTTCTTTTCTCATTGGTTGTTAGCCTAAAAAAATTATTGAACTGAAAATCTGAAATCTGAAATCTGAAACTCAGCTACTGCCCGATCAAATCTTCCGGCGTCAACTTTGCCTGTTGTTGAGCCTGTTCAGATATCAAAGCCAGGCTGACGTGCGGCTTCCCCTGAATGTAGGTCGAGACATAACGGCTGATGTCTGCGCGCGAAGTGCGTCGCAGGTTGCCGAGATACCCGCGGAAATAATCAATTCCGGTTGATGACCACCAGAATCCAAGCGTCTTCGCATACTCGTCGAATTTTTCGCGCGAATAAAGATCGTCAGCTTCGAGCAGGGCCTTGGCGCTCTCAAGCTGTTCATCGGTGTAATAGTCCTTGTCGTTGAAGTGCGCGATTTCATTGTAGACCGCCTTCAACGCGGCCTTCGCCTTATCCGGCGTCGTCTGGAAAACTACGTTGATTGGCCCAACGTTGCGTTGCGTGTAGTAACCGATACCGACGCCATTCACCAGCCCGCTGTCGACCAGGTTTCGCTGAAAACGTGAATCGGCTTGCTGCATGATGAAAGAAAAAGTGTCGGCGGCATAAGTCGCCGCGTCGTCTTTCCCGATCGATGGACCCTGCCAGCCAATCTCGATCAGAACATTAGTCACCGGCTGTTTGATGATGGCGCCGGAACTGTTTTGCAGCGGCGGATGATCGACCATGGGAAATTCGACGAAGGGATCTTTCTCGCGCCGCGGCCAATCGCCGAAGAATTCCTGGGCCATCTGATAGACATCACTCGCCTTTACGTCGCCGGTGATCACCAGCGCGGAATTATTCGGTACGTAATAGCGACCCTGGATCAGACGCATCATCGCGGTCGTGGCCGTTGAAACCGTCTGCCGGTTGCCGAGCGGTTGTTTCCGGCTGGGAAACTTATAGTAGAGACGGTCGTTCATTTCTTTGTTGAGGTAATAGCCCGGCTCAGATTCGTTGCGATCGATTTCACCGATCACAACCTGCCGCTCGCGCTCGAACTCTCTCTCGTCAAACAGAGGATAGCGAGTCGCGTCACGCATGAAATTCATCGCCGAACGCAAATTCGGGCTGGTAGTCGTGAAATAGTATTCGACAACTTCTTCGCGCGTTTCACCGTTGTAAGCAATGCCGAGCTGGCCGATTTTTTGCAGGTAGGCTTCGGCGTTGGCGACGGCCCGATTCGCTTTGAAGAACATGTGTTCGTACAAGTGCGAGAGGCCGTTCAGCTCGGGCGGCTCAGTGAACGAACCGTTGCGAACCGCCAATTCGATGGTCACGATCGGCACCGAATGATCTTCGAGCACGATGATTTCCAGCCCGTTGGCCAGAACCTTTCCCTGAATGTCAGAGGCCGGTTTCGGCAGTACTGCTTTGGCCGGGGCCGCGCCCTGCGCTTGCCGCAGGCGTGACTGCAATTCAATCGCTCTCGGCCGCGCAAAGATCGGAGCTACCAGGGAAAAAGTAAGCGCAAGAATTAAAAGTGTCCGTTTCACGTTGACTCCCGTTTTTCGTTTAGCGATCCGATAATCTGAATCACAATCAAATCGAAGCAATCAAATCTACCACAAAGAGTTCGCGGTGGCAGTTCCTGGCGCCAGCGCAGTTGTATTACGAATATCGAGGGCGGTTAAGTTTCTGGAAGCGATTTCGATGTCAGGCGGATTCGAATAGATGCCGCTACGCAAGCGGACTTTGGATGAGGAGTTTTTATGGCGAGAACGGAAGTTCGTAATCGGCGGTTCGTTCGCACGGTTTGAAGGAAATCTCTTTCTTTACCGCTTCGGCGTCGCGTGCCACTTTCGCGCGCAGCGCAGTATCGCTCTTGATCGATTTCATGGTGTTTGCATCTATCGCTATGCCAGGTTGGACGGCGATCCAGTAACGGCCGGGGGCAATATTTCCAATTGCGAACGTGCCGTCGGCGGCGATGCCTCCTTCAAAAAACCGCAAGACATTTTCGGCGTTCTCGCGTTCAGCCGGCACCAGATAGATTTTCAAAGCGGGCGGCAGGTTCTGTCCCTCGCCAGTCACGACTCGACCACGGAATCCGGCGCCACCTTCGGTAATCGTGATTGAGACGGCTGGGGTCTTGTCGCCTGACTTCACGGCAATTCCGTTTCTGGCAATATTCGGCACGGCAGCCCGGTTAACAGCTCCTTTTTGATCCGGCTGATCGAGGGCTAACTCTCGCGTATACCAACCCGATCCGGGCAAACGAACCTCGAGGCGATACGTGCCCGGCATTAGATTGCGCAAACTGATCTCGCCTTTTTCGTTGGGGACGCGTTCCAGGGACATCGGGAATAAGGGTGAGTCAAGGTCTTCATCTCCCTTGATCCCGGATCGTTGGGCGGTCGCTTTTTCGTCCATTCGTTCGCGACGTGCCAGGATCATTGTCTCGCGGATCGCGTTATCGCGGCGGCGACCACAGTTAAGTTTTTGATCAGTTTCGACAATGATTCGTCCCGTGATTGATCCCATCGGGGCCAGGACCAGATTGAGGCCGGTCACATCAGCGCCTCGCACGATCACGCGGCGCGGCGGAGACATGTGGAGATCCGAGTTGATTCCGCCGCCTCTCAGCGCAGTGATTTCATATTCGCCGTCGGAAATTCCATTTATCTGGAAAGCTCGATCGTCACCGGTCACAGCTGCGCCGGCAATCATCGTGCGACTCTCGATGTCGCTGAGTTGGACCCCGACATCTGACACTCCGGCCGCGAGCGGCAAAACGCCGGTGACTTTGCCGCTGATTGCATGTCCCGGTTCCCCGCGGTAACGAATATCGCCGGTTACTTCCTGTTCGGAACGAACGATAAACTCGGCGGCTGTGTCGCGCGTGGAAGCGGGCGCGTAGGTTGGGGCATCCTTCGCGTAAGGATCAACGGAACCAAAGTATTGTCCCGGTCCTCCAGCAGCAACTATGTATGTCCCGGGTGGTAATCCGTAGATACGGTAATAGCCGCGGTCATCAGTCATGCGCGGTTGAGCAAAGGCGGCCACGCGAATTTTGTTGCCTTCGGCATCACGAATCCGCAGAGCTCGCACGCCCACATTTACCACAGGTTCACCGTCAATGTTGGTAACCGCGCCCGTGATAACTCCACCTTTGACCAGAGTTAGCGAAGCCGAGTCGCCCGGCCGATAGAGAGGCGTGCTGGTTGGATCCAATTGCGGTATTTGGATGATGTAGCCCGGCAGGTTGGCCGACAATCGATAGAAGCCTGGATCAAGACCCTGGATATTGAAATAACCTTCGCTGTTGGTTGCCGTTCTGGGGCCCGACGCACCATTGGACCGAAATGCAGATACGCTCGCACCCGCGAGCGGTTGGCCTGATTCAGAAACGACGCGACCGGTAATCGCTCGTGACTCAGCCGGCGTAGCCTCAGGCGCCGGTTGCTGACCGGATGCTATGGTCGCGGCGCAAAAGATCGTAATCAGAAAAACGAGACGCCGCCCGGAAGTTCGACCCATCATGGCACATCCTTTCCACTCAAATTGACGGTGAAAAGGACTTCGGTATCGGCGCCATCGACGACGGTGACGGTCTGTCGCTGAATGCGCTGAAACCCTCGCGGGAGTTGAATCGAACCCAGCGAGCCCACTTGCAAGACGACCTCGTAGGTGCCCGGAGAGATACCCTTGATGAGGAATCGTCCGCGCGAATCCGTCAGTCCGCTGAATTGACTTGACTCACCCTGCCGGTTGGCGGAAATGTAAAAAACGCCTTCAGCCGCCACCGTTCCACCCTCGACCTTGACTTGTCCCCGAATGACGCCGGTTCCAAAAGCTACGTAAATCTTCACTCCCGAAATACTTTGGCCCGCCGTCAGCTCGATCCGGCGATTGGGGACGGGACCGTTGTATTCAATTCGGGTGATGTTGAACCCGGCTAATTCAGGGACGTCATAGCCACCGACGTCAAGGGTAACTTTCCCGGGAGGTAGACCTTCGAGCGAAAACGATCCATCGGGATTGATCCTGGAGGCTGAATTGCTTCCGAAAGTTCTGATGTCGGTGGGCCGGCTCTCGACTTGGCCGGTCACCATCAGTCTTGAGATGCGTGCCAGAGTCTTGTCGGTAATTCCATCCGGCACTACGACGCCCGAGAGGCTTAGGCCCCGCTCTGCCTTTAGTTCCAAATTTGTAACATCGGAATCCAGGATCTCGAACGGGAGCGGATCGCTGTAATACTTCGGAGCGGGTGAATTACTCAGATTAAAGTTTGCCGGGTTGATCATCACTACGTAGCGACCGGGTGTCAGGCCTTCCATGCGGAACTCGCCTTGAGAATTCGTGGGACTTGATGGGCCGGCAGTGCCGCTGACATAGCTTTGGTTTTGATTCTGCTGGATGGTGCCGTAGGAAAGGGAGATGCCGGGAAGAGGTTGACCGCCTTCGACGTCGACGATTCGCCCGCTAACTGTGTAGGTCAGAGCGCGTCGGCCCAGCTTGATGTCGACATTTTTGGTTTCGCCGCCTTCGCTCACATCGATGATTGCCGCTTTGCCGATCTCTGAGCTGTCGGGATAGTAGGTCCGGGGATAATAACCTGCCACGCGCATAACCCCGCCGCTTCTGCCTGCGTCGCCGGCGCTAAGCTTATAGTGACCAGCCGGCAAGCCATAGATTCGATAAACGCCGCGGTCATCTGTCTGATACATCATGACGTTCGCTGGTCTAATGTTTGAACCTCGTGCTACGACGCCGTTCTGATCCACGGCAATCAAAGTAATTCGCTCTTCGATGACCGGCCGGCCATCCGCGTCAGTGATGCGACCGGTAATCACCCCGCCACGCGTTAATTTGAAATCGATTCCTTCGACCGCTTCGTTAGCCGATAAGTTGACGACTTGCCCCTGTCCGGACATCAAGCTCATGGGAAACACGTAGACGGGGGCCACCGGCGTTGTGTTGATCTGCCCCGAGGCCAGTCCCCCGATGTGATAATTCCCATCAGCATCAGAAGTCGTCTGTCCCATTGGTGTCAGGGAGTTTGGGGCACTGACTACAACGGTAATTCCCGGCGCAGGTTTTTCGCCGATGGTGATACGACCCGAAATCGATCCGGTTGGTTTAGCCTTGGTTTCCGGAGTTTGGGCCTGAGGCTGCGTTGCTGCGAAGAGCAGAACTGGCGCGATAAGCATGAGATAGAAGCCAGGGCGAAGTTTCATACAGGCCATAGGAGTTCCCTCTGTAACCAAGCTTTGCCTCAAAAGACTGATTTGCTCTCATTCAGACCGGGCTTCAGCCCGGTCACACGCCTCGCATTAAAAAGCCGCAGAACCGTTTTAACGCATTATGAAAGGGTGCCCCTAAGGGTGTTAAGTTGGAGTTGTACGAAGACCACAACTAGCACCGCAAAGGAGAACCCTTATGAACGAGAAGTATGTAGCGATGGATGTGCACAAGGCAAGTGTAGCGATCGGGATCCGGGATAGTGGTGGGAACTACATCCAGGAGTCAATCGTGGAGACGAAAGCAGTGACCTTGCTGGAGTTGGTGAAAGGATTGAGTGGGACGATCCATTTGACGTTTGAAGAAGGCACGCAGTCGGCTTGGCTGTATGACCTGCTCAGGCCCCACGTGGCGGAATGCGTGGTTTGTAATCCGAGGCAGAATAAGCTGCTAGATGCGGGGAACAAAGGCGACCGGGTAGACGTGCAAAAGCTCTCAGAGTTGTTGTATCTGGGATCGTTGCGAGCGGTCTATCACGGAGATCATGGAACGCGGGCCTTGAAGGAGCTGGCGCGCAATTACGAAAGTCTGGTGCGCGACCGGACCCGAGTAAAGAACCGGCTCAAAGCAATTTACCGCGGCCGTGGGATCAGTTGTGAAGGACAGGAGGTTTATAACCTCAGGAAACGGGACCAGTGGCTGAGGCGTTTGGCTGAACCAGGTGTGCGGCAGCGGGCCACTAGTCTCTACAGCCAACTCGAGGGTCTGAATGCGATGGTGGCTGAAGCGCAACGTCAGATGTTGGCGGAGAGTAGGAAACATAGAGCCGCGGCCATCCTGCGCAGTCTGTCGACGTTGGGACCGGTCTCGGTGGCCATGATCATTGCGACTTGTGATACCCCGCATCGCTTTCGCACCAAGCGGCAGTTTTGGACTTACTGTGGTTTCGCGGTGGTCACCAGGTCGAGCTCAGACCATTATTTCGAGCGTGGGGAGTTACGCAAACGTCGTAAGCCGGCACTGACCCGCGGCCTAAATCGCAACTATAACCGCCGCCTAAAACGAGTATTCAAGAGCGCGGCCACCAGCGGCGCGCGGCAAGGGCCCTTCAAGCCATTTTACGAACAACTTTTGGCGCGAGGATTAAAACCTGATTTAGCCAAACTCACTCTGGCCCGGAGGATCGCGGCGATCACCCTGGCCATGTGGAAGAAAGGAGAACGATTCGATCCTAAGAAACTAGAAGTAAACAGCTAAACCGAGAGTTTCGAGCCTGGCCGCTATCTCTGTTGACGTTGGCAGTGGCGAAGAGTTCCGGAAACGGAAGGGTTCGAGGGCAGTATCAAGGAAACCTATGGTGCTGCGTTATGGCGCAAGTCCCAATTTTAACCCTATGCCCCTCGGTTAACCCAATAAAGCTGTAGTCTCAAAAAGTCTCAGATAGAACCATGGTTGCCACAACCAACAGCTGTTTGCTTTAAAGTTACGTAACGAATCGTCAGCGAATGACTGCCAGCGAAATGCATTCGATGGCCCAAGCCCAAGTTCTCGGCGCGCCTGTTCACTATCGAATATCTGCGCCCAACGTTCGCCCCTCCGGATTGAGTTGCGGGGCGGGTTATCAATCATCGGACGCGTAGGGTGAGGTATGGTTTGACAAACCCCTTTCATAGAACGGTTTCCCTGAATGGC
>Ga0207428_10001791_pt1 | contig 21986 bp, 20 predicted proteins | sample RhiMethybrSRZTD1_FD_187600 | JGI IMG/M metagenome (GOLD analysis project Ga0207428, IMG submission 187600) | Populus rhizosphere microbial communities from Tennessee, USA - Rhizosphere MetaG P. TD hybrid SRZTD1 (SPAdes) (version 3) | ecosystem: Host-associated > Plants > Roots > Rhizosphere >...
ATCGTTGGCCTTCGTCTCTTTCCGAATCCGAACTTCGACGAACAGGCGGCCAAGCGATGGGACGCGGAGCGCTATTACACCGACCGGACATACTACGAGGACAAGACGCTCGTCCGCCCCTACCGCGTGGGCATGTCGTGCGGGTTCTGCCATGTCGGTCCGAATCCGATCAATCCACCCGCTGATCCCAATAACCCGGCGTGGGCCAACCTGAGCTCCAACGTCGGCGCACAGTACTTCACGATCGATCGCATCTTCTATCAGGCCGCCGATTTCGAGGACTTTGCATTCCAGATCTTTCATTCGTCGCGACCGGGTTCGCTCGACACCTCTTTTGTCGCGAGCGACAACGTCAACAACCCGCGGACGATGAACGCGATGTACTTGCTCGGCCCGCGCATCCTCCATGCGAAGCGCTGGGGGAAAGAGACGCTGGCTGGTGGTGGGCGCGACAACCGTCAGTTCAGCGACTTCATCAAGGACGGCCCGCTCGCCACGCTCTTCGCGTCACCCGAGACGGTGTGGGCCCCACGCGTGCTCAAGGACGGCGCCGACTCGGTGGGTGCGCTCGGCGCCCTCAACCGCGTGTATATCAACATCGGCACGTTCAGCGAGGAGTGGTCGCAGCACTTCCTGCCTCTGGTCGGCGCCCAGCCGCAGACACCGTTCCGGATCGAAGCGGCGCGGCGCAACTCTGCGTATTTCAAGGCCACCGAGGCACAGACCCTCGACGTGGCGAAGTTCTTTCTCAAGACCACCGACGCGCACCATCTCGCCGATGCTCCTGGCGGCGCCAAGTATCTGACCACCGACGCGAACGTACTGACGCGCGGCAAAGAGGTGTTCGCCGACACGTGCGCGAGGTGCCATTCGACCAAGCTGCCGGCGATGGTGGCCGGCCTCGACTCGGAGAGCTGCAACGGCAAGGGATATCTCGACTGCTGGAACCGGTACTGGGCGTCAACGCAGACGCCGGAGTTCAAGAAGCAGATGCGCGAGATCGTGACTGCGCCGGACTTCCTCAACGACAACTACCTCTCGGCGGAGTTCCGTGTACCAGTCACACTGCTGCAGACCAATGCCTGCAGTCCGCTGGCGACCAACGCCAAGAGCGGCAACATCTGGGACAACTTCTCGTCGCAGTCGTACAAGGAGCTGCCCTCGGTCGGCAAGATGCTCTGGTATCACCCATACACCGGCGAACAGCGCGCCTTTGAGATGCCGGCCGGGGGGCGTGGCTATACGCGGCCGCCGTCGCTCGTCAGCCTCTGGTCCACCGCGCCGTTCCTCCTGAACAACACCGTGGGGCGGCTCGAGATGAGTCCGTCGGTCGAGGGGCGCATGCGGTCGTTCGACGACTCCATCCATAAGCTGCTCTGGCCACAGGATCGCGACAAGGACTCGGTGCTCGGCGACAAAATTCCCGGTCTCATCGACCGCGTCGGCGATCGCGCACCAGACGGGCATGGCACGCAGCCGGTGTACTTGAAGTTCAGCGCGGGATATCTCCCTGAGCCACTCAAGCGGACACTCAGGACGCAGCAGGCGCTGTTTCCATCGCTCTTCTCGGAGAACGGTTTGCGGATCGGACCGATCCCGCGAGGCACGCCGATCGGACTGCTGTCCAACCTGCGACTTGTCGCCGACGATCCATCACAACAGGTCGAGCACGACGCCAAAGTCGCAGGGCTCATGGTCAAGATTCTCGCGCGGCTTCACAAACTCGGAGCGAACGCCACTGACGCCGAGGCAAGAGACGCATTCCGGGATCTCGTGGACCCGCTGCTCGACATGAGCAAGTGTCCAGACTTCATCGTGAATCGCGGGCATCTGTTCGGCACCGAGCTGGCGGACGCGGAGAAACGCGCCCTGATTGAATTTCTGAAAACCTTCTGACGCTGCTGCTGGGGACTTCGCGATGGCCACACAGCTAGGACCGATCCCCGGCAGCAATTCGAACGCCAGCCGACCGCTGCCACGCGCCAACACAGGTTCACCGCTGCTGGACTGGATCTCAGATACGTCCATCTCGCTGCTCCACCTGGAGCGTCGTTTCGAGCCCTTCTTCCGTCCAGCGCTCGACGCGCTGTTTCGCGATCTTGGGGAGCGTCTGGTCACCGGGCTGATCAACATGCGCCGCCGTAACGAGCACCTGGCGCTTGCAGAAGAGCGCCCGCCGCACGACGAAGACGCCTGGGTCGATTCAATCATTGCGAGCTTTCAGCAGCAGATGCGCCTGCTCTGGAAACCGGGTGGATTCGAGCGCGGCGGTAACACCAAGACACACGGTATCGTCCGCGGCGAATTCACGGTGCACGACAACCTTCCGGCGGAGCTGCGCCACGGAATCTACGCGCGTCCACACACGTATCGCGCCTGGGTGCGCTATTCGGGGCCGGGTCCTTACGTGACGCCCGACATCGACGATGTGGGTTTCCTGAGCATGAGCATCAAGTTGATGGGCGTGCCTGGACCAAAGCTGATGGAAGACGAGCGGTTCACACAGGACCTGCTGGGGGTATCGACGCCAACGTTCGTCAGCCCCGACGTCCGGGCGAACGCGCAGCTCCAGCGCGAGAGCCTGAAGAACGCGCAGATCTACTATTTCGTGAACCTCCGCCAGCCCCACCTCCTCGATTTCATCATGCAGGCACTGCGGCTGAAGACGCAGACCAGCCCGTTCGAGACGGAGTATTTCAGTCAGGTCCCGTATCTGCTCGGGGACGGGCAGGCGATGCAGTACTCGATGTGGCCCAAGTCGAAGCGGCGGACGCCAATACCGCGGCTGCCGTTTCGCCCGCCGGACGATTACCTGCGCGACGCGATGGTCAAGACGCTGGAACACGAGGACGTCGAGTTCGACATTCGTCTTCAGCTCCAGACCGACGCGCATCTCATGCCGATCGAGCAGGGCACGGTGTTGTGGCCCGAGCGTCTGTCGCCACGTGTATCGGTGGCGACGCTCCGGATCCCGCGGCAGCGGTTCAATTCGCCGTCGCAGATGGAGTTCGCCAAGCAGCTTTCTTACAATCCCTGGCACTCCATTCCTGAGCATCGTCCGCTCGGCCATTTGAGCCGGGCGCGTCGCCGGATCTACGCGGAGCTGTCACGGCTGCGGCAGACCAAGAACGCGGTGCCGCACTACGAGCCGACAGGCGACGAGGTGTTCGAGTAGCGCCGATGACGCCACAGTCCACATTCATGGTCCTGGCACCGATCGACTCCCAACGGGAAGCGGAGTTGGGGCGGATGCTGGCGTCGATGAACGGTGCGCCTGGACACGCCCGGCCCGACAACGCGCTCGTCCCCTTCGAACAGTTCGATCGCCTGCACGTCGCGCGGTTTCTCATCGTGGACGATCGCACGCTTGCCGACAACCGGGCGTACGGAATTCCAGCGCCGGTCTATCCGAGAGGCCTGACGTTTCTCGGCGACGTGGATGGCGATGCCGACGACTTTCTCGTCGAGGTGAGCGATCGCGCCGGCGCGGGGCTGCGCGCGATCTTCTCGTGTTGTGAGGGCTTCACCGCCGAGACCGATCTTCTGCAATGGATGCGCGCGCACCAGGTGCCACCAGCCGCGTCGTACGTCAACTGGCACGGACGAACAGCGCGCCAGGTTCGTGAGGAAGCCGCGCTCCGCGACGCGGTGCAGCGGCATGTCTGTCGATTGACGCCGGAAATCGAGCGCCTGACGCCTCGACAGGTTCACGAACGTCTGCGCGGCCTCGTGATGGCTGATGTCAAAGCCGGGCACCTGACATTGTCCACCGACGCGCCGACGCCGATCGGATGGTGGATCAGGAACCTGCTGCACCTCGCCAGTCTGCCAGCCGCCATCGTCATCCTCCTCCTGACGCTGGTGCTCGTGCCGCGCATCGTGCTGTTCGTTGTCCTCGCTGTGGCCGCATTGGCAGTCGTGCGCCTTCGAGTGCTCGAGCAGACGGACCCGGAGTTGTGCTCGCGCCCGCCCAGGGAGTCCGTCGCGGACCTGGCGCGACTCGAGGACCACGACGTCACGAACCAGTTCAGCGCGATGGGCACGCTGAAGCCGGGGCCGTTGCGGCTGTGGACGACGAGGCTGGTCCTCTATTTGATCGACTGGGCGGCGAGGCACATCTACAAACGCGGACGACTGGCGCGTGTACGCAGCATTCATTTCGCGCGCTGGGTATTCCTCGACGGCCGCAGGCGCGTGATCTTTCTGAGCAATTACGACGGGAGCGTCGAGAGCTACATGGACGACTTCATCAACAAGGTCGGCTTCGGGCTCAACGTTGTGTTCGGCAACGGGATCGGCTATCCGAGAGTCCGGTGGCTGCTTCTGGATGGGTGCCACGACGAGCGCAAGTTCAAAGACTACTTGCGCCGTCATCAGATGCCGACCCAGGTTTGGTACAAGGCGTACCCAGGTCTGACGGCTGTTGATCTCGAGCGGAATGGCAGACTTCGGCAGGGACTCGACGCCTCGTCGTTGAGCGAGCGCGCCGCTCGAGAGTGGGTGGCCTTGTTGTGACCGGCCGCGGCGTTGAGCTCGATGACGTGCAGGGCCTGGTCCGTTTCGGCTACGGCTCCTTGACCGACGCTGTGTACGTGCTCGCTCGTGTGCGGAATGTCGATGCCGCGCGCACATGGTTGCGATCGGCGCCGGTCTCAACTGCAGCAACGATTTCACCGCCGCCGGTCACAGCCCTGCAGATTGCGTTCACGGCGCACGGTATCGAGGCGCTCGGCGTCTCCGCCGAAGTGCGCGCCGGCTTCTCGTCGGAATTCCTGGACGGAATGGACGACCCGAGTCGCGCGAGACGTCTGGGAGACGTCGAGTCGAATGCACCCGAGCGATGGGAGTGGGGCTCTCGGCCGGATGCGCCGCACGTGCTCGTGATGCTGTTCGCGAAGCCCGGACTGCTTGATGAGTGGGTGGCCGATACGCTCGGGGACGCATGGCACGAGGGGTTCGACGAGACGCGGCGGCTGACCACGAGTCATCTGGATGGCGTCGAGCCGTTCGGCTTCGTTGACGGCATCAGCCAGCCCGCGGTGGACTGGGAGCAGCGGCGCGATTCGTCAAAAGAAGGCCAAGACGGGTACACCAACGAGGTCGCGATCGGCGAGTTCCTCCTCGGATATCGCAACGAGTACGGGAAGTACACGGATCGCCCACTGATCGATGTGGACCTCTCGAGCACCGGGCTGCCCCTGGCAGAAGAGGATCCAGGCAAATGGGACCTTGGCAGGAACGGTACCTACCTTGTCATCCGTCAGTTGACGCAGGATGTCCGCGGCTTCTGGCAGTACCTCACGAGCCGCGCCGGCGGGGATCGTCAGGCTGCGGACGCGCTGGCGTCGCGGCTCGTTGGCCGGACGCGACAGGGTGAGCCGCTCGCGCACCTCGAAGACGATGGCATCGCCGGAAAGGCACACGAGCGGCGGCTGAATCAATTCACGTTCGATGACGACCCAGCCGGCACCCGCTGCCCATTCGGCGCGCACATCCGCCGGGCAAATCCCAGGAACAGCGACTACGCGCATCACGAGACCGGATTGAAGCGGCGCCTCGCCGATCTGGGTCTCCCGCCGAGCGCGTTTCGCGATGACGTCGTATCGTCTGTCCGGTTCCATCGCATTCTTCGTCGCGGCCGCGAGTTCGGTCCGTCGTTATCCGTTGACGATGCACTCCGGCCAGCGCCCCCGGACGATCCCGATCGCGGGCTGTACTTCATCTGTCTGAATGCCAACATCTCGCGTCAGTTCGAGTTCGTTCAGAACGCCTGGATGGCGAGCACGAAATTCTCGGCGTTGACGGGCGAGAGCGATCCTTTGGTCGGCAGTCGCCTCCACACCGCCGACGGTCGAGTGACGGACGGGATGACGATACCGTCGGCCGGACTTCCAGATCGCATCTCCGAGCTGCCATCGTTTGTCACCGTACGGGGCGGCGCCTACTTCTTTCTTCCGGGTGTGCGCGCGCTGCGCTACCTCGCCGGTGAGCGAAGAGAGTCGGGCGGTATGACGAAGCGTGAGGACGACCCCAAGTGGAAGAAAGCCTTCGCCGAAGAGCTGATCGAAGTCGCCAAGCGTCGGCCCAAGGGAACCCCGATCGAGCACGACCTTGTCGGCCTCGCTTTCTCGGGCGGCGGCATCCGCAGCGCGACCTTCGGCCTCGGTGTGCTCGAGACACTGAAGCGCCTCGGCGCGTTGAAGAGCATCGACTATCTGTCCACGGTGTCCGGTGGCGGCTACATCGGTGCCTGGTTGAGTGCCGGATGCAAGCGGCAGCCGGGCTGGCTCGAGCAGGACGCAGATTGGACCACGTCGATCCGTCACCTTCGCCGCTATTCGAACTATCTGTCCCCGACCATCGGATTCTTCAGCGCTGACACCTGGTCGATGCTGACCATCTGGCTGCGCAATGCGCTACTCGTGCAGACGACGGTGATCCTCGCCATCGCCTGTGTCCTCCTGCTGCCACGGCCGTTGTTCGAGCTGTTCCAGCAGTGGCCGGGCGTCGGCGACTGGCGATGGATCACCATCATTCTGTTCATCTGTGGTGTGGTCGGCATCTCAGGCAACCAGCTCGTGGTGACCGGCCACGACAAGATGGCGCTGCTGCAGGCCAGGCAATGGCCGGTCGGCCTGCTCCTCGGAGGTATCTGCATTACCGCGGCGTGGCTGTATGCGAGGATGGTCGGATTCGATCCGTTTCATCGAGGCCCGAGCAACTTTGCTGCGACGATCCCCGTCGCGTTTCTCCTCGTCCTGGCCGGCTTCGTCCTTCAACCGGTCGCGGTCCGGATCGCCGCGTTCGTCTATGCGAGGCTGCGCGTAGACCCTCCAGACCGGATCAACTACACCCAGGCATGGGTTCAGGGCGCGGTCGTCGCACCGATGATGATCGCTGCCTTTCTCGTGACCGCGATTCTCTGGGGCGAGCGCATCGGCGATACCGGCGGTCTCGCGCCGCCTTCCGGCGCCTTCGCGCTGAGCCAGGTGAACACCTACGGTGCGTTGTTCACGAATGCGCTGCGCCACTGGCCGTTTCCGCTCTCGGTCGTCTTTGCATCGCTGTGGCTGCTGTCGCACTGCTCGGTCAGCTGGCGTGACTGGAAGAGCCTCCCGACGGCCATCGGTGCGCCTGTGGTTGGTGTGCTGGTGCTTCATGCGTTGTTGTGCGTGGTCATGCTGTTGTTCCATGAGTGGGACACGACGAGCGTGTGGAAAGCGTTCGTCTGGGGGCCACCGCTCGTGGCGGTCGCGTTCGTCCTCACCATCGTGTCGATGATCGGCATGATGGGCCGGCAGTCCACCGATGGTGTCCGCGAGTGGTGGAGCCGGCTCGGAGCCTGGCTCGGCATCTACGCCACCGCGTGGATCGTGATCGCCGTCGCCGCCGTGTACGCGCCGCAGTGGGTGCAGTGGGCGATCGGCCTTCATCCGATGACCATGCTCACGGCCGGTGGCGGCTGGATCGGGACGGTGGTCGCCGGGCTCTTTGCCGGGAACTCCGAAACGACCTCCGGTACCGGAGACGCCACCAAGAAGAGCACGGCCACGAAAGTCAAAGAAGTCATCGCCGTCATTGCGCCATTCGTGTTTATCGCCGGCCTGTTGATCGCCATCGCCTACGTGCTTGACGCCGTGATCGTGTTCAACGCGGGCCAGAGCTGGCTGGGAGTCGTCGCCAGGCCCGGCGAGGATGTTCTGCCGCTGCGTACGGTGCTGCTGATGTTGGGCGCCGTCTGCGTGGTGGCGCTGGTGATCGTGGCGCTTCGCGTGGACATCAACGAATTCAGTCTGAATGCCTTCTATCGGCATCGACTCGTTCGCTGCTACCTCGGAGCGACACGCTTCACGGCGAATGAGCGACGTCCACAGAACTTCACCGGCTTCGACGACAAGGACGATCTCCCGTTGGCCGATCTCGTGGAGCGTGAGGGCCCTGCGCGTGGCCCGCTGCACATCGTCAACTGTGCGCTCAATCTCGGCGGGTCGAGCGATCTGGCACTGCATACGCGGCACAGCGCGGCGTTCACGCTGACGCCCGTCTCATGCGGCAGTGGATATCTCTCGCGCACGCAGGCTGGCGAGACCGAGGAGCTCGGTTATGTTCCGACCAGGGAATACGGAGGCCGCTTTGGTGCGCCAACGCTGGGCCAGGCGATTTCCGTCTCGGGAGCGGCAGCCAGTCCCAACATGGGTTACCACACGTCGCCGGTGGTGGCCTTCCTGTTGACGCTGTTCAACGTCCGTCTTGGATGGTGGTTCCCGAACCCTGCCAGGGAGGCTACCGGGTTCCCGTCGCCGCACTTCAACCTGAGTTATCTACTGGCCGAGCTGTTTGGTGGTGCCAGCGATAAGTCCAAATTCCTGATGATTTCCGACGGTGGTCACTTTGAGAACCTTGCTGCCTACGAGCTCGTCAGGCGCCGGTGCCGCACCATCGTCATCAGCGACGGCGAATGCGATCCGAAGCTGACCTTCGAGGGGCTGGGCACCTTGATCCGGATGTGCGAGGTGGACTTCGGCGCCACGATCACCATCGACGTCAAAGCTATCCGTCCCGACTCCGCGTCGCATTGGAGCCAGGCGCGATCGGCGGTCGGTCGCATCAAGTACAGCGACGGCTCACTGGGGACGCTCATCTACCTCAAGGCGTCGATGACGGGCCGCGAGGACAGCTCCGTGCTGCAGTACAAAGCGAGCCACCCGGCGTTCCCACACGAGAGCACCAGCGACCAGTTTTACGCTGAGGATCAGTTCGAGAGCTATCGACGGCTGGGGCAGGAGGTGGCGCAAGCGGCCTTCGAGGCGGCGACAAGCGAGCCTGCCATGACTGCTGATGGACCAACAATGGAGAAGGGCTCCCGACGATGAAGGTGCTGATGTTTTACGAGGTCGCACCCGACGGCCTGCAGAAAGCGCAGGAGAACTTTGCCGGCCATCGCGCCCGGCTCGACGAGTTTTACGCCAGAGGCGTCCTGCTCATGGCCGGACCGTATGGCTCGCCACCGATCGGCGCGCTCGGTGTGTTCACCTCGCGTGATGCGGCCGAGGAATTCATCAAGGGAGACCCGTTCGTCCTGAACGGCGTCGTCGGGCGTCACACGCTGCATGACTGGAACGAGGTGCTGTTCGCCGGCGGAAAGTAGTGCAACCCGTGAGACGGCTGGCGATCGTCATCATCGGCATCGGGCTTGGCCTCACCTCTGAGGCTCAGGAGCAGAAGCTGGCGTTCGAAGTGGTGTCCGTTAGGCCGAGTCTTCCTGGAGGCTCTGGCGGCGCGACCATTACCGGACGTGGCGGTACGCTGCGAGTGACGAGGACGCCTCTTCACAGGCTGGGTCGCTTTTCGTTGCCCTGAAGGAACAACTTGGGCTCGCGCTGGAACGCCGCAAAGGAATGGTTGACGTTCTCGTCATCGCGTCCGTTCACCAGCCAACTGAAAACTAATGTGACGTAGCGATTCATCCGCCGGACTTGACGAGGGGACGACGCGCGAGCGCGGCGCGAAAGTCCTCGCGCTCCTCCTCGCTGAGGATGCCCTTCAAGTGTTCGAGGAGCGCGGTACGTAAGGCATCGCCGGAACGGAGTCGGTCCTTGAAGTGTCTGACCGATTCCAGTGCCAGCGCGCGCTGCCAGGCTGGAAGGTGGAACTGATTGAGCACGGCCGCGACATCAGGGCTGGCCACGAACTGCCGGACACTGGTCCCGTCAGGCAGGGATATTGTCGTCAGGCGCGTGGCCAGCTGGCGATCGACTGTGGCCCTGACCTTCGCCAACTGGTTTTCTCCGAGCAGACCCGCGAGGTCCTTCAGCAACGCCGTTGTTGCCTGAGCCTCGAACGATTCGATGAACGGGTCCACCACCCTCAGCGCATCCGCTCGGGTGGATGCGGGCAGACGGAGATCGTCCAGCGTTTCCATCACGTGCGATCGTGACGACAGCTGGAGCTGGTCTCCAAAGGTGTACCCGCCAGGTCTCGGGAACCCGCCGCCGATGGCGGTCACTGACTTTGGCACAGCGACCAGCGCAAGGATCTCGTCGTAATCGAGCGCTCCGTCACCGTCGTCACTAACCAGACGATGCATCCGATCCGGCAGCTCATCCTTCGCCACGAGACCGTCGTTGTTGCGATCGAACGTCATCAGGCGAGCCACGATGATGTCGGTGTTGCCCAACACGTTCATCGTGAGAGCCAACGAGTCCGGGTGTGTTGGATTGAACGGCGTCACCGTCTGGGCCGAGACGACAGTGGCGAAGAGGAGCAGCGCCACCAGAGTGATTGGTACGTGCCGCATGATGAAACTCCATGAGCGGGCGCGCCTCTTGGCGGGTGCGCGCCTGTTCGTCGCTCTATTAAACACCCAATTCGCGGGCGGGAGAACTAAAGCTTGAACAGCCTGGTGGCGTTTTCGCAGCCGATGCGGACCCGCTCACGCTCGGAGATTGAAGCGCCGTCGAACCACTCGGCTGCGTCGGCGGTCTCTTCGAAGGGGTAGTCAACCGAGAACAGCACGCGATCGGCGCCGACTTCGGCGATCGCATCGACCAGTGTTGGTGTTCGGAAATTGCCGCTCGTCGTGAGAAATACGTTCGAACGGAGGTACTCCGTGATCGTCCGCCGCGCGGGAAGGCCCTGCGGCACCTTGCGCAAGCGATGGTCGATGCGCCACGCGTTGTACGGCAATCCCTCGCCAAGGTGGCCGAGGATCAACGTCAGACGAGGATGCCGATCGAACAGACCGCTGCACATCAGACGCAGCGCATGGACGGCGGTCTCCGCCGCGAATGCCCAGACTGGTCCCAGCAGCCACGGATGACCCTCGTAGATCGGTTCGCGCGATGGCAGCGGTTCACGCGGGTGCAGATAGAACGGCACGTCGAGCTCCTCGACGCGCTGCCAGAACGCGGCATACGCAGGGTGGTCGTAATACACGACGTCCTCGCCGCTCCCGACCTGCGAAAATCCGTTTGCGAGTGCGCCTTTGAATCCGAGCTCTCTGACCGCGCGAGTGAGCTCCTCGGCCGCCGCGTCGGGATCCTGCAGCGGGAGTGCCGCGAATGCGCCAAGTCGATCCGGCCTGCGCGCGACGGCGTCGGCGAGGACATCGTTGGCACGGCGGGCGATCTCGATCGCGCGAGATCGATCGGCGATCGCCTGAATGGCGGGAGAGTTCAACGAGAGGATCGCGTAGGCGATGCCGTGCGCGTCCATCTGCGACACGCGGTGATCGGACAGATCCAGCAACCGCTGCTCGAGCAGCGACCACGACTGTCCGCTTGCATAACGAGTCGAATCCGCCAGCGTCTCTGGCAGCGCGAAGTGCTCCTCGAGCGCAATCTTCCCGAGCACGAGTTCGTGTCCGCGATTACGAACTGCACCCCTTGCGGGCCTGTTCGAATCCTTCGAAGAGGCGCGCCGCGTGCTCGCCGGCCAGCGTCTCGAGACGGTGCGGTTGTCCCTTTTCGACGGTGTATCGCGCGACGTCGCCCTTCGATCGCAGGAACTCTGCTTCGCGCTTCATCTCGTCGTGCCACCGGTACTCGTCGTTCTCGCCCACGTACATGAAGACGCAGATCTTCGAGAGCGCCTGCAGCTTGGCGGGCGTCGGCTCCCAGAGGTAACCGGGAAACGCGGTGACTGAACGGAAGTATTGCGGATGGGCGGCCGCGACGTGCATCGCGGCGATGCCGCCGTTCGAGGGACCGGCAATGTGGAATTTCCCGCCTTCGATCTTGTAGTCGGCCAGGATCTGCTTCAGGAAGTCGGGGAAGATGCGGTCGCCACCTTCGAAGAAGAGTTGACCGTCCGGCGCGGCGGGCGCCACGACGATGTATCCACGCTTCTCGGCTTCGATCCGGAGGTTCCTGTTCAACACCCCATCGACCGTGTTCATCGTCTGCGGGCCGCCGCCGAGCGCGATGATCGCCGCGTAGGTCTTGGCCGGGTCGTAGCCACTCGGCAGAACCACTTTGTAGTGGACCGTAAGGTCACGCACAGTCATCGTCTTTTCCTGCACGTCGGCTCGCGCGGGCGAGGCAAGTGCGGCCACCGATAGCACGACGGCTGCTGTGAGCCGCATCGAGAGCGAGACGGTCATAGAGGAATCCTTCCTGCGCGATTCTAGCGCGAGGGCAGACGCGGGGGCGTCAACGAAGGTCTCTCGCGGTCAGGGTCAGTGACAGCAGGTGGCTGATCACCGGAGGCTCGCAGTACGGCGCGCGACGAACCACTTCGACCAGATACTCGCCGGCCTCAGTGAGCCGCGCCTCCCATACGCTGTCTCCTTTGCCATCGCGCGCATGGGCGGCGCCGTCGAGAAACGTCTTGCTGCCAGGTCGTGAGACGCGCAACCACAGGCTTCCCGCCGGGAAGCCGCTGATGGCCGCACGAAGGCGGTCGCCGACGCTCGCGACCACGATGTAGGCGTCAGCACCGAGTTCTGCGACGCGTCCGCCGAGCTCCACGGTCCGTTGTCCGCTCGGGAACGTCACCGGGCGCGGTTTGAGACGCGTGGACGTATCGCCAAACGAGGTCAGCCGCGTGATTTGGTACTTGCCTTGAGTGCGCTCGGCGATCACGCGGCCACTGGCGAGAGACACCACGCCGCTCGCGAGGAGCAGTGTGTGCTGTGGCCGCGGTCCCCCGGCGACAGGCTCGCGACTCTCGACAACGGCGCAGCGCAAGTGGGGAGTAAACACCATGTCGTACATCTGCTCGAGCGCGCTTCGATCCTTGACGTAGATCGGGTAAGGCCGCTGTCGCACCGATACCCGCGCCGGATACCGAACCAGGCTTGCCACTGCCTGACGGTCGCCAGTTCGGAACGCCCGCTGCAGCTCGGTGGCGAACGCACGTTCATCGCGCAGACTCGATTGATTCGGACGAGGCGGGGACTGCGCGCCGACCGTCAATGTCGCCATCGTGATTGTGGCCGCGGTCCAGGCTATGACTCTGATCATCAATGTCGCGAGACGCGCGGCGTCACTATACGCCGATCGACGAGCAATGTGTTATAAAAATAACTTGATTGGCCGTCAGATCTTGTAGAGCTGCGGCCTTCGTCTCACCGACGCCGAAGGAGCAGCCAGACGACCACGCAGGCGCCGGCTCCCCACAGGACCGGGTGATCGGAGACGCTGTAGCTCACGGTGTTGAAGATCGAGTTGAACTGCTCGCCGAGAATGCTGAGCATGCTGCGCGAGCTTCCACCGACGTACTCGACGGCCCCTTGGGCGAAAACGGTCGTCATCGCGTGCGACGAAAGTAGCACACTATCGGCAGCCGCAAAGGAAGAGACCCATGAAACTGGTGCTTGCTTCGATCGTGGTGCTGCTTGCGTCACCTGTGTGGGCGCAGGAGAAGGAACTCAACGAAACGAGCATGGGCAGGTTGCGTCACGACGGCAACGCCATGCTCAACGACTCGAAGGTGGACGATCCATCAGAATACCGAGGCGGGGCGCCGGCGACGCAGCGTTCGCTGGTGAAGATCTCCGGCGACGTGGTGGAGGGCTCCCATCGCGACGAAGTCGTTTTGATTCAGTTGAAACAGACGGGTGACAATCAGCGCGGCGGCGAGTTCTATCTCGGGCTGAAGATTCCTGGCACCGGCACGACCGACGAGGCGATGTTCGACGCCCTGGTGGCAACGTACCGGGACGGGTTTCACTTCAAACTGCCTGTCTATGCCCCGAATCTCCCGGACAAGGCTGTCACCCCATCGTTCATTCAATCTCCGAATGGGCAGTTTCGGACGTATATCCAAGACGACGGTAATCTCGTGACCTACGAAGTGATGCAGCCCGGAAACTGGCTGCGTCGTGTGTGGTCGAGCATGACCGGAGCCATTCCACAAAATTCCGGGTTGGACGATGCGGATCAAGGAGACGAGTAAGACACCGGCTGGCCGGCGATCGTCGTCTTACGACGCGTGCTCTTCCTTTTACGACGCGTCGTCTTACGACGCTCGGACTCGCAGCTTGTCCACCACTTTCGTGACGCCCTTGGTCTCTCGTGCCAGTTGCACGGCGCGGTCACGTTCATCTGCGGATCTGACAACGCCGCTCAAGGTCACGATGGCGCCGGACGTGTCGACATCGATGCCGCGCGCCGTGACCTCGTCATCGAGGACCATCTTTGACTTGATCTTCGCCGTCAGGGCGCTGTCGCTGACCGTGTCGCCGACTGTGCTCGCAGCGTCGTGGGCCTTTGCTGCCGCCCGCGTCGCAAGCTTTGCGGCGTGTTGCTTCGCAATCTGCGCTTCGAGCGACGCGGCTCCGGGCCGCACCGACCACCCGTTCTGAGACCAGTAATTGAATGCCGCAAGTCCGCCGACACCGACGATGGTCAGCAGCAGGAGTCTGCGAATAAGACGCATGGCCGAGCCCTCCCGAGTTATGTCGCTGCTTCGCACATACGATGAACTCTTCACCGTTGTTCGCTCGGTACCGCAACCTCGGCCGTCGTCAGCCGGCGTGCTCTAATTGGCCCTATGCGAAACCGGCCTTATTTTCTGATGTGGATCGCAGCAGTCACTCTGATCGGTGGTGTGTCGATGCGTGCGCAGTGGCTGCACGAGCCCACGGCAGGCGCGCCTCGCACACGTGATGGCAAGGTGAACATGACCGGGCGCGTTCCGCGCCTGAACGGCAAGCCCGAGCTGTCCGGCCTGTGGCAGGTGCAGGGCGACCCGCGCGCTCCGGGCGGTCTGTTCGGCCTTGGTGAATCGTTGAACTCGCGGTACTTCCGCAACGTGCTGGCCGACTTTCCGGCCGACGCGGCGCCACTGACGCCCGCGGGTGCGGCGCGGTTGAAAGAGCACCTTCAGCCGACGACGTTCAATCCGCTCCTCAACTGTCTGCCGGACGGCGTCCCTCACGGCGACCTGCTTCCCGAGCCGTTCAAGATCATTCACTCAAAGGGCGTCATCGTCTTCCTGTACGAAGTGGAAACGACCTTTCGACAAGTGTTCATGGATGGCCGGAAGCTGCCCGTCGATCCATCACCGGCTTGGCAGGGCTATTCGGTGGGACGGTGGGAGGGCGACACACTTGTCGTGGACACGATCGGCTTCAACGACCGGAGCTGGCTGGACGCCCGGGGAACACCACACAGCGAGGAGATGCGCGTCGAGGAACGGTTCAGCCGCCGCGATTACGGCCACATGGACTTGAAGATCACGATTACGGATCCCAAGACGTTCACGCGGCCGATCGCGTTCAGCGTGGTCCTCGATCTCATGCCGGACACCGACCTGCTCGAACACTACTGTGCCGAGAACGAGCGGGACGATGCCCACATCCGCGGTGGGGCGAGTCGCTAGCGACGCCAGTCGCTATTGCTTCACGAGCTTCTTCATCTCGTGCTCGACTTGCTTGAACCCGGTGGGAACGGCAAACTTCGAGGCATCGACCGTCGCTGAGAGGCTGTTGAGCTCAGTGACCTGTTCCATCAGCACGACAGGCTGCAAGGTGACTGGCGCGGCCTGGTCAGCGGGCTTTGCTTCTTCCTTCTTTCGACCGAAGCCGCCGAGTGCGCCTCCGAGACCACCGAGGCGCGTCTTGCCGAGCGCGGCGCCGGCGGCCGCCTGGCCGGCCGCATCCACTGCCGCTCCCTTGGCCGCGTCGCCGACGTTCGGACCGGCCGGCTGCATGCCGGTCATCGTCATCGTCTGATAGACGGGGATGCCGGTCATCTTGGACATCTCTTTGGCCATGGTGTTGACCGACTTCGCGACGTCCTCTCGAAACATCGCCATCGGATTCATTCCCGGCGTGGCCATATCCGACATCTTCGACGCCATCTTGACGCCAAACGCGGTGACTTCTTCATAGCCTGGAAGCGTCGGCGCCATCCAGGTATCCATCGTCGTCTTGTTGGAGGGGGTATTGGGTGGGGCACCGGCGGGAGCGCCGCCCATCTCCATCGTCAGAATGAACTGCTTGGTGTTCAGCCCCGAGATCACCTTGCTCTGCCCGGTTTCATTGACGGAGACCTTGATCGCGTCGAGCGGATTGACCGGCGGTGCCTGCTGCTGCGCCTGTGCCTGCGCCAACTGCGCCTGCGCCTGAGCGAGCTGTGCTCGCATCGCCTGCATCGCCTGCTTCATCTCGGCAAACGTGATGACGGCGTACTGCTTTTTCTTGAAATCGATTTGCGTCATCGTCTCGGCATCGGCGTCGATGATCATGGCCAAATCAGCGTTGTAGGTGACCATCTTGCCGCCTTTGACCGCGATGGTTTGCGTCGTCGGCTCTCTGAGCTGACCTGCTCCGGGCATGAAACGGGTCATGTTGAGCAGCGTGCCTCCGGTGACACGAGTCGTCTGCGTGTAGCTGAAGTCGGCCGACACCGTGGCGGCGCCAAGCACAAGCACTGCGATACCGATGAATATCCCGCGCATGCTTCCTCCTTACAAACTGACTGAATCAACTCGCGCCTCGGGCGCGCCAGGACCGGCGATCATAGCAAACCAGTCACGCGGCGAAATGTTCCGCGCGACGCTCATCCGCACCGACTGCATGCTAGGATCCGCGGCATGAGACTGTCAGGGATCCGAGTTACTGTCGCCGTGTCTTTAGTGGTGGTCGCTGGCGGGGCGTTACAAGCGCAAACGCCGGGAAGGCCTGGTGTGCAGGTCGCCGTACCTCAGGGGAGCGGACAAGACCAGAATGCGGCCGCTGCCCAGCAGCAACGGCAGCAAGACGCGCGCGCCCGGTTGGCCAACGAGCCAGCCCCGCGCACCGCTGACGGCCGCATCGTGATCGGCAATACGACGATGCGGAAAGGCGTCTGGGTCGGCGGCAATCTCGGGTTCTGCAACGCCAACAGAGTGGCGGGACCGGCGTCGCTCAATCCAGGCGCTGCCGCAGGGCGCGCTGCTGGTCCCGGCGCCGCTGCTGGGCGCGCTGGTGGCCCTGGGGGAGGGCGAGGTGGTGGCGGTGCTGCGCCATGCACACCGGTTCCGTACATGGACTGGACGCTGGCCATGTCAGACGATCGCCGGCGCAACGAGCTGGAGCCGCACACGCGCTGCAAGCCGTCGGGCGGACCGCGGCAGTGGCTTACGCCGTACGGCGCCGAGTTCCTCGAACTGCCGGAGCTGAAGCTCGCCTACATCTTCGACATTGGTGGGCCGCACACCTACCGCACGATATACATGGACGGTCGCTCACATCCCCGGAATCTGACGCCGAGCTACTACGGCCATTCGATCGGCTGGTGGGAGGGTGACACGCTGGTGGTCGATTCGGTCGGCTTCAACGAGGGCTTCTGGATCGATCGCGGCCAGCTCCCGCACACCGAGCAGCTCCATCTGCTCGAGAAGTACACGCGCACGTCGGTGGGTTCGATGAAGTACGAGCTGACGGTGGACGATCCCGGCGCGTACACGAAGCCTTTCACCGGAACGTCGAACCTGCGGTGGGAAGACGGCACAGAGGTGTTCGAATACGTGTGCCAGCAGGCGAACCAGGCCTACACGCTGATGGTCGGTGAGGGCACCTCGGTTGACCGCACCACGTTGATCGTGCCGTAGAACTACGGTGTCGGAGGACGATACCTTCTCTGGTTCTCCGTACAGATGTACTCGAGCACGTCTGTGTCGGGGAGCAGCGTCGCCGTGGTCTTGAAACCGAACGGTCGCGTGTAATTCTGCGCGTCGTCGAACGTCATCTCGATATCCATGTGGCCGAAGTCACGCCGACGATAGCGTTCGGTGATCCGCATGGCCTCGCTTCGCGGGTGTCCGAAGCCATCCAGCCAGGCGCTGTCCTTGAAACCGGTGGTTTCGACAATCAGCGTCTCGCCTTCCCAGCGTCCCGCTGACGACCCCATCCAGCTTGGTTCCGGATCCTTCGGCAGGCTGCGGCCGTCGATGTAGATCTGCCGCGCGGGATCGCCGTTGCCGGCGAGGACCACAATCTCGCCAGGGGCTTGAATCATTTTGAAGTCCAAAATCAGCATCGAAGCAGGGATGCTGCCCGGCTGGCAGTACGCAGTCGGGAAGTCCCGGCCGCTTTTCTGTCGCTGCTGCATGATGGCCGCAGCCTCCGGCCGAAGCAGTTGCTCGCCGCCTGGCACATCCCAGAGGACGCTGAGCACATGCTTGGTGATGTCATTCAAGTCGGGTTGGATGGCCGGCAAGCCCGGTCCCAGCACGCGCACGAACTCGTTGACCGGTGTCCGCTCGGCCTGCCAGACGCCAGAGAGGTCTGGCTTTCCGTTCAGCCGCGGCGCTGGCGCAGAGAGATTCGGCTGTCCATCTTTGGTGCGCGGAATGCTCGGGTCACGGTAATTCTGCGACTGTGCCTCGATACACCCCAGCGCCACTATTACAAGCGCTCCAACAATCGAGAGAGTTCTCACACGCACCTCCGACACGAGCGATTATCGCAAATCGGCCGCGCCGGGCCGAGACTCTTCGAAGTCCTTCCAGCCGCCGATACGACATTCCGACGCCTGTGAGACGACATCCTCCGTCCATCTCGTTAAGTCGCCTCGGCAAAGTCGCCACGTTCGCAGGTGGCGGGTTCGCAGTTGGCTTTCTGCTGATGTCGATCGTGAACGGCATCGCCTACGGCCTCGCTGGAGCCGCCGGGGCGCACCCGACAGGCGCTGGCAACGCGGCGTCGCAACTGGTGGCCGGCATCTTCCTCGCCGTCATCGCTGCGGTATTTACGACGGTGCTGACCTCGGAAGGCGACGCCAACGCACACGGTCCTCGGATCAGCATCCGCACCGTCGCCGTCGGGCTCGCCCTCGTGATAGGCGGGCCGCTGGTCGCTCACGAACTCCACCGGCAGAGCGTCGAATCGGCGGAGATGCGTGCGCTCGAGGCCGCCGTGCGAGGTCGCGGCGTAGCCGCGTTCGACGAGGCCGACTCTCTCTGGCGGTTCTCGCGCGGCCCTCGGATACTCTCCGGCATCCTCCATGACGCGGCCGCCACGCCGGACGCCAGGCTCACGGCCGGCTTGATGCTGATTGAGTCGAAGGCGGGAACGGCGGAGGACGAACCCGAAGTGGAGCGGCTCATTCGGCGGGGAAGTCCTCAGCGCGCCACGTTCGTGAATCTGTACGCGACGGACCGGTCTATCTACAGCAACGAGACGATAGACCGCTGGATCCGGCAAACGCTGCAGGATCCTGAGCCGGCCATGCGCGTCGCCGCCGTGCGCGCGCTGCTCGGTCATCCAAAGGACATGGAGCTGTGCGAGCCGCTCAATGAGCTCGCGCGCGATCCCGACGCTGCGATCCGCGCCGAAGCCATCCTGCTGGTGAGTGCATGTACGAGTGACTCGCGCCGCCTTCTCCAAGCCGGCCTTCGCGATATCGACCCGCGTGTCCGCCTCGCAGTCGTCAAACGTCTCGGGTGGCGCTTCACTGGCACGACCGACTCGCCGGACTATCTTACGACCGCCGAGGAACTTCTGAGCGATCTCCTTCGTGACTCGAATCCCGAGGTGCGCCAGGCCGCGGCGCTTCAACTCGACACCATTCGCCCACGAGCGACGCCGAGGTGAACGGGGACGCACGCGCGAAAACGCAGGGCCGGTCAGGATCTCTCGTGTCATCCTGTGCCCATGAAACCGGTTCAGAAACTGTGTGCCAAGACTCTGGTCGTGATTGGCGGCGCGAGCAGGGGCGTCGAGATCGTCACGCTGTTCTTCACCTTCGTGGCGGTCATGACGTGGGTGTTTCTGTGCGCGCAGACCCTCATCGGCAGGCAGTCGATCTGGTGGCTCGTCGTCGGACCGGCGCTCATCATCGCGTTTGAGGTCATCCGGGAGGTCGGCTGGGAAGCACGCCACGAACTGGCCAGACAACCGATCGTGCGTGTACTCGGGGCTCTCGTTGGGTTGCTCCGTGATGTTCTCGCGCTGCTCGCCATCGTGTACCTTGCGCAGGCCATCCGACGGGCCATCGCTGAGAGCGGTGGTCTGACGCCCTGGGAGGCCCTCTGGCAAATACTCACCGGAGGCTAATCGAGACACTCCCTTGCGCCGCGGGGTATAGCGCAGTACAACTGACCTGTCTCAGGAGGGCTCGCATGAAAAACGCGTCACGTCTTGCTCTGTGTCTCGCCCTGCTGTGGGCCCAGACCGCCGCGGCCCATCATTCGTTTGATGCCGAATTCGACCGCAACAAGCCGGTCACCCTCACTGGGTCAGTGACACGGGTGGACTGGGGCAACCCTCACATTTGGGTGTTCATGGACGTCAAGGACGAGACCGGCAAGGTGTCGAACTGGGGCGTCGAGGGCGGCGCGCCGAACGCGCTCTTCCGGAACGGCTGGCGCAAGGACTCGCTGAAAGTCGGTGACACCATTACGGTGGAAGGCTTCAGGGGCCGCGACGGCTCGCAGCGCGCGAACGCCAATCGCGTGTTATTGCCGGACGGCCGCCGGGTGTTTGCCGGCTCCTCGGTAGGTGGCAAATGAAGGCCGTCGCGATAGCCGGCGCACTCGGTCTGATCGTCGCGCTGGCCTCGGTGCCGGTCATATCACAGGGCCGAGGCTCGGCGGCGCCGGCTCGTGCCGCTGCGGCACGTCCGGCTCCACGTCTGCCGAACGGCAAGCCGAGCATGACCGGCGTGTGGGACAACACGCGCCGCGCCGACGTCACCAACAAGGCCATTCCTGGTTTCGTCAAGGACCTGCCATACACCGCGTGGGGCAAGAGCAAATGGGACGGCTACGAGGCGTTCATGCAGACCAACGGCGATTACGTCGGCAACTGCCTGCCGTTCGGGATGTCTCGATCGATCTACGGCCCGCACCCGCTGCAGATCATTCACGACAACGACAATCTGGTGATGCTCTTCGAGCAGAACTCGATGTTCCACATCGTGCCGACCGACGGCCGGGCGTTCACGAAAGACCTGCCGCCGTCATGGTTTGGCGAGTCAGTGGGACACTGGGACGGTGACACGCTCGTCGTCGAAACGGTGAACCTGAACGGCTATACGCGAGTGGACACGATCGGCCACCCGATGAGCGCTCGTGCCCGTATCACGCAGACCTTCAAGCGCGTGGACTTCAACACCATCGAGCACACGTTCACGGTGAACGATCCGAAGACCTACACCAGCCCCTGGACCGTCAAGGACACATGGCCGCTCGATCCAGAAACGAAGCTGCTCGAATACGCGTGTATGGAGAACAACCGGGCGCTCTTCGAAGGCCGGATCAAGCCGTTCATCCCGCCAGACGACGTGGACTGATCGTGACGATCAAGACACGCTGATTGGCTCGCGGCTCAACACGTCCTGCAACAGCGCAATGTGGGCCGTGTCCAGCGGAACAAACGCGCCACCGTTCAACGTGTCGAACACGCGCCGTGCCACATCCAGATGGTGAGGGCGAAACTGCGTGGGGTGCGAGTACAGGGCCACCGAATCGACGCCACAGAAGCCGGAGAGAAACGAAAAACCGCCGAAGCTGCCGACGAAAGCCTTGGCTCGACGAATGATCTGCGTCTGAATTGCCAGATTGTTCCTGGGACTGACCAGCCGGTCGATCCGCGTCAGCCGTTTTTGATCGGCGACCGGGAACGGGCGATGATCGTCCAGACGCAAACCCGTGTCCAGGAGAATCACATCGGTGTGATCGGTGAGCCGATGGACGATGTCTTCCGCGATCTTCCGGTTGGCCTCGACGCCTGGAAGCGCATCATTGGCGTACAACTTGACGGCCACGTACTCCTCTGGCAACTGGCCATCGACGTCCGCTGTCTCGAGCGGAGGAAACAGACGGTAGGTGCTCAACATCTGCACCAGCCGGATCGAAGCCTGGTTCCGCCAAAACGGGAAGAAGAGCTCATACATCAACGAGGGATGTAGGACTTCGCCTGCGCCGATCCCGAGCGAGCGCTGGACCTGCGTGATGATGTCCCGATCGAACTCTCCAACCGCCTCCTGTTTCTGGTGCAAGCCAGCCTGCTTCATGTTCCGTTCGTAACACTCGGCAGGAGGAAAGTAATCAAAGAC
>Ga0207428_10001794_pt1 | contig 21974 bp, 22 predicted proteins | sample RhiMethybrSRZTD1_FD_187600 | JGI IMG/M metagenome (GOLD analysis project Ga0207428, IMG submission 187600) | Populus rhizosphere microbial communities from Tennessee, USA - Rhizosphere MetaG P. TD hybrid SRZTD1 (SPAdes) (version 3) | ecosystem: Host-associated > Plants > Roots > Rhizosphere >...
GAGGTTCGGGACGCCGGGTTCGACCCAGGCCAGGCGATCGTCCGGCCGGATCTCGAGGATCCGCGTCATCTTCGTGGTGACGACGACGAGCGCGTCGCCGATCGGCGTCGACCCGCCGGCGAGTCCGGTCCCCGAGCCGCGCGGGACGACGGGCAGTCCGGACTCGTTCGCGACACGCACGCACGCCACGATCTCGTCGGTGGACTCGGGGAACACGACCAGCGCGCACCCACCCTCGACCATCGAGGCGTCGCGCGCGTACAGGCGCAGGGCGAGGGGATCGGACAGGACGCGTTCGGGGCCGAGCGCGCCCTCGAGGGCTCGCCGCGCGTCGTCGACGTCGGTCACGGTGTGGTCAGGCTAGCGCGGGTCTGCGCCGTGGCGATGCGAGGTGGTGGCTAGGCGACGTGGCCGGGTTGGCCGTCCGGGGTGCTGAGGGGGCGCCCCTCCTGCTCCCACTCCTCGAGCCCGCGCTGGAGGTTGAAGGCCTCGAACCCCCGGGCTCGGAGCATGAGCGTCGCGAGCTCGCTGCGGTTGCCCGAACGGCAGACCACGACGGTCGTCTTGGACTCGTCGAGCTGACCGGTCGCGCCGGCGAGGATCGAGTTCAACGGGATGTGGATCGAGCCCTCGATCCGACCCGCCTGCCACTCGTAGGGCTCACGGCAGTCCACGACCTGGACCTCGCCGAGGTGCTCGGCCAGGCCGCTGGAGGTCGTGAGATCGGTGGCGACATCGCTCATGGGGTCGAATCCTATCAACGGGGTGCGGAACGACGGAAGCAGCGATCTGGATCAGCCCGCGATCGCGCGCTCGAACGCCTCGAACGTATCCCGACCGAACAGCACGAACCGGATCTCCTCCACCTTCGTGATCGCGCCGCGCACCGCGTTCACGGCCACCGGTGCCGCCTCCGCCACCGGATAGCCGAAGACGCCCGTCGAGATCGCCGGGAACGCCACGGTCCGGGCCCCGAGCTCGTCCGCCACCCGGAGCGACTCGACGTGGCAGGAGGCAAGCAGGGCGGCCGGGTCCTGCTCGTCCCGGTAGACCGGCCCTACCGTGTGGATCACCCACCGGGCGGGCAGGTCGCCCGCCGTGGTCGCGACCGCCCTGCCCGTCGGCAGGCCGTTCGGATGCGTGGTCCGGCGGATCTCCTGGCACTCGGCCAGGATCGACGGTCCCCCTGCGCGATGGATCGCGCCGTCCACGCCCCCGCCGCCGAGCAGCGAGCCGTTCGCGGCGTTCACGATCGCGTCGGACTCCTGCTTCGTGATGTCGCCCTCGAGCGCCACGATCTCGGGCATGGGCTCATCGTAGGTTCTTCCCGTGGGTGACGAGGACCTCGAGGCTCGCGTACGGCGGGCGTTGAGTGGGCGCCCTGGCGTTCGGCATGTGGACCTGGTCGGCTCGCGCGCGGGCGGGACGCCCTCACCCCTGTCGGACTGGGACTTCGTGATCGAGACCGACGCGTTCGACGCGGTCGCCCGCGACCTGCCGTTCGCCGTGGCCGGGCTCGAACCCATCGCCCAGCAATGGGACCGGATCAGCGAGTACCCCTGCTACATGCTGATGCTGAGGGGCCCGGTCAAGGTCGACCTGATCTTCCCGGGCGAGCCGTACACGTCGCTGCCGCCCTGGGGGGTCTCGGCCGAGACGCTCGACGGCATCGACCAGCACGTCTGGGACTGGGTCCTGTGGCTCGTGTCCAAACGGGAGAAGGGCGAGGAGGAGCTCGTTCGGCGCGAGCTCGCGAAGATGTTCGACCATCTGCTCGGCCCGATGGGCGCGGAGGACGTTCCCGGGTCGATCGCCGAGGCCGTCGAGGCGTACCGGCAACTCCGCGACGACCGTGAGCGGGAGCTCGGCGTGCGCGTGACCCGGATCCGTGAGCGCGAGGTGCTCCCGGTCGTGGCGAACGACTGACCCCGACTCGACCGCGGCATCGCGCGTGCGGTTGAATGGGGGCAGTCGAACCACGGGGGACACGATGGCCGAGATCGTGCTGGATGGCGTTTCCAAGGTGTACGCGGACGGGACCACGGCGGTCTCCGACCTCAGCATCGACATCGGCGACGGCGAGTTCATCGTCCTGGTCGGGCCCTCGGGCTGCGGCAAGACGACCGCCCTGCGGATGGTCGCGGGTCTGGAGAGCATCACGGGCGGCACGATCTCGATCGGCGACCGCGTCGTGAACACCGTGCCGCCGAAGGAGCGGGACATCGCGATGGTGTTCCAGAACTACGCGCTGTACCCACACATGACCGTGTACGACAACATGGCGTTCGGCCTCAAGCTGCGGAAGCTCTCGAAGGAGGAGATCGATCGTCGAGTGCGCGAGGCGGCCGAGATCCTGGGCCTGGTCGAGCTCCTGCAACGCAAGCCCAAGGCCTTGTCCGGTGGTCAGCGCCAGCGCGTGGCCATGGGTCGCGCGATCGTCCGCGAGCCGCAGGCGTTCCTCATGGACGAGCCGCTGTCGAACCTGGACGCCAAGCTCCGCGTGCAGATGCGCGCCGAGGTCTCCAAGCTGCAGGACGACCTCGGGACCACGACGATCTACGTCACCCACGATCAGATCGAGGCGATGACGATGGGTGATCGGGTCGCGGTCATCAAGAAGGGCGTCCTCCAGCAGATCGATGCACCGCAGACGCTCTACGACCATCCCGGGAACCTGTTCGTCGCCGGGTTCATCGGCTCCCCCGCGATGAACATGGTCGAGGCCGACCTCACGCGGGAGGACGGTGGCTTGTTCGTCGGCTTCGGCAGCACCCGGCTGCGCGTGGACGACGCGGTCGTGGCGGAACGGCCGGGGATCCGCGCGTACGAGGGCAAGCGCGTCGTCATCGGGATCCGGCCCGAGAACATGGAGGACGCCGAGATCGAGCCGGACATCCCCGCGGACCGGCGGATGAAGGTGGACGTCGTCCTTCGAGAGGCGCTCGGGGCCGAGGTGCTGATCCACTTCGCTGTCGACGCCCCGCCGGTGCTGACGGAGGACACGCGCGAGCTCGTCGGCGCGCAGGTGGGGCCGATGGCCCACACGAACGTGGCCGTCGAGGAGCTCGAGAAGGCCGCGGAGATCGGGACGTCAACGTTCGTGGCGCGGCTGGATCCCCGGACCCGGGCCACCGAACGCCAGTCGGTCGAGCTGGCCGTCGACACCGCGCGCCTGCACTTCTTCGACCCGGACAGCGGGCTCGGCGTCTACGGGGACGACACCTGAGCGCGGGCGCCCCCGCGCTCCCCGAAGGCTTCCGCTGGGGAACCGCGACCTCCGCCTACCAGGTCGAGGGTGCGGTGCACGAGGGGGGCCGCGGGCCGTCGATCTGGGACACGTTCTGCCGGGTGCCGGGCACGATCCGAGGCGGCGACACCGGGGATGTCGCGTGCGACCAGTACCACCGGTTCGAGGAGGACGCGTCGCTCATGGCGGACCTCGGCCTGAACGCGTACCGGTTCTCCGTCGCATGGCCCAGGATCCAGCCGGAGGGGACCGGCCCGCCGAACGCCGAGGGCCTCGACCACTACCGGCGCATGGTCGATGCGCTGAACCGCCGCGGCATCGCGCCGGTCCTCACGCTGTACCACTGGGACCTGCCCCAGGCGCTCGAGGACGCCGGGGGCTGGCCGAACCGCGACACCGCCGAACGCTTCGCCGAGTACGCCGGGATCGTGGCGAGCGCACTCGCCGGCGAGGTCGCGACCTGGCTCACGCTCAACGAGCCCTGGGTCTCGGCGTGGCTGGGGTACGGGACGGGGACGCACGCCCCCGGCCGGTCCGACGACCGCCTGGCGCTCGCGGCCTCGCATCACCTGCTGCTGGCGCACGGGCTCGCGCTCGGGGCGCTGGGGGACGCCGCCGAGGTCGGCATCGCCGTGAACCCGCAGCCCGCGGTTCCGGCAACATCCTCCGAGGCCGACGCGGCCGTCGCTCGCCTCGCCGACCGCCACATGATCGGGCTGTTCCTGGACCCGCTGTTCGGACGGGGCTATCCGAAGGAGCTGATCGAGCACTACCGCGACGTGAGCGACTTCGGGTTCGTTCGGGACGGGGACCTGGAGACGATCGCGCGTCCGTTCGACACGCTCGGCGTGAACTACTACCGCGTGCACACCGTCGCGTCGTCGCCGCCGACCGATCGCAAGGGCGACGCACTTCCGGGCGGGATCGGCGCATGGTCCTTCGCGCCCGACGACGCCTCGCTCACTTCGATGGGCTGGCCGATCGATCCGAGCGCGTTCACCGACCTGCTGGTCCGGCTGCACCGGGAGTACGGGCCGAACCGGATCATCGTGACCGAGAACGGCGCAGCGTTCGACGACGTCGTGGACGGAGAGGGGCGTGTGCGCGATCCCGATCGCATCGCCTACCTGGACGCCCATGTCTCGGCGGCACGCAACGCGGCCACGCAAGGCGTGCCGCTCGACGGCTACCTCGTCTGGTCGCTCCTGGACAACTTCGAATGGGCGCAGGGGTACGCGGCGAGATTCGGCGTGGTCCACGTCGACTTCGAGACCCAGCGGCGCACGCCCAAGGACAGCGCCGCGTGGCTCGCGGAGGCCGTTCGGGGCGCCCTCGCCGGCTGAACCTGTCCGCACCGATTCTGAGAGCGCTTCCAGGCTCACGCGCGGCCCTCTCGAGTTGACACGGTCTTTGGCAGGGGCATAGCGTGAGAGCGCTTCCAACGCTTGAGGGGGCGGAGTGGCGCGAACGCTCGACGAATTGGCGGCCCTGAGCGGCGTCTCGCGGGCGACGGTGTCCCGGGTGATCAACGGGGGACCGGTCGCCGAGGACACCCGCCGTAAGGTCACCGAGGTCCTGGAGCGGACCAAGTTCCGCCCGAACGCCGCCGCCCGAACCCTCGCCTCCGGCCGCTCCGGCGTGGCGGGCGTCGTGATGCACCTGGAGTCCCACCTGATGTTCCAGGACCCGTACTTCTCGAGCCTGCTCCAGGGCGTGACCGATGCGCTCGCCGAGCAGGCCGTCGGGATGATGCTCTGGCTGGGCAACCGGTCGAAGGAGGAGACGCTCGACCAGATCCTGTGGATGGGTCTGCTTGACGGGGTGATCGTCACGGCCCACCAGCAGGACGACCCGCTCGTGGACGGCCTGCTCGCCTCCGAGCTCCCGACGGTGTTGATCGGTCACCGTCGCGCCGACCGCACGGCGAGCTACGTGGACGTCGACAACGTCGAGGCCGCCGACATGGTCACGACGCACCTGATCAGGCTCGGGCGACGCCGCGTGGGCCACATCACCGGACGCCGCGGAACCGTTGCGGCGGAGGACCGGATCGTGGGGTACGAGCGCGCGATGGCGCGGGCCGGCCTCGCGACCGATGGGCTGATCGTCGAGGGCGCGTTCGACCGCGCATCAGGCGACGGCGCCGTCGAGCTCATCGAACGCGGGGCGGACGCGATCTTCTGCGCGAACGACGCGAGCGCCGAGGGCGCGCTCGATCAGATCACGGCGCGCGGTCTGTCGGTGCCGGGCGACGTCGCGCTCGCGGGGTTCGACGACCTGCCGTTCGCCGCCGACCTCGTCCCGCCGCTCACGACCGTTCGTCAGGGCGTGCGCCAGCAGGGGATCGAGGCCGCGCACGTGCTGTTCCAGCTGCTGCGCGATCCGAACGCGGGACCGCGCCGCGTGATCTTGCCCACCGAGCTCGTGATCCGCCGATCGACGGCGGGAGGGAATTCGTCGTGAGGGCCAACCGGCCGAAGGGGGTTGCTCGACCGTATGAACTGAGGGGATGCGACGGCTCGGTCTCTCGGGGACGTTCGAGGAGGGAAAGGAGGAGGGCTGACGTGCGTCCGCGCGCAAGGTCGCAAGGCCCCGCGGGCACCGGGAACCGATTCGCCTGAGCGATATCGAGGGAGGACAATGACACCGACGGAACGAGAGGGGGCTTCTAGATGAGGCACTTGAAATGGATCGTGCCCTTCGCCGTGCTCGTGCTGATCGCGGCGGCGTGCACGAGCGACGAGGGGGGTGGCGGTGGCGAGACCGGTGGTACGACCGGCGCCGCCCAGGAGGAGAACACCGGGACGGTGAACGTCCTGAGCGCGTTGGACCCGGCGGAGGCCGACACCCTCCAGACGCTGTGGGACAGCACGTACGGTGACAGCGTCGACTACCAGGTCGAGTTCGAGGGCTCCGACCAGTTCGAGGAGCAGCTGCAGATCCGCTCCCAGGCCGGGACCCTGGACACGATCCTGCTGCCCCAGCCGGGAGCGGTGATCGCTCAGGCGCAGACGGGCAATGCGCTGTCGCTCGAGGACCTCGGCTACAGCGTCGACGATCTCAACGCGACCTTCGGCGAGTACTACGTGTCGCTTGGCGAGTTCGAGGGTCAGCACTACGGGCTGCCCACCAACTCGAACTGGAAGAGCCTGATCTGGTACCCGAAGAAGGCTTTCGACGATGCGGGCTACGAGATCCCGGAGACCTGGGACGAGCTCATGGCGCTATCCGACCAGATCGTGGCGGACGGCGGGACGCCGTGGTGCGTCGGGTTCGAGAGCGGGACGGCAACCGGTTGGCCGGCGACCGACTGGGTCGAGGACATCGTGCTGGCCACCGCGGGACAGGACACCTACACGCAGTGGGTGAACCACGAGATCCCGTTCACCGATCCGGCCATCAAGTCGGCGGTGCAGGACTTCGGCGACGTGATGTTCAAGCCGGGATACGTGCTGGGCGGTGCCGACCAGACGCCATCGATCGCGTTCGGCGACGCGCCGCTGCCGATGTTCGACGACCCGCCGGGCTGCTGGCTGCACCGGCAGGCCACGTTCATCAACGCGTTCTTCCCGAAGGGGACCGAGTACGGCGTCGACTACGACGCGTTCGCGTTCCCGACGATCGACCAGCAGGGAGGCCTGTTCGCAGGGGAGATCGCGATGGCATACCGCAACGCCCCGGAGATCAAGGACTTCCTGGACAAGTTCAGCGGGGAGGAGTTCCAGTGCGACATGGCCGGGGACCCCGCTCTGTCCAGGCTCTCGCCCAACGTGAACGTCGGGCAGGACTGCTACTCGAATCCGGTCCTGGCCGACGCCTCGGGGCTGCTGGCCGCCGCGCTGAAGGGTGAGGGCGGGGTCCAGGCTGGATTCGACGCCTCGGACCAGATGCCGCCGGAGGTCGGTTCGGGAAGCTTCTGGACCGGCATGGTGCAGTACATGCAGGACGGTCCCGACTCGTTGGACCAGATCCTGCAGGACATCGACGACAGCTGGCCGTCTGGATAGGTCTTTGATCCGGAACCAGATGGAGCGGAGGGGACGGCCGAGGGGCCGTCCCCTCCGCATTTGCGCGAGCGGCCCGAACGCGGCATCGTCGTCCAGATGACGATCTCCGGCGGCTCGGGCGAGTCCGCGACCCTTCAGGCGCCGCCCTCACCTGGCCGAAGCGCCCTTACCTGGATCCTTCGGCTGTTGACGGCGCTCATCGTCACCGCCGCGGCCTTCTGGCTGCTCGGGGCGACCTTCGGCTTCCTGCGCAACTCCGAGGCCAACCGCTTCCTCGTGGTGGGCGTGGCCATCGTGGTGGGTGTCGGAGGGGTCTTCTTCCTCTACTGGGCGATGAACCGCGTCGTCACCCTGCTTCCCGAACGGCTCCGAGAGGGCGTCCGGCCGTACGTGTTCGTCGGGCCGGCCCTCGTGATCCTCGGCCTGTTCCTGGTCTACCCGGTGATCAACACGCTGCTGATCAGCTTCAAGGACTCCCAGGGCCAGGGCTTCGTCGGCCTGGACAACTACAAGTTCGCCTTCACCGACGAGAGCATGCTCCGCGCGATCCGCAACACCCTGGGATGGACGCTGGTCGTGCCGATCGTGGCGGTGAGCATCGGGCTCGCGTTCGCCACGCTCGCCGACCGGCTCCGTCGAGGAGAGGCGGTCGCCAAGTCCCTGATCTTCATGCCGCTCGCGATCTCGTTCGCCGGCGCCGCGATCGTGTGGAAGCTGATCTACGACTTCCGCCCGGAGGGGTTCGGCTCGAACATCGGACTGTTGAACGCCATCTGGACCGGCCTGGGCCACCAGCCGGTGGCGTGGCTCCAGGAGGCGCCCTGGAACAACCTCCTGCTGATGGTGATCATGGTGTGGATGCAGACGGGGTTCGCGATGGTCGTCCTGTCCGCGGCGATCAAGGCGATCCCCGCCGAGATCACCGAGGCGGCACGCATCGACGGCGCCTCCGAGTTCCAGGTCTTTCGGCGCATCCTCGTGCCCAGCATCCTGCCGACGATCGTCGTCGTGACCACCTACATGGTCATCAACGCCCTGAAGGTCTTCGACATCGTGTTCGTCATCGGTGGCGCGGAAACCAACAAGACGGAGGTGATCGCCGAGCGGATGATCAGGTGGTTCTTCATCCTGAACAACAGCGGGCGCGGTGCAGCGATCGCCGTGATCTTGTTCTTCGCGATCATCCCGATCATGGTCTGGAACATGAGGCGCTTCCGCGAGGAGGAGATGATCCGATGAGCGCCCCGGCGATCCCCGCCCCCGAGGTGAAGCAGGCGTCGCGCCGGCGCGTCGTCGAGGATGAGGCGCCGGGAGCACGGCGGGGCGGGTGGTTCGTCCGCGTCGCGATCGTCGTGATCGTCCTGCTGTGGCTGATCCCGACCGCGGGTGTCCTGATCACGTCCTTCCGCCCCGAGAACCTGGTGGACAGCTCGGGATGGTGGACGGCGCTCGCACACCCGTTCCGAGCGGCGGAGTGGACGTTGGAGAACTACCGGCTCGCCTTGGATGCAGGTGGCCTGGGGAACGCGTTCCTCAACAGTCTCGCCGTCACGATCCCGTCGACGGTGATCCCGATCACGATCGCGGCCTTCGCCGCATACGCGTTCTCGTGGATGGAGTTCAAGGGTCGATACGTGCTGTTCGTGATCGTCGTCGGTCTCCTGGTCGTGCCGATCCAGATGACGCTGATCCCGCTGCTTCGGCTGTTCGCCAACGGAGCCACGATCGGGCGGCTCATCGTGTTCCCGGACCTGGATCTGAACGGAACGTTCCTCGGGGTCTGGCTCGCGCACGCGGGGTTCGGTTTACCCTTGGCGATCTACCTGCTCCGCAGCTACATCGGGGCGCTGCCTTCCTCGATCATCGAATCGGCCAAGATCGACGGCGCCGACCACTTCACGATCTTCTGGCGCCTGATCGTCCCGCTCTCGGTGCCGGCGCTGGCGGCGTTCGCGATCTTCCAGTTCCTGTGGGTGTGGAACGACCTGCTGGTCGCCTACGTGTTCCTGGGCGGGACGCGGGAAACGATGGTTCTCCCCATCGCCCTCGCCGGACTGGTCGGCGGGCACGGAGAGACGTGGCACCTGCTCACGGCGGCGGCATTCATCTCCATGATCCTGCCGCTCATCGTGTTCTTCTCCCTGCAGAAGTACTTCGTCCGCGGGCTGACGGCCGGCTCCGTCAAGGGCTGAGCAGATGATGCGGGCTCCCCGGAAGCCCGTGAAGGGCGAACGCCCGAAGATGCCGCGCATGTGGCGGGCGATCCTCGTCGCCACACTATTGCTCGCCCCGGGCTACTGGTCGCTGCTGATCGGCGTGGTGTCCGTTGCGTCGACGAAGTCGGGCGGCGTCGCGAGCCCAGGCCTGTGGATCGCGTTCGGGCTGATGCTGCTGCCGTTCGTCTTCGTCGCCCTTGCGTTCGCCTCGGGACATCCTCACGCGCCGGGTGCCGTGGCCAAGGCGATGGCGCTCGCCGTTGTGGTCGGCGTCCCCGTGTCGGCACTGTCGGCCGACGCCGTCACCGGGTTCGTCGCCGGCGTGGGCGCGGGGGGCATCGTCGCGCTGCGGTCGGACGTGGACCGTCCCTGGCGGGCCCGGATCCTGGCGGTGTTCGTGGTGACGCTGTGGGCGTACGTCACGGTGCGCGTGGTGCCGGAGGCCGCGTTGCTGCTCGCCCCGGCGTTGCCGTTCACGAGCGTCGGCGTCGCGGACCACCTGCTCGAGCTCAGGCGCGAGCGACGCGCAGCACCGCTCCCTCCCACGGGGCGAGGCTGAGGTCGCCTTCCGCCGCCTCGCCGTCGCGCGCGCGATCGGTGTCGATCAGGATCGTGGCCGGACCGACGGAGAGCGAGGTCACCTGGCCCGAGAGGTTCAACGCCACGACCGTCGCCTCCCCGCGCCGCCACGCCCACAGGTCCTCGGGCGACGGCAACGAGGCGTAGGCGCCCGAACGCAGGTCGGGCGTGGCCCGCCGGAGCGCGATCAAGTCCCGGCACAGGTTGAGGTGCGAGTTCGGATCCGAGTGCTGGTCGGCCACGTTCGTCCGCGTCGCGTCCCCGAACGGGAGCCAAGGCTCGACTCCAGGGGGCGTGAAGCCGGCGCCGGGTCCGGCCGTCCACTGCATCGGCGTCCGTCCGGGGTCGCGCACGACCTGAGACTCGCCGATCAGCCCCGGGCCGTCCCGGACGACCTCGCGAGGGATCGGCACCTCGAGCATCCCGATCTCGTCCCCGTAGTACAGGAACGGCGTCCCCCGGAGCGTGAGCAGCGACATGAGCGCGCACCGGATCTTCGCCGGGTCGCCCTCGCACCAGCGGCTGGGGAAGCGCCCGACGTCGTGGTTGGATGCGGTCCACGCGGGCTGTGCGCCGTCGGGGAAGGCCGCCTCCGTCGTCTCGACGATCGCCCGAAGCGCGTCCGCCTCCAGGTCCGCGAACATGAACGAGAAGTTGAAGCAGAGGTGCAGCTCGTCCAGGTCGCTCCCGTAGTAGGCGGCGAGGACCTCGGGATCGAACAGCCAGGTCTCGCCCACCAGCACGCCGCCGGAGGCGTCGGCGAGCGTTCGCCATCGCCGGTACACGTCGTGCACCTCGGGCCGGTTCATGTTGTGCACGAACCGCTGCCCACGCCGCCGAACCTCCGGGGGATCGTCATCGGTGGGCGGCGGGTTGTCCCGCAGCTCGGCGTCCTTGATCAGCCCGTTGGCGACGTCGATGCGGAACCCCGAGATCCCGCGCTCGAACCAGAACCGGATGATCCGGTCGAACGCCTCGTGCACCTGCGGGTTCCACCAGTTGAGGTCGGGCTGCTCGGGCAGGAAGTTGTGCAGGTAGCGCTGCCCGGTCGCCGGGTCGAGCTCCCACGCAGGCCCTCCGAACACCGACAGCCAGTTGTTGGGCGGCGAGCCGTCGGGCCCCGGATCTGCCCAGACGTACCAGTCCCGGTGCTCGGACTCGCGTGAGGAACGCGCGTCCACGAACCACGCGTGGCGGTCGCTCGTGTGGTTGGGGACCAGGTCGAGCAGGATCCGGATGCCGCGCGCGTCGGCCTCGGCAACCAGACGGTCCAGCGTCGCCAGGTCGCCGAGCTCGGGGTGCACGTCCTGGTAGTCGGCGACGTCGTAGCCCCAGTCGTGGTTCGGCGAGGGGTGGATCGGGGACAGCCAGATCCCGTCGACCCCGAGCCAGTCCAGGTGGTCGAGATGGTCGATCACGCCCTGCAGGTCGCCGACGCCGTCGCCGTCGGTGTCGGCGAACGAGCGGACGTAGATCTGGTACACGACGCCGTCGTGCCACCAGGTGCGTTCGGTCATCTGCAGAGTATGGCCGCTCGGTAGCCTGGTCCGGATGCAGGCCTCCGGTGTTCGCGTCCGCAAGGCGGTCCCCGCCGAATGGGAGCGCGTGCGCAAGCTCCGGCTGCGTTCCCTCGAGGACGCGCCCGAGGCGTTCGGCTCGACACTGGAGGAGGAGCGCGCGTTCGGGCGGTCCCAGTGGGTGGCGTGGATCGAGGGATGGGAGGGCGAGACCAACGTCTTGTTCGTCGCCGAGGCCGAGGACGACGGCACTTGGGTCGGGATGGCGGTCGGCTCGCGCACGGAAGAGGAACCGGAGGCGCACCTGTACGCGATGTGGGTGGACCCTGGCCGGCGGACCCGCGGCGTGGGCGGCCGGCTGGTGCAGGAGGTGCTCGGCTGGGCCGGGTCGTGGGGCGCTCGATCGGTGGTGCTCGGCGTCACCGAGACGAACGAGGGAGCGGGCCGCTTCTACGAGCGGCTGGGGTTCGCCGACACCGGCCGGCGCCATCCGCTGCGCGAGGGGAGCCCGCTCTCCGTCCGGATCCTGCGGCGCGAGCCCTGAGCCTGCGGGCGCCGGTTCGCGCCGGGTCGGGGCCTTGACGTACGATGCCCCGAGACCCTGATCGAGGAGGTCGATGTGGTCAGCGCGTTCATCCTGATCCAGACCGAGGTCGGACGGGCCAGCAACGTGACCCGCGAGATCAGCGGCGTGAAGGGCATCGTGTCCGTCGACCCCGTGACCGGTCCCTACGACGTCATCGCCCGCGGCGAGGCCACGGATCTCGACGAGCTCGCCAAGGCCATCGTCATGCCGATCCAGTCGGTCGAGGGCGTCACGCGCACGCTCACCTGCCCCGTGCTCGCGCTGTAGAGCGGACGCGCCGGAGGGGCGCGTTCAGGAGGGCTCCGAACCCGCCGATACCCCGTGCATGGTCTCTTCCGGCATGCGCTCCCAACGCGGGGACGTCGGGATCCGTCTCCTGGTCGGGCTCGGCGTCGTGGTGGCCCTGGTGTGGGTCGTCCCGTTCGTGTTCCTGAACAAGGACGGGGACGACGGGAACGCGGCGAACGCGACGGCGACGGCCTCCCAGCCGCAGCCGGCCGAACCCGTGGGGTCGACCGGCAAGCCCGACGTCGCGTCCCATCCGATCGGGGCCGCCGAGGATGTCGCGGCGCAGAGCACGCTGAACGAGGCGATCCGCGGGGCGCAGGCGTATTACGCGGAGAACGGCACGTTCGACGGGTACGGGCCGGACGCGGCCGCGACCTTCGATCCGTCGATCGTCTACACGGCCGGCGCGGCCGCGCCGGGGATGGTCTCCATGGTCGTGACACCGACGTCGGTGGTGCTGGTGACCCTCGTCGATCGCGGTGGCTACCTCTGTGCCGCCGCCGCCGGCGACCTGGTCACGTTCGGGCGCTCGAACGCGGCGTCTGCCGACCAGTGCTCGGGCGGCTGGCAGTAGCGGTTCGGCCGAGTGCGACGACCGCCCCTTTCCAGGCCGCTCACGCTCGAAAGTACAGGTACACCTCGCTCCGCTGCGCAAGCTCGAGCATCTCGGGAAGGCCTGCGGCGAGCTCGGCGATCCGCGCGAGCAGGTGGCCCCGGACGTCCGGCGGGAGCGACGCGATGTCGCTGGAGGTCGCGTACAGGTCGGCCACGTGATCCGAAGGGATCACGTGCGTCAGGGGGAACGGCCGGCGCTCGAACGACGTGAAGCCCTTCGCGGGGTGCGGCTCGAACCACGACAGGTACGCATCGACGAACGCCGACGAGCCGCGGACCTCTTCAACGACACGCTCGATGTCTCGCAGGACGGAGGTCGTCGCTGCGTCCCCGGCGACGATCGATGAGTCTCCGGGGAGCGCGGGACCGTGCGCTTCGTCGCCGCGAGCCCAGAACAACGCGAGCGCGCCGTTCGCGCGAAGCACGCGCTGGATCTCCGTGAACGCGCGATCCGGGTCGAAGTGGTGGAACGCGTTCCCGACGACCAGCGCGTCGGCGGTTCCGTCCTCGACCGGGATGCGTTCGGCCGTGCCGGCGAGCGCCGTGACGCCCGGCACCCTGTCCCGCAGGACCGCGCGCATGTTGGCGGCGGGCTCGACCGCGATCACCCGGCATCCGATCGCCGCGAAGCCTCGCGAGAGCTGCCCGGTGCCGGCCGCGAGGTCGATCACCGTCGATGCGGGTTCGAGGTTCGCGCGATCGGCCACCCAGGCGACGGCCTCGGGCGCGTATGAGGGGCGCAGCTCCTCGTAGTCCCGCGCGTCCACGGCCTCGAAGTCGAACCCCATCGTCGCGCATCGTACGCCTCGGCCGTACGCTTCCGGCATGACGCCCGACGCGCCCGGCGGATCCCCCGATCCGAACGCGAAACGGGCCGAACCCGCGGGCCATCGCGCGGCGAATAGGCACGTGCGCTCCGACCTCGTTGCCACGCCACTCCCGCGCCGAACGCTGGCCGAGGAGACGCTGATCGTCCTGTCGCTCTCGCTGCTGGCGAGCGCGGTCTTCGCGATCCTCAGCCTGCTCCAGGCGCCGCTCCGGGGCGTCACCGTCGCGTCGGTCAATCAGAGCACGCAGCTCGCGCGGCAGATCTTCGGGACCCTGTTCTCGCTCGCGCCGGTCTGGCTGGTGGTCTACCTCGTCCGACGGAACGGCGAGGGCATGGAGGGCATCGGGCTTCGATGGGACCGGCCGCGCGAGGACGTCGCGCGCGGCGCGATCCTGTTCGCGATCGTCGGGATCGGCGGCATCGGCGTCTACCTGGCGGCGGTGGCGTTGGGCGTGAACCGGTTCGTGGTCCCGGTCCCGCCGCTGAACCACTGGTGGACGGTCCCGGTCCTCGTGCTGAACGCCGCCGAGGCCGCGCTGCTCGAGGAGGTCGTGGTCGTCGCGTACCTCGTCACGCGGCTCCGGCAGCTCGGGATGACCGATCTCGCGGCGATCGGGCTGAGCGCCCTGTTGCGCGGCAGCTACCACCTGTATCAGGGGTGGGGCGGGTTCCTGGGCAACGTGGCGATGGGCCTGCTGTTCGGGTTCGTGTTCGTGCGAACCCGCCGGGCCTGGCCGATCGTGATCGCGCACTTCCTGCTGGACGTGGCCGCCGGCATCGGCTTCATCCTGTTCCGGGAGCACCTGCCGGGGTTCGGGTGATCCGCGCGGCCGCATGAACGCCCTCACCCGGCGATCGCTCCGAACCGCGCTGCGCGACACCGCGTCGAACGGGTTCGCGCACGTCGACGGGTTCGTGGAGCGGGCGTTCCTGCGGGCGCTCGCACGCGAGCTCGAGGCCGGCCCGCTGCGACGCATGGCGGGAACGTTCGGCACGGCCGGCGTGGAGATGGAGATCGACGGCTTCGACCTCGCCGCACCGTTCGACGGCTTCCCCGCCCTGTCCGAGCTCGCCTCGGCGTTCGAGGAGCGCGTGCGGCGCGACGGGGACGGGATCCGTGGACTGCGCACCTGGGTCCCGAACGAGGCGGGCGCGGCCAGGTACCGACCGGGCTCGGTGGGCGTGACCTCGCACATGGACGGACGCTGGTACCGGCGCCTGGTCGCCGTCTTCACCGTCGCCGGGTTCGCGCCGTTCGAGGTGCGTGCGTCCCGAGAGGGTGCGGCGCTCGAACGCTGGGACGCCCGCGCCGGCTCGGTCACGTTGATGCGCGGGCCGGGGCTTGCCGGCGTTCGGGACGGGCGGCCCTACCACGCGGTGCACGGTCCGCCGCGCGGCGTGCGCTGGTCTGTCGCGCTGCGCATGCGCGTCGGCGGGCCGGGCGTCTAGTCCCGCGGCATCACTGCGATGCGCGCGGGTATCGATGTTCGAACCGGCGGGACCATCGCACCGTCCCGTCCTCCGTGGTCTCGACGTCCAGCCGCAGGTGATAGGCGTCCGCGTCGCTGTCGATCCGCGTGTGCGCCGTCGCCGAGACCGCGACCTCGGGCCAGTCCAGCGTCATCCGCGAGGTCGCGTCCACCCACGCGTGGCCGGGGTCGTCGATCGAGACGCCCACCTCCGCGTCGACCCGGTCGGTCATGTCCGGGGCGACCTCGTCCGCCTCGCTGCGGCTCCCGTAGGCGACGCGTGCACGGGTCTGTCGGCGTGGGACGTCGTGTTCGACGGCCCAGGTCACGCCGTCCGCGTTCCACGTCTGGGGACGGCGCGGCGTCGGCAGCTGGGGCCGCTGCGAGATCGGGGACGGGCCGTCGAGGACGGGGAGCACGATGGCCGAGGCTGCTCGATCGACCGAGAGCGTGACCCGGCCGGGCGGCGGCCAGGCGTTCGGCCAGTCGGTGCCGGCGAGGTCGAGGCGGACGCGGTGGCCGGGTTCGAAGACCCACGATGTGACCTCGAGCTCGAAGGCGATGTCCGTGAAGCTTCCCGGCTCGAGCGGGATCGGCGTCTCCCGCGACGCGCGATGCGTCAGGTTCAGGAGCCCGCGCGTCACCAGCTGCGACGTGCCGTCCGGATGGACGTCGCAGAGCTTCGCGGACAGGTACGCGACGGGCGCCGTCGAGGACACCCTCGCGTGCAGGACGGGGTGCCCGAGGACCTCGAGCTCCTCCGCCTGCGGTCCGAAGTCGTAGACGAGCGAGAACGCCTCGTCGGGCCGCTGGTCGATCGGCTGACCCCACGGCGGTTCGCCCGCGCAGCTGATCCAGGCGGTCCATCCGACGTCGCCGCGCACCTCGAGCCGGTCGACACCCTCTCGGGACGGTGTTGGTTCGGCGTCGGCGAGCTCCAATCGGCTGCCCCGGGACCGCTCGAGGGGCCACCCGGGCTCGAACCGCCACTCGCCCCGGTACGCGGCGAGGTCGGCGGCCGGCCGCGTGGGCCGCCGGACGAAGACCGTGATCGGCGGGTCCCGATCGACGCCGTTGTCCACGCCCCTCAGCCAGCGGTCCCACCACCGGACCATCTCGGGCACGAGGTCGATCGCCGGACCGGGCGTCGAGGTCTCGACGTCGACGTGGGCCCACGGGCCGGCCAGCAGGCGCCGCGGGCACCGGAGCTCGCGCATCCCGCGGAGCGCGATGTTCGTGTACCCGTCGGCCCACCCGGTGACGAGCATCGTGGCCGCCTCGATCGAGGCGTAGTCCTCGCGGAGCGAACCGTGCTTCCAGAACGCGTCGTAGGTCTGGTGCTCGAGCCAGTCCAACAGCCAGGGGCGGTACGTCTCGAGGCGGCGGTCCCACGCCTCCCTCCATCCGTCGCCGAACACGCGAGGCACGGGCGGCAGGACGTTGGCGGCCGCCATGACGTTCGGGTAGTCGGTGAAGTCCAGCTGCTTAAGGGCCCCGCCGAAGTAGTGCACGTCGTCCGCGTACCGGTCGTCCGAGGCGAAGATCGAGCAGATCGCCTTCAGCGCCGGCGGGCGGAGCATCGCCGTCTGCAGCGCGTTGAACCCCGACCACGACGTCCCGTACATCCCCACGTTGCCGTTGGACCACGGCCGGCCGGCGAGCCAGCCGATCACCTCGGCCAGGTCTTGCAGCTCTTCCCGCGTGTACTCGCCGGTGCTCGTGCCCTCCGAGGACCCGGTCCCGCGGACGTCCACGCGGCACACGAGGTAGCCGAACTCGTCGGCGAAGCGGTGGTACTCGGGCCGGTAGTGCGCGGTGAGGTCGTCCTTGCGGTAGGGCAGCGCCTCGATCAGGGCCGGCCACGGCTCGGGGACGGCGGGCAGATACAGCGTGGCGGCGAGCCGAACAGCGTCCCGCATCGTGACGAAGACGTCATCGGTCGCGGCCATCGGGCGGCGATGCTAGCGGGCCGGCGCCGGCGTCAGACCCAGGACGGGAACCAGGCCCGGAGGTTGAAGCCGGCCTCCGTGAGGGGGCCCGCCGTCAGGATCGGCCAGAACCAGAAGAACAGGATGACCGAGGCCGCCACGTAGCCGACCGCGAGTGGCAGGAACGGCCTCGAACGTGACCCCATGACGTGCACCGCGGACAGATCCCGGAGCGCGTAGACGACGGCCAGGACGAAGAACGGCGTGATCGGCGCCGCGTAGAACAGGAACTGCGGCCGCGAGACCGCGAACCACGGCAGGTACAGCCCCACGACCGTCACGACGACGAACGCCGCGCGCCAGTCGCGCTTGCGCCACCACGCGTACGCGGTGTACGGGATCGCCAGGATCGCGCCCCAGAAGATCAGCGGGTTCCCCTGGGCGTAGATCACCTGCCGGATCCCGTCGGAGGCGAACGCGCCGTAGTAGTAGACCGGCCGCTTCAACACGATCCACTGCCACGCCGGCGAGAAGTACGCGTGCCAGGGCTGCCCCTGGTCGTTCAGCGCCTTGAGGTCGCGGTGGAACTCCCACGACTTCTGCTGCACCTCCACCCAGTGGTTGAGGTCCCAGTTGAAGTGGATGAACCACGGGATCCACGTCGCGAAGTACACGATCGCCGGTGTGACGGCGAGCGCGAGGACCAGCCCGAACCCTTCGGTCGTCAGCGTCCGCAGGAACGGCGACTTCGTTCCGAAACGCCTGCGCCGCACGACTTCCCAGCCGAACCCGAGAGCCGCGGCCGTCACGACGGCCGTGATGCCCGACCACTTGGTCGCCATCGCGGCGCCCCCCGCGGCCCCCGCCGCGAACCGGTATGGGCGCCACAGCGGCGCCGGCAGCCGTCGCCTGACCTTGGGCCGCGGTTGCGGCTCGGCACCGTCCACGGTGGCCATGCCGGCGCCGTCCCCGCCGGTTGCCACGGCGGTGCCGCTCCCGCCGGTGATCGGAGGGTGCGCGGCCTCGGCGGCTGCAGCGGTCGCGCGGGCGGTCCGCCGCTCGATCCATCTCCGGTCGAGCAGCAGGAACACGAAGACGAGGACACACCAGAACGCGACGAAGATATCGAGCGTGCCGGTGCGCGATTGGACCAGGTTCAGGCTCTCGGTCGCGAGCAGGACGCCGCCGGCGAACGTCCAGATCGGGCTCGCGAACAGCAGCTGGATGATCACGGCGAGCAGCACCACGGTCGCCGTGCCGGTCACGGCCGCGCCGGCCCGCCAGCCCATCGATTCGGTGCCGAACGCCAGCTCGCCGAACGCGATCATCCACTTGCCGAGCGGGGGATGGACCCACGCGCCGGTGTCCCACTCGTTGTCGCGCCAGAAGCGCTCGTCGGCGCTGTTGATGTCGCAGCGCTCGTTCGAGTAGTTGAGGAAGATGCAGGCGGACTTGGTGTAGTAGTACTCGTCGAAGACCCGGTGCTCGGGGTAGGCCAGGTGCACGAACCGGAGGTACCCCGCGATCGCCGCCACCGCCAGGATCGCCACCGTCGGCCGGTTGATCTTCGCGACGAACGCGTGCCATCGCAACGATCGCGTGCTGGGCTGATGGACGAACGACGGAGCGGGAGTGGGCCTGGTCAGGGTGGACATCCCGCCCGATGGTACGGCAGAGATCGCGTTCCGGAGGGGAGCGCGGGGCAGCATCCGGGACGGTCTTTCGGCCGAGCCGAAGGGTCCGTTCGGACGATGCGGCAGCTCCGGCCGAGCCGGGTTCAGCGCCGCGACGGCGGCCGGTCCCGGAGCCGGTACACGAACTGCACACCCTGGTACGCGTGGTCGATCGAGGCCGATTTGTTGTCCACCAGCCCGGCCTGCAGGCCGAACCCCTGCACCAGGTCGAACGACAGGTCGGTCGTCAAGCCGGAGGCCTTCTTCGGCCATGCCACCCACAGCCGGCCGGCCGGGTCGAGCGCCCGCATGAGCGCCGGGAACCGCCGCCGGAGCTGGGCCATCGTCCGCACGAACAGCAGCGACACGTCCAGGCTGCCCCGTGCCGCCGTGGTCAACTCGGTGGCGGTGGGCAGGGGGCCGAGCGAGAACCCGTCGGGAGGACCCACCACCAGGACGCGCGAGCCCTCGCGGATGCCGAGCTTGCGGGCGAGCGGGACGGCCGAGTAGTCCTTGTGCCCGGACGGCGTCACGGCGCCACTGTAGCGAGGCCCGGGAGGGCGGTTCCACGCCGCGGAGGCGCATGGGACCATCGGCGCATGAGCGGCCGCCTGTACGTCGTCGGCACCCCGATCGGCAACCTCGGAGACCTGTCCGAACGCGCCCGCGAGACCCTGTCCTCGGTCGACCTGGTCGCGGCCGAGGACACGCGGCGGACGGGCAAGCTGCTGGCGCACATCGGCGTCAAGGCGCGGATGGTCTCGCTGTTCGAAGGCAACGAGCCGCAGCGGATCGAGGAGATCCTGGACCGACTGCGCGAGGGCGATGCGGTCGCGCTCGTGTCGGACGCGGGGATGCCGGCGGTCTCCGACCCGGGGTTCCGTCTGCTGCGCGCCGCCGTGGACGCCGGGGTGGAGGTCAACGTGGTGCCCGGGCCGTCGGCGGTGACCGCGGCTCTCGTCGTTTCCGGGCTGCCGACCGATCGCTGGGTATTCGAGGGGTTCCTGCCGCGCCGAGCGGGCGACCGGCGGGCCCGGCTCCGCGCGCTGACCCGCGATCGCCGGACGGTCGTCCTGTTCGAATCGCCCGTGCGCGTCGTCTCGCTGCTGCGAGACATCCTCGTCGAGCTCGGGGACCGGCGGGCGGCGCTCGCGCGCGAGCTCACCAAGCTGCACGAGGAGGTCGTCCGGGGCCGGGTCTCCGAGGTCCTGGCCTCGGTGCTCGACGCCGAGCCGCGGGGCGAGATCGTCGTGGTGATCGAGGGCGCCGAGCCCGCGGAGGCCGACCTCGACGAGCTGGTCGAGGAGGCCCGGCGTCTGGTGGCCGACGGGATGCGCAAGCGCGAGGCCGCGGCCGCGGTGGCCCGGCGCAACGGCGGCTCGGCCAACGCGATCTACGACGCGCTGGTCCGACCGCCGGGCTGAGCGCCCTCCACCGCTAGGATGGCGCTCCCATGGGCCGAGACGTCTTCTACATCACGACGCCGATCTACTACCCGAACGACGTCCCGCACATCGGCCACGCGTACAACGCCGTCGCGACGGACTTCATCGCCCGCTATCACCGGCTGCGCGGCGAGGACGTGTTCCACCTGACCGGGACCGACGAACACGGCCTCAAGCTCCAGCGGGCGGCGGAGGCCGCCGGCATGGAGCCGCAGCGCTGGGTGGACGAGATGGAGCCGCGGTGGCGCGAGGTCTGGGCCCGCCTGGACATCGCCAACGACGACTACATCCGCACGACCGAGCCCCGGCACCGGCAAGCGGTCCAGCGGTTGCTCTCGGCCGTCCACGACAACGGCCGGGACGACATCTACCTGGGCACGTACGAGGGCCTGTACTGCGTGTCGTGCGAGCTGTACTACGCGGAGGACGAGCTCGTGAACGGCCTATGCCCGATCCACGAGCGGCCGGTCGAACGCGTCTCGCAGGACAACTACTTCTTCCGCCTGTCGGCCTACGCCGATCGCCTGCTCGAGCACTACGAGCACGAGCCCTCCCGGGTCGAACCCGAGACCCGCCGCAACGAGGTGCTCAGCCTGATCAAGGGCGGCCTGCTCGACTTCTCGATCAGCCGGACGAACTTCGACTGGGGGATCCCGCTGCCCTGGGACCCCACGCACGTGTGCTACGTCTGGTTCGACGCGCTGACCAACTACATCACGGCCGCCGGATATGGGAGCGACGAGCAGCGCTTCGGCTCGGTGTGGCCGGCGAACATCCACATGATCGGCAAGGACATCCTGCGCCAGCACGCGATCTACTGGCCGGCCATGCTCATGGCCGCCGGGATCGAGCCGCCGACGCAGGTCTGGGCCCACGGGTACCTCACGGTCGGCGGCAAGAAGATGTCCAAGACCAACCTCACGGGCATCCACCCGTTCGAGCTGATCGACCACTTCGGCGTGGACTCATACCGCTACAACTTCCTGCGCGACATCCAGTTCGGCCAGGACGGCAACTTCTCCTGGGAGTCGATGGTCGAGCGCCACAACGCGGATCTGGCCAACGGGCTCGGGAACCTCGCCAGCCGGATCCTGGCGATGCTGGCGTCGTCCTTCGACGGGGTGGTGCCGGATGCGAGCGGCCAGGAGGAGGACCTCCCGGCGGTGATCGAGGAGGCGCTCCGCCGCTACAACGAGCACATGTCCGCCGTGGCCCTGACTCCGGCCCTGGCGGCCGTGTGGGACGTCGTCGGGCGTGCCAACGGCTACCTCGTGGAGAAGGCGCCGTGGACGCTGGCCAAGGAGTCGTCCCGGCGCGACGAGCTCGCCGCGATCCTGTTCGCGTCGGCGGAGACCCTTCGGATCCTCGCCGTGCTGATCCGGCCGATCATGCCGGGGGCGGCGCAGCGCCTGTGGGAGCAGCTCGGTATCGGGGTGTCGCTTGCCGAACAACGCCTGCCCGCCGCCGCCCGTTGGGGCGGCCTGGAGCCGGGCACGAAGACCACGAAAGGGCAGGCGCTCTTCCCGCGGCTCGAGTCCTGAGTGAGGGTTCGCCCGGACGCGTTTCACGTGGGAC
>Ga0207428_10001795_pt1 | contig 21973 bp, 20 predicted proteins | sample RhiMethybrSRZTD1_FD_187600 | JGI IMG/M metagenome (GOLD analysis project Ga0207428, IMG submission 187600) | Populus rhizosphere microbial communities from Tennessee, USA - Rhizosphere MetaG P. TD hybrid SRZTD1 (SPAdes) (version 3) | ecosystem: Host-associated > Plants > Roots > Rhizosphere >...
CTACGCGCACGGGACCCGCGCCCCCCGAAGCGCCCCCGGGGCCCGAACCAACCCCGCCGCCGCCCTACAGCAGGCTGGAGTAGGCGACGACCCCGCGCTGGCAGGCCTCCACCGCCGCTCGGGCGGTCGACTGCACCTCCGGGTCGTCGGCGACCTGGGCGACCTGGCGGAGCAGGTCGATGAGCTGTTTGGTGACCCGCACGAAGTCGCCGGGGGTGATGTCCTCGGCGGCCAGGACGTCCTCGAGGGGGTCGCCCTTGGCCCAGCGGTAGGCCAGGTCGGCGAAGCCCGGGTCGAGCCGGCGGGTCAGCGACAGGCCGCCCGCCTGCTCGTGGGCGTGGACCTCCTCCTGGAGCTCGGCCAGGGTGTCCAGTGCGGCCTCGACCGCCCGGGTGGGGGCGACGGGTGGGTCGCCTGGGGGGCCGTCGGCGCCGCGGGTCTCGTAGACCAGGCTGGAGGCGCAGGCGGCCAGCTCGGCCGGGTCCAGGTCGCGCCACACCCCGCGGTGCATGGCCTCCACCACCACCAGGTCGGTCTCGGCGTAGACCCGGCGCAGGGTCTGGCCCTTGGCGGTGAGGGCGAAGCCGTCCACATAGCCGAGGCTGCCCAGCACCTCCAGGACCCGGTCGAAGGTCCGGACCAGCGACCCGCTGCGGCGCCGGACCCGCTCGGACAGGGCCCGCTGCTCCTTGGCCAGCTGGTCGTGGCGCTGCATCCACTTCTCGTGCTCGGCCAGGTCGGGGCAGCCGTGCACCGGGTGGGCGCGCAGCTGCTCGCGGAGGGCGGCCAGCTCCGGGTCGTCGGCGCCGGCCCGGCGCTTGCGCCGGGGCCGCGGGACCGAGGGCGGGTCCAGGTCGGCCAGGGCCCTGGCCACATAGGACTTGAACCGGGGGCTCTTGGGGCTGAGCTGGCGGGGCATGGCCACCTTGCCGACCCGGACCGGGGCGCCGCCCAGGTCGCGCACGGCCACCCGCCGGACCCGCCGGTCCTCGGTCAGGACCAGCACCCCGGTCGAGTTGTCGCGGCCGCCGGCCGGCCCGATGACCGCGGCCAGGCCGCGGCGCCGGCCCCCGGGCAGCCAGATGACGGTGCCGGAGGTCAGCGAGCGCAGCACCTCGGCCGCCTCCTGGGTCTCGGCCCGGCGCGCGGCGTCGGCCAGGGCGCTCTCGCGGGCCCGCAGCCGGCGCCGCAGCTCCCAGTACTCGGTGATGTCGCCCCGGTCGCAGGCGGCCGACTCCAGGTAGCCGGCCAGGTAGCGGGCGTTGCGGGCCAGGGTCTGCTCGGCCCCGTGGACGGTCCGGTCGGCCAGGAACTGGGCGAAGGAGGAGGCCAGCAGCCGCTCGGCCTGCTGGCGCTGGTAGTTGGCGACCAGGTTGACGGCCATGTTGTAGGACGGCCGGAACGAGGAGGTGAGCGGGTAGGTGCGGGTCGAGGCCAGCCCGGTGATCCGCTCGAAGGGGATGAACGGCTGGTGGAGCACGACCGCGGCCCCGCGGCTGTCGATCCCGCGCCGGCCGGCCCGCCCGGTCAGCTGGGTGTACTCACCCGGGGTGAGCAGCTCGTGGCGTTCCCCCTGCCACTTGGTGAGCCGCTCGATGGCCACGGTGCGGGCGGGCATGTTGATGCCCAGCGACAGCGTCTCGGTGGCGAACACCACCTTGACCAGGCCCTGGGCGAACAGCTCCTCGACCGCCTCCTTGAACAGCGGCAGCATGCCGGCGTGGTGGCTGGCCACCCCGCGGCCCAGCGACTCGGCCAGGTCGTCGTAGCCGAGCGCGTCCAGGTCGGCCGGGTCGACCGGGGCCACCTTGAGCTCCAGGAACTCGAGGATCTCGGCCCGCTCGGCGTGGCTGGTGAGCCGCAGGTTGCCGGCCCGGCACTGCTCCAGGGCCTGGTCGCAGCCGGCCCGGGAGAAGATGAAGTAGATGGCCGGCAGCAGCCCCTCGGCCTCCAGCAGGTCCACCACCTCGACCCGGGACGGCACCCAGCCGCGGCCGACCGGCCGGGGGCCGTTGCGCCCATGGCGGCCCTTGGTGTCGCGGCCGGGACGCCACTCGCGCTCGCCCCGGCGGGCCAGGGCCGGGTTGGGGACGACGTCGTCGCCCCTGGTCACGAACAGCGGGTGCAGCTCCCGGCCGATCAGGTAGTAGTTGTCCAGGGGGACGGGACGGCGCTCCTCGATGACCACCTCGGTGGGCCCGCGGGTCGCCTCCAGCCACTCGCCGAACTCCTCGGCGTTGGACACCGTGGCCGACAGGCTGGCCACCCGGACCTCGACCGGGAGGTTGATCAACACCTCCTCCCAGACCGCACCCCGGACCCGGTCCTGGAGGTAGTGGACCTCGTCCATCACCACATGGTGCAGGCCGCCCAGGGTCGGGCTGCCCTCGTACAGCATGTTGCGCAGCACCTCGGTGGTCATCACCACCACCGGGGCCTCGCCGTTGATCGAGTTGTCGCCGGTGAGCAGGCCGACCTTGGCCGCCCCGTGGCGGGCGACGAAGTCGCCGAACTTCTGGTTCGACAGGGCCTTGAGCGGGGTGGTGTAGAACGCCTTGCCGCCCGAGCGCAGGGCCAGCCAGACGGCGAACTCCCCCACCACCGTCTTGCCGGCCCCGGTCGGGGCGGCGACCAGGGCGCCCTGGCCCGCGGCCAGGGCCAGGCAGCCGCGCCGCTGGAACTCGTCCAGCTGGAAGCGGTAGCCGCCGGCGAACTGGTCGACGAGCGCCCGGGGGTTGGTGTCCATGCGGCTCATGCTGCCAGCCGGCGCCCCGCGGCGCCCGCGGCGGTCCTCAGGGGCCGGGGAACCCGGGAGCGGGGTCGGCGGCCAGGACGGTGACCGCCGACGGGCGGACCTCGAAGGTGGCGGGCAGGGTCCCGGCGGGCTCGCCGTCGGCGTACACGGCCAGGCTGCGGTCGGCATCCAGGTCGACCCGGGCGGCGCGGTGGACGGCCACCGCCGGGTGCTCGACGTGGGCGCCGGAGAACACCTTGGGGAAGGTCCGGAGGAACTCGAGCTTGCCGATGGCCCCGATCACGACCACGTCCAGCAGGCCGTCGGCCAGGCTGGCCCGGGGGGCGACACGCATGCCGCCGCCGTAGCTGGGGCCGTTGGCCACCGCCACCAGCCAGCCCTCCAGCCGCTGGGCCCGGCCGTCCAGGACCAGCTCGAAGCGGGCCGTGCGGCCCACCACCAGCTGGGCCAGGACGGCCCCGACATAGCGGGGCCGGCCCCGGGCCCAGCCCAGGCGCTGGTTGGCGACCCGGTTCACCTCCGAGTCGAAGCCGGCCCCGGCGACGTTGAGGTATGCCCGGCCGGCCACGGTGGCCAGGTCGGCCGGCCGGCGGCGCAGCCGGGTCAGCAGCCCGGCCGCGGCCAGCGGGTCGTCGGCCGGCAGCCCCAGGCTGCGCGCGGCGTCGTTGCCGCCGCCGGCCGGGACCACCCCCAGGGCGGCCCGGACGCCCGGTCCCCCGGACCCCCCCGACCCACCGGGGGACCACCCCGGCGGTCCCCCGGACCCCCCCGCCGGCCCGGCGTCGGCCAGCCCGGCCGCGCACGCCCCCACCGTGCCGTCGCCGCCGACGGCGACCACGACGTCGACCTCGGCGGCGGCCAGGCAGGCGGCCAGCCGCGCGTCCTCCAGCGACCGGGTCGGGTGCTGGGCGACCTCGACCCCGTCGCCGCGGAGCCGCTCGACCACCCGGGGTGCCAGCCGCCCGGCCCGCCCGCCACCGGCCGTGGGGTTGTACACGACCAGGACCTTCAACGTCGTCCGCACCTCGACCAGGGCGCACCCGCCCTTGAGTGGCGGTGGGGGGAGCCCGAGCGGGCTCCCCCCACATGGATCGGGGCCTGCGGGCGACAGCCCGCCCCTGCCATCCTTCGTCCGCCGACTAGTTGGGCGGCGGGAGGCTGTTGGAGGGGGCGCCGCCGGAGTAGCGGGTGCCGAAGGCCTCGGTGGACTCGCCCGGCATCTGGCGGGTCAGGTCGAGGCCGTAGCGGGCGTGGACGCGGGCCAGGGTGCCGGCGGCGGCGTCCATGGCCTGGCCGGCGGCGGTGGCGGCGGCGGCGGCCCGCTCCAGCAGGGCCTTGGCGCCGGGGCCGCTGGCCGGGACCTCGCCGGCCTTCTGGAAGCTGTTGGCGGCCTCGACGTACACCCCGATGGCGGCCGCGTAGCTGTCGCGGACGCTGGTCAGCATGGGCACGCGGCCCCCGACGGCGTTGGACGGCTCACCGTCGGTCGCGGCCTCGGCCGGGGGGTCGCCGACGGTGATGGCCTGGACCCGCTGCTGGATCTCGCCCAGCTTGGCCGACCAGCCGCTGGCCCGGACGGCCATCCGCTTGGGCGTGATCTTGCCGGTGGTCAGCTCCTGGGCGCTCGGGAACCCGGGCAGGTCCTTGGTCCCGGCGCCGATGACCGCGGGCAGCTGGTCGGTCTGGGCGCGCAGGTCGGCGGTGAAGCGGCGCACGTCGTCGCGGGCCCAGCCCTCCTGGACCCGGTTCTGGGCGGCGATCAGGGTGCCCAGCAGGGCGATCACGGCCAGCGTGACCGGGAAGGCGGTCGCCCGGTACCACGGCAGGCGCCGCTCGACGGTCTGGATCCTCGGCCCGGTGGCCGGCCGGCGCACCGGCCGCCCCTGGCTGCGCTTGGTCTTGCCCTTGATGGCCACCCTTGTGTACCCCACTCCCACCGGTGTCTGCGGGGCCCGCCGCCCCAATCCGAACAAGCCTACCGCGACTCAGGGCTCCTGGGCGCCGGCCAGGGCCTGCTGCCGCCGGGCCCGGCGGGGCTCGATGATGAAACGGGCGACGGCGGCGGCGGCGAAGTAGAAGATCCACATGGGGATGGCCATGGCGAACAGGCTGATCGGGTCCTGGCTGGGGGTGATGACGGCCGCGGCCACGATGATCACGGCCACCGCCGGCCGCCAGGCCCGCAGCATGGCCGCCGACGACAGCGCCCCGACCATCGACAGGAACACCAGCACCAGCGGGAACTCGAAGGTGAGCCCGAAGGCCAGGCCCATGAACAGCACGAAGCGCAGGTAGCGGTCGGCCTGGAAGAAGACGGCGATGCCGTTGCCGCCCATGGCGACCAGGAAGCTGATCGCCTTGGGCAGGGTGTAGAACGCCACCGCCACCCCGGCCAGGAACAGCAGGGTGCTGGCCAGGGCGAAGGGGATGGCGTAGCGCTTCTCGCTCGGCTTGAGGCCGGGGGTGATGAAGCGCCACAGCTGGTAGGCGATGAACGGCATGGCCAGCAGCAGCCCGACCGTCAGCGACAGCCGGACGCGGATCGACAGCGGCTCCAGCGGGCTGAGGGCGGCCAGCCGGCAGCCCGAGTCGGCGGCCGAGGTGCCGATGCGGACGCTGGCCGGGAGGGCGCAGTAGGAGCGGAGCACGAAGTCCAGCACCGGGTTGTACAGGAACGCGAAGGCCACCGTGGTGGTGACCACCAGGGCGACGCAACTCTTGACGAGGCGGCTCCGCAGCTCCCCGACGTGGTCGAGGATCGACATCTCGCCCGTGGGGTTGGCCCGCGGGCGGCGCGACAGTCGCACGGAAGCTCCGGTCGGCCGGGGTCAGCTAGGGAGTGGAGCCCCGCTCACGCTCGTCGGTCGACGGCTTGTCCGGCTCGTCCTTGCCGTCGCGGCTGGCCTCGGTGACGCCCTTCTTGAACTCCTTGATGCCGAGGCCGACGTTGCGGCCCATGGCCGGGAGGCGGCTGGCACCGAAGAGCACGACGATCGCGATGACGACCCAGATCCATTCGGCCCCTGGCATTGCTCGACTCCTTCGCGTCGTGACCATGGCCCACGCTGCAACGAGTCTACCGCTGCTCGGCCGCTCTGGCTCCCCGTTCGGACAGGCGGGCTGCGTGGTCGGCGGCCTCCTGGCTGGCCGCGCTGAGCTCGTCGAGGGCCGGAATGAGGCGCTCGCTCAGGGCCTGCACCGAGGCGGCCAGGGCCTTGAGGTTGGCCACCATGCGCCAGACGGTGAAGGCGACGGTGACCAGCACGGCGAGCCAGAACACGCCGAGCAGGATGGCGAGCCAGAGCGGCAGGGCGACCTCCGGGGCACGGGGACGGCCGCCGGATCCTACCCGTTCGGGCGGCCCGGCGCGCTAGGAGGCGTAGGCGGCCAGGGCCAGGCGGGTGGCCTCGGCGACGGCGCTGCGCAGCTCGGGTGGGGACACCGGCTCGGCGTCGGGGGCCAGACGCATGACCAGGCGGACCAGCCAGGAGAGCTGGTGGGTGGCCAGGCGGACCCGCAGGCGGCCGTCGGGGCGGCGCTCGGAGTCCAGGATGGGGAAGTAGTCGGCCACCCACTCGGCCGCGGGGTGAAGGTCGAGCTCGCACTCCAGGCCGCCGGCGAACAGCTCGGCCCCGCCCAGCTCGCCGTGGGCGGCCGGGTCGAAGCCGGCCGGGCGCCGGAACGGCTCGTCGGTCGGCCGCACCGACACCACCCGGTCGACCCGGAACAGCCGCTCGGCGACCGCCTTGTGGCACCAGCCGGACAGGTACCAGTGGCCGGAGGCGCTGAACACCAGCCACGGGTCGACCTTGCGCCGGGTCAGCTCGCCCCGCGAGGCCGACCAGTACTCGATCTGGACCCGGTGGCCGGTGGCGGCGGCCCGGGCCAGCTCGGTCCGGGAGGTGGTCTCGGCCGGGTCGCCCTCCAGGTCGACCGAGACCCTGCCGGCCAGCTCGTGGACCCGGCCCAGCTGGTCGGCGGGCAGGACCGCCTCCAGCTTGGCCAGGGCCCGGGCCAGCGCCCCCTGCTCGGCCACCTCGGGCAGGGTGTCAAGGGCCCGCCCGGCCAGGTACAGCCCGGCCGCCTCCCGCCAGGTGAGCCGGGGGGCGCGGGCGAACCAGTCGGCGAAGCCGATGTGGACCTTGTCGCCGTCGACCCAGGCCTCCATCAGGTCGCCCGGCCCGTACGGCGGCACCCCGGTGACGTACAGCAGCTCCAGGTCGGCGATGAGCGTCTCGCGGGTCATCTCGAAGCGCTCGCAGACCTCGTCCACGGTCGCCCCCGGGTGGTCCAGCACCCAGGGGACGAGGGCCAGCAGCCGCTGCAGCCGCCCGGCGGCGCTGGTGTCGGGGGTCCGGGCCGGGCTCATGTGACCATCGCCCGCAGGGCCTCCAGGCGGCGGCGGGCCTCGGCGCGAAGGTCGGCCGGCTCGACGATCTCGACCCGGTTGCCCGTCGCCCAGCCGAGCAGGCCGTCGCGGTCGCCGACGGGCAGGCGCAGGGTGACCAGCCCGTCGTGCCCCGGCGGGCCGGTGGGGACGGCGCCGCGCAGCTCGGCCCGCCTGGCCGTGGCCGCGGCCGCCCTGACCAGCGCCATCGGCGCCCCCTCGGGCTCGCCGGCGGTCGGCAGGACCTTGCCCGGGTCGAAGCCGGCCGGGACCTCGAAGTCGGGGCCGCGGCTGGTCGGGCGGAGCTTGCGGACGTCGGAGGCGATCCGCGACACCCGGAACGACCGCAGCGCCTCCCGGTCGGCGTCGTGGCCGACCACGTACCAGGTGCCGCGCCGGTTCACCAGGGCATACGGGTCGAGGCGGCGCTCGGCCGCGTCCCGGCCCGGCGGCCGGTAGCTGAACACGATCCGCTTGCGGCCCGAGACCGCCTCCAGCAGCACGGCCAGCAGCGGGCTGGCCCCGTCCAGGTTGGCCCGCAGGGCGTCCGGTCCCGCGCCCGGGTCGAGGTCCAGCTTGGCCAGGCCGGCCACGGCGGCCGGGTCGCGGGTCGCCCCCGACCAGGCCCGGGCGGCCAGGGCCAGGGCGGCCCGCTCGTCGGGGGCCAGGTCGAGCTCGGGCATGCCGTAGGCCTCGGGGTCGATGAAGTAGCCCTCCTCGCTCCCCCAGGCGTCGATCGGGGCCCGCTCCACCGGCACCCCCAGGCCGCGCAGCTCCTCCTTGTCCCGCTCGAACATGCGCCGCAGGCTCTCCCCGCTGGCCTCGTAGCCGGGCACCAGCTCGGCCACCTGGTCGAGGGTCAGGGGCCGCCGGGTGTCCAGCAGCAGGGCGATCAGGTTGACGAGCCGTTCCACCTTGCGCATCCCCCGATGCTAGTGGAATTGCCCCCGGCCTGGGGCGGGTCGTTGCCCTGGCCGGAACGACGGCGCTAGCCTGGGCCGATGACCGAGCAAGCGGAAAGCGCCCCGACCCGGCGGGCCGTGCTCGACCTGCTCAAGCGCAACGGCTCCCAGACGGTCGCGCAGCTCGGCGCCGCCCTCGGCCTGTCCGGGGTGGCGGTCCGCCGCCACCTGGAGACGCTGGAGCACATCGGCCTGGTGCGGCAGACGACCCGGCCCCAGGGCCGGGGCCGGCCGGCGTACGTGTACGCCCTCACCGAGATGGGCCACGACCTGTTCCCCCGCAACTACCATCAGCTGGTCGCCCAGCTGCTGGAGGCGGCCACCTCCGAGCTGGGCCCGGACGCGGTGGAGCGGCTGTTCGACCACCGCCAGCACGAGCTGGCCGAGCTGTACGCCGGCCGGACCACGGGCCGTCCCCTGCCCGAGCTGGCCCGGGCCCTGGCCGCCATCCAGGACGAGAACGGCTACATGGCCGACTGCTCGAGCGCCGGCGACGGCCGCTTCGTGGTCAGCGAGCACAACTGCGCCATCGCCCGGGTGGCCGGGGCCTGGCCGACCGCCTGCGCCCATGAGCTGGCCCTGTTCCGGCAGCTGGCCGGGCCGGAGGTCGAGGTCGAGCGGGTGGCCCACATCCAGGCCGGCGACCCCGTCTGCGCGTACGTGCTGCGGGCCGCCGAACGGGACCGCTGAGCGGCCGTGGTCCGCATCCGCAACGGGCGGGTCACGGCCATCGCCGACCGCCGGCCGGGCGCGACCGAGCTGCGGGTGGCCGTCGACGGGGAGGCCGGCGAGGTCGCCGCGATCAGCTACGACCAGCTCACCGGGCCGGTCCAGGTGGGCGACCGGGTGGTGCTGAACACCACCGCGGTCGCCCTGGGGCTCGGCACCGGCGGCTTCCACGTGGTCATGGCCCGGATCGGCGGGCCGGTCGACGCCCCCGGCCCCGGGCACGTCATCAAGGCCCGCTACACGCCCTCCCAGGTGCGGGTCCTGGCCGTCGAGGAGGAGGGCAGCCCGCACCGGGACGCGGTCGCGGCCTGCACCGACCTGGACGGGCTGCCGGTGGTCTGCGCCGAGCTGCACTCGATGGTGCCGGTGGTGGCGGCGGCCGCCCGGGCGGTGGCCGACGACCTGGCCGTGGCCTATGTGATGACCGACGGCGGGGCGCTGCCGCTGGCCTTCTCCCGGCTGGCCGCCGAGCTGCGGGCCGGCGGCCTGGTCGCCGGGACGGTCACCGCCGGGCAGGCGTTCGGGGGCGACCTGGAGGCGATCTCGCTGTATTCGGCCCTGGCCGCGGCCAGGGCGGTGCTGGCCGCCGACGTGGTCGTGGTCGCCCAGGGGCCGGGCGGGATGGGGTCGGGCACCGCCCTGGGGTTCTCCGGCACCCAGGTCGCCGAGGCGGTCAACGCCGCCGCCGCCCTCGGGGGCCGGCCGGTGGCCTGCCTGCGGCTGTCGGCCGCCGACCGGCGGCCCCGGCACCACGGGGTCAGCCACCACAGCCTGACCGCCCTGGGCCGCCTCGCCCTGGCCCGGGCGGCGGTGGCCGTGCCCGAGCTGGCCGACCCGGAGCTGGCCGGGCTGGTCGACCGCCAGCTGGCCGAGGCCGGCGTGGCCGGCCGCCACGACCTGCACCGGGTGGCCATCCCCGACCCGGCCAAGCTGCTGGCCGGCTGGGGCCTGGAGGTGACCTCGATGGGCCGGGGCCCCGAGGAGGACCCGGTGTTCTTCGCCGCCGCGGCCGCCGCCGGCACCCTGGCCGGCCGCCTGGCCCGCCCATGAGCACCGCCCTGCACGAGGTCCGGGCGACGCTGGGTCGGCTGAGCGACCGGGCGGTGTTCGGGGCCTGCCTGGCCGGGCTGGTCGCCGGGGTCGGGCTGTTCCTGGTCCTGCCCCTGGCCCCGCGGTTCCTGGAGCTGCACCGGCTGCCCACCAACCGCGACTTCGACGTCGAGCTGCGGCCCCAAGGGCAGGTGACGGCGTTCTGGCTGGTGTCCATGGCCAGCTTCGCCCTGGCCGTCTGGCAGTGGCGCCGGGGCCGGCGGCCCAGCTGGGCCCTGCTGCTGGCCGGGGTGGCCGTGCTCCACCTGCTGGCCGTGCTGGTCCCCCCGGTGGCCTCCAAGGACGTCTACGCCTACTCCTTCTACGGCAAGGTCCAGACCGCCTACGGCGCCAACCCCTACCTGTCGTTCCCCGACCAGCACCCCACCGACCCCTGGCATCCCTTCTGGTCGTGGCGGCTGTTCGGCCCGGTCTACGGGCCGCCGTTCCTGCTGCTGCTGCGCCTTTTGGCCATGGTCGCCGGGCCGAGCCTGCTCACCTGGGTGGTGCTGGCCAAGCTGGTCCTGGTCGCGGCCGAGCTGGGCGCCATCTGGCTGCTGGTCCTGTCCCTGCGGGTCGCCGCGGGCGGCCCGGTGGGGCCGGCCGAGGACCCGCGCTGGCCGCTGCTGCTGATCGGCTGGAACCCGATGGTGCTGCAGTCGATCGCCATGTCGGCCCATGTCGACGCGCTGCTGCTGCTGGTGCTGGCCGCGGCCATCCTGGCCCACCGCCGGGGCCGCCACCTGCTGGCGTTCGTCGCCCTGGTCGGCTGCTTCCTGGTCAAGGTGTACATGGGGCCGCTGGCCGCCCTGTACGCCGTCTGGCTGGCCGCCGGCCGCCCCCGCCCGCGGGACCGGGTGGCCACGGTGGCCGCCCTGGGGCTGCTGGGCACGGCCCTGACCGCGCTCGCCTACCTGCCCTACGCCAGCGCCGGCGGCAAGCTGTTCACCAGCGCCGTCGACGTGAGCGGGCACTTCTCCAGCGGCAGCCCGCCCAACCTGGTCCGCCGCCTGCTGGCCGCCGCGCTGCCCCTGTTCGGGCTGTCGGAGCCGGCCGCGGCCGCCGCCGGGGCCCGCCTGGGCCGCCAGCTCGCCGTCGTCGGCATCGTGGTCGCCTTCGTGCTGGTGGCCAGGACCCTACGCGCCGGCGTCGACCCCTGGCCCCGGATCGCCACCTTCTTCCTGGCCTACCTGCTGCTCACCCCGTGGGTGTTCTACTGGCACGAGGTGCCCCTGCTGGGCATCGTGGCCGTCATCCCCTGGAGCCTGACCAGCCTGGTCGCCGTGGCCCTGTCCATCACCCTGGTCCCGCTGGTCCCGGCCGGCCCGCCGGCCGTGGGCGTGGCCGCCCGCGGCTCCCCGGCCGGCGACCTGGTCGACACCCTGGCCGCCTTCGCCGCCCGCTACGGCGGGGCCGTGCTGGTCCTCTGGGCCGGCCTGCGGGGTCGCCGCCGGGGGGCCGGCCAGGAGGGGGAGCTCAGGGAGCCGAGCGCCGCCGGCGCCAGTCGTTCAGCACCCGGGCCAGCTGCTCGCGGGTGAAGGCGAGGAACTGGCGGGTCTCCTCCAGGCGGTCGGCGGCCGGGGTGTGGGGGCCGACCGCCTTGATGCCCTCCTCCAGGTCCTGCTCCCAGCGGGCGACCACGGCCTCGCGGCGCGTGATCGCCTCGTACCAGGTGTCGCTGGAGATGCGGTAGTGGTCGCGGCGCTCCCCCGGCTCGCGCTCGCGGCGGACGAGGCGGACCTGGAGCAGGTATCGCACCCCCCCGGAGACCGCCGCCGGGCTCACCTGGAGCAGCTGGGCCAGCTCGGTGGCCGTGCAGCGGCCGTCCTCGGCACTGAGGATGGCCGCGAACACCCGCGCCGGCATCCGGGGCATGCCCGCGTCGGCCAGGTCGAGGGCGAAGCGCTCGATGAACCGCCGGACCGCCTCGTCGTCGCGCCCGGTCGCTGCTCCCTGGGCCATGCCCCCTCCTCCCGGCCGCGCCGCCGTGCCTGGCCGATGCCACGAACTTCTTCTCATTCACAAGTTCGTGAAACGAGTGTAGCGTGTGAAGAACGAGAACGGCCAGCGCATCGCCAGAGGAGACGGTGAAGGACCAGATGGCGACCACGACCACGATCTCGGGGCTGGTGAAGACCTTCGGCCCCACCCGGGCCCTGGACGGCCTGGACCTGGAGGTCCGCACCGGCGAGGTGCACGGCTTCCTCGGCCCCAACGGCGCCGGCAAGACCACCACCCTGCGCGTCCTGCTCGGGCTGCTGCGCGCCGACGCCGGCACGGCCCGGCTGCTGGACGGCGACCCCTGGCGCGACGCCACCCGGCTGCACCGCCGCCTCGCCTACGTGCCCGGCGACGTCACCCTGTGGCCCAGCCTGTCCGGCGGCGAGGTGATCGACCTGCTGGGCCGCCTGCGGGGCGGCCTCGACCCCAAGCGCCGGTCGGAGCTGCTGGACCGCTTCGACCTGGACCCGCGCAAGAAGGCCCGCACCTACTCCAAGGGCAACCGCCAGAAGGTGGCCCTGATCGCCGCCCTGGCCGCCGACGTCGAGCTGCTGCTGCTGGACGAGCCCACCGCCGGCCTCGACCCGCTGATGGAGGCCGCCTTCCGCGAGGTGGTCGCCGACGAGCGCCACAGCGGCCGGACCGTGCTGCTGTCCAGCCACATCCTGTCCGAGGTCGAGGCCCTGTGCGACCGGGTGAGCATCATCCGCGCCGGGCGCATCGTCGAGTCCGGCACCCTGACCGAGCTGCGCCACCTGACCCGGACCTCGATCACGGCCGAGCTGGCCGGCCCGCCCGACGGGCTGGTCGAGCTGGCCGGCGTCCATGACCTGGTCCTGGACGGCGTCCGGGTGCAGTTCCAGGTCGACACCGCCCAGCTGAACGAGGCCCTGGCCCGCCTCAGCGCGGCCGGCATCCGCAGCCTGACCAGCCAGCCCCCCACCCTGGAGGAGCTGTTCCTGCGCCACTACCAGACCGACGAGGCCCCCGCCCCGGCCGGAGACGGCCAGCCGGCCGCGGAGGGAGGCCGGCGATGACCGGGTTCACCGGCACCGGGCGGCTGTTCCGGCTGGCCGTGCGCCGCGACCGGATCGTGGGCAGCGCCTGGGTCCTGGGCCTGTTCGCGTTCGCCTACAGCCAGGCGGCCAGCATCGTCTCGCTGTATCCCACCCAGGCCGACCTGGACCGGCTGGCCAGGACGGCCAGCGGCATCGGGGCCAACCCGGCGGTGGTGGCCCTGCAGGGCCCGGCCTATGACGCCAGCACCTACGGCGGGGCCACCGCCTGGCAGGTGGTCACCCCCGGCACCCTGCTCATCGGGCTGATGAGCATCCTGTTGGTGACCAGGCACACCCGCCAGGAGGAGGAGACCGGCCGGGCCGAGCTGGTCAGCTCCGGCGTGGTCGGCAGGTACGCGTGGCTGGCCGCCGGCCTGCTGTACGTGCTGGCCGTCAACGTGGTGCTGGCCGCGCTCAGCGCCCTCGGCTACGTCTCGGTGGGCCTCCCGGCGGCCGGGTCGGTCACCCTGGCCGTTGTCTGCGGGCTCACCGGTCTGGTCTTCGCCGGCGTGGCCGCCATCTGTGCCCAGCTGACCGAGTACTCCAGGCCGGCCAACGGGATGGCCCTGGCCGTGCTGGGGGCGGCGTTCCTGCTCCGGGCCATCGGCGACACGTCCGCCGAGCTGTCCTGGCTGTCGTGGCTGTCGCCCATCGGCTGGGCGGAGCGGTTCCAGCCCTTCGCCGGCGACCGCTGGGAGGTCCTGGTCCTGCCCGTGGCGGCGCTGCTGGTCCTGGTCGTGGCGGCGGCGGTGCTGCTGGTCGGCCGTGACTTCGGCGCCGGGGTGCTGCCGACCGGGCTGGGGCCGGCCACCGCCCCCTCGTGGCTGGGCAGCCCGCTCGGCCTGGCCTGGCGGCTCCAGCGCGGCGCCCTCCTCGGCTGGACGGTCGGGGCGGCCGTGGCCGGCGTGTCGTTCGGGGTGATCGCCCAGGACATGGCCCAGTTCGCCAACGAGGACCCGGAGACGGCCAAGATGCTGGCCTCCCTGGGCGGGGCGGGCAGCATCACCGACATCTACCTGGCCGCCATCCTGTCCTGGATCGGCATGCTGGCCGCCGGCTACGCCGTCCAGGCCACCCTGCGGCTGCGGGCCGAGGAGGCCGAGCAGCGGGCCGAGCCGGTGCTGGCCACCTCGGTGTCCCGGACCGGCTGGGCCGGCAGCCACCTGCTGGTGGCCGCCGGCGGCGCGGCGGTGGTGCTGGCCACCGGCGGGGCGCTGGCCGGGCTGGCCCACGGCCTGCGCGCCGGCGACGTGGGCGGCCAGCTGGCCCGGCTCCTGGGCGGGGCGCTGGTGCAGCTGCCGGCGGTCTGGGTCATGGCCGCGGTCGGGGCCGCCCTGTTCGGGCTGGCCCCGCGGCTGGTCGTCGGGGCCACCTGGGCCATCCTGGCCATCGTGCTGTCCATCACCGTGTTCGGGGAGCCGCTCCGGCTCGACCAGCGGGTCCTGGACCTGTCGCCGTTCGTCCACCTGCCCCGGCTGCCCGCGGCCGACTTCGTGGCCGCGCCCCTGGTCTGGCTGCTGGCCGCGGCCGTGCTGCTGGCCGCCGCCGGCCTGGCCGCCTTCCGCCGCCGCGACCTGGCCACCGGGGCGTAGGCCGGGGGCCGGCTACATGCTGGCGATCAGCTTGTCGACCCTGTCGTCGTGGGCCCGGAACGGGTCCTTGCAGAGCACGGTCCGCTGGGCCTGGTCGTTGAGCTTGAGGTGGACCCAGTCGACGGTGTAGTCGCGGCGGCGCTCCTTGGCCTGGCGGATGAACTCGCCCCGCAGCCGGGCCCTGGTCGTCTGGGGCGGCTCCTGGGTGGCCCGGTCGATCGCCCGGTCGTCGCACACCCGCTCCACCGAGCCGTTGCGCTCCAGCAGGTAGTAGAGGCCGCGCTTGCGGTTGACGTCGTGGTAGGTCAGGTCCATCAGGGCGACCTTGGGATGCGACAGGGGCAGGTTGTGGCGGGTCCGGGCCCGATCGATCATCAGGTACTTGGTCACCCAGTCGACCTGGCGGCCGATCCGGTCCAGCTCCTGGGCCTCCAGCGCATCCAGGACGTGGCCCCACATGTCGACCACCCGCTTGGCCGTCTCCCCTGCGTCGCGGCGGTCCACGAACCGGGCCGCCTTCTCGAAGTACTCGCGCTGGATCTCCAGGGCGCTGGCCTCGCGCCCGTTGGCCAGGCGGACCTTGCGCCGGCAGCTCATGTCGTGGGAGATCTCGCGGATGGCCCGGATCGGGTTCTCGAGGGTCAGGTCGCGCAGGACGGTGGCCTCCTCGACCATGGCCAGGACCAGGTCGGTGGCGCCGACCTTGAGGAACGCCGACCACTCGGACATGTTGGAGTCGCCCACGATCACGTGCAGGCGCCGGTAGCGCTCGGCGTCGGCGTGGGGCTCGTCGCGGGTGTTGATGATCGGCCGCGAGCGGGTGGTGGCCGAGGAGACGCCCTCCCAGATGTGCTCGGCCCGTTGGGCGATGCAGTACACCGCCCCCCGCGGGGTGGCCAGGACCTTGCCGGCCCCGCACAGGATCTGGCGGCTGACGAAGAACGGGATCAGCACGTCGGCCAGGCGCTGGAACTCGCCGTAGCGCGACACCAGGTAGTTCTCGTGGCAGCCGTAGGAGTTGCCGGCCGAGTCGGTGTTGTTCTTGAACAGGAAGATCTTGCCGGCGATGCCCTCCTCGTGGAGGCGGGCCTCGGCGGCCGCGAGCAGGCTCTCCAGGATCCGCTCGCCCGCCTTGTCGTGGGTGACCAGCTCGGTCACCGAGTCGCACTCGGGGGTGGCGTACTCGGGGTGGGAGCCCACATCCAGGTACAGGCGGGCGCCGTTCTCCAGGAACACGTTGGAGGAGCGGCCCCAGGACACCACCCGCCGGAACAGGTAGCGGGCCACCTCGTCCGGCGACAGCCGGCGCTGGCCCCGGAACGTGCAGGTGACGCCGTACTCGTTCTCGAGCCCGAAGATGCGCCGGTCCATACCGCTCATGCTACCGGACCGCGCCCGGCTGGCCGGTCACACCATGGCCGCCTCGGAGGTGCGCCTGGCCCGTTCCGGGCCGACCAGGGCGCCGAGGGCGGCCAGCAGCTCGGCCCGGTCGCGGTCCAGCAGCGGGCCCGGGGAGGCGGCCCGGGCCTGGTCGAAGTCGACCAGCCAGGGCTGGCCGTCGGGGTCGACCATGCAGTTGGCCGGGACCAGGTGGCCGTGGGCGATGCCGGCCCGGTGCAGCAGGGCGACCTGGCGCCACAGCTCCGTGAGCAGGGCGTCGTCGACCAGGGAGGCCTCGGTCTCCTGGAGGTTGGCGCCTTCGACGCGCCGCTGGGCGAGCACGCCGGCGCCGTTGTCGAAGGACCGGACCAGCAGCACCTCGGGGGTGCGGACCCCGGCCCGGGCGGCCAGCAGGGCCATGGAGGCCTCGTGCTCGACCTCGTGGTGGGGCGAGCCGACCCGGACCGGCCGGGTGTGGCCGCGGCGGGTGAGCCGGCGCACGGCCCGCCACAGCAGGTCGCCGTCGCGCCACTCCCTGACCACCACCTTGACGAACAGCTCCGGCTCGCGGCCGCCGCCGGTCACATAGCAGGTGGAGCGGCGGACGTCGCCCCCGACCGGCGCCAGGCCGGTCGGGTCGAGGCCGTGCTCGGCCAGGACGGCCGACAGCTTGGCCAGCGAGGGCCGAGGGTCGGGGGCGCCGAGGACGAACAGCACCAGCGACCCGGCGGCCCAGCCGAGGGCGGCCCCGCCGACGACGTCGTAGGGCAGGTGCGCCCCGACGTACATGCGGGCCAGGCAGACGAGGCCGGCCAGGATCCAGGCGACCCGCCGGGCCTGCCGGCCCAGGTACGGGCTGGCCACCGTGGCCAGGGCCACGGCCACCGCCGAGTGCCCGGAGACATAGCCGAGGCCGCGGGCCGGCTCCCCGAGGATGTGGACGTCGCCCAGCAGGGTCTGGGGCCGGCCCCGCTGCACGAACTCCTTCACCAGCTTGGCGATCAGGTAGATGCTGCCCGCGGCCAGCACCGCGTCCAGGGCCAGCCGCAGCCGCCTGGTGGCCAGGGCCAGGACCGCGACCAGGGGCACGGCCCCGATCACCCCCAGCTGCATGACCAGCCACACCCCGGGCCAGGTCCAGCCGGGCAGGGCCAGCTCGTTGACGACCCGGAACAGGGCCGCCTCGCGGTCGCCGATGAAGTCCTTGTGGATGGCCGCGGTGGTCAGGGCGAGCACGGCGCTGCCCAGGACGACCCGGACGGCGTCGCCGGGGTGGCGGGTGTAGCCGGGCCGGGGCAGCCAGGCCATCAGGCCACCTTGCGGGCGTCGGTGGCCGCGGCGGCGGCGTCGTCGGCGGGGCCGGGCGGGCCGGTGGGGACGCCGAGGGCCAGCCGGACCAGGGCGCCCACGGCCACCCCGAGGGCGGCCCCGCCGACCATGTCAAGGGGCAGGTGGGCGCCGACGTACATGCGGGTGAGGAACACCGCGGCCACGGCCGCGCCGGCCGCCCAGCGTCCCCAGCGGGGCAGCCATGGCCAGGCGACCAGGGCCAGCGCCGTGACCACGGCGATGTGGCCGGACACGAACCCGAGGCCGTGCGGCGCCGCCCCCCGCACGACCACGTCGTCGAGCAGCTCGCTGGGCCGCCCGCGCAGGACGAAGTGCTTGACCACCTTGGCCAGCGCGTACACCCCGGCCCCGGCCAGGGCCAGCCCGGCGGCCAGCCGCCAGCGCCGGAAGGCCAGGGCGGCCAGCACCGCCGCCGGCACGACCAGGAGGTTGCCCAGCTGCATCGGCACCCAGACGATCCCGAAGGGCACGCTGGGCAGGTCGTTGACCAGCCGGAAGGCGTCGGCCTCGGGGGCCGCGACCCGGTCGGCGTGTACCGGCAGGGCGCACAGGACCAGCCCCACGGTCCCGGCGGCGAGCCAGATCAGGTCGGTCGGGCGGCGCCGGATGCGCCGGCCGCCGGTCATGGCCGCGCGGCCCCGGTCGAGCTGGCCGACTCCGCCGGGGCGGTGAGGGTCTGCTTGCGCCACCACAGCAGGCAGGCCACCCCGACCAGGACGGGCAGGCCCCAGGTCAGCGCCCGGTAGACGAGGACGGCGGCGACCACCTGAGCCTTGTCGCCGCCGGCGGCGGTCAGGCCGGTGATCAGCACCGCCTCCACCAGCCCGGCCCCGCCCGGGGTGATGGGGATGGCCGTGGCCAGGCGGGCGAAGGCGAACACGGCCAGGACCTCGGCCCAGCCGACCTCGGCGTTGCTGACCCCGACGTCGCGCAGGCAGACCAGCAGGACCAGGTACAGCGACAGGTGGCTGACCACGGTGGCGGCGGTGATCGGGAACCAGCCGTGCTCCAGCAGGTCGACGGTGCGGTTGCGGAACTTGACGGTGGCGATCTCCCAGCCCTGCACCGGCGGCCGCCGGACCAGGGCCAGCAGCCGGGACGTGACCCGTCCGGCCACCACCCCGACCCGCTCGGCCATGTGCTCGCTGCGCAGCATCAGCGCGAAGATCACGATGGCGGCGATCAGGCCGCCGATGCCGAAGCCGGCCGCGGTGATCCGGGCCGCGCTGGCGTCGCCCTGGAGGGCGACCAGGGCCAGGGCGAGCACGGGGATGGCCAGCTTGGCGAAGGCGTTCCAGACGCCGGAGACGAGCACGGCGATGGTGGTCCGGGAGCGGGAGAACCCCCAGCTCCCGAGCATCGCGTAGGTCATGCCGATGCCGATGGCCGACCCGGCCGGCACGGTGTTGGTGATGGCGGTGGTGGCCTGGGTCATGAGCATGGCCCGGCCGAACCGCAGCCCGGGGGTGACCGTCATCCACACGAAGGCGTAGGTGACCAGGTTCCAGCCGGCGACCACCGCCAGGCCGACCAGCTCGGTCCAGGTCATGGCCGTGATGGCCGCCCACACGTCGGCCAGGGAGATGTCCTTGAGCAGGTACCAGAAGATGAGGACGATCAGCACCAGCGCGACGACGATCCGCGCGGCCAGCTTGGCCCGCGACGAGCGCCTGGCCGTGCCCTGGGTCGCCTGCTCGGTCATCATCCGTCCCTTCGGCCGTCACCTTCGGGCCAAGCATCTGCCAGACCTCCGGCCGCGGCAAGAGGAAGCTGCCCGGCCGGGATCGGCCTCGTCCGGCGATATCGCCGGGAACGCTCCCGGGGTAGCATCGCGACATGGTGCCCTCGACACCTCCGGACCGGCAGCAGCCGGCGCACCTGTTCCGCTCGGGAGCGCTGGTCAGCCTGGGGGCGGCCACCACCGTGGTCGGGCTCTACGCCCTCTACACGGTCAGGGCGATCCTGGTCAGGATCCTGATCGCGCTGTTCATCGCCGTCAGCCTCGACCCGGCGGTGCGCCTGCTGACCAGGCGCGGGATGCGCCGCGGGGTGGCCGTGACCCTGATCTTCCTGCTCGCCGCAGCGTTGGCCGCCGCGTTCCTGATCTCGGTGATCCCGCCGCTGGTGACCCAGTTCCGCAACCTGACCGACGATCTGCCCGGCTACTTCACCCGCCTGCAGGGCCGCTCGTCCCAGTTCCGCGAGCTCAACGACCGCTACCACGTCTCCGACCAGCTCCGGGGGCTGGTCGGCACCCTGCCGGGCCGGCTCGGGAGCGGCGTGCTCGGCTTCACCAGCCGGGTGTTCGGGGCGGTGTTCAACACCCTGACCGTGCTGGTGTTCACCGTCTACTTCATGGCCGACATGCCCAGGATCCGCGCCGGGGTGGTCCGGCTGTTCCCGGTCGACCGCCGGCCCCGGGCCCGGCAGGTCGTCGACCTGGTGGTCGACAAGGTCGGCGGCTACATGATCGGCAACATCATCATCTCGCTGATCGCCGGGGTGGCCTCGTTCATCGCCTTCAGCCTCCTCGGGGTGCCGTTCGCGGTCCCGCTGGCGTTCATCGTCGCGCTGTGCGACCTGATCCCCATGATCGGGGCCACCCTGGGGGCGATCATCGGCGTCACCGTGGCCCTGTTCTCGACCGACCTGTGGCACACCGTCCTGGTCGCCGCCTTCTTCATCGGCTACCAGCAGCTGGAGAACTACCTGATCGCCCCCAGGGTGCTGAAGACCACGGTCGAGCTGGGCGCGGCCGCGGTCCTGATCGCCGGCCTCATCGGGGCCACCGTGCTCGGGCTGGTCGGGGCCCTGATGGCCATCCCGGTCGCGGCCGCCTTCAACGTCCTGCTCAACGAGCGCCTGCTCGCCCACGAGACGGCGGCCGGGGTCGGCCCCGGGGACGGGGCCGCGGCCGCGGTCGCCCAGCCGCCGGAGGAGGCCGGGGTGCCGCCGGCGGCGGTCCGCGACGGCGGCGGAGAGGCCGCGGCCGCGCCGCGGGCCGAGGTCAGGGGGTCGGAACCGCGCGATCGCGGCTGACCAGGGTCAGCAGCACGAGCGCGTGGGTCCAGGCCAGGGGGGCGACCGAGCGGGGGTGGCCGTCGTCGCGCCCGACCCGTTCGGGGAAGGCCCCCAGCGCCGTCCGGTGGCCGAGCAGCCAGGCCAGGCGGGCCTCGGCGGCGGCCCGGTCGCCCGAGGCCATGGCGGCCAGGGCGAAGGACGCCGTGGCCGGGGTCCAGGGGTCGCCGCCCAGCCAGGGCCGCCCGGGCACCGCCCCACCGGCCACGGTCAGCCGCCGCCAGGTCGTCCTGACGGCCCGGGCGACGGCCGGGTCGGCCGGCCCGAACGGCGGCCCCAGCCAGGTCACGGCCGCGTCCGGCCCGCCCCCGGCCGGGTGCCGCTGGTACCTGCCCGGCCCGAAGCGGGCGGCCACGGCCCGGGCCAGCCGCCCGGCGGCCCGGGCCCAGCGGTGGTGGCGCTCCTCGGCGGCCCGGCCGGGCCGGGTCGCGGCCAGGCGGGTGGCGGCCCGCAGGCCGGCCAGGAGGGCGGCCGCGGTGCCGAGGGTGGGGGCGCGTTCCTGACGTTCCCAGTAGTCGGGCCCGGCCGGGGGGAGGCCGTCGGGGCCGATGGCGGCGGCGGCGTGGTCGGCGGCGGCCCGCACCGTCGGCCACAGCCGGGCGGCCAGGTCGGTGTCGCGGCCCTGGTCGCTGGCCAGCCAGGCCGCCCACGGCACCCAGCCGACCGCGTCGAGCTGGGCCGGGCGGCCGTCGCTGACCGGCCGGCCGTCGGGGTGGGAGCGGGCCGGCCAGGTGCCGTCGGCCCGCTGGGTGCCGGCCAGGAAGCCCAGGATGGCGGCGGCCTCCCGGCGGTGGCCGGTGACGGCCAGGGCGGCGGCGGTGAAGCTGGCGTCGCGCGGCCACACGTAGGCCCAGTAGGGGGTCTGGGCGGCCAGGGCGGCCCCGCCCGGCCGGACCAGCAGCCGCAGGAACAGCAGCGACCGGGCGGCCGCGTCCCGCTGGGCCGCGGTGGCCCCGGGGACCGCCCCGGCGGCCAGCCAGGCCCGCTCCTCGGCCGCCACCGCCAGCGCCCCCGGGTCCCCGGGCGGCCCGGTGACCGGCTCGGCGGCCCCCGGCGGCAGATAGCGCAGCCGGCCGTCGCCCAGCCGCAGCACCGTGCTCCCCTCCAGGTAGGCCGCCCCGCCGGCCTGGTCCGGCGGCACCGACACCAGCGCGTCCCGGTTCCCCAGCACCCCGGCGGCCAACAACGGCGGCGACCGCTCAGCCCGGGTCGCCCCCAGCAGCACAACCAGCCCGACGACCACCGACAGGGCCAGCGGGCGGCGGTCGACCCATCGACGCAGCTTCGGCTCCCGATCCTTGGTGGCGGCCCAGCCATCGTCCCCGCCCACCCGCTCCCCCGTCAACGCGCCGCTGAGAGATGCGCGAGGGGTGGACGCCGGTGCCCCGCCTCCCGCCGGTGGGCTACCCTCCCCTTCGGGGGCCCCGGCAACCGGGAGTTGGGTGGGGCGCGCCCGCCTCCTCCTTGGGGCGGCTCAGGGGCCGCCGAGGCCGGTGGTGAGGCGGGTGAGGGTGGGGCGGTCGGGGGCCGACAGCCAGGCGACCCGGGGGCCGCGGCACAGCAGGGCGGTGTGCTGGCCGGCGTCCGACCAG
>Ga0207428_10001801_pt1 | contig 21938 bp, 20 predicted proteins | sample RhiMethybrSRZTD1_FD_187600 | JGI IMG/M metagenome (GOLD analysis project Ga0207428, IMG submission 187600) | Populus rhizosphere microbial communities from Tennessee, USA - Rhizosphere MetaG P. TD hybrid SRZTD1 (SPAdes) (version 3) | ecosystem: Host-associated > Plants > Roots > Rhizosphere >...
GGTGCAGGCTTGGCGCTCGCAGGTCGTTCTTAGGCCAACGCCTGCCCGTGGTCGTCGATCAACTCCTTCGCCATCTTGACGGCATAGGCGTCAGCGGCCTGCTTCGTATCGAATATTCGATGGAGCGCGATCTGCACGTGAAGAAGTCCGTCCTCGACGAGTCTCACCAACGCCCTGGGACACCACTCAGCGCCGTTCGATTGGCAGGACTGTGGCTCAATCTGCCAACTCTTGTGCTTGGTCGCGCTCGTCGAGCTGAAAAGCGGAGTTCGCCGCAGGGCTTCCCGGATCGCGGCGACGGCTGCGTGAGATTGTGCGATATGCCACTCGATGTCTTCCCCGCACGTCGCGCAAATACCGTAGACTCCGGGCCTTGGATCATAGGTGTGCATCTTCCCTCCACACGTCTTGGCGCGGAAACGGCTAGATATGGCGTGTCCATGCACGCTCCGCGATCCAACTCGCGCTATCGGCCCTGTCCAATTCGACGGCGACCGTCAATCAAGCGATCAAATTGCCGATGTGCAACGTTACCCGACTCTTCACCCACAAGATCACCACTAAGACGTCTCCGACGCACAGCCAACCCCCGACGCGAATCAACGAGTGGCTTCGGTGTTCGTCGCACTCGGTACGATGCAGTACGTCCAGATGTCGCCATTCTGGAGAGTGCCGGTTGTGAACGCGACGAAACAGTACAGATGAAACAGGCGTGGCTCGGTGTCTTGCGCACCAGTAGCCTCAACGAAGCTCGCGCCTGGGGCGTGGGGAATCGTTCTCCTGCAAAGGGAGCAACTCGCGGACTTCCTCGGGCTCACCAACATTTCTCTATGACATCGGCATTTCCTCTGATCGGGAAGCTTTATGTATGGCGGGTGAGACCTCCGGAATTTCCAATACTTCCGGTGGCGCGTGATCAGGTAACGCGATAGTGTTGCAACCCCTCGAGGGGTGACGTTCCCCGACGAATCCGCGCTGCGAGAGAAAGCCCGTGACTTCGTCGGCACCGCTTGCCGCGCTGCCCTGTTCACCTCGGCGCGACGGACGGCGCGGAGTGTGCTTTGGGTGTTGTGGCCTCCCCACTACGACGAGCAAGGACGCCGCCCGCTGACGCGGCCGGTGGGCTGAGCGTTCAGAGGCTCGCGCGGCGCAAACCCTCGCGAACGATCTCGTCGTTCGGCTCGGTCAGCAGCGCGCGCTGAAAAGCGTCCTGCGCGTCGGCCTTCTGGCCGAGCCTCAGATAGCACCAGCCCATCCCCACCTGCAGCTGATGCGAGCCCGGCGCCGCGAGACTGGCCCGGATGAACATCGCCAGTGCCTCGCGATACCGCTCAAGGTAGTACAGGCTCCAGGCTATCTTCGCCCGGAGCGACGTCACCTCGGCGGGCTCGGGGCCCGCGAGCCGTCGATATGCATACAGCGCTTTCTCGAACGGAGCGAGCGCGGCCTCGTAATCCCCGCGCTCGAAGAGCGTCGAGCCGAGCCCGTTCCACGCATCGACGTAGTGGGGATTCCGGTCCAGCGCCGATCTAAATGCGTCGATGGCGAGCTGGTGGCGGCCCACCCGCAGCCGGCTCCACCCCAGGCCGTCGTAGAGCCCTTCCCATGTCGGCTGGCGCCGAAGCGCGGCCTTGAAGGTAACGATGGCGCCGCGATAGTTGCCGAGGAAATACTGTGACCAGGCGAGCGCGGCGCGCGCGCGATCGTGCTCAGGATCAAGCGCGATCGCTTCCTCGAACTGATCGCGGGCCGCATAATATTTCCGCGTCTCCAGCAGCGCGTTGCCGTGGGCGAAGCTCGCTTCGGCCTGAACTGTTCGACGGAAGCGCGGAGCCGGCCGGGACGGTCGCACCGGAATAGCCGGCACCGCGGATGTGAGCGTGCGCTCGTCCTCCGCCTCCTCGAGTCCTTGCCACGTGCGCTCCGCGGCGGCTCGCGCCCGATTCGTCTCGCGGCGAATGACCTCCACGGTCTCCGACACCGCCGAATTGACGATCCGCGCGGCCACCTCGGCGACCTGCGAGGCTTCGCGTGACGCATCGGCCGCGTGGCGCGCGGCATCCCGCGCGGCGTCCGCGACCGCATTGGCCCGCTCCGACGGCACCGTCGCCAACCGGTCCAATGGGGCGCTTTCGTCCGCCGCGAGGGCGGCGCCCATGCCGCATGTCACGAGCGTCCCGGTCCACAACACCAACACGCGGAATATAGCGGGACCCACAAATGAGGATGTGGGAGGCGCGCTCATCGTGACTCCATCTGAAATCGCATGCACCACTCGCCTTCCAGACGCGTGAGCATGGCGTCCCCGCTATGGATAGCCTGCAGCACGTCCGCGTCGCGGGAATGGACCAGCATCCAGCAGAGGCGAGGATGGAAGAGGCAGTAGGTCTGCGCGAAATCCGCGGTCGACCGCGGCTCCAGTCGCCCCGAGATCGCGACAACGTCCCGGCGCCAGGCGTCCTGAAACAGGTGCTCCAGCACCGCCTTTATCGACTCGTGCCGTGCCCCGATGTGGATCGCTTCCGCGAGGCCCGCTGGACCGGCATAGTATAGATACCACCCAAGCACCTGCCCGGCAGCGTCCCGCACGAGCGCCTTGTGCAGCGATCCCTCGCCTCTGGCAGGGACCAGAAACCCCAGAAGCCAACGCAACGAGCGCGCGTCGTACTCCGGTCTGAGGGCCAGTCGACCCGAAGACTCCGACAAGCAGGCGAGGAACGTCTCCACGTCCAGATCTTCGCTAGACAGCGATGTTACTGGATGCCGGAACGGGCTCCGGGGCAGATGAGCGGCGACGCTGTCCACCAGGCGGCACAACGGCTTGACCACGGATGCGGTCCCGAGGCGTGCCCCAGTCTTCATCTTCAGGAGCCCGAACTGGGCGGGCCGTAGAAGGCGCGCCCAGTGGATGCTGTGGAGCAACGCCGTGCCGCCCCCGAGGCTCTCCCACAGCTTGCGTGACAGGCAGTTCGCCTCGTCCGCGATCGACACGTCTTGCGGTCCAGACATGAACGTCTTCATCAGATGGACCGCGGCCATCGTGGACCGACGGCCCGGCTCCACGATGAACTGCGAGCTCACTGCGGCCTGGATCGGCCGGCCGCGGATCGACATCCGCCGCGGCATGACGCCGAGGAATCCGGCGATCGACCCGTCGGCGTCCTCGTACACGAGCGGCGACACCTCCTCGTCGTACCAGGGATTGTCCAGGAAGATTCCCCGGAAGTATGCGCGATACCGCCGCTCGAGCTCCGCCGAAGGCGCGTCGCCTGTCTGAAACACCCGCCGATGCAGCTCCGCGACCTGCGGAATGTCCGCCTCGACGAAGGGCCGCACGTAACCGCTCCGTCTCGTGATCAGGTGACTCCCTCGGGGTGTCCGCGATGGACTAGTTCCGACCGCGCCAGGGACGTGTCCTCGGCCGAGGCGACGCGTTTGGCCACGAACTCTGCGATCCGCTCGATAGATCTGAAATGGTCGAACTCGATGTCTTCGAGCGCCACGGTCACCCCGAACTCGCGCTCCAGGTGCAACAGGAGATCGACGAACACCATCGAATCGAGTACGGCGGTCTCGAACAGATCCGTGTCCACGGACAGCACGTCCAGCTTCAGCTTGTCCCGGAAGACCTGACAGATCCGAGCTTCCAACGCGCTAGGTTCGGCCATCGGCGAACGCCTCCGTCACGTGGCGCCGGTCGATTTTGCCGTTGGCGTTCCGCGGAAGCCGGTCATGGACCCGCCAGCGCACCGGCAGCATGTAGGTCGGCAGCGCGGCGCTCAACGCCTGTCTCACCGCCAGCGGACTGCCATCTGCGCCTGGGGCCGGCACGTACGCGCAGCAGACGACCGCGCCCTCGAAGCCATCGGTGTGCACCGCCACTACCGCGCACTCGCCCACTTGCGGGAGCGCGTTCAGCGCGGCTTCGATTTCCCCCAGCTCGATCCGATAGCCCCGGCTTTTGATCTGCGAGTCAGCCCGCCCGAGGAAATACACGAGCCCGTCAGCCCCGACCTTCGCTGCGTCGCCCGTCTTGTAGATCCGGTCCCCCGCGTCAGCGCTGCCCGGGCGCCGGGCAAACGCCGCGCGCGTCTTCTCCGGATCGCCCCAATACCCCGGGCTCAGACCCACCCCGGCGATGTGCAGCTCGCCGGGCTCGCCCGGCCGGACCGGGCGAAGCCCTTCATCGAGCACGAGCAGCTCCTCGCCGTCGCACGCCCGCCCGATGGGGATCGGGGCCCGCTCGTCCTCCGGACAGCGCGCGACCGTGTAGTAGCTGCTCGCGATGGTGGCCTCCGTGGGCCCGTACAGGTTTGTGAACGTCACGTGGGGCAGCCGGCGCATCCAGTGGATGAGCGCCGGCGTCGAGAAGACCTCGCCGCACCACAGGAGGCGCTTCAAGGACGGGAAATCGTCGACGCGCACGACGTCGAACTTCGCCATGTACGTGAGCACGGAGGGCACCGAGAACCACTGCGTCAACTCCGCGCTCCGGATGAACTCCGCGAGCTTGTGCGGCAGCACGTTCAGCTCCGGTGGCACCAGATGCAGCTCGGCCCCGACCGCGAAGGCGCCGAAGATGTCGAAGATGGACAGGTCGAAGTGCAGGGGAGAATGCCCCGACACCCGGTCGCTCGCCGCCATCCCGAAGTACTTCGTGGACCACTGCACGAACCGGATCACGCTGGCGTGCGTGATGGTTACCCCTTTGGGGCTGCCGGTCGATCCCGAGGTGAACAGGAGGTGCGCCGGGTCGCCGCCGCCATGGTCGTACTGAAGCACCGCGCTCGGATAGCTCTCCACGTCATCGCGCGTGAAGTCGATTCTGAGCTTGTCGTGCGCCGCCCCGTCGCCCATCCAGCCAACGGAGATGGACTCGCGGAATCGCTCGTCGTCAACGAGCGCACTGAGGATGCCGCTCACCGGGCCCGCCGCCAGGATCCATTTCGCACCACAAGATTGGATGATCTTCGCCAGTCGGGCCGCCGGGCCGGCCGGATCGAGGGGAACGTAGAGGCAATCCGCCTTGTAGATGCCGAGGAGGCTGACGATCGCCGTCGGCGACTTGGGCATCAAGACGCAGACCCGGTCCCCCGTCTTGCACCCGGCTTCTCTCAGGAGTCGCGCGAGTTGATTCGACCGCTCCTCCAGCCGCGCATAGCTCAGCCGCTCATTGTTCCCGACGACCGCCACCCCCGACTGTCTCTCCGCCTGGAGCGTCACCCACTCCTGGAGTAGTTCTGGCATCTCGCCTCCTTCCGGACCTGCGCGAAAGCCATCGCCACGTGCCGCAGTTCCTCCCGGTCCGGCGGCACGTCCAGGATGAACGTGCGATAGCCAGCCGCGAGGTATCCCGCGAGCTCGGCCGCGACCTGCTCGTAGCTCCCGACCAGGTACGGGCACATGGTCTTGTAGTTCTGGAAGGGGACGAGCCAGTAAGGTCCGCTCGCCTCGCCGAGCGCGGCCAGCTGCCCGTGCCAGACCGAATCCGACACCTTCATGGCGAGCTGATGTGTGAGCTGGCCCACTCGGTCCTCCGGGAACCGAGCGTGGGCCGTACGCCACGCGTCTTCCTCCCGCTCGCGCGCGATGATCCCCACCCGGACGCCGGAATCGCCGGCCTCGATGAGAGGCGCAGCCTGATACGCCCCCGCCGGCTTCGGGTAGTGAATGGCGGTGGCGCCGATGGCTCGCGCCGCCGCCAGCCCGGCGTCCGAGGACCCGGACACGAAGATGCCCGGGTAGAGATCCGCGTCCAGCGGCGGTGTCAACCGCAGCTTGTCGACCGCGTAGAATTCCCCCCGGTGGGTGACCGCCGACGCGCCCGCCACCAGCTGCCTGATGATCGTGGTGTACTCGACCAGGCGCTCGTAGCGCTTGTCGTGGGGGGTCGTGTCGTTCAAGGCCGCCAGGTCGTTCTTGAATCCTCCCGCAATCATGTTCAGGTAGACGCGCCGCCGGTAGAGATACCCGAGGGATGTCACCATCTTGGCGACCGCGTAAGGGTGCATGTAGGCGGGCTGGACGGCGACGAGCGGAGAGAGGGCCTGCGTGTTCTCGACGATGGTCTGGGACACCAGCCACGCGTCCAGCTGCGAGTTGTCCGCATAGACGAGCATGCCCCTGCAACCGGCTTGCTCGCTCCAACGGGCCGCATCGGCGACCTTTTCCAGGTAGGCCCTGTCCTCGCCGCGGACCGGCGGGCAGGTGGAGAAGACCTCGACTTGTCCGCCGAGCATGTCCTCGACCATCACGCCCTCTTCGACCTATAGGTTACAGTCCTCGGCTGAGATCGATGATCCGGTAGGTGTCTGAATTGCGGCGGGGAGTATGCCTGAGGGTCGGGGGAGCCCCTATCGCCTCTTCCGGTTTTCTACGGACGCGCCGTCACCTGGCCAGGAAGGCGGTGCCCGTTCCTGTCACCGCTTGCACACCCGCACGGAGCCCAGGTAGAGGCGGTCGATCGCCACCTTGCGAAAGGTCTCGATGGCGATCTGGGGTGAGACGATCATCGGCTGGCCGCGCAGGTTGAACGACGTGTTGACGACCGAGTGGACGCCGGTCCGCCGGCCGAATGCGGTGATGAGCCGGTGGAACAGCCCGTTGCGCGAAGAGTCGACCGTCTGCATGCGCGCCGAGCCGTCGACATGGGTGATGCCGGGCAGCCGGTGCTGCCACTCCTCGCGCACCGGGCAAGTCGCCAGCATGAACGCGAACATCGACGACGGGGTGAAGTCGAAGTATTCGGGCGCACGCTCGGCGGTGACGGCCGGCGCGAACGGCCGGAAGCCCTCGCGCAGCTTGATGACCCGGTTGAGCCGCTCCTTGATGTCGGGGCCGAGCGGATTGGCGAGGATCGAGCGGTTGCCGAGCGCCCGCGGCCCGTACTCCATCCGGCCCTGGAACCACGCGATGATCTGGTCCGCAGCCAGCGCGCCCGCCGCGTCCTCCGCGGCGTTCTCCGCGCTGCCGAGGTCGGTCCGGTCGAGATCATCCTGACCGCGCAGCGCCGCGAGTATCTGCTCCTTCGAATAGGCCGGCCCGTAGAAGGGGAGCGCCTGGACGATCTCCGGGGACCGATCCTCGCCCCGCTGGTGGAGGGTGGCCAGCGCCGCCCCGACGGCCGTGCCGTCATCGGCGGCGGCGGGCTGCACGTGGATCTCGTCGAAGATCCCGCGCCGGGCGAGCTTGCCGTTGAAGGTGCAGTTCAGCGCGACGCCGCCTGCCATGCAGAGCGTCCGGAGTCCGGTCGTTTGACGCCAGTGCGTGACGACATGGAAGAGGACCCGTTCCAGGCACTCCTGCGCAGCGGCGGCGAAGTCGCAATGCGCCTGGGGAAGCATCTCGGTCCCCTCGGGCCGCGGCAGCAGCTTCTCGAAAGCGGCGAGGACGTGGCGGTAATAGGGCGCCCGCTCGGGCGAGAGCCGGTCCAGGTGGAGCGCGTACTGGCCGTCGGGACGGAGGTCGACGAGGCTCTCGAAGAACCGCCGGTAGACCTCCGGGTTCCCGTAAGGCGCCAGGCCCATCACCTTGTACTCGTCGGCGTTGAACTTGAAACCAAGATGCCTGGTGACGAGCCCGTAGAGGATGCCGATCGAGTGCCTGATCGAGTGGGTGTCGAGGACCTCGAAGCGACCGTCTCGCACCGCATAGATGGTCATCGAGTCGGTCTCGCCCATGCCGTCGCACACGACGCAGAGCGCGTCGGCGAACGGCGACGTGAAATACGCGCTGGCTGCGTGGGCGAGATGGTGCTGGACGCTGACGAATTTTTCCCGGGGCAGGTCGAAGCGGTCACGCCAGAGCTCGACTTGCCGGATCGGGCTGTACACCTCCGCGTAGAGCGCGGGGCTGACCGCGCCGATCGTCGTCGCATAGCGTCCGTAGTCGAAGCCGTGCGCGACCACGTCGACGTCTCCCATGCTGATGCCGGCCTCGTTCAGGCAGTACTGGATGGCTTCCTGCGGGAACGCGTTGGTGTGCTTCTCGGTGCCGAAGCGTTCCTCGGCGGCGGCGGCGACGATGTGCCCATCGGCGAGAATCGCCGCGGCGCTGTCCAGGCCCTGGACGATGCGCTCCTCGCCGGGGCGCAAATCGGGGTCGCGCCTCGCGTAACGAACCGACGCGTCAAGCCCGCTGTAGCCGAGAACGATCATCGCGTTCGGCTAGGAGAAACTCGGGCGAAAGAGCGACCTCACCTGTTGCGCTTGAAGCGGTCGACTAGCTTCTCGGCGCCGGCAGGCGTTCCAGGAGCCCTCTTCGTGCCACCTGATACCTTGGCACTCGCGGGGACGTTGCAGCCACACCATGGGCCTTCGCATGAGAACTCCGAGCCGGGCGCGCAGTTAGCCTTTACCTCTTTACAGGCGGCTGAATTTTGACCCCCAGAGCACAAACAGTATTGCCCCGATTCACTACACTCGACCTTGCTGCCGTCGGGCATCGCCTTGACCGTGTCATCGACAGCCAGAGCTGATGACACCACCAATCCGCTGAGAATGGATATGGCGGACAATAGACGGGCGAGCCGAAGCCAACCGCGGTCACTTCCGACGAGCTTCGCCAATGGAGTCCTCATGTCCCTCTCCTTACTGCGAGTTAACAACCAATACCCTATTCGCCCATATATCAAACTTTGATGCGCAGCGCCGAGCGGGCTCGGGAGCTGCAAGCCTAAACGAGTCGGCGCGGGCTTACCCTGTCACCCTAAGGAGGCCTCGCTATGGCCGAGCAAGCGATAGTCTTCATTCCGGACATCAGCGGATTCACCGATTTCACGAGCGCCACGGAGATCGACCACGCGGCCCACATCATCACCGAGCTGCTGGAGCTGCTCGTCGAGTCGAACCAAAGCGGCTTCACGCTCGCGGAGATCGAAGGCGATGCCGTCCTGTTCTACCAGACCGGCGAACCGCTCGGGCGACGGCAGCTCGTCGAGCAATGCCTCACCATGTTCTCGACTTTTCACCAGCGGCTGATGGTCATCGAGCGAGACACGGTCTGCCAGTGCGGCGCGTGTCAGTCGGCCAGTAACCTGACGCTCAAGTTCATCGCGCACTTCGGGTACCTGAAGGAGATCAAGGTCGCTCGGTTCGTGAAGGCGACCGGAGTGGACATGATCGTCGCCCACCGGTTGCTCAAGAACGACATCGACTCGCACGAATACATCCTCATGACCGAGGCGTGCTGCGAGGCCGTCGGTTCCTCCGACCCGCATCCGGCCCTCCAGTGGTCGAAGTCGAGTCACGCCTATGACGCGATCGGCACGATCAAGTACGAGTTCGCGACGCTCAGCGGCTACCGGAGGCAGATCGTCCCGCCGGCGGCGCCCCCACGGTTCGTCGTCGAAAAGGGGGAGGACAATCTCGAGCTCGTGATCAATGCGCCGCTCAAGGCCGTCTACCAGACCTTGGTCAACGTCGACAAGCGGCCGGAATGGCTCGACGGCGTCGACACGATCAACCGCGAGATGACGAGCGAGCGCATCGGCATGCGGCACAACTGTGTCTTCCACGGTCTGAAGCTGATCAACACGGCCGTGCACCGCGATTTCCACGAGGACCGTGCGTTCTATTCGGAGAAGGTGGAGATCCCCGAAATGAAGGCGACCCTCCAGGCGCACTACGAGATGGAAGCCCTGAACGGTGGCAGCACGCGGCTCAAATTCAACGTGAACTGGATGGACTCGAAACTGCCGCCGGAGAACAAGAAGGGCATGCTGGCCGGTCAGGCCGCGAACTTCGAGCTCCTCAAGAGCGCTTGCGAGAACAATCCGGCGTAAGGGGAGACTTCAACGAGCGGCCTGACCTACCGCCAGAGCACGCTCAAGCCGGTGCGCACGACGTAGTCCGGTGCCTGCCCCACCAGTGAGGTCTGGAACCCGACATCGACGGCCATCTCGCGGGTCAGTCGGTAGAGGAGACCGACCTGCACGGAGAGCTGCTCGCGGCCGTCCCGCTCTTCGCGCGTGTTGAAGAGCAGCTCGAGGAACCCCTGCAGCGATGGCGCCAGATCGCGTAAGAGCGATGCCGTGGCGATGCCCATGGCGAGGTAGCTGTTCGGCCGAGTCTGGCCGACGGCCGCGGCGCCCAGGTTGACCTCCAGCTCGAACTCGTACGGCAGCTCGAAGCTGGCCAGGAGGAGCGCGCCGAAGTCGGGGCGGCCGGTGCCGAGCGGCTCCTCGGCCGCCGGCAGCTTGGCAAAGACCTTCACCGCCAGGTGAGGCGGCCACGTCACGTCCTCGAAGCCCTCGACGAAGCGATACCGCACTCCAAGGGTGACGTCGCCGATGCCCGTGTCGTCCTCGGCGCCTCGTACCCGGACCAGCGGCTCCCAACCGAGGTTCAGCTCGACGTTCCGGGTCACCCCGATGCGGAACTCCGCGACGGCCTGAAAGGTCTTCTCCGTTGCGAGCCCGGCCCGGCGCTCGCTCGAGTAGGCCAGCCCGGACTCCATCTGCACCGCCCCACGGGGCACGAGCTTCGCGCTCTCGGTGAGCTCGGGACGATCCGGCTCGATCTCGGCGGCCATCGCGGTCGGGGCGCCCGCGATCAAGAGAAGGAGAGCACCGATGAGCCACCTCGCGCCCGGGGCTCGGTACAACCTGCTCTCGTTCCGGCCTATCACTCCCTCCTTCTCACGTAAGGCCCTGAGGCCTTCGATCCGTAGGTGGTAGCGTACGACGACGCGACGGTCGAGCACGCTATAGTCGCGAGGGCATGCCAGGCGCGTCGATTGTCCGCGGCATCGTAGGTCAAGCGCGACCGATCCTCGTTGGCCAGTTCGCCGGCATGGCATTCGCGGTGGTCGACACGGTGCTCTGCGGCCGTGCCTCCCCCCGTGGATCTGGCCACTATGGGCCTCGGGCTCAGCGTCTACTCGCGTCTACTCGGCGGTGTTCGTCGGGCTCATGGGCGCGACCAGCGCGCCGAATCCCATCGTCGCCCAGCACTTTGGCGCCGGGCGTATCGTCGCGATCGGCTCGACGTACGTGCAAGGGCTGTGGATGGCGCTGCAGCTCACGGGGCTCGCGCTCAAGGTAGGGCTCAGCGCCCTCCTCATCTTCGGCGGCCTCGGCCTGCCCCGGCTGGGCGCCGTGGGCGGCGCGCTGGCCTCGGTCATCGTGTTCTGGGCGCTCTTCGTGCTGGGCTTCGGCTACTTCTTCGACGCCCTGCAGACGGTCGCGAGCTTCGTGCTGCGCGCCTACAAGCTCGCGATCGCGCCTACCGCGATCCACGCCACAGCTGTGGGGGGTGGGTGTGACCGGCGGCTACTTCGTCGCCTTCGGCGGCCTGTGGGGGCCACCGTGGGGCATCGCGGGCATGTGGCTCATGCAGTCGGTCGCGCTCGCGCTGGCCGCGCTGCTCCTGGTCGCCGCCTACCTCGGGCTCCCGCAGTTCTACGCGTGGCGGAGATCGACCGCCTCCTCGTAGACCTCCTGTGGCATGGCGAGAGCTGCACCTGGCGCGGTAGCATAGCCGTATGCGGCCAACCCGGCGGGACACGCCATTTCGCGAGGCGATGCGCTCGCTCCTGGTGTTCGACGGCGCCATGGGCTCGCTCCTGTACGAGCGTGGCATCTTCGTCATGCAGAACTTCGAGCAGCTCAACGTCACCCGGCCAGACGTGGTCGCCAAGATCCACGAGGACTACGTCAACGCCGGCGCGAACATCATCGAGACCAACACGTTCGGCGCGAACTCCTTCCGGCTCGACCGCCACGGCCTCGGCGACCAGGTCCGCGCGTTCAACCTCGCGGGCGCGCGGCTCGCGCGCAAGGCGGCCGGCGAGGAGGTGTGGGTTGCCGGCTCCATGGGACCGATCGGGTTGGTCCCCGGCGTGGCGACGCAGGCGGAGCTCGATCTGGCCTTCGCCACCTTCGCCGAGCAGGCCGCAGCGCTCGTCGAGGGCGGTGCGGACGTGCTGGTGCTGGAGACCTTCCGGCACCTCGAGGAGATTCGCATCGCCATCGAAGCGGCGCGGCACGGCGCACCCGGCACGCCGATCATCGCGACGATGGCGTTCGACCCCAGCGAGACGGTCGCCGACGGGTCAGGGCCAGAGCACGTCGCGACGACGTTGCGCGACTGGGGCGCGGACGGACTCGGCGTGAACTGCGGCGACGGCCCGCAGATCGCGCTCGCCATCGCTGAGCGCATGCGCGTGGTGGATCTGCCGCTGTGCGTGCAACCAAACGCCGGGCTGCCGCGTACGGTGGACGGCCGCCTCCTCTACATGGCGACGCCTGAGTACTTCGACGTCTTCGCGCGCCGCACGATCCAGATCGGCGCCACGATGGTCGGTGGCTGCTGCGGCACCACGCCCGAGCACGTCCGCTGGATGGCGAAGTCCGGGCGCATGCTCGGCGACCAGCGCACTGACGTCGGGCGGGCACACGTGGTGAAGATCGTGCAGCCGGCGATCGTCCTCGCGCCCACGCCGCTGGCCGAGCGGAGCGCCTTCGCCGCGAAGATCGCGGCCGGGAAATTCGTGGTCTCGGTCGAGGTGAACCCGGCGCCCGGCCTCGACCCGTCGAAGGCGCTCGAGGGCGCGAAGATGCTGCTCGACAGCGGCGTCGACATCGTGAACGTCGCCGACGCGCCGCGCGCGATGGCGCGCATGTCGAACATCGCGTTCTGCTCGCTGCTGCTGGAGCGCTACGGCATCCAGCCAATCCTCCACGTGTGCGGCCGCGACCGGAACCTGCTCGGGCAGATGGCGCACCTCCTCGGCGCGCATGCAATCGGCATCCGAAATCTAGTAATCATCACGGGCGACCCGCCGAAGGTCGGCGACTACCCGGAGGCGACCGCGGTCTACGATCTCGACGCGATCGGGCTGTTGCAGATGGCGTCGAACATGAACCGCGGCGTGGATCCCGCCGGCAAGCCGTTGCCCGGCGGCCAGACGTCGTTCCTCCTCGCGACGGGCCTCGAGCCCGGCGCGGCGGATCTCGACAAGGAGCTCGCCCGCCTCGAGAAGAAGCGGGAGGCCGGCGCCGAGCTCATCATGACGCAGCCGATCTTCCAGACGGACCTGCTCGAGACAGTGTTGCGGCGCATCGAGCACCTGGCGATGCCGGTGCTGGTCGGCGTGCTCCCGCTGGTGAGCTACAAGAATGCCGAGTTCCTGCACAACGAAGTCCCCGGCATGCAGATCCCCGAAGCGATCCGCGAGCGGATGCGCAAGACGCCGGGCGGCGAGGCCGCGCGCAAGGAAGGCATCAAGATCGCGCGCGAGATGCTGTTCGCGGTGCGCGAGCGCGTCCAGGGTGCGTATCTGATGCCGCCGCTCGGCCGGTACGAGCTGGCGCTGGAGGTGCTGGACGGCCTGAAGCGGTAATGGTGCCGCTGTACGGAGCCCCGCGCGGCCGCATAACCGACGACGCCGAGGAGACACCATGCTCGACCTGCTCATCCGCGGAGGGCTCATCATCGACGGCTCGGGCAACCCGGGCTTCTACGGCGCCGTCGCCGTCGAGAACGAGCGCGTCCGCATCCTGCGCGGCGACACGGCGGGCATCGAGGCCCGGCGCGCCATCGACGCCACCAGCCGCGTCGTCTGCCCCGGGTTCATCGACATGCACGCGCACTCCGGGCTGGTGATCCTCGCCGAGCCGCAGCACGAGCCGAAGGTGCGGCAGGGTATCACCACGGAGCTGATCGGCATCGACGGCAACTCCTACGCCCCGTTCCACTCTCACGATGACTTCCTGAAGTTCGTTCAGATCAACTCCGGGCTCGACGGCAACCCGCGGCTCCCCGGCCGGTGGTCCACCGTCGAGCAGTACCTCGACATGTTCACGCGGCGCGTGGCGGTGAACATCGCCTACATCGTCGGCAACTCGCCGCTGCGCATCGGCGCCGTCGGCTGGGACAACCGGCCCGCCACGCGAGACGAGATGGCGAACCAGAAGGCGTTGCTGCGGACCTCCATGGAGGAGGGGGCCTGGGGGATGTCGACCGGCCTCGATTACCCGCCAGGTAGCTACGCCGACACGGCGGAGCTCACGGAGCTCTCCCGCGACGCGGCCCGCCTCGGCGGCATCTATCACACCCACGTGCGCTACAGCCTCGGCGACAGGTTCCTCGATCCCTTCCGCGAGGCCCTCGACATTGGCCGGGGCAGCGATATCCCTGTCCACATCACGCACTTCTACCACCGCACGACCTCGCCGGGCAGCGCTGGTCGCATGCTCGGCTTGGTGGAGGACGCGCGCGAGGCCGGTCAGGACGTGACCTTCGACAGCTACCCGTACAACCTGTCGTCGACCCGGCTGACGATCCTGCTGCCGCAGTGGACTCACGACGGCGGCTATGCGCGACTGATGGAGGTGCTCCGCGATCAGAAGCTGCGCGCCCGGCTCCGCTCGGAAATGGGCCCGCGCGCTAGCTCATGGGGTGACATGTGGCTCACCAACTTCCGAAAGCCGGCCAACCATCGCTTCGAGGGCCGGTCGATCCTCCAGGTCGCCGACTTGCTCGACAAGGATCCGATCGACGTCGTCTGCGACCTGCTCGTCGAGGAAGATCTGGAGACTTGCTACGTGTCAGCCGGCGGCAACCTCGCCACGTTGCCGAAGTTCGTGAGTCACCCGCTGTCGATGGTGGGCAGCGACGCGGTGCTGATCGGCGACTACCCGAGCCCACGCACGTACGGCTGCTTCCCCGTCATCCTCGCCGAGTTCGTGCGCGAAGAGCGGTTCCTGGCCCTGCCCGATGCCATCAGGAAGATGACGTCGTTCCCGGCCCAGCGCCTCGGGCTACCCGATCGCGGCCTGCTGCGTGACGGCTTCAAGGCCGACGTCGTTGTCTTCGACGCCAAGACGGTCAAGGCGCCGGCGACGCGGACGCAGCCGAAGCAGTTTCCGATCGGCATCGACTACGTGATCGTCAACGGCCAGGTCGTCGTGGACAGCGGCAAGCACACGGGGATGCTGGCCGGCCGGGCGCTGCGCAGGGGCCGGGCCTCGACGTAGGAGCGGGCGACCGGCGCGAAAAGCATGGTGATTCATGGGCGGCGCCACCGGTGGCAGATCGCAAATCTGTGGGTGTCTCGAGAGATGCTGGTGAGAGACTACGGCACGGCATCAAGGACAACGGGATGAGAAACGAGAGCCGAACTTCAAATTGGCCCGGAGGCCGCAAGGCCTTGGAGTCGACGCTTCACCATTTGAGGTTGATGCGCCGGGATGAGCCGTCGCGGTTGCTGATGGTGGCGTGCATAGCAGCCGCCGTCGCCGGAGTCGGCGTCAGCCTCGTCGGCATCGGTCGTCACGCAGGCTACAACGTGGCGGCCGCGCTGCTCACTCTGCTCTCCGCGCTATTCGGATATCGCGCATGGGACCTCTCGACCCATCGCCGGCTGGAGGAGCTTCAACGCGCCCAGCTTCTCGCTCGACTGCGTCAACTGCCGGCCGCCGAAGTCAGGATCGTCGCCGTGCCGTCTGAAGAAGCCGTGCTCTTCGCCCGAGACCTCCTCAACGTGTTCGTTGAAGCCGGATGGCCTGCGCGAGGGGTCTACCGCGCATCTCAGGGAAACGCAGAGGACAGCGGACTCTTTCTCGCCGTGAAGGACCGCGACTACCCGCCCGATGAAACGAACGGGTTGTTACTCGCGCTCAGTGAATTCGGCTTGCAGACCACGAAATCCACCAAGGCCCACCTGCCTCACGCCGGTGCTCTCGAGCTGCTCGTCGGGCGACGTGAGACGTGATGCCCGCCCCGATCACGCTTTAGGATACTCACGGATCCACAACTCGTCGGGGATACGCCCCTTCATCCCGGGTCGCCGCCCTGAATCTTGTTTGACGAAGAGGGGAACGCCTGCCTCTCGGCACTGCTCGACGGTGTCGGTGAGCCACGACATGTCCATCGGCGTGAAACCCGGGCCGCTCTCGCCTCCCACGATCAGCCAGTTCAAGCCCTGCTCGAACCACGGACGCCAGTCCACGGCGGCGAGCATCGGCTCATAGGAGACCCACCGCACCCGCGCGCGCGTCCGCATGAGATGCCGCAGCCGCTGATCTTGCGGGCTCGTGATCGACGTCCCGCACCAGACGTTCCTCGGCAACTCATGACGAAGGGAAAAGGCCCGCTGCCGATCGGGCCGTTTGGTCAGGAGTATCCAGTAATGAGGACTTGCGGCCATCACCGGCAGCTCCGGCGCAAGCCAGTCGTCGGGTAGGGACGCGGTGAACGTGTCGCCCATGTCGTTCACGAAGATCACGCGCGGCATTCCGTCGAGCCACGGCTTCTCTGGTCGCGCGGTACCTGTGAGATCACGCCGGCGCGCCGCCTTGGCGATCCGGCCAGGAAAGATCGTCGGCTGATCGAAACCCGGAGGCCATCCTTTGAGCGGTCCCTTCGACAGCATCCGCGTCGTCTGTTGCCCCGCGTAGCAGATACGGACCCGGCTCTGGGCGTCCCAGAGCTCGCAGCCGTCGCACCCCATTTCGGCATTGACGGTGTCGTCGCACCACTCGATCTTGGTTCCTTCCGCCATGCGACAAACCCTAGCATCGTCGGGCGCGCTATGATCACAATCCAGCTTCCTTCACGCCCGGCGGGGTGCCGGAAGCGTGCACGATACCGCGCAGCGAGGAGAGAGAACATGAGCCAGGCGCTCGAAGGCATTCGCGTCATCGACTTCACCCACGACCAGGCAGGGCCGTCCTGCACCCAGATGCTGGCCTGGCTCGGCGCCGACGTGATCAAGATCGAGCGGCCCCCGCACGGCGACCGGGCGCGGCGGCTGTGGGCGACGGCGGATGATCCGGCCGACAGTTATTTCTTTCTGCTGCTCAACAGCAACAAGCGCAGCATCGTCATCGATCTGAAGACTGCCGAGGGCAAGGACATCGCGCGCCGCCTGGTCAAAGAGGCTGATGTCGTCGCCGAAAACCTCGGTCCCGGGGTGATGGAGCGGCTCGGGCTGGGCTATGACGCGGTCAAGGTGCTGAACCCGCGCGCGGTGTACGCCTCGGTCAAGGGCTTCGGCTCCTACGGCCCATACAGCGCCTACAAGTGCTTCGAGCCAGTGGCCCAGGCGACCTCCGGCGCGATGAGCGTGACGGGTGAGGCCGGCGGGCCGCCGCTGCTCAACGGCGCCAACATCGGCGACAGCGGGACCGGCATGCACCTGGCGATCGCCATCCTCGCGGCCCTCGTGCAACGCGGTCGCACCGGCCAGGGCCAGCTCGTCGAGGTGGCGATGCAGGAAGCGGTATTGAACCTCACCCGCGTCAAGTTCACGCCGACTCTGCGGGACGGTAAGCCGCTCGGTCGTACGGGCAACCGCTCGGCAACCGGCGGCTATGCGGACCTGATCCGCTGTGCCGGCGCCGGCTCGAACGACGCGGTCTACCTGATTATCCCGCCCGACAACCCGGAGATGTTCGTCGCCGTGACGGAGGTCATCGGCCAGCCCGAGCTGCAGAAGGACGAGCGCTTTGCCACACCGCGGGCGCGCGCCAAGAACGCCGCCGCACTGACTGAGATTCTCGAGGGCTGGGCGCGCTCCCGCAGCAAACATGAGGTGATGAAAGCCCTCGCCAGCCGCGGCGTGGTCTGCGGCGCCGTCCTCGACACCGCTGAGGTGCTGGCCAACCCGCACCTGCGCGAGCGCGGCGTGGTCTATGACATCGACCACCCGGCGCGCGGACGGTTCTCGGTGATCGGCAGTCCGGTACGCCTGTCCGACTCGCCGTTCTCGCCGACTCGAGCGCCGCTTATGGGTGAGCACACCGAGGCGGTATTGACCAGTCTCGGCGGCTTCAGCGCCGACGAGGTGCGGGCGCTACGCGAGAAGCGGGTGATCTGAGGGCCTTCAGTCAATCAGAAGAACGTCCGCTCGACTCGCAGTTGCCGGCAGCCCAGTGGTGCTTGCAGCCGCCATCGAAGATCGCGGCGTTGTTCCCCACGTCGAACACCACGAGCCCCTTGGGGTGATCGATCACCCACATGCTGACGGGAATGGTGACGTTGCGGGCCTTCTCCTTTGGAACGCTGTGGTTGGGGCTAAATACGCGGAAGGAAGAGAGGTCCTGCCAGTCCGCTCTTCATAGGCCAAAGGTCTCATTGCTGACCGGAACCTTTCGACAGAAGAACGACGCGAGAGACCACCAGCGAGCCCTGCTGCGCGCAAAGTAGGCGCGCACTCGGGAGCGACCGCCCTCTTGGAGGCCACTGTCATGCCCAGAAAGCCGACATCGACGCTGCGGCAAAGTGGGACCCGCCGCAGCTTCCTGCGGACTACCGGCGTCGCGATTGCCGCGACAATCGTGGGCGTCGGCCCAGTGGGGCACCGCGCGTATGCCGCCGCGCTGACGAAAGCGCAGCGCGACAAGCTGACGCCGGACGAGATCATCGCGTTGATGAAGAAGGGCAATGACCGCTTCCGCGCTGGAAAGGAATCTCCGCACGACTATCTCGCTCAGCAGAAGGCGACCGCGACGGGTCAGTATCCCGCCGCGGTGATCCTGAGCTGCATCGACTCCCGCGCACCGGCCGAAACCATCATGGATCTGGGCATCGGCGATTGCTTCAATACGCGCGTGGCCGGCAACGTCGCCAACGACGACATTCTCGGGAGCATGGAATTCGCCTGCAAGGTGGCCGGCGCGAAAGTCGTGCTGGTGATGGGTCACACCGCATGCGGCGCAATCAAAGGCGCGATCGACAATGTGCAGCTCGGAAACCTGACGGGCTTGCTGACCAAGATCCGCCCGGCCGTGGAAGCGACTCAGTATTCGGGCGAACGCTCGGCCAAGAACTATGCGTTTGTCGACACGGTGGCACGCAAGAACGTGGAGCTGGCAATCGCCGACATCGGTCGGCGCAGTGCCGTGCTTGCCGACCTGAAAAAGTCAGGGACGGTCAAGATCGTCGGCGCGATGTACAACCTCGAAACGGGGTTGGTCGAGTTCTTTGGTTGATCGCTTCGACGACCGAGCGGCGGCTCACCACACGATGGTCAGGAGGCAGTATGAAGACGGTAGCGCTCACGCTCCTCGCGTTGATCGTCGCTGCTTCGACTGGCTGCGGTAGCGCTTGGGAAGCACGACAGGCCGCGCTCAACGCGCCGAATGCCAATGTCGCGGGCACCTGGACGGGCACGACCACGGGCGAGGACAAGCCCTTCCCGATCACGTTGACCTTGGACCAGACCGGGACTGAGGTCACGGGGATGATTCGCATCGCCGGGCGACCGGATATCTCTGGCCGCGTGAGGGGCAGCGTCCGGGGCGAGGTGCTCAGCCTGGTGCAAACAACGGCACCGAATGCCGGCGGCGACCTCTGGGTTCAGCAAGACAACATGATGACTTCCACCGCGTTCGGGCTGCACTTCACGCTGCGTCGGTCACGGTAACGATACGGTCTGGACCCTGGGGAAGTGGCGGATCATGAAGAGTAAATACAATAGGCTCCGCCGCGAGAGAACGAGGGCCGGCTCTACACCGACCCTCGTCGGCAAATCAGAATCTCACTAGTTCGCGATCGCCTGGTACACGAGCCCGCGCAGCAGGTGCGCGTAATGACTGCCGAGCTGGGACTGCGTCATGAACACGACCACCAGCTCTTCCTTTGGGTCGGCCCACCAGTAGGTCGCGTAGGCGCCCGGCCAGTAGAAATCTCCCGGTGAGCCGGGGAATGGCGCAAGTCCCTTGTCCTGGCGAACCGCGACGCCGAGTCCCCAGGTGTAGCCCGGCGACGTGGCGAAGCTGCCGCGGGAGATCGTTCCAAGCTGATCCGCGGTCATGAATTCGACGGTTCGAGGGCTCAGGACGCGCACGCCGTCGAGGCTGCCGCGGTTGAGAAGCATCTGGGCGAAGCGCGTGTAGTCGCCGGCGGTCGAGACGGCGCAGCCGCCGCCGCAGTCGAACTTCCTCGGCACCGTCGGATCGGGGAGCTTGAATTCGGCTCCCGTGTCGGGATGCGTGGGCAGCCCTTGCGCAACGCGCGCGCGCTTGTCCGAGGGGACGACGAACGTCGTGTCGGTCATCTTCAGCGGGCGATAGATGCGCTCGCCGAGGACCTCGCCAAGAGGCTTTCCGGCGACGATCTCGACGACGCGGCCGAGGACGTCGGTCGAGAGGCTGTACTCCCAGCGTGTGCCCGGCTGATAGAGGAGGGGCGTTCGGCTCAGCTGCTCGATGAACTCATCCATCGTCAGGGTCAGCGAGGACACGTTGGACGACTCCGGGTACATCTTGTAGATCTCTGTCTTGCCCCGATTGCCGTAGGTCAGGCCGGACGTGTGCCGCATCAGATCCTGAATCGTCATCTCGCGCTCGGCGGGGACGCGCTCCAGGCCGACCGTCCGGTTCTTGAACGCCGGAATGTATTTCGACACGGGATCGGAAGGCAGCAGTCGGCCCTCTTCGTAGAGTGAGAGGGCCGCCACGGTGACGATCGGCTTGGTCATGGACGCAAGCCGAAAGATCGCGTCCGGCGTCATCGGCACGCCAGCCGCCTTGTCGCGAAAGCCAACCGCCTGTACCGACGCGATGCGGCCCTTGCGCGCCACGACGACGACGGCTCCGGGAATCCGCCCGCGCTCCACATCGCTGCTGAGCACCTGCCCGATACGCGCCAGCCGCTCCGACACCAACCCGACCTGCTCGGGCTTCGCGGTCGACAGATCATTCGCGCCGGCGTGGCCGGCCGCCGACAGAGAAAGGACGAGCAGAAGGATGGTCGCCAGTCGCGTCATACGCCCTCCAGCGGTCAGGATGCGCTAGGGGCCTACTACAGCGTCGACATGGGGCTTGTCAACGGCGAGCGCGACGTCGTGGGGAGGGGGAGACGTCTTGTCTCTCTTGCGGCTCGTCCGGCGGGGCGTCCTCGCGGGTCTCCCTCGAGCAGGCCTATCAAGGCTGGAGAGGAGCTGTAGAACTTGTCGATTCCTCGACCCACCAGGGTCATGATCTTTCGTTCGGCCTGGGCAGCGGTTTGAGGGCCGTATGCGTGGAAGGTCTCGCAGCCGCGGGTTTGCTCGTAGGAAATAATCCGAAGGGGCGTGTCGCGTGAGATTCCGATCACGGCCTGCGTGTGATAGCCCGAGGCGAGCACGCGGGCGATGCGCGACAGTGATGTGTACCCGACCCTCCACACGACAGGATCGTACGCGCTCAGAACGAGAATCACACCCGGCCGACGACCACGTCGATCTCGGTCGTTCCGTGGCCGCTGGTTCCAAGCGGAAAGCGCAACCGGTTCGACCCCTTGTACAACCCCACCAGATGAACTTCCGCGTCCTCCGGAAGTCCCGCCAGGCCACACGACAGTACTTGCTCGATTCGAAGGATGACCGGAGCGACCAGGGCAGAGACCTCTGAGGACCCTCTGAGCTTCAGGCTCTTCAGACTTGGAAGGCTGGCCTCGGCGGCGACTCCCATCTGCCGCAGGATGCCTGCGGCATGCTGCTTGGCTCCGAAGTTGTAGTGCGTGCCGTCGAGCGCTTCGACCAGCGCCGGGACGGCGTCACGGCCGATCCTCAAGAGCGCCTGCTGAGCTTCGGAAAGGATTCTTCCGTCGCCGCTCACCAGGTCGGCGACACGATTCCGTGCTTCTGCGGTAAGTTGGCCTTGCTTCAGGTTGCTGAGCTCCGGAGACGCCCGCTTCGGGCTTTCGCTGGCCGGGTCGCTCTGAGCGGGGTCGCTCTGACTACTGAGATCGATCGGTGCCGCGGTGAGCTTGTCGTTCGGTCTGTCGATGTCCGGGACATCGGCTCCCTCTGGTGCTCGGAAGATCGAGCCCTGTCGGGCCCGCATCATCCTATTGGCAAGAAGATGTGGAGGCGATCAGCCGCGCTGGCGCGTGTAGAGCCGGGCCACGACATCCTCGATCGCCGGCTCCAACACCGAGATATCGCGCAGCGCCGCCAGCTCGGCGAGCCGGCTCACGAGATCGCCGGCCGTGGTGGTGCCGTCGAGCGCG
>Ga0207428_10001802_pt1 | contig 21934 bp, 20 predicted proteins | sample RhiMethybrSRZTD1_FD_187600 | JGI IMG/M metagenome (GOLD analysis project Ga0207428, IMG submission 187600) | Populus rhizosphere microbial communities from Tennessee, USA - Rhizosphere MetaG P. TD hybrid SRZTD1 (SPAdes) (version 3) | ecosystem: Host-associated > Plants > Roots > Rhizosphere >...
GGACCATCCCAGACGATGCTTTCGTCGGGACGTAGCCGGGCGCCGACGGCCACATGATGAGGTTCGTGCTGCCCGGACGGAAGCAGGTGATCAACCGGCAGTTGATGCGCAAGGGCCGCCACGTCGGCGATCAACCGGCGGTGGCAACGCCACCAGAGCGTCTCGCTGCACATGATGGCCGCGCTGTGGGTCGGAACAGCGCCACCGCGCCGCACCCTCGCGCTGCCGCAACCGTCTCTCCAATGCGCTGGCTCGAAAGTTGGCCATCGAGCACGTCAATCTGCGGCAGGTGTACGCCCACCTCCATAGACCGAACTGTCCCACATTGAGCAGCGCAACGAGATATCTCAATCGATCGCGGGTCAGCGTTGATCATTTAGCGGGTAGGTTCCAAGAGAGGCGCGATTGAGAGGCGGAGCGCTCATGCCGACTGTCAGTGTCCGTTACATCGTCGACGACGTCGACGCGGCAATCGAGTTCTACTGCGAGCGGCTCGGCTTCCGCGAAGAGATGCACCCCGCGCCGTCGTTCGCCATGCTGTCGCGCGGCGACCTCCGGCTCGTGCTGAGCGCGCCAGGCGGCGGACCCGGGGGCGGCCAAGCCATGCCCGACGGAACCCTGCCCGAAGCGGGGGGCTGGAACCGTTTCCAGCTCGAGGTAGAAGATCTCGCCGCAACCGTCGAGACGCTGCGCCGGCAAGGCACCCACTTCCGTAGCGACATCATCACGGGGATCGGCGGCAACCAGATCGTGCTCGACGACCCTTCGGGCAACCCAGTCGAGCTGTTCCAGCCGACAAGGGCCGAGGCATCGTTGTCGCAAGCCGGGTGAGGGTTGAGCGGCGGCGACCTGCGTACGGCTTACCTGAGAGGTCTCGCGGCGGGGGCTCGGCCTGAGCGGTGGTCGAGATTGGCCCCTGATTACGCATCACCACTGATGCCTGAGCTGTCCGATGATGCGCTTTTGCGCGCGCTGGTGATGCAAAATCAGGGGCCAACGCGACGGTCGCGGGTGCCGCAACTCACTCGCTACCGATGGAGTACGCCCGAGTGATCGACAGGCGCGATCAACACGTTCGTGGCAGCCGACGAGGCACAAGCTCTGGCGGGTGTTGCACGCCGAGCGGTTTGCGTGTGCCGCGAGCTCAGGTTCGGCTTGGTCGTTCATCGGTGGGGAAGAGGATGGTGCTCAGGAGATGCTGCCGCCTCGCCGGTGTTGGGCGGTTCGCCATGAGGGGGCGGAGGATATTGGTGATCTCGCGGATGAGAGTTGCTTTCTCCTTGTCGGTGAGCCAGATCGAGAATTGTCGATACGAGACGGAGTCGGAGAGCGGGTCCGCTCCCTCGCGCGCGAGGTAAGCGCTGAACTCGGCCAAAAGGGCACCGACGGCGGCCGTGAACAACTGTTCGTGGTCGTCGATGGTCATGGCAGCGATGGAGTCGGAATCCATCACCGCTCGCGCTGAATGAAGCCGATAGGTCCGCTCAACTGCGCCGCGTACTCTTTCCTCGCCTTCGACCTGCAACAGCCCGGCCTCTGCGAGGATCGCTACCTGGCGGTACACAGTGGCCTTGGAGACGTCGGGCAGGCGGTCGCACAGTGCAGTCGTTGTGAATGGGCGCCCGTCGCGTACCGCATGAATGATGCGCAGTCGCACGGGGCTCAGGAGAGTCTCGATGATCGACACGACGGTATGGTCTCACAACTGATACCATTCGCATATGCTGCGAATGGTGGAACCGCCTCCGGTAGGGACGTTCATTGACATCCAAGGTCGGCAGCTCTGGTACCTCCGCGCCGGCGCGTCCGCACCTGCTGTCGTCGTCGTTCCGGGAGCGGGCAGCTTCGGATTGGACTTCTTCCTCGTGCATGAACGGGTGTCCGTACAGGCCACCTCGCTGCTGTACGACAGGGCTGGCACAGGATGGAGTGATGACGTCAGCCTGCCGCGATCTACCGATGAGGTCACCGACGAGCTGCGTGAACTTCTTCAGATGCTGGATGTGCCGAGTCCGTACCTGATGGTTGGGCATTCGCTGGGTGGCGCCTACATACAGCGGTACGCGCAGCGATTCCCGGGCGAGGTCGCTGGGCTGTTGTTGCTGGACCCGCTGCATGAGGACTGGGACGAGTATCAGCCGAACCACCTCAAGCTCGCCGCGTCCGTACCTTCGGAGGACGCCCAGTTGCCAGATCTTCCACCGCAGGTCATCGACCAGTTACGGGTGATGCTGCGAGAGACCTTAGCTGGCTTTCCCGAACCCGTCCGAGAGGCAGTGGTCGCGCGACACGTTAGCGCCGACCGGATCCCAACCGGATTCCGCGAAGGTCTGAACGCGCTCGCCATTCTCGATGATCTTCGCGGCGGAGCGCTACGCCCGGACGTGCCCGTCACCATCCTCAGCGCTACCGGCATCGACGCTCAGCAGCTGATGTTCGCCACCGAAGACCAGCTGCGCGAACAAATCCAAGGCAGCGAACGTCTGTACGATGCGATCGCGGCAACACTCCCACAAGGTGCGCACCTGACCGTCACCGACGCCTCCCATGCAACCTTGCCGATGGCCCGCCCCGCCGTGGTATCGGACGCCGTGTTCCGCCTGATCGCCCGCGTCGCCGAAATGGGCCGAATAACCAAGTAGGGGTGCATCCCGATTTGGGAACAATCAAAGCTCTGGCATAGTTGAGCCTAGTGCGCTCAAGTACTAACTTGAGTGATACAGACTCAAGAACAACCCCAACTTCCAGCTGGAGGAAATGCATTATGGCTCGTGCAGTCGGCATCGACCTCGGAACCACCAACTCCGTCGTCGCCGTACTTGAAGGTGGAGAGCCCACCGTCATTCCCAACGCCGAGGGTTCGAGAACGACCCCTTCGGTAGTCGCATTCGCGAAGGGCGGCGAGGTCTTGGTTGGCGAGGTCGCCAAGCGCCAGGCCGTCACGAACGTCGACCGCACCATCCGTTCCGTCAAGCGCCACATGGGCACGGACTGGAAGGTGAGGATCGACGACAAGGATTATCGTCCCCAGCAGATCAGCGCATTCGTTCTGCAGAAGCTGAAGAGGGATGCCGAGGCTTATCTCGGTGAGCAGGTCACCCATGCAGTGGTCACCGTCCCCGCCTACTTCTCCGATGCGCAGCGCCAGGCCACCAAGGAGGCTGGCGAGATTGCCGGCTTGACCGTCGATCGGATCATCAATGAGCCCACGGCCGCAGCGCTCGCGTACGGTCTGGACAAGACCGATCAAGATCAAACGATCTTGGTCTTCGACCTCGGCGGTGGCACGTTCGACGTCTCTTTGCTGGAGATCGGCGACGGCGTCTTCGAGGTGAAGGCCACCAACGGTGACAACCGGCTCGGTGGCGACGACTGGGACTCCAGGATCGTCGACTGGCTGGTGAAGCAGTTCAAGAACAAGAACGGCACGGATCTCAGCCAGGACAAGATCGCCCGGCAGCGGCTCCAGGAGGCAGCCGAGAAGGCCAAGATCGAGCTTTCCTCGGCGAGCGAGACTCAGATCAACCTGCCGTACATCACTCTTGGTCAGGCCGGTCCGTTGCACCTCGAAGAGAAGCTGACCCGCTCGGAGTTCCAGCGGATGACCTCTGATCTTCTTGATCGTTGCCGCGCGCCGTTCCATTCGGTGATCGATGACGCGAAGATCAGCGTCGGCTCGATCAACCACGTGATCTTGGTCGGTGGATCGACCCGGATGCCAGCCGTTGTCGAGCTGGTCAAGGAGCTGACCGGCGGCAAAGAGCCCCATAAGGGTGTCAATCCCGACGAGGTCGTCGCCCTTGGTGCAAGCCTGCAGGCCGGCGTGCTGAAGGGTGAGGTCAAGGACGTGCTGCTGCTCGATGTCACGCCGTTGAGCCTTGGCATCGAGACCAAGGGTGGTGTCTTCACCAAGATCATCGAGCGGAACACCACGATCCCCACGAAGCGCTCCGAGGTGTTTACCACCGCTGATGACAATCAGCCTTCAGTGATGATCCAGGTCTACCAAGGCGAGCGGGACTTCGCCAAGGACAACAAGTCGCTCGGCAACTTCGAGTTGACCGGTCTGCCCCCGGCGCCACGCGGCGTGCCGCAGATCGAGGTCGCCTTCGATATCGACGCCAACGGCATCGTGCATGTCAACGCCAAGGACCTGGCCACCGGCAAGGAGCAGTCCATGCAGATCACCGGCGGGTCGGCGCTCGGCAAGGACGACATCGACCGGATGGTCAAGGAGGCTGAGGCCCACGCCGAAGAGGACCGGAAGCGCCGTGAGGCCGTCGAGCTTCGGAATGAGGCCGACAACCTGGTCTTCCGTACCGAGAAGTTGATCAGTGAGAACGCCGACAAGATCACCGATGACGTCCGGCAGCCGGTGGAGGAGGCGATCGCCGAGGTCAAGAGCGCTCTCGAAGGCGAGGACGACGACAAGGTCAAGGCCGCGGTCGAGAAGCTCAACTCGACCAGTGCCAAGCTCGGTCAGGCCATGTACGCGGCGGCCCAGGCCGCTCAGCAGGCTCCGTCCGAGGCCGGTGGCCCGAGTGACCACGCCGAGTCCAACGGCGAGAGCAGCGCCACTGACGACGATGTCGTCGATGCCGAAATCGTGGATGACGACCAGACCTCGAGCGAGGCGCGGTGAGCGCATCCGAACCCGATCATCGGCGTTCTGAATCCGATTACGAGCAGCGGGGGCCGACGGTACGCGATCGGCGTCGTATCGACCCCGAGACGTACGAGGTACGGGAGCCGCAGGAAACTGCGGCTCCTGCCGCGGCGGGTGCTGAATCCGAAACCCCTCCAGCTCCAGACCTAGAGGCAGAAGTGAGAGAACTCCAGGACAAGCTCGCCGAACGAACCACCGACCTCCAGCGGCTGCAAGCTGAGTATGTCAACTACAAACGACGGGTCGATCGCGATCGTGATCTTGCTCGCAAGGTCAGCATCGAGGGTGTGCTGAAGGATTTCCTTTCGGTGCTCGATGACGTGCGGTCGGCGCGGGAGCACGAGGAACTCAACGGTGGTTTCAAAGCCGTCGCCGAGGAGATCGAACGGGTCACCGCCAAGTACGGTCTGGAGACCTTTGGCACGGCAGGCGATCCCTTCAACCCACACATCCACGAGGCGCTGCTGCATGCGCACGCTGATGGCATCGACGGTCCGACGTGTGTGGAGATCTTGCAGCCGGGCTACCGCATCGGTGATCGCATTCTGCGGCCCGCGCGGGTCGCGGTGGCCGAGCCAGAGCCCCAGTCGACGCGGCCCGAGCCCGAGCAGATGCACCCTGAGTCCCAGCAGATGCGCCGTGAGCCTGTCGAAGAGCATTCCACCAGCTCAGGCCGCGATACTGACGAGACAGCCGAGAAGCGGGTCGAAGCGACAGGTGAGCCGGGTGCAGACAAGCCCGATGCCGACGCTGATCAGCTGTGACCTGGTCTGTGCCCGAGCGGAGGCAGACTATCTCTGGAACATTCACCGCACATCGGTAGTTGATCATCGCGAAGGGAGGCGTCGATGAGTACCAAGGACTGGATCGAAAAGGATTACTACAAGGTCCTGGGAGTCTCCAAGGACGCCAAGCCCGAAGAGATCAAGAAGGCATATCGCAAGCTTGCGCGCGACAATCATCCCGATCAGAACCCCGGCAATGCGGCGGCAGAGCAGCGCTTCAAGGAAATCTCAGAAGCCAACGATGTGCTCTCGAATCCGGACAAGCGCAAGGAGTACGACGAGGCCCGGCGGCTGTTCGGCAGCGGCGGCTTCCGCTTTCCGGGAACGGGTGCCAGGCAGGGCGGCCCGTCAGTTGACGACCTGTTCCGGAACGCCGGAGGCGGGCTCGGTGACATCTTCGGCGGCCTGTTCAACGGCGGTCCGACCACGCAGACGACGCGGTACTCCACATCGCGTGGTCCACGCCGGGGCAGTGACGTCGAGGGCGAGGTCACCGTTGACTTCGTCCAGGCGATCGAGGGCATAACCGTCGCGATGCAGATGGTGTCCGACACGGCATGCGAGGCCTGTCGCGGTACTGGTGCGCGAGCGGGTACGGTTCCCCGCGTCTGCCCCACCTGTGAGGGCAGCGGCATGCAAACCTCGACGTCTGGCGGTGTTTTTGCAGTGACCGAGCCCTGCCGGGAGTGTCGCGGTCGTGGCATGGTCGTTGACGACCCATGCCCGGTGTGCCATGGCTCTGGCCGTGGCAAATCAACCAAGACCATGCAGGTTCGGATTCCGGCGGGCGTTACCGACGGCCAGCGGATCCGGCTCAAGGGTCGTGGTGGAGCCGGCGAGAACGGTGGTGCTCCGGGCGATCTCTACGTCGGCGTGCACGTACGCTCCCACCCGATCTTCGGCCGGAAGGGCGACAACTTGACGCTGACCGCGCCGGTTACCTTCCAAGAGGCCGCCCTCGGAGCCGAGATCGAGGTACCGACTCTGAACAGCGCGCCGGTCAAGCTGCGGTTGTCCCCCGGGACACCCAACGGCCGCACGCTGCGCGTACGCGGCAAAGGCGTCAGCAAACGTGACGGAAACAAGGGCGATCTGCTGGTCACTGTCGAGGTGCTGGTGCCATCGGCGCTGAACGACGAGGCGCGAGCGGCTTTGAACTCCTATGCGGAGGCGGTCGGCTCGGTGAACCCGAGAGCGAAGCTGTTCGCGGCTGGATGAGGTGAGACGTGTCTGCTTCAGAACTGCCACAGCGAATCGATCATGACGCGCCGGTATTCGTCATCTCCGTCGCCGCCCATCTCGCCGGAATGCACCCGCAGACATTGCGGACCTACGACCGGATGGGCCTGGTCTCGCCGCGGCGTACAGCCAAGCGAGGTCGGCGCTACTCAGCCCGCGACATTGCACGGCTCCGATTGATCCAGCGGCTCTCCCAGGATGAGGGCATCAACCTCGAGGGCATCCGCCGCATCCTGTCCATGCAGGACGACATCGATGAGCTCCGCAGTCGGGTCGAGCAGCTAACCTCGGTGCTTGCCGCCGTTCAGGAATCCTCCGGGTCACGCGTCTTCACCGCCGACCCGGTCGGCGGCGTGCATCTTGGTCGGCGCGGGCGGAGACCTCCGCTCGCGCTTCCAGGGCGCCCGCTGCCCTGAGACCATCAGCGCCGCGAACGTCATAGCCGTCGGCGGCGCCTCCCGCCGAGCTCGTCGCCTACTCTGCTTGCCGCACACCTGCGAAGAACGTGCGAACGTCCGCCACCAGCAGGTCGGGTGTTTCGAGGGCGGCAAAGTGGCCGCCTGCGTCGATGTCACTCCAGTGGACGATGTTGTTGCTCTGCACGGCATAGCGGCGGACGGCTATGTCCTCGGCGAAAACCGCTACACCGGTCGGCACCGGTGATGGGGTCGGCCAGTCGTGCCCGTGCATCGATTCGTAGTACATGTTCGCGGCCGACCCGGCTGTTCGGGTGAACCAATAGAGGCAGACGTCGGTGAGGATGGTGTCGAGACCGATAGCCTCCTCAGGCAGATCATGGTCGGATCCGGTCCACTCCTTGAACTTCTCGATGATCCACGCAAGCTGGCCGATCGGTGAGTCCGTGAGGGCGAACGACAGGGTCTGCGGCCGAGTCGACTGGATGCCGAAGTAACCGTTCCCTTCGCTCAGGAAGTTGGCCATCCGCCCAAGTCTCACCCGCTCGACCTCGCTCAGTGATGCCTTGTCCTCCTCCGACACCTCCCCGAACGGGATGAATCCCATCGTGGCTGCATTCACATGGACCGCGATCAGATGTTCCGGGTCCACCCGGCCCAGATCTGGCGCGACGAATGCCCCGAAGTCGCCGCCCTGGGCGCCGTACCGCTCGTATCCCAGTCGAGCCATCAGCTCGGCCAGAGCCGCGGCCATCCGCCGGCTGCCCCATCCTTCGCCTGCCAACGGGTTCGAGAAGCCGAAACCCGGCAGCGACGGGACGACGACGTGGAACGCGTCGCCGGCAGTGCCGCTGTGCGCGACCGGATCGACGAGGGAGTCGATCATGTCCAGGAACTCCACGAATGAACCAGGCCAACCGTGCAGAAGCAGCAGCGGTGTGGCGGTTTCGACTGCCGACTTGACGTGCACGAAATGGATCCGCTGGCCATCGATCTCAGTGACGAACTGCGGGTAACTGTTGATGCGCTTCTCCTGGGCCCGCCAGTCGAAATCTGAGGCCCAGTATTCGGCCACGCGCCGCAGGTAGTCGACCGGAACGCCTCGCTGCCATGCCGGGCCTGGAAGCTGTTCTGGCCACCGGGTACCGACAAGCCGGGCCTTCAGGTCGGTGACGGCGTCGTTGTCGATGCTGACGGTGAAGGGGGTGATCGCGTGCTCTGCCATTGTTGACTCCCTGAACAGAATGACTGGTTCTGTTAAAGACTATCAAAACAGAATGACTCATTCCAGATCCCGCTAGGCTGTTTGTCATGTCGACCGAACCACGCAAGCGCGGGCGTCACGCGGAGGCCGAGCGCAACAACGTGCGCATTCTCGAAGCTGCGCGGGAGGTCTTCATCGCAAACCCAGCGGCCCCCATCTCCGAGGTCGCCGTCAGGGCCGGCGTCGGCATCGCTGCGCTGTACCACCGCTATCCCAGCAAGAACGCCCTGCTCGCCCAACTCTGCCTCGATGGCCAAGACACCTACATCGAGCTTGTGGAGAAGGCCCTGGCCTCCCCCGACGACCCTTGGACGGCGTACGTCCAATGGCTGCGCGACATCGTGACCGCAGACACGCACGCACTGACCGTTCATCTCGCCGGGCACTTCACACCAGATGAGCGTCACGCGGCTCGGACCGAGCGGATGATCAAGGGCACCGTCGAGCTCTTCGAGCGAGTCCAGCGGACCGGTGCCCTACGGCCTGGGCTGACATTCCTCGACGTCGGCTTCCTGTTGGAGCTGCTGGCCAGAACCAAACTCGGCGGTACTGCTCGAACTGCCGAGCTCAAGCAGCGCCAGCTTGCGATCATGATCGACGGCCTGCGCGCCGACGGAGCTGCTGATCTCCCCGGCGCGCCACCATCGTGGGAGGAGCAGGAGAGCCGCTGGCGGTCGGGCTGATCGGCCTCTCCATGCTGTGCCAGATCTGGATCACCCAGGAAAACATCCGGAATAGCCTGAAGTTGCGCAGAGTTGAGTGTATTGCGCTCAACTTTGTCATTGCGAAGTGGATTTGACCGGCGCATAGTTGAGTGAGGTTTACTCAAGTTTGACCCACCACAGAGGAGACATGGACACCAACAAGCTCACCACCAAGAGTCGTGATGCCGTCTCAGCTGCTCTGCGTATCGCCCTGACAGCGGGCAATCCCTACGCCGAGCCGTCCCACCTGCTGCACGCACTGCTGCAGGTACCTGGCAACACGGTCGCGCCCTTACTGTCTGCCGCCGGCGCGGACCCAACCGTGGTCGCAGCAGCCGCGCAGGGTGCCATTTCCAAGCTGCCGTCGGCGAAAGGCACCTCAGTTAGCCAGCCGAGCATGTCTGGATCGTTCGCTCGGGTGCTCGCAGACGCCGAGGTCCGTGCCGAGCAGCTCGGCGACGCGTACGTGGCCACCGAGCATTTGTTGATCTCACTCGCGACTGTCGATTCCGACGCCAAGAAGGTCCTGTCCGCGCTGAACGTCCGGCCCAATGTCCTGACCCGTGCTTTCAACGAGATCCGTGGCAGCAAGCGGGTGACCAGCCCTGAGGCGGAGGGCACTTCATCAGCACTTGATCAATACGGTGTTGATCTCACGGCCATGGCTCGGGAGGGCAAGCTCGACCCGGTGATCGGGCGGGATGTCGAGATCCGTCGCGTGGTTCAGGTGCTTGCCAGGCGTACCAAGAACAACCCGGTGTTGATCGGTGAGCCCGGAGTGGGCAAGACCGCTGTGGTCGAGGGTTTGGCCCAACGGTTGGTTGCAGGCGATGTGCCTGACTCGCTTAAGAGCCGCCGCCTGGTGGCGCTCGACCTGCCGTCGATGGTGGCCGGGGCCAAGTTTCGTGGGGAGTTCGAGGAGCGGCTCAAGGCCGTCCTGACCGAGATCAAGGACGCCGCCGGCCAGGTGATCACGTTTATCGATGAGCTGCATACCGTCGTTGGCGCGGGCGCCACGAGCGACTCCTCGTTGGATGCGGGCAACATGCTCAAGCCGATGCTCGCGCGCGGTGAGCTGCGCATGATCGGCGCTACCACATTGGATGAGTATCGGGAGCGGATCGAGAAGGACCCCGCCTTTGAGCGCCGTTTCCAGCAGGTGTTCGTGGACGAACCGAGTGTCGAGGACACGATCGCGATCCTGCGCGGTCTGCGGGAGCGCTACGAGGCTCACCACAAAGTCGCGATCACCGATGCTGCTCTGGTGGCGGCAGCGACATTGTCGAACCGCTACATCACCTCTCGACGGTTGCCCGACAAGGCGATCGACTTGGTTGATGAGGCGGCGTCCCGGCTGCGGATGGAGATCGACTCCTCGCCCGTTGAGATCGACGCGCTGCGCCGCACGGTCGAGCGGATGAAGATGCAGAAGCTGGCGCTGGAGAAGGAGTCAGATCCCGGCAGCGTCGAGCGGTTGCATCGGTTGACCGAGGAGCTGGCCAACGTCGAGGAGGAGTTGCGATCCCTTGAGGCTCGCTGGGAGGCGGAAAAGCAAGGCCTCAACCGCGTAGGCGAGCTGAAGAAGCAGATCGACGAACTGCGCGGAGCGTCCGAGCGGGCGCTTCGTGACGGCGACCTGGTGAAGGCCAGCGAGATCAACTACGGCGAGATTCCTGCCCTGGAGAAGGAGCTGGAGGAGGCCGCCACGGCCGAGAGTCAGCTGCCCTCCATGGTCTCTGAGGAGGTCGGCCCGAACGATGTTGCCGAGGTCGTCTCCAACTGGACCGGCGTACCGGTCGGCCGGCTGCTGCAGGGTGAGACCGAGAAGCTGTTGTCCATGGAGTCCCGGATCGGCGAGCGGCTGGTTGGTCAGTTGAAGCCTGTCCGCGCGGTCTCGGATGCCGTACGTCGCTCCCGCGCTGGCATCTCTGATCCCAACCGGCCGACCGGCTCGTTCTTGTTCCTCGGTCCGACTGGTGTCGGCAAGACTGAGCTGGCCAAGTCACTTGCGGAGTTTCTCTTCGACGACGAGCGAGCCATGATCAGGATCGATATGAGCGAATACTCCGAGAAGCACTCGGTGGCACGGCTGGTTGGCGCGCCTCCTGGTTACATCGGCTACGAAGAGGGCGGCCAGCTCACCGAGGCCGTGCGGCGGCGTCCGTACTCGGTGGTGCTGCTGGACGAGGTGGAAAAGGCCCACAGTGAGGTCTTCGACATTTTGCTGCAGGTGCTGGACGACGGGCGGCTGACCGACGGGCAGGGGCGTACGGTCGACTTCCGTAACACGATCTTGATCTTGACCTCAAACCTCGGATCACAATTCCTCGCTGATCAGACGTTGAGCATTGAGACCAAGCGGAATGCCGTGATGGGCGTAGTGCGCGGGGCGTTCAAGCCTGAGTTCTTGAACCGGCTCGACGAAATCGTGCTCTTCGACGCTCTGGGCACCGAGGAGCTGGCCAAGATCGTGGAGATCAACCTGGGACGGCTCAACAAGCGGCTCGCCGATCGGCGGATTACCGTCGAGGCCACGCCAGCAGCCAAGGAATGGCTCGCGCTCACTGGCTTCGACCCGGTCTTCGGTGCCCGGCCGCTACGCCGGCTCATCCAAACCACGATTGAAGATCAACTGGCGCAACGGGTGCTGTCTGGCACGGTACGTGAGGGCGACACAGTCACCTTCGACGCCGACGAGAGCAGCGACGGCTTGATCATCTTGGAGTCTCAGCCCGCCGTCGCGTGAGCGTTCATCCCCAACCACCGACTTGTCAGAATCTCAGCACCAAATATGGTGCTGAGATTCTGACAAGTCGGTGTAAGGGGAGGCGGTGTGTCATCCCCACCAACCCTGCTTGTGCGCCCAGCGCAGCAAGATCAGCGACATCACAACCATGATCAGCAGCAGCACGGTGAGAGCCACCCAGTGCGTGGATTGGTTGACGATCACATTCATGCCCAGAACGGAGGACAGGCCCGTGATCGGCAGCGTGATAGCCGCGATGACAGCGAGCCGCTCCGCAGCAATGGTCATCTTGGTGTCGGTACGCGCCCGGTAGAACTCCGTGACACCCATTAGGAACACCAACTGGGAATCGCTGATGTGGGCAACCGTCTCGTATTGGTCCAGTACGTCCTTCATCAGCGCCATGCCTTCAGGAGGGGCAAAGGTCGTTAGCTTGATGGCCCGCCGATAGATCTCGCTGCCCTGCACGGCCATGGTCTTGATGGTCAGCAGCTCATGTCGAGCCGCGAAGAGTTCGCTCAGGAAATTCTGTGGATCCTCCTTGACGTCAGCCATCACGCGCTGCTCCATCAGGCCCACCTCGCGCGCGATCTCGGCGACCATTTCAGCTTCCCGGCGCGCGATCGAGGAGACGATCGCGTACGTGAGTCCGAACGGCGAGGTGGGGTGCAGCCGGCCACTGTCCATTCGTGCTGCCACTGCGTCGGTCTCCCTCAGTGCTGCATCCAATGGCACCTTGGGACTCACCGGTCCGTGGATGGTGACGAGGAAGGTTTCCCCGACGAATTGGTCCAGCTCGAGATAGTGAACGTGGCCACCTGCGCCGATCTCAGGTGCGTGCACGACGATGAAGACGTGGTGCGGATACACGTGGACTCGCGGAATGTGGTTGCGGTTCCGGCTCTCGCTGATAGCCATCGGATGGAACTGAAACTCCTTCGCGAGCAGAGCCTCAGCTTCGTCGCTCCATTCCGGAATGTCGAGCCAGAGAAATCCATCGGTGCGTTGCCGGAGGGCCGGCAGCTCGGCCAAGTCGTGGTTGCTCACGCTATCGGTGGCGATCCAGCGCAGCTTCATGGCGAGTCTCCCTTCCAATTTGTTTCTACACCACGGCACCAGGGGATGCGCTTGACCGAAAATCCGCCCCGCTGCGAGGCGCAGCTGTGAAATCGGACACGTTGGTACTGCGACCCGGAAGTGCTGGGGCGATGCTGGTGCCGGATCTGGCATATCCGCGAGCTTTCACGCTCCGGGTAGGTCGTACGGACCAGTCATATGTCGATCTCGACGATCCGCTGCGATTGGAGTTCGACTACGTTCAGCGGCTGGTCGATGTTCTCGACACTGTGGCCGAGCCCGGAAAGCGATTACGCGTAGTGCATGTCGGCGGCGCGGGAATGACGCTGCCGCGCTACATCGCCGCGACGCGACCGAGCTCGGCCCAGATCGTGCTTGAACCAGACGTCGAGCTCACCGCCTTTGTCCGGCGCCATCTGCCGTTGCCTACCCGCAGCGGGATTAAGGTGCGAGGTGTCGACGGCCGTCGGGGCATCGCAGAGCTACGTGACGGCTACGCCGATCTGGTGATCATCGACGCCTTCGTGGGCGCTCGGGTGCCGGCCGAGCTGACGACCGCGGATTTCCTCGCTGATGCGTGGCGAGCCCTTTCCGATCATGGGGTGATCCTGATCAACATCACTGATCGTGGTCCGCTGGACTACGCGCGGCGGGTGTTGGCCGGTGTTCGCCTGGCCTTTCCGCACGTGCTGTTGTGCGTAGAGCCATCGACACTGAAGGGCCGCCGGTTCGGCAACGTGATCATCGCCGGCCTTGCGGCGTCGCCGCCGTACGACGAGATCGCGCAGCGCGTGGGACGCGCGCCGTTTCCGTATCGGGTGCTGCGCGGCGCGCGACTGAGGCAGCTCGCCGACTCTTCACCGTTCAGCGCCGCGGATGCTGAGGAGTCTCCGGAGCCCGGGAGCGGCATGCGGCACTTCGGCTAGTCAGCTTGGTTTTCGAAGCGCCTGCAGTCTGCGGATGGCCTCGTCCAATACACGTTCCTGCTTGCAGAAGGCCCACCGCACGTACGGCTTGCCTGCCTCTACGCGGTCATAGAGGACCTGATGGGGGATAGCGACCACGCCGCAGCGAGTAGGCAGGTCGCGGCAGAACTCCATGCCGTCCGCGTAGCCCAGTGGCCGCACGTCAGTGGTCATGAAGTAGGTGCCGCGTGGCAGGATCGGCTCCAGTCCGATCGACCGCAAGCCCTCTGCGAATTGGTCGCGCCGGTCCTGCAGATCGAGCCTGGCCTTCTCCACCCACTCATCGCCCTCATTGAGCGCTCGAGCAATGGCTGGCTGGAACGGCGCGCCGGAGGAGTAGCTGAGATACTGCTTGACGGCGGTGATCTCATAGATCAACTCCGGCGTAGCAAGTGCCCAGCCGATCTTCCAGCCCGTGGCCCAGAACGTCTTGCCGGCCGAGGAAATTCGCACCGTCCGCTCGCGCATTCCGGGGAAGGTCGCCAGGGGCAAGTGCTCGGCATCGTCGAACGTCAGATGCTCATAGACCTCGTCACAGATAACCAGCACGTCGTGCTGCACCGCCAGTTCAGCAATCGTCGCGAGATCTGCGCGATCCAGCACCACACCGGTCGGGTTGTGCGGTGAATTGATCAACATCGCCTTGGTCTTGGGCGTGAATGCCGCAGCGAGCTCGGCATGGTCGAGCCGGAAGTTCGGTCCGAAGAGGCTCACCCCGACGCGTTGTCCGCCGGCGACCTCGATCGACGCCGCGTAGGAGTCAAAGAACGGCTCGAGAGCGATCACTTCGTCGCCTGGGTTGACGAACGCGAGCATCGACGCCGCGAGTGCCTCGGTGGCACCCGTCGTGATCACAACTTCCGATTCGGGGTCGTAGTTCAGCCCATACGTTCGGCTGCTGTGCGCGGCGATGGCCTGCCGCAGCGGCAGGATGCCGCGTCCGGGCGGGTACTGGTTGATGCCGCCGGCAATTGCCGCCCGCGCCTCTTCGAGCATGAACGCCGGGCCATCGGTGTCGGGGAAGCCTTGCCCCAGGTTGATCGATTGCGTTGCCAGGGCGAGCGCCGACATCTCGGCGAAAATCGTGGTGGTCGCCGAGCCGATTCGGTCGGCTTTCCAGGCAGAGGCCATACCGTGACCCTAGTTCCTCCCCAAGCCGGCCGGCCCAGCCCCAGCGTTAGGCTCGACTGGACGACGGTGTCGTTTGAGCCAGGAGGTTATCGATGGTGGACGCAGCGGAAACGGCGTTGCTGGATTCGGTACCGGACGGATTGTTCATCGGTGGTGAATGGTCTCCGGCCATATCCGGTACCACGCTGGAGGTGTACGATCCGGCGACCGGCGACGCGATCAAGGCAATCGCCAGCGCGGGTATCGAGGACGGTGCGGCCGCCATGGATGCAGCAGTTGGGGCCGCCGCCGACTGGGCTAAGACACCACCCCGGGAGCGCGCTGAGCTGCTGCGGCGAGCCTTCGACCTCATCCGCGAGCGCCAGGATGAGGTCGCGCTGCTGATGACCCTCGAGATGGGCAAGCCGCTGGCCGAGTCGAAGGCCGAGGTCATTTACGGCAGCGAGTTTCTGCGCTGGTTCTCCGAGGAGGCGGTACGAATCTTCGGTCGCTACGGAGTCAACCCCGAGGGCACCGGAAGGATGATCGTCTCCCAGCACCCGGTCGGGCCGTGCTATTTGATCACTCCATGGAACTTCCCGCTGGCAATGGCGACTCGCAAGACGGCGCCTGCGCTCGCCGCCGGCTGCACTGTGGTGATCAAGCCACCGGAGCTCACGCCGTTGACGACGCTGTATTTCGTCAAGATCTTGGCCGAGGCCGGCCTGCCGCCTGGTGTGGTCAATGTGATCACCACGTCGACATCGGGAACGGTGTCGGCGCCGATCATCGCCGATCCTCGGTTGCGCAAGCTCAGCTTCACTGGATCGACCGAGGTAGGTCGCAGGCTGCTGCAACAAGCCGCGGAGGGCATCCTGCGTACGTCCATGGAGCTCGGCGGCAACGCGCCGTTCCTGATCTTCGATGATGCCGATCTTGCTGCTGCTGTTGACGGCGCGATGCTTGCCAAGTTCCGCAACATCGGACAGGCCTGCACGGCTGCTAACCGGTTTATCGTGCATGAAGCCGTTGCCGATGAGTTTGCGGCCCGTGTCACTGAGCGGGTGCAGGCCTTCAAGGTCGGACGGGGCACCGAAGAGGGCGTCCAAATCGGCCCGCTGATCAATGACGATGCGGTGCAGAAAGCCGACGCTCTGGTGCGAGACGCGACCGAGCGCGGTGCCAAAGTGCTGGTCGGCGGTCACGCGATTGAGCGGCCGGGCACCTTCTACGAGCCAACCGTTGTCGCCGGCGTACGCCCGGGCAGCGACATTCTGCGCGAGGAGATCTTCGGGCCGGTATTGAGCATCGTGACCTTTGCCGATGAGGCTGAAGCCGTGCGGATTGCCAACGACACCGAGTACGGGCTGGTCGGGTATGCCTTCACCAAGGATCTGGCGCGCGGCCAGCGTCTCATCGAGTCACTGGAGACCGGGATGCTAGGCCTCAATGTCGGAGTGGTGTCGAACGCTGCAGCGCCCTTCGGCGGGGTGAAACAGTCTGGAATCGGGCGTGAGGGCGGCTTCGAAGGGATTCACGAATACCTATCCACCAAGTACACATTGACAGCTAACCCGTTCGCCAATTGACTTTCTCACTGCTGCGAGCGTCGGCAAATCGCGCGCCTGCCGTGCTGAGAGGAGGGACCAGAGGCGCTTTTCCTCTGCGAGCGACGACGAAGTAGGCGGATGCATGCGCGCGATGCACGAGCAGCATCAAAAACTTGTGGAAGCTCCTCTGCAGCGGATCGATCAGCGGCACAATGTCGCGGGTGAGCAGTTCCACCCGCGACGCCGGAACTGACACAAAGGCGGCCCGACCCAAGCGTCGATGGCGGCTCACGATGGTGGGCGTGGCGTTGCTGGTCGTGGGACTGTCCTGTCTGGGCTGGGTGGCCTACCAGTACCTCGGCACCAACCTCGTCGCTGAGCATGAGTTCCGGGGTGAGGCCAGCCGGCTGCGAGCGACGTGGAGCGAGCAGCAGAAAACCGATCCGCGGGGGATCAACCAACCTCCTGCCCTACCTGGCGATGCCATCGGTTTGTTGCGGATTCCGGCACTGGGCGCGGCCTACGAAGTGCCCATCCGCAGTGGCACGGCGCTTGGCGTGCTAGCCAAGGGGGTCGGCCACTACTCCTCGACCGCGCAGGCCGGACAGATCGGCAACTTCGCGCTCGCCGGCTATCGAGTGACGCACGGCCAGCCCTTCGCCCGGCTCCTGAAGTTGGAACGCGGGGACGAAATCATCGTCGAGACCCGGGACGCCGTGTACACCTACGTCCTCGATGAGTCTCCCAGGCAGCTGACGGTCGAGGACACCGACACATGGGTGATCGGCCCTGTACCGGGCGACCCAGAACTCAAACCGACCCAACCGCTGATCACTTTGACCACCTGCCCGGACCTGTTCCATTCATCGAAACGATCCGTTGGGTTCGGCCACCTCGTTCGAAGGGAGCGTAAGTAGCACGATGAGCGGGCCGACGGTTGCCGAAGACACTGCGGAATTGATCGAGAAGATCAAGGCTCTGGCGATCGTACGCGGACAAGTCACCTTGTCCTCTGGGCGTACGTCCGATTACTACGTCGACATGCGGCGGGTCACGCTCGCCGGCGCGGTGGCTCCCGTCATCGGCCGGGTGATGCGTGCGCTGGTCGCAGACTGGGACTTCGAGGCGGTCGGCGGTCTCACGCTGGGCGCCGACCCGGTGGCCACAGCAATGCTGCATGCCGCCGCGGCTACCGGTGAGCGGCTCGACGCCTTCGTGGTCCGTAAGGAGGGCAAGGCACACGGGCTACAGCAACGCATCGAAGGCCCGGCTGTGGCGGGTCGTCGGGTGCTCGCAGTGGAGGACACCAGCACGACGGGCGCCTCGGTGTTGACAGCGGTGGACGCGCTACGCGAGGCCGGAGCCGACGTGATCGGCGTCGCCGTGATCGTCGACCGCAACACTGGCGCCGCGGAGGCCGTCGAGGCAGCCGGACTCCCGTATCGCGCGGCAGTCGCTGCTCACGACCTCGGCTTGCAGTAAGCCTCGCGGCGGCGCTATACCACTCACCCGCTAGGGTGAATGGACGGAATTCGTCGAAACCCGCCCTTCGACAGGCTCAGGGCGTGCGTGCAAGCTAAGGAGAGCTGATGGGTACCGCCATCACCGTGATCATCATCATCTTGGTGATCGTCGTCATTCTCGCGCTCATCGGCTTGAGCTCGTACAACGGCTTCGTAAAGTCTCGCAACCTGATTCAGGAATCCTGGCGACAGATCGACGTCGAGCTGAACCGACGCTACGAGCTGATTCCGAACCTGGTCGAGACGGTCCGCGCGTACGCCGCACATGAGCGCAACACCCTGGAGGACATCACTCGGCTCCGCAGCCAGGCTCAGCAGCTGTCACAGTCGGAGGGTTCGCTTCCCACTCAGCAGCGTGCCGACGTCGAGGCCGCGCTCTCGGGCGCGGTGCGGAACTTGATCGTCAGCGTCGAGGCATATCCCGATCTGAAGAGCAACCAGAACTTCCTGGAGCTGCAGCGGCAACTCGCCGAGACCGAAGACCGGATCGCAGCGGGACGCCGCTTCTACAACGCCAATGTGCGGGTCTACAACACCAAGGTCGAGTCGGTGCCGTCGAACATCATTGCGAATATGTTCAAGTTCGAGAAGGCGACCTACTTCCAGGTAGACGAGCCTGCCGTACGCCAGGCGCCGGATGTAAGCTTCGGCGAAATCGCCTACCGCGGCGATCCCGAGCAGCAGCAACTCCCGCCGCAGCAGTCGGCCCCCCCGATCCAGTTCGACCGGCCCAGCGACTCCTTGCCCAACCCGCAGGAGTACCAGCAGCCGCCACAGAGCTACCAGGCACCGCAGCAGGGTGGTAGCTATCAGGCACCGCAGTCAGGCGGCTACACGCCGCCTGATGCTGGACCCCAAAATCCAACTGCACAGAATCCAAACCAGCAGTAGTGACCCCGGGGGTCGAACGTGCCCGCGGAAATGATCTACCAGCAGCTTGGCCTTTCCGGCCTGACCGTCTCCACCATCGGCATCGGCTGTAACAACTTCGGCGCCCGGATGCCCGACGAGGACGTACCGGCCGTGGTGAACACCGCGATAGATGCGGGCATCACGCTGTTCGACACCGCCGATGTCTATGGCAACGCAGGCGGCTCGGAGGTCCTGCTCGGCAAGGCCCTGGGTTCGCGCCGCAGCGAGGTGATCGTTGCGACGAAGTTCGGCTCGGACATGCGCGGCGCAAACGGTCCGGATTGGGGTGCTCGCGGCTCTCGCCGTTACATCAGGATTGCGGTGGAGAACAGCCTGCGTCGCTTGGGAACCGACTGGATCGACCTCTACCAGCTGCATGAGGCTGACCCCCACACTCCGATCGATGAGACGCTGGCCGCTCTCACCGAGATTGTGGCTGAGGGCAAGGTGCGCTATATCGGCTCGTCGAATCTTGCGGGCTGGCAGGTGATTGACGCCGACTGGACCTCGCGGACCAGCGGTTACGAGGCGTTCATCTCGGCACAAAATGAGTACTCCTGGTTGAACCGCTCCGTGGAAACAGAGCTGGTGCCTGCCTTGGAGCACACCGGCCAGAGCTTGCTGCCGTACTTCCCGCTCGGCTCCGGGCTGCTCACTGGCAAGTACCGCCGTGGCGAGTCCGCTCCGGCAGGCACCCGGCTTGCTCGCAACCGCGTTCGGCTCGACCGTGCGAACTTCGATCTGATCGAGGCCCTCGATGCGTATGCCGCCGAGCGGGATATTTCCCTCCTAGACGTCGCAATCGGCGGACTGGCGGCAATGCCGACTGTCGGTTCAGTGATCGCGGGTGCCACTTCGGCGGAGCAAGTCAAGCAGAACGTCGCCGCCGGAGCCTGGGTGCCAAGCGGAGATGATCTTGATGCGCTGTTGGAGATCACCAAGCCGGCTATTTAGCGATTCGCGCCGTTGAACTGTCAAAAGCCAGATGTGTTGAGAGCAACTCAGTTCTGGCAAGTCGGCGGTCAGACCTTCGCGGATTCCTGCCTGCCGCGCCGCCGATGCAGTAGATACTCCACGCCCATCGGGACCAGCGAGGCGATCACGATCAAGATCAGAACCACCTCGATGTTGTTCTTGATGATCGGGATGTTGCCGAGGAAGTATCCAGCGATGGTGACCCCGCACGCCCAGAGCACGCCGCCGATCGCGGTGTAGGTGATGAAGCGCCGGAAATCCATCTTGCCGACGCCGGCAACCAACGTGACAAAGGTGCGCACGATCGGCACGAAGCGTGCCAGGATGAGCGCACGATTGCCGTAGCGCTCAAAGAAGATGTGGGTTCTGTCGACGTAGGACTGCTTGAAGATCTTGCCGGCTAGCCCCGATCGAGGGTGGAACAGCGGCGGCCCGACCTTGCGTCCGATCCAATATCCGCTCACATTGCCAAGTACGGCAGCAACGGTCAACACGATGCAGACGAACACCAGGTTGTGGGGAATTACACCCGCCGCCGTCAGCAGTCCCACAGTGAACAGCAGCGAGTCGCCCGGCAAGATCGCGAAGATGCCGCACTCAGCGAAGACAACCAAGGCGACGCCCCAGAGCGCGTACGGCCCGAAGAACCTGATCAGCTCGTCCGGGTTCATCCAGGACGGCAGCAGCATGGGCAGCAGCGCGAAGGCGGCCTGGAGAGCGGTCACGTCGGCAAACGGTACCGTCGCACTCTGTGAGTTTCCTAAATGAGCAGCAGATGGCCGAGGCAGCGGGACCCGGTGTCGGACCGCATCCGCGCCCCTGGCCCGATGACAGCAGGCTCGATGCAGAGCTGCTCGAGCACGGCGATCGTCGCAATGTCGTCGATCGGTATCGCTATTGGACAGTGCCGGCCATCGTTGCTGACCTTGACACCAGGCGTCATCCGCTGCAGATTGCCATCCAAAATTGGGAGCACGACTTCAACATCGGCTCCATCGTGCGTACCGCGAACGCCTTCAATGTCTCCGGTGTGCACATCATCGGTCGACGGCGCTGGAACCGGCGGGGGGCAATGGTCACCGATCGCTACCTCAAAATTTCGCACCATCCATCGGTGAGTGAGTTTGCCGATGTAGTCACGGCCAATCGCTACGTCATCATCGGCGTCGACAATCTCGAGGGCGCAATCCCTTTGGAGTCCTATGACCTGCCGCAGCGGACCTGCTTGGTATTCGGCTCGGAGGGTCCTGGGCTCACCGATGAGCTTGTGGCGCGATGCAAGGATCTGGTCGCGATCACGCAACACGGCTCGACCCGCTCCCTCAACGCCGGTGCGGCCGCCGCCATCGCGATGTACCACTGGGCACTGCGCTGGGCCAACTAACTTAAGCTGAATCGAACCAGGCGGTGAGGAGACGCATTGCAGCACGACCATGGTCGGGTCGATCTCGCAGCCGTTGGACCTTACGTAGAGCTTGATCGCGAGCCAGCTTCGGCAACCACCAAACGCGCACAGGTCCGCGGCATCCTCGAACAGCTGATCGCGACCGAGCTCAACCCCGGCGACGCGATTCCCTCAGAGCGGGCGCTGGTCGTGCGCCTCGGCGTCAGTCGGGTCACCGTGCGCCAGGCAATTACCGACCTCGTCGCGGCTGGTGTCCTGGAACGCGTACATGGCAAGGGCACCTACCTCACCGGTCCGCAGGTGGACTCGCGACTCCATCTGACATCGTTCTCACGTGAGATGCGGTCTCGCGGCCTGGTCCCGGCAACGGTCGTGCTTTCGGCAGCCGAGCAGCCGGCCGATGACACTGTGTCTTACGCCCTACGCATCCGCCCCGGCCAGTCGGTCGTACGTGTGGAACGACTCCGGACCGCAGATGGCACGCCCATGGCGTACGAGGTGGGTCACTACCCGTCGGCGCTGTTCCCAGGACTGCTGCAACGAGAGCTCGGATCGCTGTACGACGTGTTCGCTATGGAGTACGGCGTCGTGGTGAGC